>Ga0207987_1000006_pt1 | contig 86102 bp, 76 predicted proteins | sample ETNtaG_19_FD_185768 | JGI IMG/M metagenome (GOLD analysis project Ga0207987, IMG submission 185768) | Marine microbial and viral communities from oxygen minimum zone, Eastern Pacific Ocean - ETNP201302PF86A (SPAdes) (version 2) | ecosystem: Environmental > Aquatic > Marine > Oceanic ...
AGAATATATCGATTATTACAACAACGAACGTATTAAGCTAAAACTAAAAGGCCTGAGTCCGATACAATATCGAAATCAGGCCTTGGTTGCCGCTTAGAAATGAGTCCAACTTAATGGGGTCACTTCACATGTGTGCGGTTTTTTATTGCGTTTAGTCACGTGCCACCTAGCTTTTTATCGATAGACGGCGGCAATAACAATGTTTTATTGAGTAAACGTAACTGAAAACGTTACGGGTACTGTTGTTGTTATGCTCTTAAGCCCTGCAATTTTTTGAAGTGCAGCTACGCCTTCAGCAAGTCCAAAAGACTCTGCTTTAATTAACGTTGGTGACGTGGTTGATACGGTAAGCGTATCGTCGTTTACTTTACTTGCTTTAACAGCAAATGACGTAGGAACGGCTTTTCCGTGCAACATCAAAATACCGTCTACCTTCCCGTTAACAACTTGGCCCGATTTCAGGTTCATCATCGACTCAGGCAAGTTGGCTTCAAATGTCGCTTGTGCAAACTTGGTCACGTTGAACAGCATCTCTTGCATTCGCTTATTGCGAATATCAATGGCTGTATTCACTGACGATAAGTCAACCGCCACGTTAAGTTTGCCACCGTCAGACAGCGTACCATCAAAGCTATCAAACTTATGTACTTCGGTGACTTGTGCATTCTTCGTCGATAAGAAGTGTAGTGCACTTGTTTCGCCGTCTATTGACCAATCGGCTGCGGCGGGAAATGCTAGCCCACATGCGAGCAATGCTGCAGACAACGTGCGAATACGTGTAGTCATCATAGGTTACTCCTTTTACTTTTTGGTTCCATCTGGCTTGATTTAACCACTACCAGAGTAATGTGGCCCAGCAACATTACTACGCTATTATACGTAGGTTAACACGCTGCGCTAAGTAAATTATTACGCGCTAGTGCTGATGTGGGTTTACGAAGTCATCATACTGGACTACATCTTGCCATGGCACCCTTTGATCGCCCATTACCACAAAATCTGGGTTCTCTAACGAATGACGCTGATTGTAGGTAAGAGGTTCGAAGTTAGCGGCGGCAATACTCCCACCCGCTTCAGAGACAATGCATTGCGATGCGCCAGTGTCCCATTCGCCGGTAATACCGATACGCATAAACACATCAGCTTTTCCTTCGGCAATAAAGCAGGCTTTCAGGGAACAGCTTCCCAGTGGGAGCGTTTGGTATACGCGCTTGGCGCACATTCTGCTGAGCACTTTTTCTCTCGACTGACGACGGCTTATTGCAATCATCACCACGCTATTTTTAGGGTCGTCTAGCTTACGTACGCTAATTGGGTGATCGCCATCAGGTGATGACTTAAACGCACCTTTGCCTTTCTGGGCGTAATATAGCGACTGCCCAGGCGGCCAAAAGATAACGCCTATTGTTGGCTCATTGTTCTCTATTAGCGCAATGTTTACTGCGAAATCACCGCTTCTAGCAATGAATTCTTGGGTTCCGTCGATGGGATCGATTAACCAGTACCGAGGCCAATGCTTTCGCTCTTCTAAACTTGCGTGTTTGTTTTCCTCTGAGAGGATTGGGATATCAGGCGTCGCGGCTTGTAAGCGCTTGTTGATGATATCGTTTGCCAAATAATCTGCGCTGGTAACGGGAGACTCATCGTCTTTTTGATAAGCGTCAAACTCCCCTTTATCGTATACTTCTAATACGGCTTCACCGGCTTCGATGGCAATTTCTTTCGCAAGTTCTAGTAGGTCGGCATGGGCATCATCGGGCATTGTTTATTGTTCCTTAAACCACTTTTGAGCTAAAAACAGCGCGGCTATACAGCGTGCTTCTACAAAGTCTTCTCGTGCAAGTAAAGCATCTGCTTCATCTAAAGGCCAGTGAATCACCTCAAGAGGCTCAGGTTCGTCGCCTTCAAGTTGCTTTGGATACAAGTCTCGAGCCAAAACAATGGTCATATTGGCGTTAAAGAAAGTGGGCGCCATGCTGACCTTATGAAGCTCCACAAGATCATTGGCCGCGAAGCCTGCCTCTTCTTGTAGTTCGCGATTAGCCGCTTCAATGGCAGTTTCGCCAGGGTCTATTAAACCTTTTGGAAAGCCTAGTTGATACGAATGTGTGCCGGCAGCATATTCGCGAATTAACACCATGGTGTTTTCATCAAGCATGGGCACTATCATTACCGCGCCCCTGTTTCCGCCAGCCATCCGCTCGAATTCACGGGTGGCGCCGTTTGAAAACTCAAGGTCTAAGCGCTCTACCCTAAAGAGTTTGCTTTGCGCAACGATTTCACGAGAATGAATTTGTGGTAACGGTTTGTTCGGATCAATTTTTGGCATGTCTATCGCTACAACTTTGTTATCATACTTGTATACAATTTCTTAGCTTACTTCATTATAAGGAAAATCGCTTGCCCTTTCTGCCCTGGAATGAAATAGAAACTGTACTGTTAGACATGGACGGCACTTTGCTGGACCTTCATTACGACAACCAGTTCTGGCTACATCATTTGCCTAAACGATTAGCACAAATAAGAGGAATTTCAGAGGCGCAGAGTCAACGTGAAATGACTGCGCGATATGAGTCAGTATTCGGGCAAATTCAATGGTATTGCTTAGATTACTGGGCTGAATCTCTTGAAATGGACTTAGAAAATGAGTTTATGCCGCTGAAGCGTGAGCTGGCACATTTGCTCGCCCTTCGTGACGATACCATTCCGTTCCTTGATGCGCTTCATGACTCAGGCAGGCAGGTGGTATTAGTGACCAATGCGCACCCAAACAGTTTGGCGCTAAAGATAGAGCATACCCAGCTTGACGCACATATCGACAACCTCATCTCTACCCATGAGTTCGGCGTAACCAAAGAGTCTCAGCTGCTATGGGAAAGATTACAGGCACGGGTAAAGTTCGATGCCCATCGCACTTTATTTGTCGATGACTCACTGCCAATTTTAAATGCGGCAAAGACATACGGTATTAAACATTTACTTGCTGTCGATAACCCTGATAGTACTTTGCCAAATCGCAATATTAGTGAGTTTCCAGCGGTGCGCGATTACCGTTTAATGCTAGAAGATATTAAGCAGAGCCCTGTTGGGACTGTTTCGAAAGGACGTTTTTAAAGGACGAAAGCACATGGTTTCTGACACAATTTACGTAGGGTCGCTGAATCCGGTAAAAATTAATGCTGCGCTCAATACACTCTCTGACACACTAGAGCACGATTTCGACGCTCAGGGTATGGCTGTACCAAGCGGCGTGCCTGACCAGCCAATGAATGAAGATGAAACGCGCTTGGGCGCCATTAATCGCGTGAAGGCCATGCTTGCTCATCATCAAGGTGGTCTCACAGATGCGTGGTATGTGGCAATTGAAGGTGGTGTGGATGTATTTGAAGATGGTCCTGCTACCTTTGCCTATGTGGCGATATACCATGAAGGTCACTGGTCGGTAACGCGAAGTGCAAGCTTGCCTCTTCCTGTAAGCGTATATCAGGCGCTACAGCGTGGCGAAGAACTTGGGCCGGTTATGGACAAGCTCTTTGATACAGTAAACATAAAGCAAAAAGGGGGGGCTATTGGTTTGCTTACTCTTAATCACGCCTCGCGACAAAGTGTTTATGAGGTGGCGTTAACGCTTGCTATGGCAAAGTTCCATTTCCCCGACTTATACACTGACTAGTGTTGAACCTCTAGTGCTGTGCAACAAGGCGCATTACACCGTTAATCAAACAGAGCGCCGCAAGGTTATCCTTACTTAGGAAAAATGATAAGGCGATCGCAACGGTCGCCCTGAAATCTTTACTGCGATAGGTAATCTTTTCTGGATCCTTTCTGACACTATCCATTACTTAGACTTCAAGTTACTTCTATATTATTGAAAATAGGTTAAAAAATATTTTTTGACACCTTGGCTTTTTAGTTGCACTTCCTTCAGACCAAACGGAATAAGGAGAGTGACAATGAGTGAGACAATCAATACCTACAACCCTGCTACAGGTGAAAAGATCGATCATTATCATTTGATGTCAGCCGAGGACGCCGAGCAAGCAGTTACCCGTTCACAAGAAGCCTATTTGAACTGGCGCCGTACGTCATTTGAGACCCGCGCAGATTTATTTAATAACCTTGCAAACCTGATGGAAGATCGAATTGACGATCTCGCCAGCCTGATGACACGGGAAATGGGTAAGGTTACCGCGCAAGGAAAGCAAGAAGTGCAGCTATGCGCTGAAATATGCCGCTATACGGCCGAGCACGGCGCTTCAATTTTGGAAGACGAACATCGCATTTTCGAAGGCGGCCGAGCAATCATTACGTATCAGCCCATTGGCGTTATTCTTGGCATCCAACCGTGGAATTTTCCGTTGTACCAAGTTATTCGTTATAGCGCCTCAAACATAATGGCGGGTAACACCACGGTACTGAAACATGCTAAAAACGTGTTTGGTATGGCGCAAGCCATTCAGCAAATGTACGAAGATGCTGGCTTTCCTAAAAATGTTTACCAGTCGCTGCTAATTGATGGCAGCACGGCAAGTGATTTAATCAAGCACAAACACGTCCGTGGCGTTACTTTTACCGGTAGTGATGAAGTAGGTAAGGAAGTGGCAAAGGAAGCTGCAAGCTTGTCGAAGAAAACCGTAATGGAGCTTGGTAGTAACGACGCCTTTTTAGTGTTAGAGGATGCTGACATCGACCATGCTGTAGAAATGTGTATCCAAGGACGCGTTATTAATAACGGTGAAACCTGTGTGGCGGCTAAACGCTTTGTTATTGTGGATAGCGTCTATGACGAATTCCGAGACAAGTTTGTGGCGCAGTGTAAAAAGCTAAAAGTTGGCGACCCCACAAACGAAAACACGGATTTGGGCCCAATGGCGAGAGAAGACTTGCGCGATGAACTTCACGAGCAAGTGAAAAAGTCGCTAGAAAACGGCGCTACGCTGTCTCTCGGTGGGGAAATCCCAGATTCTGACGGTTACTTCTATCCAGTAACTGTGCTTGAAAATGTATCGCCTGGCATGCCCGCTTACGACGATGAGTTATTTGGTCCTGTTGCGTCATTAATCCGCGCTCGTGACGACAAGCAGGCAATGGAAGTCGCAAACGACTCACGCTATGGTTTAGGCGGCGGCATTTTTAGTACAGATACGGACAAAGCTATTGCACTGGCGAAAGATGAATTTGACACAGGAATGGTAAACATCAATGGCTATTCACTCGCTCAGCCAAACCTGCCTTTCGGTGGTGTTAAAGACAGTGGCTATGGTCGGGAACACGGTGGTTATGGTATGCGCGAATTTGTGAATATCAAAACTATTATGGTAGCTGAAAGTGCTACTGAGTAATCACTAGATATTTCTCATCAATGTTTTGAAACGGGCACATGCGACGTGCCCGTTTTTTATTTCCTCGTTTTACTATCAACACGCTGTTTGACGCGACTCAGTTTCCCTGAATATTTTTACGCCACCGTTCGGTCTTTTATCTTGATGTGAAGGTATAAAAAGATAAGGAACGGTTTAGGATGATGGCGATGAAAGTCTTACACAGGCAATTAAGTTTTATAAGCAAGGGCACAGGGCAAAAGGTGCACATAAAGAAACAAGGTAAACTAAGCACCGCGTGGGTGAGCCTGCTTTCAACGACGTCTATTTTCTTGTTCTCGGCAATAGCGCCAGCCTCTTCGGGGCCTTTTACACAAGCATCGTCTCCATCATTACCTCAACCGTCGATTTCAGAAGGAAGTGCCGGTGAAAGTAAGGCATTTATGGCCTGCCAGAATGTGTCTGTTCAAGTGCTAGGTTCAGGGGGACCGGAATTGGATGACGGAAGAACCTCGAGCGCCTATTTGGTCTGGGTAGATAACAAAGCACGTGTTTTGGTAGATGCTGGCAGCGGCAGCAGTGTTCAGTTCGGCGCTGCCGGTGCGTCATTTGAGTCGCTTGATGCGATTTTGCTTTCTCACCTACATACTGATCACAGTGCCGATTTGCCGAGTTTTGTGAAAGGTGGGTATTTCACTAATCGCGAGAAAAATTTATGGGTAATAGGGCCCGATGGTAATGACGCTATGCCCTCGACCAATGCTCATGTCTCATCGCTAGTTGGCGAGGAAAGCGCGTTTAAATATCTATCTTCTTACACGATTCATGGCCAAGAAGATTACACAATATCGGCAAAAAGCGTTGCAGACGCCACATTAGAGAAACCTTTTGAATACGATGTGAATAATGGCATTAGTGTTGAAGCGATGTCGGTAAATCACGGGCCTATACCCACACTTGCGTGGAAAATTAAGGCTAACGGATGTGTAGCGGTATTTTCTGGTGATACTAATGATGAACAGGGAAACCTTGCTCGCTTCGCTAAAAACGCTGACCTTTTAGTACTGCACAACGCAATTGACGATAACGCGGGGCGCGTTGCGAAGAACCTGCATATGACACCGACACAAATAATCGATATCGCCGCGAAATCTAAAGCAAAACGCATTTTGCTATCTCATATTATGAAGCGCAGCGAGCCGGGTCTAGATGCGCTTACGGAGGCTATCACGGTTGTGGCTGAGGGGCGTGCCTATGCTGCGCAAGAATTGATGAATATCACGCTTTTTGATGAGAACTAGGTTACGTTTTAAGGAGAAACCTAAGACTCGTCAGTCTAGTCCAAGGGGCTTTAGTTGGCGGGGTTGAACGTGGGAAAGATGAAGTAATAAAAAATGCAGAGCGTTAGGCTCTGCATTTTTAGTTCTGGCTAAGGATTACCAGTATTTGGCGTTTTTTGAATGATTTCCCGGCAATCTATTGCGGAGCAAAAGGCAATGGAATAGGCGTACCATTTACACTGGCTTTGCCGTCTTTAAGTTCCAGTTTTGTCTCGTAACCCGTCTCTGTTTCTTTTATCAAGCCTTGCTGGGCAAAGGTGCTTAATATCATTGGTGTTTGCTGCTCTACTGCGGCTTCAAGTTCTTCTGCCGTCATGTTTTGTGCTTGGGGTGTTGCCATTAATTGCCCCATCATGTAACCAGACGCAACGCTTTGCGCAAAGGCTTTGTCGGCCGTTATCTGTGCATCAGCCAGTAAATGGGTTATCCAGTAAGCCACATCTTCCATTGTGCCCGGCATCTCATCAATGCCAACTAGCTTAGTGTTCGCGTGTGCATTAAACGAACCCTCGGGCAATGTTGCTTTAAGCTTCGTTATGTTAAGTTCAGGCTCCGCTTTTAGTTGGGTAAGCAGATTCGCCTCAATAAATTCCATCATCTTGGCCGGCACTTCTTCTGAAGGGATCATTAGAGATGTGTTGCTAAAGTCTTGATAAGCCTTAATGAAGTCTACGTCTAAGTTTTTTAGGGCAACGCCTAAAACCATATCAGACGCCTCTAACTCCGGCCCTGCCACCTTTTCAATGGCGTACTCCACATAAACATTCGCTGTATTGCTGCCTTCATCAATTTCAGTGTCTGTAATTAGCGCAATATTGTCTAGCTGTACTGTTTCTCCTGCTTCAAGACCGGTAATTTCCATAGTTTCGATAAGTGCTTTAACTTTCGATTCAAAGAGTTCGCCTTTAAACGCTTCCATCATGCTGCCATCATAGGTCACATCCATAGAGAGGTTAGACATCTTCATCGACACGGCATCGGCATTTATGCTCAGTGATTCACCCGATGAGGTATAAAAGGTCTGGTCGCCCTCAGGAACAGCTTTACCGGCATAACCTGAGAAAAGCAGCGTAAAACCTTCTTCCTCGTCGGTTGCGCTAAGGGCCGGAATTACATCTTCGTAGCTTAAATTGCCAAGCAGGCCAACAACGCCTTCATTGGTATATATTGGCTGTTGACCGTCCCATTGAACGTATTCTCTTAATTCATCCCCATCAACAAATACCGTGTAGTGAACGCGACCTAACCCAACACCGTCACCGAAGTAAACAGGGCCGTGATGGGCAACCAGCGTAGCAGTTATGCTAGGGTTTTCTTCTAGTGGCATTTCAGATTGGTCGACATTTTGCGCATTCAAAAGTGCTTGGAAATCGATAGCGAGTTTGACTTCTGCTTTCGTTGAGAACCAGCCTTTGTCGTACGAAAGGACTTCGGCTGAATACACAGCCTGTTCGTTAATTTCGTTTACTGCAGCGTTAACATTTTCTTGAACGCTAGTACCAATAAAATAGGGGGCAACGCCAAGTGCAACTAAAGTAACACCAGCGCCAGCTAAAAGAGGTTTGTTCATTGTACAATCCTTTGTTTAGAAATAATCCAGTTATATTAGGTCAAGGCCGTAATAGGCTTTCGGTCTAGACGAGTTAGGTTCGAGGAATTTGAAACCCAATGTAGCCGCTACTATCCGGCGTACCAAACAAGCGTGCAGCCTGATGGACTTCTTGCGGTAAGCTGTTATCAGGTTTGAATTTACCACTTACTCGAATATTTTTCATCGTAGTAGGGATAACCGCATCCATAGATAGGCTTAGTAAGTTTGGCTCGCTTACTAATATTCCAATGTCATCGCCCTCACAACGCAACTTCGCTGAGTAGGTGCCAAAATCGATAGGGCCTTGAGTACCAGCAACCGTTGCGTTTAGCCAATCGCCCGTGCCGTCTAATGATTGGCACGTTGGGCCGAACGTCAAATCATTCAGCGACACTTTAAAGCGTCCGCCTGCGTTTACAGGTAAGGGTAAGCGAACTTGTGCAAGCACTCTATCTACAGGCAGGTACAGCGTAAAGTTCTCGGTATTAATTGTCTCTTGGCTGAAAAGCCCGGTAGTGATAGGACCTTCAAAAGCAATATCATTTTTATCGCGAATATTTCCTGCTTTTAGGTCTAATTTGATATTCCCTATCAACATGTGTAACGGGCTTAACTCCCACTTTACGTTATTGATAGGCAGCTCATTAACCACCACCATTTGGGCCTTACCTGAAAACAGAGTGCCGCTAACACCGCTAACGGCTACAGTGCTTGGTAATGCAATGCGGCCAATAACGTGAACAGCAGGCATGTAGGCAATGGCAAACAATAAGAAGGCAATAATGCCGCCTATACTCCAACTAACTTTCGACTTCATGCTTTACCTAATTGTAATCGGCGAATTTTGATATAGCCTGGCGCATCGGCCTCGGCGATATCCGCTTGAAGAATAATCACGCCCATATTTTCCATGGCTTTGAGCCATTCTAAAACACTGTTAAACGGCGCCTGATCAACCCACACCTGAAGCTCGTCGCCTTGTGGCTGCATACGAGAAATAGCAATGTCGTGCTGAGCAGTAGTGCGGTTTACCGCTTGCGGTAACGAGCCAGAGAATGTTCGTTTACCCCCGCTGCTGCGGCGCAATTGCTGTGCTCTTGCTGCACTGTCTTTTACCCAAACCAACAAGGATTGCTGATTGTCGAGAAGCCGTTTCTGTTTATCTAAGGCAGCATTAAGCGGCGACCATACCGCAAAATAAAATAGCGCAATGATTAATAGCACAGCTGAAACCAGTACTAACTTTTGTTCGCGCTCGGTCAGCGCTTTGTACTTTTCTAAGAGTGCATTCATGAGGTACTCCTTACTGATACTGTACCTACAACGCCATTGTCACGATTATTTATGGCCCCTTGTTCAACCACAAAGCCTGCGTTTTCTGCTGTACGTTTAAACTGCTCTAGCGCTTCAAAGTTTTTACCTTGCGCCTGAATGCGAATCTCAGTGCGGGTGGCATCGAAGCGCAGTGTTTGCGGTTTTACATCAGTGGCTGAAAAAGCCGGAGCGAGCTGGTCTAGCATAATAAGCATAGAGGCACTGCCACCACCTTGTTCTAACTTGGCAAGCTCGCTTTGTAGCTTCAGTCGAACGTTGCGATAGGTACCAATATTGGGGAAACCCGCTTTAACAGCGGTATTAATCTCACTGCTTAACGCCTGATTTTGGGCTTTAAGCTGGTAAAGAGAAAATCCTTTGTCGATAAGGCTGGTGCATAGCGCTAACACTGCTAATACTGCCGCAACACGCCACTGATTCAGAACACCGCTGCGTTTGCGTTTTACTTTGTAATCGCCTTGGCATAGGTTGAAGCTGCTTTGCATCGCCTCTTTTGCCAATACTTGCATAGGCAGCTCTAAGGGTGCCTGTGCTTCCTCAATATTTGGCAAAGTGCTTAAATCGATACCCGCATAATTGGTAATGGTTATCGGGCTTTCTTGTTGTGCTGTAAAATGGACAAGAGTTGGCAGTAACCATGTTGCCTCGCCCTGCACGCCTTTGAATGTGTCTTGTCGAACGAGAAGCTGTTCACCTAACGTAAGCACTGACCAACCGTTTTCGGTGACTGGCACTGCGAGTACATCAGGAATAATGGTGTCGCAGAATAACCCTGCTTCGCTAAGCCAGGACTGCCACAGCTCCATCTTTTCATGGCTAACTACTGCAACGGCCTGTTCATCGCCTCGTTTAGGGCCGATCGCAAAAAATTGCTGGCTAATGTCAGTGGCAAGCTCGTCTTCTAGCATAAACGGGATGGCAGAAATGATCTTGCGGCCAGCTTTAGGCGGCAGCTCAACCCATTTGAGTAAAATTTCGCTGCTAGGAGCTAAGGCAATAACACTTCGTTGTCCCGCGCGTTCGGTCAGCGAAGATAAGGCTTCTGCATTAGGCAGCTCGCCCGATGCAATAATTTCATCTTCGGTTCGCGAATAAACGAGCCAGCTAATTGGGTCTGTATGGTTGGCGCCTAAACGCACCAAGAGTTGTTCCATCAATAGGTTCCCCCAAACTCGCGATTCACAATACTAACGCCGGTATCGGCATTAACGTGAAACACGGTGGAAAGCTTAAAGGTTGCTTTGTTGTATTGTGTTTTTGTATGCAACATAAAATATTCAGTTTTAACCGAAAACCAATCTTGTCGAGTGCTTGTTAAATTAAGCGCTTGAATAGAGGGCTCGCTTAAAAATGCATTGGTATCGTCCCAGCCGTTTTGCGGGCGACTGCTAATCAAACTTGCGGCCTGCTGAATGTCTAACCCCGTTAGGCCTGCAAGTAATGGTGCATCTTCTTCTTCTAATGTGTTGACGTTAATTTTCAACTCATTGTAATCCGGGATCACGCAAACTAATGGCAGTAATGCGTCTAGCCATTGTGGTGATACACCGTTAATAATACGCAATTCACTTTTTGATGCCAGTGGTCCGTTAGCTGCTAAGTAAGGAAACTCTCTGGACTCGTATTCGCTGTCTTCTGCACCGTAAGGGCGCATTCTGTCATCTTCGTCGACCCAGTCGGCTAAACTGTCGCGTAAGGTATCTGCGGTGTAGTTGTCTAGTCCGTCAACGCTAAGTGATAGCAACATAGTGTGAAAAGCGTCCATGGCTTCCGTGGTGTTACTCGCTCCACTGCTGCCATTACCGCTGTTACTGCCCGCGCCTCCTGCACTGCCAGACGTAATCGCGTTTAAATTAAAACACGCTTGCAAATCGTCTAAGTTAGCGGTTAAACCACCGTTTTCTAAAGGATAGCTGAATTCTTGTGCCCAAGGCTGCTCTATAGAAATCACATTCGGGCTTTCTTCTATCAAAGATTGGATAGACTTACGCGCAAAAGCCTCGGCTCCCATGGCGTACCAGTAGGCTTGATTGTTGTCTTTTAAGTTCATCGTACGCTGCACCTGAAGCTGCAAGCGTGTACCCATTTCTGTGGCTAATACCGCAACCAAGGCTACTATCATGAGCACAATCATTAATGCCACGCCTTGCTGCTTAGCGGGTGGAGCAATCGACTTGCGCTGAGTACTCTTGATTGTCATGACGATTCACCCGTAGTTAAGGTAAATTCTCTGCGTATTTTTCCGAAGTCTTTGCTGACAAACTCAATGGCCACGGCGCGCGGTAGTGCAGCTCCTTTATAACTTTCGCTCCACGACAGGTCTTCGTCTTCATCTAAGGAACTACTGTTAGCGGTGGCAAGAAATTCAATTTTTAAGCTTTCTACATCCTCTAACAGCACACGGACTTTGGGCTCGTAGCCTATGACGTTATCCACATAGTTGCTGTAAAGGCGCTCCAGTTTGTTTTCTCTAAGTCTATAGGCGACAAACTGTAGGGTACTTCGTGGCAACATTAACTGAGGGTTGTGCCACCCTCCGCGTACAAAACCAATGCCGTCATCGTCACTGTCGTCGGTTTCACCGCCAGACATGACCACGTCTTGCTTTTCGCCGTTAACCCTTGCTGCGCGAGGCACTGCTTGCTGAAGGTCTCGCTCAATCGTGATCATGGCACGCTGCAATAATTGAAGTTTTGCAAAACGCTCTTCTGAAATATCATTGCTGTCGATAACTGTGGTAAGTAGACCTGTGGATGCAAGCCCAATTAGGGTGAATATGGCCATAGCAATCAGTATTTCGATAAGCGTGAATCCGCGCTGCATGCTAATTTCCCGCCGTCGGTTTAGCAACGAAAGTGGTTACTGATGTAACTGAACTGCCGTAGCTTTCGTCTTCACCCACCGAAACGGTTACCGATCGCAAGTCGTTGTCGTTGGTTTTTGTCACCGTTTGCTGCCAGTACCACGTGCGATCGGCCATCTCCATCGTGCCTTTTAAATTGTTCTTGGGCGGCCACGTGGTATCTAATTGAAGCTGGTTTAAGCGATTGCTTGCCACCCAGTTGGCAAAGGTGACAGATTCTATTTGCCCAACGCTTGATAAATGCTCGCCTGCAGCTTTAAGTACTGCTGTACCGGTTAGCGCAAAAATAAGCAGGGCGACCATAACCTCCAGTAGCGTCAAGCCACTTTGCTGGCGTGGCGTGACAGGTGCAACGTTCTTTGTCGATGCATCAACGTTGAACGCACTCATAGTGGTCTCTCCAGAGGCCCTTCAAGCACTAAAGGCGGAAGATCTTGGTTTTGCAGGCTGTAATAGACGGGGTTGTCGCCGTCATCACCTTCGTAATTAAACGACAAGGTAAAAGGCGTAATTTCGCCACTCGACATTATAAGCACTTGAGGCGGAGGCAGCTTTTTCTCTTCTTCGTTACCTATTTCAACCCCTTCATCAGAAACACTTAAATTCTCGTCGAACAGCTCCCTGTCAAAGAGCCTGTCTTCAACATCCCATGGTAAGTCGTCTAAATTTAAAGTGAAGGTGAAAGGCTCAGGTAACGTATAAGGTTCGTAGGTTTTTTCGCCTTCGATACGCTGCCACTCATCATCGTCGTCTAAGTAGACAAAGTAGTATTCATTTTTATCGGCTTCAAACCGCACACCAAGCTGTTGTTGATTTAACACCGCAAAATCGCTGGCCATATCAACAATCACCTGCAGGCGTTGCGCTTGGGTTTTTAGCAGGTCAGATTTACTCGCACCGAATGCGTTAAACATAACGTAACCCGCCGCCAATCCCATAAGCAGCAGTACCAGCATGACTTCTAATAGGGTAAAGCCTGCTTTTTTCAAAGATGTACTGCCGCGGTTGCGCATAAAGGTTAGTTCAGGTATTCGTTAATGTTCCAGTTACCAATGTCATCATCAGTACCCGGTTCGCCGTCTGGACCATTAGAGAAAATATCAACTACGCCAAGTTCTCCCGGGCTAATTAGTGCATATGGATTGCCCCACGGATCTTCAGGCAGGCGTTTAATGAAACCACCTTCAGGGTAATTACGTGGAATTGGGTCGATAGTTGGTGCGGTAACTAGCGCTTCTAGTCCCTGTTCTGTGGTTGGAAAGCGGTTGTTACGCAGCTTATACATCTCAAGCGCACTTTCCATTTGCTGGATGTCTACCGCCGCCTTTTTAAGCTGCGCTTCTTCTTGGTTACCCAAGATTTGCGGTGCCACCATAGACGCCATAATACCGATGATTAGAAGTACGACCATGACTTCAATCAAACTGAAACCAGAACTGCGATTAAGTGTTTTCATTAAATATTCACCATGTTGTTCAATGCTAAAATTGGTTGCAATATTGCCATAACGATAAACAGAACAATGCCTGCCATCGATACAATAAGTAAGGGTTCAAATACCTTAAGTGAGACACCAATAAGCGCTTCAAATTCCCTATCTTGATTATCTGCGGCACGAGCTAACATTTGCTGTAGCTCACCCGATTTTTCACCAGACGCAATCATATGCATCATCATTGGTGGAAACATTTTTGTGTTATCTAGTGCCGCCCGCAGGCTGCTGCCTTCTTTAACGTTAATGGCTGCATCTGCCACTTGGTTTTTAATATGCTGATTTTCCAGCACATCACCTGAAATACGCATAGCTTCTAGTAGTGGAACCGCACTGGCACTTAAAATACTTAAGGTACGTGCAAAACGCGCGGTATTGAGCCCGCGAGACACCCGGCCAATTAACGGCAAGGTTAACAGCGCTCTGTGGTAGCGTAGCTTCATGTGCTTTTGCTGCAGCACGCGCTGAATAATGACAACAAGCACGGCAATACCAATAAGCATAAATAAGCCGTAATTTTGCAGCCAGGTACTTATAGAAATAAGAAACTGTGTTATTCCCGGCAGGTCTTGACCCATGTGGTCGAACTGCCCAACAATTTTAGGTACAACCACTGTTAACAATAGCAACACGATACCCATTGCAAAGAACAGCATTAGCGATGGGTAAATCATCGCTTGTGTAATTTGGCTGCGGGTTTGTTGTCTGCGCTCTGTGTAGTCGGCTAGGCGGTTAAGCACGGTATCAAGGTGACCTGATTTTTCACCAGCTGCAACCATCGCGCGGTATAGCTCGTCAAACACACTAGGAAATTGGCCCAATGCATCAGCAAGTCCGTGACCTTCTACGACTTTACTGCGTACTGCCATCATCATGTTTTTCTGACGAGGTTTTTCACACTGTTCAGCGACGGCAAGCAGTGCTTCTTCAACGGGAAGGGCCGATTCTACAAGGGTGGCGAGCTGACGCGTGAGTAGCGCTAAGTCTGATGCTGAAATACGGGGTTTAAATAAAGAAAACGACAGGCCTTTGCCTTCGCTTTGTGCGCGCTCTGCGACCTGCTCTACTTCTAAGGGAATTAAACCTTTTTCGCGCAGCTGTTGGCGAACCTGGCGTGCATTATCACCTTCAAGTACGCCATTTGTATTTTTACCGCGGGCATTAACCGCCTTAAAAGCGAATGCCGCCATTTAGTCTTCCCTCGTAACTCGAAGCACTTCTTCAAGTGAGGTAGCGCCCGCCAGCACTTTACTACAGCCGTCTTCACGAATGCTTGGTGTCGTCTTTCTGATGTAGCGTTCAATGGCTTGCTCACCTACACCTTCGTGCATCATCTCGCGCACTTTTTCATCTACCAACAATAGCTCGTGAATACCGGTACGACCGCGATATCCGGTTTGATTACACGCGGCGCAGCCATGGGGCTTGTAGATGGTGGTCTCGCTTGTGGCGTTTTGCCCTAATACTTCAAGCTCAGAAGCGTCAGGCGTATGTGGCTTTTTGCAATCTGGGCACAGGGTACGAACGAGCCGCTGTGACAAGACGGCCAATAAGCTCGAAGACAGCAGAAATGGCTCAATACCCATGTCTTCTAAACGGGTGATCGCGCCTGCTGCCGTATTGGTATGCAGAGTAGAGAGTACTAAGTGACCGGTTAAACTGGCTTGAACAGCAATTTGCGCCGTTTCGATATCACGAATCTCACCCACCATCACTACATCGGGGTCTTGACGCAAAATAGCGCGAAGGCCTCTGGCAAAAGTCATATCTACACGGGGATTAACCTGTGTTTGTCCGATGCCCGGAAGATCGAACTCAATAGGATCTTCAACGGTTAAAATGTTTCTGTCTCGCGAGTTTATTTCGGTTAACCCTGCGTACAAGGTAGTACTTTTACCCGAGCCCGTTGGACCGGTAACCAAAATAATGCCGTGAGGCTTGCGAATAAGAGATGAAAAGTGGTTACGGTTTTGCAGCGTCATGCCTAAATCTTCAAGATTTAAGCGCGCATTGTTCTTATCCAATAGACGTAGCACCACACGCTCGCCGTGACTTGAGGGCATAGTAGAAACACGTACGTCTACCGCTCGTCCTGCAATGCGCAATGTGATACGCCCATCCTGTGGTACGCGTTTTTCGGCAATGTCTAATTTCGCCATAACTTTAATACGCGATACCAACATGGAAGAAAGTTTGCGGTTAGGGCGCAAAATTTCACGAAGTACACCGTCTACGCGAAAGCGAACCACAAGCTGATTTTCGAAGGTTTCGATGTGAATATCCGACGCACCTTCTTTAATCGCTTCGCCCAACATAGCGTTGATAAGCTTAATAATGGGCGCATCGTCTTCACTGTCTAACAGGTCTTCAGTGTCCGGCAAGTCTTCAGCAAGGGCGAACAAATCACTTTCGTTGCCAAGATCTTCCATTAGCTGTTTAGCCGCTGAGCTATCTCGCTGGAACGCACTGGTCAGCAGGCTCTCAAATTCGTCAGCGGGTATGGTTTTGGGTACAAAGGGCTCACCGTAGAAGCGACGTACTTCGGCAAACACATCAAACGGCGTATTTTCTGTAAAATACAAAACAGCCGGCGTTTCATTGGTTTCAAGCAACACCTGATTGCGCTTTGCAAAGCTAAAAGAAAGCTGTCTTGGACCGGCCTCTTCTTCAGGTAAACCGGCGTCTTCACCCATAGCTTCCAAGGCTTCTTCTTGCGCCTCTAGAGCTTGGGTAATTTGTTCGTCCTGCCCCGCCATACTAGTCGTTACCTTCTTTTTTCTTCTCTTTCTCTGAGAGATACTCTTCAAACGAAGGTGGTAAAGCGAGTTCGTCGTCCCATTGTGGCAAGCTTGGCGTTTCAGCTGACGGCATTAGAGACACGCCCTCTTGCTGACGTTTAAGCTGAAGTGCGCGAATGTAGTTATACTTGCGATGGCTAATAGAATTCATGGTTGCGCCGTCACGGACAATCGTTGGCTTTAAAAATACCATTAGATTACGCTTGCGTTTGCTGGTCGACGTTGTTTTGAAGAGATGACCAAGAATAGGGATATCACCTAGCAATGGCACTTTAGACACACTTTCTTGTACGTCTTCATCAATCAAGCCACCTAATACGATAGTACCGCCATCATCAACAATTACTGTGGTTTTAATTTCACGTTTGTTAATTGAAATATCAACCGACGTTGCACCGCTTACGCTCGATACTTCTTGTTCAATAAGTAGTTGTACCGCATCGCCCTCGTTAATTTGAGGCGTTACTTTAAGTTTGATGCCTACCTCTTGTCGGTCGACCGTTTGGAAAGGATTAGAGTTGTTCGCGCCTGTTGTGGTACCCGTAATAATAGGTACCTCTTGACCAACAATGAAAAACGCTTCTTCGTTATCCATGGTAGTTAGGTGAGGTGTGGCAAGAATATTTGAATTGGTATCAGTGCTTACCGCCTGTACCACTGCGCCCCAGCCATTTTCGATAACGCCAGCAATCAGGCCGTTTGCACCGCCAAGTAAGCTTGCAAGAGCAGTGAAGTCGCCTTCTATCGTGTCCGTTGTTTCTACCACTTCACCGTTGGCAGTGATGTTGGTTTGCGTGGTCTCTCTATCTTCGGCCTGTCGTAGTGCCACAGCTAATGAACCGACGCCTATAACACCATTATTGAACTGTGTACCACCGCCCTCTTCTGACACCCATTGCACACCTAATGTGTTGCCGTCGCCTTCAAAAACTTCAACGATAATGGCTTCAACTTGTACCTGTGCACGGCGAATATCCAGTTGACGCACCACTTCTTCTAGCGAGCGCATCATGTCTGGCTCTGCAGTTATAACGATGGCGTTAGAATCTTCGTGTGCGTCGATGCTAATTTCGCGGTTTGAGCTTGCTCTGCGCGATGTGGCGCCGCTGCCTTGCTCTTCTGCTTGGATACTGGCCGATACGCCTTGCAGAACTTTGACTAAATCTTCTGCCTTAGCGTAATTAAGAAACAGTACGCGAGTGTTGCCATTGGACTCCAGCTCTTGGTCCATGCGTTGAATAAGATTGATAAGACGCTGACGCGCTTTAATGTCGCCGCTTACGATCACAGAGTTCGTTCTGTCGTCTGCTACAACGCGAGGTTCAGATTTAGCGCCTGTATTGGCTTTACCTTGTGATTTGTTGATACTTTCAATAATACGTACCATCTCAGAAGCTGAAGCATAACGAAGCTTAACAATCTCTACTTCTTCGTCACCAGCGCGGTCTACGCGCTCAATGATTTCAACAAGACGATTAACCACCGCAGCACGGCCCGTTAGCATCATCACGTTTGATGGATCGTGGCTAACCACGTTACCGCCGCCCGCTTGGTCATTAAGCTGGCGCAATATAGGCGCAAGTTCGCGCACCGGTACGTTATAAACAGGCACAACGCGGGTAATAAACTCATCGCCGTCTTGCTGCGCGCCTTCAACAACCGGGATATTCGATGTCTTTGCGTCTTTTGAGCGAACGACTTTTAAAATTCCGCTAGGCATTTCTACAACGGCAAAATCATACACTTGTAATACGTTCAGGAAAAACTGGTAGTACTGATCCTCGTTGAGCATGTCGTAGCTGCGTACGCTTATTTTGCCGCGTACGTTAGGGTCGACAATAATAGTTCGCTCAAGATTTTTACCAACAATATTTATGAATTCATTGATGTCAGTATCTTTGAAATTAGGCATGTACTCAGCGGCCGTGACCGAGAAACACAGAAGCGCTGTGCACATGGCTGTGCCTAAGCGAGATAATAGTTTTTGGCTAGTGCGCCTTTTCATTCTAACTTCCTTCATTTCCTAACTTGTCGATGACCGAATTGCTTTATTTGTTATTTTGTATACCTAGCGACAATATAGTGCTACTACCGTTAGTGGTATTAAGACTCGGGTAAATCTAGGTATAGCGTAGTTAAACTGCCATCTCGAATAATCGTTAATTCTATAGTTTGTGCATTGCGTAGCTCAGACAGTGCCTCTTGCGATTGCTGCAAGTCGGTAAGGTCTAGCCCGTTAATCTGTGTAATGACATCGCCTGCCTGAAGCCCTGCCGATTTAAATAATTCGGGCTCTTTGCCGGGGCTTACCTGGTAGCCGATAAGCTGGCCTTCTTCAGTTTTTGGCGATATTGAAATAAAGTCTGTGAAGTTGGCTGGACGCTCTCGCAGAGCAGCAGTTGCCTCTAATGCTTCGTCACTAAGCTCAACGGTGTCTTCTTCTAATTCTTCTGGCTCTGGTCGGTTTCTTGCCTGCATTTCACGGCGACGATTAGCTTCGTCGTAGTCAATTCCGTCAAGCATCAGGGTTTCGTTTCTCACCCCGTTCTTAATAATAACGCGATCGTTGTACACTTTTTGCAACGTGGCATTGGTGCCTTCAATCTTCTCACCTAAGCCATAAACCGTTTGGCTGCCGCGATTTTCAATAATAGCGGTACCCGCCTCCTGCTCTGAACTGGCCACAACGCCGGTCAGGGTTAGGTTTAAGCGCGTTTCTGGTGCGTCGGTAACCTCGGCAACCGGTTCCGCGGGTTTAGCCGCTGCATTACCAAACAGATTCAACTGTTGTATTTTGGCAATGTTGACCCCATTTTGGCCTGACGGCGAAGAAATAACCGGAGCACGGCTTACTGTGGGTGTCGCAGATAGTTGAGGTTCGGGTATAATTCGCCACACGAGTTTGGCTGCAAATGCAATTAAATACAGGCTGAGCAGAACCACTACGATGGTATGTAGCTGTTTTTGATGCTGGTTCAGATAAACAACCAGAGATTGTGGGTTGGGTTTATTGAATGTCATGCTGCCACTGATGGTACTGCTTTATTATAATATAGTGAATTTTTGGTTAACCGCGCTTTAGCAAACCCATAATAGCCTAGTAAAGGTGAGGGTCACAACACTAAAGCCACACCATTACGAAAATATTACATGAGCCAATCGGATAGCAACAATACAACACAAAATGTCAGGCTGGACAAGTGGCTATGGGCTGCAAGGTTCTTTAAGACCCGCGCAATAGCCAGAGACATGGTGCAGTCGGGAAAAGTCCAGTACAACGGGCAAAGAGCCAAACCTGGTAAGCATGTAGAGCTTGGCGCCATGATTAAAGTTCCCTCAGGATGGGATAATCGTGAAATTAAGGTGCTAGGCTTAAGTGACAAGCGTTTGAGCGCTCCTTTGGCGCAGGCGCTTTTTGAAGAGACGATTGAAAGTGTAACAAAACGTGAAGAAAACCAAACGGCGCGCAAAATGAACGCCTTTCACAGCCCAAAACCAGATCATAGACCTGATAAAAAGCAGCGACGACAGATTATTAAATTTAAGCAGCAATAATGAGCTGCTCAACAGGATTAGTTATGAGCGATTTCGATAAATTACACCGCTTCTTATTTACCCAAGCTAACGTTCGTGGCGAATTGGTTCGTCTTGATGAGAGCTTAAAGCAAATTGTGCACAGCTATGAATACCCCGTGCAAATTCAAACATTGTTAAGTGAAATGGCGGCAGCGACGTCATTGTTAACGGCAACGCTTAAGTTTAAAGGTGAAATTTCTCTTCAAATTCAAAGCAAAGGCCCGGTAAGTTACGCGGTCTTAAATGCTACTCACGAACAAACGCTTCGCGGGGTGGCGCGCTGGGACGAAACATTAGAAACCTTGCCTGAAACGTTTTCAGAGTTACTATCTCAAGCGGTATTAGTCATTACTATCACACCAGATGAAGGCGAGCGTTATCAAGGTGTTGTCGCATTAGATAAGCCTTCTCTAGCTGAATGTATTGAAAGCTACTTTGCTCAGTCAGAGCAGCTAGCGACCAGCGTGCACCTAATGACAGACATGAGCGACCCTAAAAACGCGAAGGCGTCGGGTGTATTGCTTCAGGTCTTACCTACTGATGCCAGTGCTACTGATGTGTCGCAAGCCAATGAGTTTGCTCATATCACTAAGCTTACTCAAACGTTGACCAAAGAAGAGATGTTTACGTTGTCGGTTGAAGATATTTTGTATCGTCTTTACCACCAAGAAGACGTGGAAGTGTATCCAGCGAAGGACGTAACCTTTGCCTGCTCATGCTCAAAGGAGCGCAGCGCAGAAGCACTTCGTCACGTAGAGAAGTCTGAGCTTCACGCAATTATTGCTGAAGAAGGGGCGATCAAAATGAACTGCCAGTATTGTCATACCGAATATCGCTTCGATAGTATCGACGTAGAGGCTATTCATAGCGGCAACTTCGACGCACCGTCTTCAAATCAGTAACTACTTGTTTACTGCTGTGTTAAAGCACCTTCTTTCGAAGGTGCTTTTTTGTTTCTGAATCTCTCACCGTCTAGATAGGTTCATTTTCCCAACACTTCACTTTTGGTTAAAAAATGTCCAGCAGTAAGTGTTTAACTTTTTTCCACAGTCCCACTTTTCTTTTATTTCTGTTTCAGTGAAAGTTTTCACCCGATGTTTCAAAAAAAAAATCATCTTTTTATTTTGAAATTCATCGATCAATATAGGTTTTCTAAGCCCTTTTTTTGCATTTATATCCAAGGAAAAGGCTTTCCTTGTAATTAATTTACAATATTTATGAAATTTTAATGTGAGAAATAGTGAATATGTGTTTTATAAATGCGTGTTAGGCCTTGTTTACATTAGACTCTAAGAGGTGATACTTTTTTGAAAGTGCTTTTGAAAAATTACATATAGGGTAACAGCCATGACCGCAGCAGCCTCAATTCAAACGGATCTGAAAGTAACGCCACTCACCGACCTGCCAAATGCAGAACTTATCGAGCGCGCCGTCAAGCGCGGCGAAGGTGTCCTTGACAAAAACGGGGCGCTTGTCGTTGAGACCGGAAAACGAACCGGTCGCTCTCCAAATGATAGATTTATCGTTAAAGAGTCAACAACCGAAAATGACATCGATTGGGGCAAGGTGAACAAGCCTTTTGACGCTGACAAATTTGATGCGCTGTGGGACCGCGTTGAAGCCTACCTGTCTACCCAAGAACACTTTCTTTCACACCTTCAAGTGGGCTCCGATCCTGAACATGCTTTGTCGCTTGAAGTAAGAACGCAAACCGCGTGGCAGCACGTTTTTGCCCGCAACCTTTTTATTATTCCTGAACAATGGAATGTTAAAGGCGACCAGCCTTGGCAAATCTTAAACGTACCTGGTTTCACTTGTGAGCCAGAGCGTGACGGCACAAACAGTGATGGCACAGTTATCATCAACTTCGCTAAAAAACGTGTGTTGATTGCAGGCATGCGTTACGCAGGTGAAATGAAAAAAGCCATGTTCTCCGTGCAAAACTTCCTGCTTCCGGCAAAAGACGTGCTACCTATGCACTGTTCTGCCAACGTGGGTGAAGAAGGCGACGTGACTCTGTTTTTCGGTCTTTCAGGCACAGGTAAAACCACGCTTTCAGCCGATCCTAAGCGCTTCTTGATTGGTGACGACGAGCACGGCTGGGCACCAGGTAGCGTTTTTAATATTGAAGGCGGTTGCTACGCTAAATGTATCGATCTTTCTCAAAAGAACGAGCCAGTAATTTGGAATGCCATCAAGTTTGGTACCATTCTAGAAAACGTAGTGCTTGATGAAACGCGCACGCCAGATTATACCGACACTTCGTTAACCCAAAACTCACGTGCGGCCTATCCGCTTTCACACATTGAAAAGCGCGTTGCTGAAAACCGAGGCGGCGAACCTCGCTCGGTTGTATTTTTGACCTGTGACGTAAGTGGCGTGTTGCCTCCTGTTTCAGTGTTAAGTGAAGAAGCTGCGGCGTATCACTTCCTAAGCGGTTACACAGCGAAAGTAGGCTCTACTGAGATTGGCTCTACTAGCGATATTGAATCAACCTTCTCAACTTGTTTTGGTGCGCCTTTCTTCCCACGTCCAGCAGGCGTGTATGCAGAGCTCCTGATTAAGCGTGTTAAAGCGTTTGGCGCTAAGGTTTACTTGGTTAATACCGGTTGGACAGGCGGTCCTTACGGCACAGGTAGCCGTTTTGATATCCCTACTACACGCGCCATCATCGATGCCATTGTATCGGGTAACTTAGCTGATGTTGAAACTCAGCATATTGACGCGTTAAACCTAGATGTGCCAGTGGCAATAGACGGTGTAGACAGCAATTTGCTTGTGCCACAAAACACGTGGGCAGACAAAGAGAAGTACAACGAATACGCCGCTAACTTAGTCAACGACTTTAAACAGAATTTTGAAAAATACGACGTTAGCGACGCTATCGTTAAAGCCGGGCCGGGTAACTAACACTCGGTTCGCCCCTTCCCAACGTTCATCACACTCAACGTGATTGATGTTTTGCCCGCACCGTGTTGCGGGCTTTTTTTGTATTGTTGTTAACAAATTTAACATTATGAATACGTATGTTTATTTAAGTTGAGCAATGCACTGGCTATCATTCACCGTACACAAGAAGGCTTTAATTAAGCGCGCTTCGTTAATTAAGTGCGGTTCGCTATGAAGCATAAAGAAGGTTTTGAGCATGATAGACAGGAAACAGCGTATAGCACTTGCATGTGCTGGTTTGGCATTTTTCTCGGTAAATACGGTAGCCGAAGTTCAAACAGCGACACTCGAAAAAGCAACGCTAAATATTGATACGGATACCAATGACTTCACGATAAGCGCGTTGCACGATAGTGGCTTTCAAGTAACGTATCTTACTGATGATAATGGCACGCCTTACGCAAATCTACCGTCTATGGCGCTTCCCGAGCCCGCGTTGACTGGTGTTAAAAACAAAAAAGCTAATGATGTAGAGCTAGTTGAAACTGCGACAACCCTAAACTTAAAACTCAATAATATTGCAGCGCATGTTGATAAGGCGACGCACGCTATCAGTTATTCTGTTAACGGCAAAATTGTCGCGAAAGAGCAAGGCGGACTAAGTATTTCCAGTAAAGGCGTCAGCCTGTCGTTTGCGCTAGATAAAAACGAAAAACTCTATGGTGGCGGCCAGCGCGTCTTAGGTATGGATCGTCGTGGTCATAGCATGCCGCTATATAACAAAGCACACTATGGCTACACCACGTCTTCAAATCAGATGTACTTTGGCTTGTCGGCTGTGATGTCGTCAAAAAATTACAGCGTATTGTTCGATAACACCGCTTCTGGTGAGCTAGATATTGGCAAAACGAACAGCGACGAGTTGCTATTTAAGGCACAAGGCGGCCGTGCTAGCTACATCATGGTGTTGGGTGAAAATTTAGAAGACACGGTTACGAATACCGTAGCAGTTACGGGAAAACAGCCGCTTCCACCGCGTTGGCTGCTGGGTAACTTTGCATCTCGATTTGGCTATAAATCTCAAAATGAGGTGATGGATGTTGTTGATGCCTTTAATACGCAAGATATTCCCGTTGATGCCGTAGTGCTTGATTTATATTGGTTTGGAAAAGACATTAAAGGGCACATGGGGAACTTAAGCTGGGACGCCGCCACTTTCCCTGAGCCTGAGAAAATGATTAGTGAGCTACGCGCTCAAGACGTGAAAACCGTGCTGATAACAGAGCCTTTTATTCTTACGACGTCAAAACAATGGGAAAGCGCCGTTGCCAATAATGCCCTTGCTCAAAACGATAACGGTGCGCCGTATACCTTCGATTTTTATTTTGGCAATACCGGCCTTGTCGATGTGTTCAGTGAAGCGGGTCAAGATTGGTTTTGGCAATATTATGAAAAGCTTGCTGCACAGGGTGTTGCAGGCTGGTGGGGCGACTTGGGCGAGCCTGAAGTGCATCCTGATGATATTCAGCACATGTGGCAGTCTACAAAAGTAAGCGGCGCAGAAGTGCACAATGCCTACGGTCATCAGTGGGCGAAAACCGTGTATAACAATTTAACTGCGCTACAGCCCGACACGCGCCCCTTTGTGCTGATGCGTTCAGGCTTTTTGGGCAGTCAACGGTATGGAATGGTGCCTTGGACAGGCGATGTGAGTCGAAGCTGGGGCGGACTTAAACCTCAGGTAGAGTTGGCACTTCAAATGAGTGTTTTTGGAATGGCGTATACCCATTCCGACTTAGGTGGGTTTGCTGGAGGCGAAACCTTTGATCCTGAGCTTTATACAAGATGGCTTCAGTTCGGTACCTTTTCACCGGTATTTAGGCCTCATGCCCAAGATAATATTGCGCCAGAGCCAATTTTCCACGCCGATCCCGTAAAGTCTATTGCGCGTAAGTTTATCCAACTTCGCTATGACATGCTGCCCTATAACTATTCATTGGCCTTTGAAAATGCGCTTTACGGCACGCCATTAATGCGCCCGGTAGCTATGGCGTACGGTGAAAGCGATTGGTTTGAAAATGCAGACAGTTATCTGTGGGGCGATGGTCTGTTAGTTTCGCCTGTGACGAGCGCTAACCAAACGGTGTGGCCGACCAAGTTGCCTGAAGGCGTATGGTTTGATTTTTTCTCTGATACGAAATACCAAGGTGGTCAAACCGTTAACTACCCGCTAAGCCAAGATAATTTCCCAGTGTGGGTAAAAGCGGGAAGCTTTATGCCAATGGCTGACGGGCTTAGCCGCACAGAGCAGTTTGATGCACGTAAAATAGAAATGCATTACTGGCATGACAATTCAGTGAGTTCATCTTCATATACTTATTACGAGGATGACGGCAAAAATCCAGCGTCTGTTGAAAAAGGCTTGTACACCAAACTACAGCTCAGTGCGTCAGTAGACGAAAAGGCCGCATTAACCCTGACTCTTGATAGCGAAGGCAGCTATATAGGTATGCCTAAGCAGCGAGACATCACTTACATCGTGCACGGTTTAAGCGAAAAACCACAGAGCGTTTCAATTGATGGCAGGCGCGTACCTGTAATGTGGGATGAAAAAGGGAAAACGCTTTCACTTGCAATTTCTTGCGATTATCAGCAATCTGTAAAGGTAGTGATTATGTGATAATTAAGGGCTGCTGTTCTTTCTTGCACAGTAAAGGTCAGCGCCCTCAAAAGGTTCACTTTGTGTTCAAGGGCATAACTACGCTGTGCCCTCACGCCTAAATCGGATGTCTTTCTACTGATATCAGCCATGGAGCCTAAATGAGCCGACTTCCTGCCACCATCGTTATTTTCGCTGGTTTTTTTCTAATTGGTAAATTGTTTCTTCTGTGGGGAATATTACTGCCAGATATTGCAGCCGATTTGCAAATGTCTGAAGTAGTCAGTGGCGCACTTTTTTCGCTTTTCTCTGTAGGCATGATGTTAGGCGCTGTGATTGGTGGCAAGTATGCCAGTCGCTTCGAGTATATGCCGCTGCTAGCGACCTTATTCAGTATGAATACTGGGCTACTGCTTTTGGTTTCCGTTCTGTCATCTTGGCAGTGGTTTTTAGTGTTAGCGGTTTTGATTGGGGTAGTAAGTTCTACAATTTTTACTATCGGACATACGCTGATTGCGCGAATGTACGCAGAAAAGCGTTTTACTATGATGGGCTTAATGGACTTTATGTTCAGTTTAGGTACGTTTGCTGCGTCGTTCTTTGTAACACTGTTATATATTGTTGACCACAACTGGCGATTGCCTATTCAGGTGTTGGCAGGCGTTATGATTGTGCTTTCGTGCTATGCATTCATTGCGGCGCGTTCTCAGGCGAAAGTGCTCAAAGGTCAACCTAAAGCGCCTAAAAAGACGCTGGCATTTGGGGTCATCATCAAGCAACCTGTTTTTATATTTCTAACGCTGCTCACTTTTGGCTATGGCGCGGTAGAGTTTGGTAACGCGAACTGGTTTGTGAGCTATGCGCAAAACGGCTTAGGCTTTACTGGCGAACAGTCGAGAAACCTACTGGCATTTTTTACCGCTGGCATGGTGATCAGTCGTTTGACCTTTCCATTTTTACTGCGATTTGTATCGGTGCATCGCATGATTGTCATCATGGCGACAGCCTCACTAGCGGGTGTATTCGCACTAAAGCTAATGCCTTCTTTTTATGGAATTGGCGCTGGTAATCTAATGCTTGGTTTAGGGTTAGGTGGCCTGTTCCCATTAGCTTTGTCAGCGGCAATGAATATCGACAGCGACAACGGCCCTGTGCTTTCCGGCATTTCTATTATCGGTAACTCAACTGGCGTACAGGTCGCTTCCTTTTCGACTGGGCTGTGGGCGAATTTTGTGCCCCTTACCACTGCATTTTGGGTGATACCATTAGGTGGATGCGTACTGTGGCTTGCTTCTTATGGTTACAGCAGAAAAATTAAATACCACAGAAGCTAGAGAACAAGCGGCTGAGAAACCTATAAACAGCGCAATGGAAATTCTTAGCTACAGGAACAATGTACCGCTGCGAATAACCTAAAATCCGCTGCGCTATTTCTTTTCAGGTAGTTCAGAAAGGTATGGCAAATAAAACTCGGCCACTAGCCCTTGCTGCGGATGGTTTCTTAGTGTTACCTCACCGTCATGGGCTTCTACAATTCTTCGAATAATGGCAAGTCCTAAGCCAGAGCCTGACGAGTTACGGGCCTTATCGCCTTGCGCAAACGGCATGAAAACGCTATTGAGTTCATCTTCAGGTATGCCAGGCCCAAAATCACGCACTTTGCAATACACACGCTTCTCATGACGATTGTAAAAGCTACTAATGGCAATTTCTTCAGAGCCATATTTAAAAGCGTTTTCGATAAGGTTGTCGACGACGCGTTTCATTGCAATTCGTCGCAATGACAAGGGAGGAATAGTGTTGAGCTTGAGTTCGATGTGGTGTCTATCGTCAAGGTGTCGTGCTTGTACAAGCTCAGCGATAATCGCGTTCAAATCGGTTTCTTGAGTGACTTCTTCGGTGTCGTAGCGGGCATAGTCAATGAACTGATCGATGATGGCGTTCATGTCTTCTATGTCATTAACTATGCCGTCTTTTATCCAATCTTGATCTTCTGGCAGCATTTCCGAGGCAAGGCGAATGCGAGTAAGCGGCGTGCGCAAATCGTGAGAAATACCCGCTGTCATGATATTTCGGTCATTCTCAAGTTGCTTGATCCCCTGATTCATGCGGTTAAACGCTCGAGTAACCTGAATCATTTCGGTGCTGCCTTGCTCGCGAAGCGGCGCCGGGTGTTCACCTTTACCCACCGCTATTGCTGCTTTTTGCAGGGCAGACAATGGGCGGGTCATGCGTCTTACAAACAACCAGCCCCCGGCCACACTCAATATGCCAATTACCATTAAGTACATAGTCAGAGGGGATATATTTGCTTCGTTAAGTCCTGAAATAGGAATAGAGATCCACGTATCTGGGTAGCGGTTCAGGGATATCCACACAATGTATGGCGCATTTTCGTCACTGGCCTGCGTGGTGGTGCTAATGCGCACATCTGCAAGCTGCCGGAGCTGCTCGCTAACCTGAGAAGAAATATAGCTATAGTATACGGCGCTCTCCAATCCATTTTGTTTGGCAACGCTTTCGTCAAAAACCTGTACCTGGGTTTTTTGAAAATAGCGGTCGCGGGTTTCCTGGTTAGTGACCAACAAATCGTTGGCAAGCACTGACTTAACTTGCGTAGCCAATAAGCTGTTAATTTGTTGGTAGCTGGGCTGAATAAAGTAATAGGTAACAGAGATGTAGGACACAATCTGATTAATAAGCAACAGCACGCCAATAAGCATGACGGTTTGGCCAAATGCACTTTTGGGAATTAAACGCATAAATTGCCGTCGCTTTGAATCATAAGCAAGTGTTTGGAATGGCAGTAGGTAAACGCATAATTAGGGGTCATGAGTAAACATACTTCACTTGCGCACTGGCCAAGACGGTAGAGCCCGTCATATCCATCATAGGTGCTAAACTTGTTCGCCATCAGGCACGAATACGTAGCCCAATCCCCACACGGTCTGTATATACCGAGGGTTGGCAGGGTCTTCTTCAAGCATTCTTCGTAAGCGTGAAACCTGAACGTCAATGCTGCGTTCTAAGGCGCTGTAGTCGCGACCACGCGCTAGGTTCATTAGTTTGTCTCGCGACAATGGCTCGCGGGGGTGAGTGACCAGAGATTTCAATACCGCAAACTCACCGCTAGTCAGGGTAAGCGGCGTATCACCATCTGTCATTTCTCGCGTGGCAAGGTTCAGTTTGTAACTGCCAAATTCCACAATTTGCACATCTTTAGAGGGCGCGCCCGGCGCTTCGCTACTGCGTCTGCGCAGTACCGCTTTAGCGCGTGCAAGTAGCTCGCGTGGGTTAAATGGCTTAGGCAAATAATCGTCTGCGCCCATTTCAAGGCCGATAATACGGTCTACTTCATCGCCTTTTGCAGTAAGCATAATAATGGGCATGTCGTTTTCTTGTTGACGCAGACGGCGACAAATAGATAAACCATCTTCGCCCGGTAGCATAAGGTCTAAAACCATAAGGTGAAAATTCTCGCGCTCAAGCAGTCTGTCCATTTGCTCTGCGTTGGCCGCACTGCGCACCTGATAACCTTGCTCAAGCAAATAGCGCTCTAACAAACTGCGAAGACGCATGTCATCGTCAACAACGAGAATTTTAGAGGTTTCCTGACCCATACTCATACCTTTCGTTTTACTTTTGATTCACTATAACCACAAGATGTGAAATACAAAAGCGAGAAAAGCGTAAAAGGTTGGGGATGTTTGTTACAAATAGTGTCTAGAGCCTGTTGACCTTTTATGTACAGTGAAGGCATCAGACCCTAAAGAGGAGGAGGCCGCTATGCTTTAACGGACATTAATCGAAGGTGACAACATTAAGCGCTTTCGTGGGCGACGAACCGTTAAGAGTCTCTAAATATAACCGTGTTATAGCATCAGTACCGCAGTGCGACTGCTCGTAAAACTGATCGCTCACTTTTTCTGCGAAGTGTTTCCATGCACTAGCGTATTTCGCTAAAAAGACCTCATGGCCCCATTCCCCTTGGCGCAGTTTTACGCGAGCTGGTGCGAAAAAAATCTCTGCATTGAGCAGTTTGGGATTTGGCTTTTCTTCGGCTTTCCAATCTGTTGCACCAATTAACGTTACCTCGCTCAAGTTATCGCCAAGCAGCTCGCTAAGGTTATTAATTAGCGTGCCGTTAGCCGCGAAATCAAGAAGCCAGTAACGCGAATTGCTACTGTCACTCGTAAGCGCATTAAGGTCATCATAGCTATACACTTCATCATAGCAGCCAGAGGTTTTTACCATATCCACATTGGACGTAGAGGTTAACCCAACCACCTTATAGCTTGCGTTTCGTGACGCTTTTTGGTCTTTAAGCAGTTGCGCCGTACCCAGCGCGGTTTTACTCGAAGCGCTCGACAGCAGTAAGATTTCACCTTTTGCTTTCTCTGCCACATAGTCATCAAGCACAAACGAGGTCATATAAAGGGGTCTGAAATTTAGCTGCCATGCCTCACGGTCTTTGTTGTAGCTAGGGTCCGCTGCACAGCGTATATATTGGTCGTAAACGGGACTAATACTCTTACGTTTTTCGTGGATGTCTGAAAAACCGTGAGGAGCAACTTTTCCGGCCTTTATTACCCAATGGCTAGCCATAGGCAGGTAGCCGAACACCTTTTCACCTACTTTGATATCGCTATGACAAGACGCCTTAACGGTAGCAAAGCCCCAAACGGGCACAATACCGAAGCCATGTGCTTCATCAACGTCATTATCACTCTTTGCAGGGAAAAAGCCCCAATAGCCCATTTTAAAACCCAGTGCAGCATATGTGATGTTGTTGGCAGAAAAGCCAAAGCTGTCTGTCTCAAGCAATACTTCGTCTTGCTGTAAGTCGTTGATGTTTATATCGCGGGAAACAACGTTAGTGTTAGCGAGGTGTTGCTGGTCTACCCAAATTTGTTGGCTTTTAATTGTGGTCATAATAGGGGCCTGCTGTGTCAAAAACTAGGACAAAGATCCAAATCAAGAAGAGTGAAAATAGCAATCTAGATTGACGCAGGGCATAAGCTATTACGACTTACTGTTTTAAATATATACCCATAGAATTGGTGTATAGAGCTTACCGCTACTCATCTGTGCTGAGCCAATCCATTTGGTGGCCGGCTCTTCGTTTTTTATTCAAAATATCTTCAAGCAGCGGTGTAAGTATAAGCTCCATTGCCAGCGCTATTTTACCACCAGGTACAACCAAGGTATTGATACGAGACATAAATGAGCCGTCGATCATCTGAAGCAAGTAAGGATAATCGACATTCTTCATTTCTCGTCTGAAGCGCACCACAACAAAGCTTTCATCTTGGGTCGGAATTTCACGAGCACTGAATGGGTTCGAGGTATCAACGGTAGGTACGCGCTGAAAGTTAACGTGAGTGCGAGAAAACTGTGGCGTGATATAGTGGAAATAATCATCCAGCCCCCTCACTATGCTGCTCATCACGGCTTCGCGGGAATGGCCGCGGTCAGTGGTGTCGCGCACAATTTTTTGGATCCACTCTAAGTTTACAATCGGTACCATGCCAACGAGCAGGTCTACGTGTTTTGCCACGTCATTTTCTTCAGTTTTAACGCCCCCGTGCAGACCTTCATAGAACAGCAAATCGGTGTTTTGAGGTAAATCTTGCCATGGTGTAAAGGTACCTGGCATCTGGTTAAACGGAACGGCTTCATCAAAAGTGTGGAGGTATTGCCTAAACTGTCCCGTACCCGAACTACCATATTCTCTAAAAAGCGTTTCAAGCAGTTCAAAGTCGTTGGCTTTAGGGCCAAAGTAGCTGATATGTCTGCCTTGTTCTTGGGCTTTGCGAATTTCTACTTCCATTTCCGGGCGGGTAAAGCGGTGAAAACTATCGCCTCCTACAACCGCAGCATTAACACTTAAGTTCCTGAAAATATGACGTATAGCGTTGGTCGTGGTAGTAGTACCCGCGCCAGAAGAACCTGTTATAGCAATAATAGGGTGTTTGACAGACATAGGAATTCTTTTTGGAAATGACGGGTACTAGTTATAAGCTGATGTGAGCTAAGAATCAAGGGGAGGTATAAGCGCTTACCACTCGATTCTTGGGAGTTGCTTTCGCTCCAGCCTGCGTATAATCAATCATCTAGCCGTTTGTGATGGTGCTGCAATAGGCGCACAATTAGCTTTGCCTCTTCTTCGTCTAAATCAAGAAGTGCGCGAACATGTTCTAGGTGGTGCACATCGTGCTCACTCAACTTTCCGTCGTCCAAAACGCTTCTTACTGTGTCTTTAAACCTATCGCGTTTTAGCTGCATCTGCGACGTGTAGCTAGAAGATAAAATACCTGCTGGTAGGGCGTAAAAACAGATACCCATAATAGTTATGAGGCCGCCAAATATTTTACCCAATGCAGTTATAGGAACGGCGTCACCATAGCCCACCGTGGTCAGCGTGACGAGTGCCCACCACAATGAAGCGGGAATACTGCTAAAAACATCGGGCTGAGCAGCATGTTCGATGTAGTAAATACAGGTGGCGGCGATAATCGTGAACAACAAAAGTACGCTTAACGCCGCAATAAGGCTATGCGACTCGTTGCGCAATACGGTAACGAGAGTTTGCATAGAGCGCGAATAGCGGCCAATTTTCAAAATTCGCAGTACCCTGAATACCCGTAATATACGTAAATCAAATGCCACGAGCATGCTTAAGTAAAACGGTAAAATGGCCATCAGATCCACCAGCGCCATCGGGCTTTTTATATAAGCCCATCGCTTTTGCCATGCCGTCGTTTTTTCTTGGCGAGTGCGGTTAGCTTGAGCCGAGCGGTTAGCTTGAGTCGAGCGGTTGGGCGCCGATGCACTGCTGTATACACGAAGTATGTATTCAATGGTGAATATAAGTACCGATACGACCTCAATGATATGCAACTCATGCTGCCAAAGAGCTGGAAGACCAGGCACGGTTTCTAGCATCATGGCCGCTACATTTACGATAATCAGCGCGATAAGCAAAATATCAAACAACTTGCTATGTTTTTTGTATTCGTGGGCTTCGCTAGAGGGAGCAAGAATGTGATAGCACGCGTTTTGAAATGACATAGCTAAATTTGTGATTTAAGGATTAACATTGTTATATCAACAACGGCGATAAATTGGTAATGATTCTGACAAAGATGGGCGTTGCTGGGGAATTTTTTGAAACGCAGTAAGACTCAAAACATGTTAGTTTAAACGCCACGAAGGCAAACTAAGAGCGTTTTCAATTGAAAATCACTAAACCCCTAGTATCAGCATGCACCTTTACACTACTTGTCGCTATGCTTTCCCCGGCAGCGCAGGCGAAGCAGGACAGTGTTATGTTTACCGCGAATGCACCCGTTATAGATGGCGTAGCAAATGATGCTGCATGGAAAGAAGGTGATTGGCACGACATGACCTCGCTAATGTGGGGCACCAATCCCGAGCCCAGTGACTTTTCTGGTAGATATAAACTACGCTGGGATAAAAAGGCGTTGTACCTTTTAGCAGAAATACAAGACGACCACCTCTCAGATACCTATGCCAATCCCCTTGAGCGATATTGGGATGATGATTGTTTAGAAATTTTCATTGATGCGGATGCTTCTGGTGGCGATCACCTTAATAACTACAATGCGTTTGCCTATCACTTGGCGTTAGACAATCAGGTTGTTGATATAGGTCCGAACGAAGCAGGAGAGGCTGTACCACAACTTTACAATGATCACGTAGAGAACAAATGGCAGCGAGATATATTGGCGCCTCATAAGATTCATTGGGAAGCAGCGGTACGTGTATTTGATGATAGCTATCAGCATGGGAAAGACAATTCACCTGTTACCTTAAAAGAAGGTATGACACTGGGCTTTATGCTTGCCTATTGCGATGCGGATGGTGGCGACAGAGAGCATTTTTTAGGCTCTCATGAGATCACCCCAGTAAACGGCGATAAAAACTTGGGGTATAAACATGCGTCGGTGTTTGGGAAAGTGACGTTAACTAAATAGTGTCGGCGATATATTCGCCACTGTTTTTAACCTGTTGCCTAGTATTTATAAAAAACGCGGCATCATGCCGCGTTTTATATACTTTACATGTCGATTACTTCGCTTCAGCTTCGCGCGCAATTGCACGGTGTGCAATATCAGTACGATAGTGCACATCTTTAAACTGAATGGTCTTAAGCAATTCATACGCTTTTTGCTGCGCTTCGGTAACGTTGTTACCCAAAGCTGTAGCACAGAGCACACGACCACCTGCGGTTACCACATCACCGTCTTGCAGGGCGGTGCCTGCGTGGAAAACCTTTCCATCTAATTTAGCGGCGTCTTCGAAACCGGTAATCACGTCACCCTTGTCGTAGCTACCAGGGTAACCGCCTGCGGCAAGCACAACACCGACTGCTGCGCGCTCGTCAAACTCAATGGTTTTGCCTTCTAGTTCGCCCTTGCATGCAGCTTGGCAGAGAGGAACCAAATCAGACTTTAAGCGCAGCATGATCGGCTGGGTTTCCGGGTCGCCAAAACGGCAGTTGTATTCGATTACCTTTGGAGTGCCATCGGCCATAATCATAAGGCCAGCATATAAAAAGCCAACGTAGTCGTTGCCTTCAGCAGCCATGCCATTAACCGTTGGCATAATCACTTCTTGCATAATACGGTCGTGAATATCCGGCGTTACCACCGGAGCTGGTGAATAAGCACCCATACCGCCTGTGTTTGGCCCTTTGTCACCGTCAGCAGCACGCTTGTGGTCTTGGCTGGTGGCAAAAGGTAGTACGTTCTTACCGTCTACCATAACAATAAACGATGCTTCTTCACCGTCTAAGAACTCTTCAATAACCACGCGACTACCCGCTTCGCCAAACGCGTTGCCTGCCAACATGTCGCGAATAGCGTCTTCAGCTTCTTCAAGGGTCATCGCAACAATAACGCCTTTACCCGCCGCTAGGCCGTCTGCTTTTACTACGATAGGCGCGCCTTTCTCATGCACATAGGCAATGGCTGGGTCAATTTCTGTGAAGTTTTGATACTCAGCCGTGGGAATATTGTGACGAGCCAAAAAGTCTTTGGTAAATGCCTTTGAACCCTCTAGCTGCGCAGCAGCTTGAGTGGGACCAAAGATCATTAAACCTGCGTTAGTGAACGCATCTACAACACCTGCAACTAGCGGCGCTTCTGGGCCTACGATAGTAAGCTCAACATCATTGCCTTGTGCAAAAGAAACCAAGCCAGCAATATCGTTAACATCAATAGCCACGTTCTCAAGCTTAGGCTCTGTAGCCGTACCGGCATTACCAGGTGCTACAAATACTGTTGAAACATCAGAAGACTGCGCTGCTTTAAACGCTAACGCGTGTTCGCGGCCACCGCCGCCAATTACAAGTACGTTCATTAACTGTTCCGTTTTGAGTGTTTAATTTTATGATTTTGGTTTGGTGAATTTTAGCGTCATGCGATTGCTCTCGCCAATCGCCATGTATTTTTCACGATCTTGATCATCTAGCGCCAAACGTGGAGGTAGCGTCCACACACCTTTCGGGTGGTCTGCTGTATCCAGTGGGTTTGCGTTAACATCGCTGTTTGCTTCAAGCACAAAGCCTGCTTTTTCAGCGGCAGCTACTACGTAAGAGCGCTTCATATAGCCGCTTTTCTTCATAGCTTCATCATCTGCGCTTTCCGGTAGTTCATGTTCAACGACGCCCAGTACGCCACCTGGCTTAAGCGCTTTGAAAAATGCGCCAAAGGCGTTGTCGATACCCTCGTCACCGTGACGCATGTACCAATTGTGAACATTGCGAAAGGTTAGCACCATGTCCGCGCTACCTGTTTCGCTAATATCTAATGCTTTAATTGGGTCGAATGCAGTAAGCTCGGCACCTTCGTACTTCATGCCAGGCTTCATGTTTTCTTTAAAGCCTTCTACTGATTTCTTATAGTAGCCGCTGGTTTCATCATCGACGTAGAAATGGGCGGCAACGTATTTACCATTGTCTTTTACCACAGAATAAAGAATGTCGGCATACCAACCACCACCAGGTGAAACTTCTACCACGGTCATGTCTGGAGTAAGGCCAAAGAAGCGCAGTGTTTGCTGAGGATTACGGTACTCATCGCGTACTTTTGCACTAGCAGCGCGGATATCGCTCATTGCGGCATCAGAAATCGCATCGGCACTGGCATAAGTAGCACTTACACCTAGGGTTGCGGCTAACACATATTGGGCTAACTTTTTCATTCTTATTTCCTTTTTCTGTCGAGGGTAGGCGAATAACATAACACTATTACTACAAATTACCACGGGTCAGATCAAGCCTATCAGCTAACCCCTATTTGCACTTACGCCTTAGCAGAATAATTCGCAACTCTGTCGCTTCGATGAGATTTCACTACAACCAAGCAAATGACCTCGAGTCTGCGTATTTCAAAGGGTTAAGGAAAAATAACAAACACACAGTAAAGCCACTAAATGCCACTTTACTGCGTGTTTAACTTAGGTGTTGGTGTCCCTCACTAAGCCTGCACTAAAAGGTATTGCGTAAGTATTTTTAGTGACGGAAGTGACGCATACCCGTAAACACCATGGCAATGCCGTGCTCGTCAGCGGCATCAATGACTTCCTGGTCGCGCATAGAGCCGCCTGGCTGAATTACTGCTTTAATACCTGCTTCAGCCGCAGCGTCGATACCGTCGCGGAATGGGAAGAATGCATCAGACGCCATTACAGAGCCTGCTACTTCAAGGTTCTCATCAGCTGCTTTAATACCCGCAATTTTCGCAGAATAAACACGGCTCATTTGACCTGCGCCCACGCCTACCGTCATACCGTCTTTGCAGTAAACAATCGCGTTAGACTTCACGTATTTTGCTACCTTCCAGCAGAACATAAGGTCGCGTAGTTCATCTTCGCTTGGCTTACGCTTAGTCACAACTTCTAGGTCTTCCATTTCAACCATGCCGAAGTCGCGCTCTTGTACTAATAAACCGCCGTTTACGCGCTTAAAGTCATAACCTTCAGTTAGCTGACCAGCCCAATCGCCACACGCTAGAAGACGTACGTTTTTCTTCGCACTTACTACTTCTTTTGCTTCATTGCTAACGGTTGGGGCAATAATCACTTCTACGAATTGACGGTCAACGATGGCTTGTGCCGTTTTTGCATCAAGCTCGCGGTTAAAAGCGATAATGCCGCCAAATGCTGACGTTGGGTCAGTTTTAAACGCGCGGTCATAGGCACTTAATATATCATCGCCAATGGCCACACCACATGGGTTAGCGTGCTTAACGATTACACATGCTGGCTCTTCGAATTCCTTCACGCACTCAAGGGCTGCATCGGTATCAGCAATATTGTTAAATGACAGCTCTTTACCTTGAAGCTGAGTAGCGGTAGCCACAGACGCTTCTTGAACATTGTTTTCAACATAGAATGCCGCTTCTTGGTGGCTATTTTCGCCATAGCGAAGGTCTTGCTTCTTAGTAAGCTGCATGTTGTAGGTACGTGGGAATTCACTGTGCTGGTGGTCACAGTCTGCTTCACAACCTGTGCTATCTAAACGGGCACCAAAGTAGTTTGCAATCATGCCGTCGTATTCAGCTGTGTGTTCAAACGCCTTAATAGCAAGGTCAAAACGGGTGTTGTACGTTAATGAGCCGTTGTTGTCGTTCATTTCAGCAAGTACGCGAGAGTAGTCAGACGCATTAACCACAATAGTCACATCTTTATGGTTTTTTGCAGCAGCGCGCACCATAGTTGGGCCACCGATATCAATATTTTCAATTGCATCTTCTAGCGTACAGTCTTCGTTTGCCACGGTAGCAGCAAACGGGTAAAGGTTAACCACCACAAGGTCGATAGGCGCAATGCTGTGTTCTTCCATCACTGCTTCATCGGTACCGCGACGACCAAGGATACCGCCATGAATTTTCGGGTGAAGGGTTTTAACGCGGCCAGCCATAATTTCTGGGTGACCTGTGTGATCCGACACTTCTTTAACAGGTAAGCCAGCGTCAGCGAGAAGTTTAGCAGTACCGCCCGTCGACAGAAGTTCTACGCCAGCGTTATGCAGCGCTGTCGCGAAATCGAGGATACCGGTTTTATCAGAGACACTAAGGAGAGCACGTTTAATAGGTTTTGGTGTTTGCATAAATTTTAAGTTTCTAATGTTGTAGTGTTGAAACAAAAAGAGCACCGATTGGTGCTCTTTGGTGGGCAAAGCCCTTGGAATCTTAGTTCATGCCGTATTGCTTAAGCTTCTTGCGAAGTGTGCCACGGTTGATGCCCATCATGATGGCAGCGCGGGTTTGGTTGCCGCGTGTGTAAGTCATGACTTCTTCTAGCAGCGGCGCTTCAACTTCAGCCAGTACCATTTCGTACAGGTTATCGATGTTTGCGTTATCCAATTGCTTAAGGTACTTGTTAACCGCTTGCTTTACAGAGTCACGCAGTGGCTTTTGAGCTTGCGTTTGTGAAGGCGTAGTTACTGTAGTAGTAAAAGGTGAAGTCACGTTTTGATCGAACATAATACTGTGTTGCTCTTAAGTTAGTCATCACTATGCTGCGGGAGAAATCTGTCGGGTTTCTCGAGTCTGCAGCGCTTGAAAATATGCATTTAGTGCATCGAGTTGCTCATTTGCATCATCGATAGCGTTAAACGTTTTACGAAACTGACGATCCGTATCGTGCTCCGCGAGATACCAGCCCACGTGCTTACGGGCAATTCTCACACCGGCTATGTCGCCATAAAAGTCCTGCACATTTGCTACGTGCTCATGCAAGAGTTCATATAACTCTGACAGCGGCGGTGCTGGTAGGTTCTCGCCCGTTTCAAGATAATGTTGGATTTGCTTAAATATCCAAGGTTTACCTTGCGCGCCGCGACCTATCATTACGCCATCTGCACCGGTGTAATTCAGCACCTCTTGTGCTTTCTCTGGAGAAGTAATATCACCATTTGCAATAACAGGAATTGAAATTGCCGCCTTAATTTGGCGTATGGTGCTGTATTCAGCTTCTCCTTTATACATACAAGCTCGTGTTCTGCCGTGAACAGCAAGCGACTGTATGCCGTTTTGCTCTGCAATGCGGGCAATCTCTACCCCATTGCGATTTTCTGGATTCCAACCGGTGCGAATTTTCAGTGTTACGGGTACGTCAACAGCATTAACTACTGCTTTAATAATCGCTTCCACTGTGTCTGGGTATTGAAGCAAGGCAGAGCCTGCTAGCTTCTTATTAACCTTCTTAGCAGGACAACCCATGTTGATATCGATGATTTGCGCACCGTTCTCAACATTAAATTGCGCTGCTTGAGCCATAAGCTCAGGGTCGGCCCCAGCTATCTGTACAGAGCGAATGCCTTCTTCACCCTCATGATTCATACGCGCTTGTGATTTAGCTGTGTTCCAAACTTTCGGATTACTCGAAAGCATTTCTGAAACAACAAGCCCTGCACCTAGGCGCTTACAAAGTTGGCGAAACGGTCTGTCTGTTACGCCAGCCATGGGGGCCAACATCAAATTGTTTTCTAACTCGTAAGGTCCAATTCGCATTGTAAAATGTATAGCTCGCCATCTAAAACTGCACAGAAAATATACACCCGGCTAAAACGGGGCGCTAAGTGTACGTGTTTTCGCAAGGCTTGAAAAGGCTAAAAATCACACAAAATTTCACTTCGTGGTCTTGACAGTGAAAAAAATCTGTCACATTAGTAAGCTAACGTCGTTTTTTAGTTTGAATATTGTACGAAAGTCTTACAGCCCCCGATTTGAAAGGGCTGTAATGTGAAAAAAATTAACAATTAATTAGATATTGACGATTTATATCGTACGAATTTTCGTCGCAATATTGAGGTGGTTTGCCGTAAAGACGCTGATTTGACTAGACGTAAAATTAACCGTCTAGTCAGTTTTTCGATAACGCTCAGTGTTTTTTGCCCGACACGCGCGCCCATTCGCCGTCAATGGCGCTGGGCTCAAGAGTGATATCGTTTGTATAAGCTTCTTCAATTCGCGTGACTTGTTCAGCCAATATGCCGGAAAGGACTAACAAACCGCCGGATTTGCAGTAGTTTGTAATAACGCTTTGAAGTTCTAGTAATGGACCTGACAAGATATTCGCCATCACCACATCGGCTTCTAGTTCAGGTTGGTCTTCAGGAAGGTATACATCCAGACGGTCTTCAACGCCGTTGCGGCGCGCATTTTCTTTCGTTGCCTGAAGGGCTTGTGGGTCAATATCAATACCAATAACGCGCTTAGCACCCAATTTCAACGCTGCCAGCGCTAATATTCCTGAGCCACAGCCAAAATCGACCACGGTTTTATCTGTCATATCTATGCCGTCTAGCCAGCGCAAGCAAAGCGCAGTGGTAGGGTGCGTGCCAGTACCAAAGGCAAGACCCGGGTCTAACATTACGTTAACCGCGTTTGGATCGGGAACATCGCGCCAGCTTGGGCAAATCCACAAGCGCTCGCCAAACTGCATTGGGTGGAAGTTATCCATCCACTCCCGCTCCCAGTCTTTGTCTTCAAGTGGCTCAAGCTTATATTTAAAATCGGGGCCTAAGACTTTGGCTTTACCCAAACGCTGAAGGATGCCTTTCATATCGGCATCTGCTTCGAACAGCCCGACTACTTGAGTGTCTGGCCACAATAACACTTCACCCGGCTTGGGCTCGTACATTGGGGTGTCTTTCGCGTCTACATAGGTAACCGCCTGCGAGCCATTTGCAGTTAGCATGTCTCCTATTGATTCTGCATATTCAGAAGAAGTATTAATTCGAAGTTGTAGCCAAGCCATAGTTGTCGTTCGTTGGGACCTTTGTTTGTCATTGTACCTTTGCTTGGCGTTAAACAAAATGCAGGCAGGCGAAAAGCTTTAAGTAAATCAGAACGCGATGCTTACAGAGGCATGATCAAATCTAACCACTTTGGTTCTCAACAGGCTCTCAAGTACCCAATAAAACTTGGCTGCTCAATTGATTACGTAAGCCTCGAGAAAAACTAACCTTTTGTCGACTGGTGAAATTCTAATATAAGTTTATATTATGAGAAGGGTATCGTTTAATTTATAGTTTGGTTCATCTGTTGTATGCGCGCACTTTTATCTGCTGTTTGTTTACTGTGTTTTATCATACCGCTTAGCGCGAAAGAGCTAGATGTGGTTGTGGGCTGGAACAAGCCTCCATACGTTATTTCACAAGAACACACCGGCTTTGAAGTTGACTTGGTGCGGGCGATCCTTGCTGAAATGGGATATGGATTGTCGCCTATTTATGTTCCTTTCGGGCGTACGGCAAGGCTATTAAAAGATGACGCCGTTGACATTGGACTTACCCTTAATCCTGCACACACAGTCGATCAAAGCATTTTATCTGAGCCATATATTATCTATCAGAACGTCGTGGTAACACGGGCAGACAGAGAACTGACGATAGACAGTATCGACGATTTGAAAGGTAAAAGCGTCATTGCTTTTCAAACCGCTCAATCGGTATTAGGTGAGGGCTTTGGGCGAACTCTCGCATCGCAAACTACCTATATAGAAATGGCACGACAAGATCGTCAAGTGGACATGCTGATGCGTGGTAGCATTGATGTAGCTATCCTAGATAGAAACATTTTTAATTATTTCAAATCTAAAAATGGCACTTACTCTCAAGATAAGACCGTCTTTCATGAGTTGTTTCCCATCTCAGCGTACAGTGCGGCGATCCCTGACCCAGAGCTACGAGCTAAATTTAACGCTACGCTTCGTCTTTTTATTGAAGACGGGCGGTATCAATTACTACTTGATGAGTACAAGCTCGACAATCTCCTTCACAAGCTTCCCAATGCAAATGTTGCTAACTAGATATTAACTTTATTGTCTAGACAGTGAACTATTTCTGATTCAACGTATAAGAAACTAACACTACATTGGTGCGAGTTTGTTCTGTAGCAAAATTAATCTTCGCTAAAACAAGCACTAGAACTATGCGTTAAGGAAGAACCTATGCTCAAACGGTGGTATTTACTGGCTATTGTTGTGTTATGCACTGCATGCGCGTCACAAGCAAATCTTAATAATGACATCGAACAATGGCTGGATAAGCCTGCCCACATTCAAGCGCAAGCTATTGCAAGTGGTGATACTACCTCTGCTGAAATCGTCAGCGGTTATATTGCCCGCATTAAACAGCTAGATACAAAGGTTAATAGTATCTTAGCGCTTAACCCAAACGCGCTGACCGAAGCGAAAGTCATCGACAAAAAAATAGCGAGCGGTGAAACACTTGGCCCTCTGGCTGGCATCCCAGTTCTCTTAAAAGATAATATCGAAAGTACAGAAATGCCCACCACTGCAGGCTCAATGGCGCTGCTAAATAACGATACCGGTCGCAATGCGTTTATTGTGGAAAAACTGAAAGCAGCTGGGGCAATTATATTGGGTAAAACCAACTTGTCTGAGTGGGCTAACTTTCGTTCAGAGTCTTCGGTGAGTGGCTGGAGCGCTGTGGGTGGGCTTACTCGAAACCCACATATACTATCAAGAAGTGCGTGTGGCTCGTCATCAGGCTCAGGGGCGGCAATGTCGCTTCGTTTGGCGTCTCTTGCTGTGGGCACTGAAACCAATGGTTCTATTATATGTCCCGCGTCTATAAACGGTGTAGTAGGCTTTAAACCAACAGTGGGTTTACTTTCAAGAACTCACATAGTGCCTATATCTTTCAGTCAAGACACCGCGGGACCAATGACATCTAACGTTCAAGATGCCTGGCTGATGACGTCAATTATGGCAGGCACAGATGCAAGCGATAACGCTACGCTAGATGCAGACTCTCATCGTCCAGCTATGCCCGCATCGTCCATGCTTGCTACCGATTTAAAAGGTAAGCGAATTGGTGTGGTTAGGTACCGCCAAGGCGATAATCCTCATGTACTCGCCGTATATGAAAAGGCGTTGAATCAGCTAAAAGCATCGGGCGCTGCGTTGGTGGACATCAGTGACTTCTCTCAGCCAGATTCTTTTTGGGCCGACTCTTATAATGTTTTGCTTAGCGAGTTTCATCATAGCATCAACGAATACTTGTCGACGTCGCCAGCAGAGCTTCCTGTTAGGAACTTATCAGAGCTCATCGCGTTTAATAATAAAACAGAACGCGAGTTAGCGTTATTCGACCAAGATATATTCGAGAAGTCGCTCGCGTCGACAGCCATTAACAGTGAAAAGTATCAAAATGCGCTGCGCCTTATTCAAGACACTGCAGGCAAGAACGGTATCGATACATTATTAGCAAAACACAACGTTGATATATTGGTTGCGCCCTCGAACAGTCCATCATTTCTTATCGACGGAGTATACGGCGACCATTCGCCAGCCGGCTTTATTGGTATAGGGTATTTGGCTGCCATCGCTGGTTATCCGCACCTTACAGTACCTGCCGGACAAGTAAAAGATCTTCCTGTGGGAATTAGTTTTATTGGTGGTAAGTGGCAAGACGAAAGTGTTTTGAAAATAGGTCGAGTCTTTGAAGCAAAACACGGCTTCTTCATTAAGCCTGGCCTTCTGCCTACACGTTTTGACAACCCAGCGTTGAAAGGTATTGAAGATGGTCTTGGTGATGACCGCTAGTGGCAATTTTAAGCCCCAACTGAAACAAAAAAGCCCTTGATTGAACTCAAGGGCTTTAAATGTTGTTCACTTCTTTTCATGCGTAGACTGCAACTTAGATTACTTACATTGCTTACATCACTTTGCACTATGCAAAAGAAGATATACCTCTGCAGGGTTAGCCAGGCTTTTTCACCCAAGCGCTACACCAGCCATCAGCGTTAACAAGCTTATTAGGGAAAATGTTACAAGGGCGGTGTTGTTCGCCATCGGCACCCTGCACGTACATGCAGTTAGCACATTTTGCACCTTCAACGGTTGACGATGGTGTGTAGTTCAATGCTTTAGCAGTTGGGTCATCAGCGCTCAATTGTTCTTGAGCTTGTGCACGTAACGCTACACCACCTAATGTAAGACCGATAACTGTAGAGCCCGACAGTTTTAAAAAGTCACGGCGATTTACAGATTTCATAACATTCTCCTTAAGAGATAGAAACGATAATGATTCTTTTTTATTCAGTGCCTTAAACGCAAAAACCTGCCCAAAGAGGCAGGTTTTGTGTAATGTTTAAATACTATCTCTTTTTGAAAAAAGATCGAATGAAATGTCTTATTTTCACTTGATCTAGATTAAATAAAATTCAGAGTAATAACACCCTATTGTAAATTTTAGACTGTTCTATCTGCTACAAGTTCATTTTTTAGCTAGAGATACACCGGGTTTGGCGTAAGCAAATTGTGCAATACGGGTAGTATTATGATAGCTATCTAAACCAGAAATACAGGCAGTGTTGGCTTTTTCTAAATCGGCGTATCCGTCTTCATCAATAATGCTCTCTGGCATATGGAGCTCTTGAATTTCTCCAATAACCATTTCGGTTTCGTTAAGCAGTTTTAAATGTTGCGCCACCTTCAAGCCCATCTTGATTTGGCTTTCTTTAACAAACGGCGCACTAAATAACTCGCTAAACTGTGGTGTTAAGCCCACTGCTTCAAATTCACTTTCATCAGGGGCATAGCGGGCAGACGTTTGATGTGCTTTACCGACCCAATCGGCTGAAACGTGATTTAGCGTATAAAAGCCCTGTTGTTTTATATTGCTAAGGGTGTCTCGTACGACCGTGTGAGGACGCATGATCATCCCGATTAGCGGCGGGTTAGCGCCCACATGAACAACCGAACTTACAATGGCTAAATTGTTGGTGTTGCCGTTTGTAGTACCCACCAATGTCGCCGATTTGAATCCAGACAAACTGTTAATTAGGTTGGCACGGTATCGCTGAGTAAGTTCATCAATATCGCTGCGAGTAAATTGCTTAGTCATTCTCTCGTTCAGCCTCTATTTGAATGTCTTCACCGTGCTGGTAAGCAGTAAGCTCTATAGGCTGGCAACACACTTGGCAGTCGAGTACCTGCACTTGGCCAACATCGTTAATTTCATCTATTTCTACATCGTTGGGGGCCATACAGTAAGGACATGAAAAGTCCATGGAACGGGTTAAGCTCATATTTAATCGCCTTATTAATCAGTAAACAGGTTTATTACGTAATGCTTAGACGAGTGGATTTTCTTTATAAAGTGCATAGTGTTTTGCGTGAAAGTAGCGTGCGCTGGTAGTAGCGGTGTCGTTCAGTCACCGTTGAATATAAGATACAAACCGTCGGCTTCAATAGCGGCTGGCCAGGCGAACAAATAAAGGTGACGATGTGGCAAATAAAGTAGGAAAATGCCCGTGTTGTAACAGAGAAACGCGCCTTACTTATCACCACCTTATTCCCAAAAAAATGCATCGGCGCACCTATTTCAAAAAGCACTTCAGCAAAGCCGAGTTGCAGGACGGTATTTATATTTGTAGGCAATGTCATAGCGGCATACATCGCTTTTATGATGAGATGACATTAGCCAAGCACTACTTCAATTTACAACGTTTACTAGATGACGAGCAGCTTTCAACGTTCTTTCAGTGGGTGTCTAAACAGCGAGTACGTGTTTAAAAAGACACATTGTGTATTTTTAGCAGCGGATGTGTAACGCAATCGCGATGGATTTAATTTGATTAGCATGGCTGTATAAATATACACTGTTGATGTTTTCATAGTCAAAGATACCTCATGCGAAAAGATTTACCGCCACGTTATTACCTTTCACACTTTCACGAGTTCCTTAAATTCTTTGAAGGTGCGAACAGCACGCTTTTAAGTGATGAGGCAGCTGATTTTATTGAGCGCTTTAACGCATTGGACGATGACAAAAAATGTATTGTGGTGCGCGCTGCAAATCGCAAGTATGCGGTTATTGACAGAACCCAGTTTAACTACGACGAGATAGTCGAACCACAAGCTCAAATAGATTGGCTTATTGATAGCGGGTGGTTTGGCGACCTTTCGAACGCATCGCTCAATGATATCGCCGGCGTTCTAACCAAAGACGCGTTATTGGCGCTTCTCGCTGAATACGGCAGTACGCAGGGGCTAGCGTCTCTTACTAAGCCTAAACTCGTGACGTTGCTTAATGAACATATCGGTGCTAGAGGCTGGCCAGAGCGCTTCTCGCTTAATAACTACTTGGTGTGCCTATTCGACGATGCGCTTCGCTATTTGCTGTTCATCTATTTTGGTAACACCAAAAGCCGTTTAAATCAGTTTTCTATGCGCGATTTAGGCGTAATGAGAACCCGTTCTGATTCGGTAACAGATACCGCGCGTTTCGACACCAAAAGCGACGCAGAAGCCTCTTGGTTTTACGCAAATCATTACAGTCAGTTAGCTTTTTATAACAATGATATGTTACTTGCCTTAGCGGAAGATGATTTCCCAGCTACAGAAGGTGTGTCAGCCAGTTTCTATCGCGACCAGCTGCTTTACGCGCTTGGGCTTAAAGTGTTGGCGTGCGATAGGGCCAAAGGGTTAGACATTTTAAAACTAGCGCAAAGCGATAAAGCAAAAGAAAAGTGGCTAAGAGAGAGCTATAAAGATGGGAAGGAAGGTGACGTCAAACAAGCACTAGAAGATATTATCGATAACCCTCAATCGGACACGCTTTTAGCATTTGCAGAAGATTTTTATGCCCGTAAATACCATAAAAAACGCACCAGCACAGTTACCGACATGCTTCGCAATGCCAGCCGAACTTTGGATATTGATGTAAGCCAAAATCAGCAAGTGGAGCGTGGAGTGTTAGCGCACTATGCTCGACATGGAATAGAGGGCTGGCGTACAGAAAATCGATTATGGCGCAGCCTATTCGGCCTTACTTTTTGGAAGCAACTTTACGAAGAAGATACGTTGGTTACAGAGTTTGATCGCAGGCCACTATCGCTTAAGCAGAATAACTTTTACGCCAAGTTTGAGCACAGCATTGAAGCACTGTTACAGGCACTCGATAGCAAAGAAAAGCTCCGTTTTCACATCCACAAGATGGCCACAATGCACTATGGCAAAGTGAACAGCCTATTTATGTGGTCAAGCCATTTGCTTACGCCTATAGAAGCGCTAATTGAGCATGGTTCGCTAGGCTCTATTTATGCTTTACTTCGCATGATGTGCAAAGACTTTGAGAGCCTTCGAGATGGCTTCCCAGATATTATGGTGTTTGACGGTGCGCTTCGCTTTGAAGAGATAAAAGCGCCTGGCGATCAGCTTCGCCGAAATCAGTTGGTTTCAATTCAGCGTTTGCAACAAGCCGGTTTTGATGTTGCTGTGACGACAGTGAACTGGGTGCGCGACCCAGCCCAACCCTATGTGGTAGTGGATATTGAGACTACCGGTGGAAACAATAGTTATAACCGCATTACCGAAATAGGCATGGTTAAACTAGTTGGCGGTGAAGAGGTAGACAGATTTCAAACCTTATTGAACCCGCAGCGTAGAATCCCTAGTAATATAACCCGCCTTACCGGTATCTCAGACGAGATGGTAGCAGACGCGCCGCTGTTTGCCGAAGTCGCTGAGCAGGTGGCACGATTTACCGAAGATACCGTATTTGTTGCGCATAACGTGAACTTTGACTATGGCTTCATTAAACAAGAGTTTGCGCGACTAGAGCAGAACTTCAGACGCCCTAAAATGTGCACCGTTCGCGAAATGCGACGCACCTATCCAGGGTTGCCTTCGTACTCTTTGGCTAATTTAACTAAACACTTCCGTATAGAAATGGAGCAGCATCACCGAGCGCTCAGCGATGCCAAGGCTGCCGCCGAACTGTTAAAGCTGGCGTTTGAGAAAGATGATGAACTTGCGGCGTTGTCGTCGAATTAATAAGGTTGTTATTGAAATTTTTAGCATGCGGACACTGAACAAAATGCGCGTAAATGCTGTATTGAGTTGAGTTATAACGTGCATATTGAGATGTAAGAAATGGCATTAACTGAAGAACAAGAATCACGAATTATTGAAATGGCGTGGGAAGATCGCACGCCGTTTGAAGCCATTGAGCGTTTGTACGGGCTTCCAGAGAAAGACGTAATAAAGCTCATGCGTAAAAATCTTAAACAAAAAACTTTTAAAAATTGGCGAGAACGGGTGTCAGGCAGAAAGACCAAACACGCCAGCTTGCGCCCTGAAGGTGTGGATAGAGGCTATTGTCCCTCGCAATACAAATACAAAAGTGCCAACAAGTAATGCTCAATAAGTATTTGTTTGACGTTACCGGATTGACAACGTGAACTAGCCTACATTACTTCTTTGGCGGAGTAATGGTGGTTATGGGTAAAAGAAACGCGGTTAACTGCTGACGTAACGGCGTTGGAAAGATAACCGTATTTTCTGATTGCAAAATACTTTTAGCGTGATGAACTTGGCGTAACAGATTGTGGTAGGTGTCATTGTTCTGCTGTATTGCCTCTACCTTACTCATCATTAATTCAATAAATTCGGCGGGGGATAGGTTGTCGTGTTGCCTTATCTCAAAAGCTAGCGCCTTAAGTACATAGGCTTCCCACTCTTTTCTGTAACTCTCCTGTAATCGCTCAGGATAAAGTGCAAGGTCTGCTATATCTTGCGCTAGGTCTACAATATCAAGGGGATCATCAAAAAGAACGCGAAATGCGAGAAGCACATCGTCAGAGAGGCGAGAAATGGGAAGTTTTTCTTTGAACTGAGCATAGCGGCTTGGCACAAGAACACCTTTTCTATCGGACAACACACATCGCCTTGCGCAGCGCGATTGAATTTAGCTGTCTAACAAGACACGTTAAATTGTAATAAAAGCGCGAGTACGAAGAAAGTTGTTCAGGTTAAAAATACGTAATCTAGAATAATTGAACGTATTTACAGACCAACCCGTAACCTATTATGCACTGTTAAAGTGTGTACGCGTTCTTGCTGTTTGGCCCATCATCTGATGGGCCTTTTTTATGTTGCTCAATGGCGCTCATTTTCTCGGTAGTAATAAAGAACGCACACTTTAACGAGTATCAGTCATTCAACTTTCAAAAGAAAGTTTTACACCGGCCAATAATCGACTGACGCTATCTACCACATCAGCTCTTATAAACCATTCAACATCATGCTTCTCAGATAGCACGCCACTAAATTCCAGAGAGCCGCCGTGACCTGTTCCTAGAAAGTCTTCAATTAATTCAGCGCGCTCACCAAAACTACTGTCTATATAGGAATAGTAAGCAAAATATTCGATAGGGTATGATGTGTTAAAAGCGCTTGCAGCGAATTCACCGCTGGTGCCCACTACAACTTTCGCAGCACTTTCATCAGTACGCTGCACTAATTCAATGAACGCGGTATCTTGTTCATTAATACGTAATCGATATTCTGCCCGGGCAAACGTACCGTTCAACATTCTTTCAAAACTGGCTTCGTAGCTATGTCGTTGTCCCATCTTGGCCGAATATTCAATTTCGAAATACTCATCCTCTCCGCCAATATTAAAGGCTTCAGATGCTTCAGCATTTACAAGTTGACCAAAGACTATTTCAATGGCGGTGTCGTTTTGCAATTGCTTCACGTGACGTACCCCCGTTATCCAACCATCTTTCGACAAGCCGGTGGAAGAAACACGCCCTTTGTAAGTTGGAATAATGCCTAACTCTGTTTTCCCTGACTCAGATTCATGCCTTAAGTATAGTCGCCTTGCGTAGAGATAATCAGTGTTGTCGCTACCGAATGTATTGTGGCTTGATGAAAAGTCATCACCAGTTACCACAAAGCTGTTTACTGACCACGCTGAAGTGATGGCAAGAGAGGGATAGTAACGCAGTCGATATTGTTCGCGGCTTGGGCGGTTGGAACGATTATCGTAACGAACTTGAATATCTAGCTTCTGTGAGAAGGTGGGCGCTATTTGTTCTGCATGCGCGTTAGTTCCCGCAATGGCTATCAGCGGTAAAATAAACAAAAAAGGATTTCGCACCTGTTTAACCCTAAACAACATGATTAAGTAGTTTATACATTAAATCTTTTTATACCAATCCGCATAGATAATTGCCCACTCAGAAGGCGCTGGCAAGTTTCCTAGCGAAGCGTGGGAATGCAGGAATGGCTGTTCCCTTTTAAATTCCCAGAATGAAGCTAGGAAGCTTGCCAGACCTTCCCGAAGGGCGAGTTTAAAATGTCCGTACTCTTTGTTGTGTCACCTTGATGTAGAACCACTATATCTGCAGTAACACGCCGCGATTACGAACATTTTAAATCTCGCTGAGTGGGTAATGATCTATGCAGACTGGTATTACTTAGCGCAACGAATAACGTAATTAGCGCTACGAATAACGGCTTAAGAAAAAAATCAAAAAAAAGCCGGCAGGGATGCCGGCAATAAGTGGAGTGGGACTCCAATGAGGGTAAAACACACAAAAGCATTAAAACTCAGGGAGAAGTCTTAAAACTTGTATGCAGTATAGAACCCGTTTTTAAATAGGAAAATCGTTAAAAATTGATTGTAGTAATCGGAAAATTAGAATGTGCTGAATAGCGAATAGCGAATAGCGAATAGTGAATAGCGAAGAAAGAAAATTGGGCTACACAAAAAACAGCGTGTAGGCCAAAGGGGGGATTAGGCTAAGCCTAGCTTCTTCTCTAGGTAGTGGATGTTGGTTCCACCCGCAAAGAAGTTTTCATCGGCCATAATGGCGCGCTGAAGAGGTATATTCGTTTTAATACCTTCAACTACAATCTCTTCAAGGGCGTGGCGCATACGAGCAATCGCTTCGTCGCGGCTTTCACCATAGGTGATAAGCTTACCAATCATTGAGTCGTAGTAAGGAGGCACGTGGTAGCCCGCGTAAATATGCGACTCCCAGCGAATACCTAAACCACCTGGCGCATGGAACATATTGATAGGACCAGGGCTAGGAATAAAGGTTTTAGGGTCTTCTGCGTTAATTCGACATTCAATAGCGTGGCCACGAATTTGAATTTGCGACTGATCAATTGATAGTGGCTGTCCGGCTGCAATGCGCAGCTGCTCTTTAATAAGGTCAACGCCTGTGATCATTTCAGATACAGGGTGCTCTACCTGAATACGGGTATTCATTTCAATGAAATAGAATTCACCGTTTTCATATAGGAACTCGAAAGTACCTGCTCCGCGGTAGCCAATTTCAATACAGGCTTTGCGGCAGCGATCGCCAATCTTGGTGCGCATTTGCTCAGAAATACCCGGTGCAGGTGCTTCTTCAACCACTTTTTGGTGGCGACGCTGCATTGAACAGTCACGTTCACCTAAGTGAATAGCGTTGCCTTGGCCATCGGCTAATACCTGAATTTCGACGTGACGTGGGTTTTCAAGGAATTTTTCCATGTAAACCGTTGAGTTGCCAAATGCAGCGCCAGCTTCCGCTTGCGTGGTTTCAATGGCTTTAATCAACTCAGCTTCGCTGCGTACTACGCGCATACCACGACCACCGCCGCCGCCCGCAGCTTTAACGATGATTGGGTAACCAATGCGCTTAGCAATGGCTTTGTTGCGCTCTACGTCGTCAGTTAGCGGGCCGTCAGAACCGGGTACACACGGTACGCCTGCTTTTTTCATGGCGTTGATAGCAGACACTTTGTCACCCATAAGGTTGATAGTTTCAGCTTTAGGGCCAATGAAAATAAAGCCACTTTTTTCTACCGCTTCAGCAAAGTCAGCGTTTTCCGCTAGGAAACCGTAACCTGGGTGAATAGCAATAGAGTTAGTGACTTCTGCAGCAGCAATAATGCGAGGAATGTTCAGGTAGCTTTCGGTTGCCGATGCTTTACCAATACAAATTGATTCGTCAGCCAGCAACACGTGCTTCAAGTTTTTATCCGCAGTAGAGTGCACTGCTACGGTTTTGATGCCTAGTTCTTTACAGGCTCTCAAAATACGCAGGGCAATCTCACCACGGTTAGCAATAAGTACTTTATCTAGCATAGTTAAGCACTCGCTTATTCAATGATAAACATTGGCTGGTCGAACTCTACAGGGTCTTGGTTTTCAACCAGGATTGCCTTAACCACGCCTGCTTTATCTGCTTCAATTTGGTTCATCATCTTCATCGCTTCAACGATACAAAGCGTGTCGCCAACTTTTACTTGCTGACCCACTTCTGCAAACGGTTTTGCAGTTGGTGAAGAAGCACGGTAGAAAGTACCGACCATTGGAGACTTAACAACGTGACCCTCTGGCTGTGCTGGCTCAGCTGGCGCTTCAGACGCAGTGGTAGCTGCCGCTGCAGGAGCTGGTGCCATTTGCGGTGCTGCTGGTGCTGCAAAGCTGTAGTTCATTGGCGCTTGAACACCCGTTGGACCACGGTGGATGCGTACAGACTCTTCGCCTTCAGTGATCTCTAGCTCGGCAATGCCAGATTCTTCCACTAGTTCGATGAGTTTTTTAATCTTTCTAATATCCATGTTCTGTCTCTGCTTTATTTTTGCGATTTCGGTAAATTGATTGCTGCAGTAAGCGCGAGCGAGTAGCCCATGGCACCAAGGCCAACAATGACGCCAGCTGCAACATCAGAAAAATAAGAATGATGACGAAAAGGTTCACGAGCGTAAACGTTCGACAAATGCACTTCAATAAACGGGATATTGACACTTAATAACGCATCGCGAAGGGCGACACTGGTGTGCGTGAAGGCAGCAGGATTAATAATAATGGCATCAACAGTTCCCATAGCAGCGTGTACGCGGTCGATCAGTTCATACTCAGCGTTTGACTGAAAATGCGTTAAGGTCACGTTGCTTGACGCGGCCTGCGCCTGCAAATCATCAACGATGTCTTGCAAGGTTTGCGTGCCGTATTTGTCGGGTTCTCTTTGGCCTAACATATTTAAGTTAGGGCCGTTCAATAACAAAATATTCATCTAGTTTGCTGCTATCTTCGGGAAAAAGTCACTGTTATTGCCATTTCAACAAAATTTTGTGACAGTTGCACGAAAAAAAGCCAATTAATTTTCTCGTTTACTGTGTTAACTGCTGATTATAGTGATAGATAAAGATTTCGCAGCAAAATACTGGTCTAATCAGGTGTTTTCGACGCAAAGTTTGAGGTGTGTTTTTACGTAAAACCGCCACATGCTGCGTTCTTTAGAGGTATCAGTGTGTGTTGCCAGCAGACGTCTTGGCGAGAGAAAAAGGTACACTTACATATTTACCATGGAACTTAGCCACATAAATACCAAAGTGAAGGTGGGGCAAAGAAGAAAACCCCGTATTGCCGGTATAACCGATAAGCTGCCCGCGCTTTACAGTTTGCCCTCTTGTTACTACAACACCTTTATATTTCAGGTGGTAGTATTCGCCGGTGGTTCCGTCGCTATGAAGAATAACAACGTAGTTAGCGTATTTTGCAAACTTCGGCGTCGGCCCGCCTTTCGTGCCGTCATCTTTCGTGTCGATCACTACGCCTTCCCGGGCGGCTAAAATAGGTGTACCTACAGGCGCGGCAAAATCGAGAGAATACCTTGACGCCCCCGAATGACTAAAATTGCCGTTAAAGCCTTGCACAATGCGGTATTTGCTAGCTGGTTGTAGCGGTGGCAGATACGTATAGGCGTTGTCGTGTATCGCGTCTACGCGCCCCACCGTCCATTTAACGCGCATAGACGCCCAGAATGCGTCGGCATTTTTTACTACGCCAAGGGGCACTTGGTCATTGGTATCTAAAAATGCGTTAATGTGGGCTTTCGATTTAAGCTCCCCATTGCCTGTGGGAATGTCTTGCATCACATTGGAATACAGAGTTAGCGCTACGGGCAATTCTACTTTTCTCTGTACTGAGACTAAATAAAGAGAAGAAGACGAAGGCGTAAGCTCAAAACAGAAGCGTTTGTTATCAAAGCACCCCGTGGTTTTCGCCGTTATTGATAGGGAAAAAGTGAGCGAAATAAAAAAGAAGGCCAGCATTGAAGCCACCCTTCTTTTCTGAAACCCGCCCCTACCCAAGATTAAGAGAGCAGCGCTTCGCACCGCTCGCCATACTCGCCATATGAGAAGAGGAAAGGCCTCGAATCGAAGCGCCTTAGTCCAAGCGACCACTTTGACCGTCATTAGTGTTAGACCCATTGTTAAGCCACTCGTTTACGTGACCGGCAAAGGCGTCTGCTTTCATAAACCCGGTAACACGAGCTTTGGTTAGCTCGTCGCCGTTTTCGTCAAAGAACAAAATGGTAGGCAGGCCTAGCACTGTAAAGGTGTCAAAAATCTCCTGACGCTCTGGTGTGTTATCGGTAAGGTCCATTTGCATCCATACCGTATTGCTAAGCGCAGATACCACTTTCTCGTCAGGGAACGTGTACTTCTCGAACTCCTTACAGGCTACGCACCAGTCGGCGTACAAATCGACCATCACGGTTTTACCTTTTGTGTTAGCCGCCGCTATTTTATTACGTAAGTCTGCCAAGTCTCGCGCAACAACAAAGTCTGGATGCCCTGCGTGGACACCATCAGAGTCCTCGCCCCAAAGCCCTGTGTTTAGCCCTGCTTGATAAGTAAGGCCAGCACTTCCCATAATGCCTATCGCAACTAAAACAGCACGCACAAGCTTCATGAGCGAGTTTTTGCTGGCGCGATTGAGTACCCAGTAATAACCGAATAAACCAAAGCCAAGCAATGCCCATAAGAAGCCAGTAGCAGGGCTGTTGTATAGACGCTCAATAAACACAATGGCCACGGCAAGCATCATAAATCCGAAGGTGACTTTAACCACATTCATCCAGTTACCTGCTTTAGGTAGCAGTTTTCCGCCTGTCATGCCGAACAGGATAAGTGGAACGCCCATACCAATACTTAACAGGTAAAGAGAGATAAAGCCCAGAGTCATGTCGCCAGTTTGGGCAATAAATAGCAATATGCCGGTGAGCGGGGCAGTAGTACAGGGCGAAGCGATAAGGCCAGACAGTACACCCATAACAAACACACCTGCGAAACTGCCGGGCGTTTGGTTGTTACTCATGTGAGTGAGCTTTTCTTGATACTTTGCTGGCAGCTGAATTTCAAAGCCACCAAACAGGGCAACGGCAAGTGCTACAAATAGCACAATGAATACGCCGAGTACTACAGGGTGTTGAAGCGCAGCCTGAAACTGCGCTCCGGCTACCGCAACCACTAGTCCAAGCAGCGAGTAAGTAATCGCCATGCCTTGTACATAAACAAAGGTTAGCCAGAATGAATGCGATGCGGTTTTAGATTTGCCCTGACCAATCACAATGCCCGACACAATGGGGTACATAGGAAACACGCAAGGCGTAAAGGCGAGGCCTACGCCTAGGGCAAAAAATAGAGCTAGAGTAAGAGCAAGGTTATCTTTATCGATCAGCCTTTGCGCTAAATCGAACTGCTCGCTTTGTGAAGACGACGAGGTAGACGCGCCATTTGATTCTGCTGTCGCATCTGCGTTTACTGCACTATTGCTTCCGACTTCATTTAAATACACCACTTTTACTGTGGGCGGGTAGCAAAGGCCGGCATCAGCGCACCCTTGATAGCGAATTTTAACTACGCCGTCACTGAGTGCTGACTCAATGGGTAGGGTAATAGATACGCCGTTGTAAAATACTTCAGACTCACCAAAGAACTCATCTTCAATCATTACCCCGCTTGGGTAAACAGGCTCGCCAATTTCGGCTTGTTTAGCCACAAACTTAAACTGCTTTAGGTATAAGTAGTAGCCGTCAGCAATGTCGAAATTTAAAGTAAGAACGTTATCTTTTTGACTAAAGTCAAAAGCAAACGCTTGGTCAACATCGAGAAATTGGGGCTCATTTGCAAATGGGTCGTCAAAAGCACTTGGCACTTGTGCGAACGCAAACGTAACTAACAGCGACATCAAACAAAGCACTGACAATACGGACGCAATAAAGCGACGAAACAGCGAAGCCAACGATAGGCAAGGCGAAGGCAAGAGGGTAGTCATAAGGTTGTCATTCATTTTAATCTATTTTTACGTCTTAGTTATTCTTGTTAAGAAAATACGGGTTCAGTTAGCGCTGCAGTGTGTTTTGTAGCCAATGCCCATAAGCGCTGCTGGCTTCAGCGTTAAGTTCTAACCATTCTGGTACGTCATAGGGGTGAAGTTCACTTACCTTATCAAACGCCTGCAAAACGTATTGTGTATTTGTTTTAATGAGTAACTGACATTCGGTGTCGGTTTCTATTTTTCCCTGCCACTCATACACAGACTCAATACCTTTAATAATGTTAACGCAAGCAGCAAGCTTATCTTCAACAAGCGTACTGGCAATTAATTGCGCTGTCTTTTCATCTGGCGTGGTACATAATACAAGCTTTATTGTCATAAACTTTTCCTACTTATCTCGCGCCTGTTACTTTGCTAATGGGTCGATGTGTAATAGACCTGAAAGCCCGCACTATTCTTTCACAGCGAAAGTATATCACGGTCGTTATCGGTCGCTTTACGTGGCTATTTAAGCGAAAGGGTGGGCACCTTTTCTTGTTATTACGTACAAAGACCCTATAACAGGTTAGGAATACATGAAAGAGGAAGCATTTTGCGGGTTTTATTTATACTGTTTGCCCTATTACCTATTTTAGAGATTGCGTTGCTGATTAATGTGGGCAGCGTGATAGGTGGTTGGAATACCGTTGGCTTGGTGATTCTCTCTGCCTTTATTGGTGCTTACTTTGTTAAGCGCGAAGGCGTAAGTACGCTGCAGACGGCGCAAGAAAAAATGCAGCGAAATGAAGTGCCAGGAAAAGAGTTGGTTGAAGGTTTGATGCTGGTGGTTGCGGGTATTCTTCTGGTTACCCCAGGGTTCATTACCGATATCTTTGGCTTTTTGCTAGCAATGCCAGGCTCTCGCCACTTCTTTGCTGCTCAGGTCAGTAAGCACATGAAAATGCGTGTTGTCGCTCCGGGTATGGGGCCGGGAACTGCAGGCTTCGGACAGGGTCAGACACCGTTTGGGCAAAGTCCTTTTGGAGACCGCCCTAACTCGCCCAATAGTGATGGTGATGTGTTCGAAGGTGAGTATACCGATCACACCACCAACGACCCGGATAAGCGCTTAAAATAACTATCGACCGTTGACCTTTGATGTATAGCAAAGGTCAACAGGCTCTAGACTCTCCACACCTTCCATCAGGTTATGAGCGCCGATTACGACGATAAACGGCGTTTACATATTTAATAAAAATAAGTATTTAGCGAAAAAATCAATTTTTTTACATTTTTTTGCTTAAAAACCCTTGAAGTTATCTGGGTACTACCCCATCTATCCGTGCAGAAACGATTTTATCAGCTCAGCAATGAGCAACCTTAAACACGCGACGTTTAGATAGTCTGAATGTCGATAATTACATTCATTTGAATAGTGGAATTTTCAGGAGACTTGAAAATGGCAATTCGTCCTTTACACGACCGCGTAATCCTTAAGCGCGCAGAGCAAGAAAGCAAATCTGCAGGCGGTATCGTTCTGACTGGTTCTGCAGCAGAAAAATCTACACGCGGCGAAGTAATCGCAGTAGGTAACGGTCGCATTCTTGAGAACGGCGAAGTTAAAGCGCTAGACGTTAAAGTAGGCGACACCGTTATTTTCAACGACGGTTACGGCGTTAAAACAGAAAAGCTGGATGGTGAAGAAGTACTTATCCTAAGCGAAAGCGACATTCTAGCGATTGTTGAGTAATTACAACTAACGTTAAAACGAATTTTAGAGGAATTTAATCATGGCAGCTAAAGAAGTACGTTTTGGTGATGACGCTCGCAGCAAAATGCTAAAAGGCGTAAACACACTAGCTAACGCAGTTAAAGTAACACTAGGTCCAAAAGGCCGTAACGTTGTTCTAGACAAGTCTTTCGGTGCACCGACTATCACTAAAGATGGTGTGTCTGTAGCGAAAGAAATCGAACTTGAAGACAAGTTCGAGAACATGGGCGCGCAGATGGTAAAAGAAGTAGCGTCTAAAGCGAACGACGAAGCGGGTGATGGTACAACAACTGCTACTGTACTTGCTCAAGCAATCGTTACTGAAGGTCTTAAGAGCGTTGCAGCGGGTATGAACCCAATGGATCTTAAGCGCGGTATCGACAAAGCGGTTGCGGCAGCAGTTGAAGAGCTTAAAGCTCTGTCTACTGACTGTGCTGACAGCAAGTCTATTGCTCAAGTAGGTACTATCTCTGCAAACTCTGATTCAGAAGTTGGCGATATCATTGCTCAAGCAATGGAAAAAGTTGGTAAAGAAGGTGTTATCACTGTAGAAGAAGGTCAGGCACTTCAAAACGAATTAGACGTTGTTGAAGGTATGCAGTTCGACCGCGGTTACCTATCTCCATACTTCATCAACAACCAAGAAAACGGTACTGTTGAACTAGACAACCCGTTCATCCTATTGGTTGACAAGAAGATTTCTAACATCCGCGAACTACTTCCTACCCTTGAAGGCGTAGCGAAAGCGGGTAAGCCGCTAATGATTATCGCTGAAGATGTTGAAGGCGAAGCGCTTGCTACACTAGTAGTTAACAACATGCGCGGTATTGTTAAAGTTGCAGCGGTTAAAGCACCAGGTTTCGGTGACCGTCGTAAAGCAATGCTTCAAGACATCGCTATCCTAACTGGCGGTACAGTAATCTCTGAAGAGATTGGTCTAGACCTTGAAAAAGTGCAGCTTGAAGACCTAGGTACTGCTAAGCGCGTAGTTATCAACAAAGACAACACAACTGTTGTTGACGGTAACGGCGACCAAGAAGCGATTGAAGGCCGTTGTGCTCAAATCAAAGGCCAAATTGAAGAGTCTACGTCTGACTACGACAAAGAGAAACTTCAAGAGCGTTTAGCTAAGCTTTCAGGCGGTGTTGCAGTAATTAAAGTTGGTGCAGCAACTGAAGTTGAAATGAAAGAGAAGAAAGACCGCGTAGAAGATGCACTACACGCAACTCGCGCAGCGGTTGAAGAAGGTGTGGTACCTGGTGGTGGTGTAGCACTAGTTCGCGCAGCAGCTAAACTTGCTGACCTTACTGGCGACAACGACGACCAAACCGTAGGTATTAAGCTTGCACTACGTGCAATGGAAGCGCCTCTACGTCAAATCTCTATCAACTCAGGTGCAGAAGCATCTGTAGTAGTTAACGCAGTGAAGAACGGCGAAGGTAACTACGGTTACAACGCAGGTAACGACACTTACGGCGACATGCTAGAGATGGGTATCCTTGACCCAACTAAAGTAACGCGCTCTGCACTTCAGTTCGCATCTTCAATTGCTTCACTAATGATCACAACTGAAGCAATGGTAGCTGAACTACCTAAAGACGAAGCTGCGCCAGCAATGCCTGATATGGGCGGTATGGGCGGAATGGGCGGCATGATGTAAATCACCCCCAAGCTTAGACGCTTAAAAGAAAGGCGCTGCTCATAGAGCAGCGCTTTTTTTCGGTCTAAATACACCTTTGAATGCCTTTCCATTTATCGCAGCTAAATGAGAGTTACCGCATTTTTCCTAAAATAAAAGCCTCTTTGATATCCATATTTTATGTAACAATTATTTAACATTTGTACGTTTTAAAGCGCTAGCGCATTGAAATTAATTTATCCTACTGTCTCGTTTGCCTTGTCATGTAGCCAATTTTCGAGGTTTTTATCTTTTCTTGCACCGTACAAGTGGCATGTTAAAAACTTGTATTCACAGGTGGTTTTTATTACTACATAACCGCATCATTACGCCTTTTACGCCTATTGAATTAACCCTAATAAGCCTTTAACCTGCCACGCCTGCTTCATCTTTGAAGTAGATAACTTGTGCATTTTTTTATAAGGCATACTACCCACTATGGCACCACGTTCTTTCGTTTTTTTAGACGAACTGAATTCTTCGATTAGACCCGCAATAAACTACACCAGTGGTGTAGGCGCTATGCTGTGGTTGGCTAATCTGGTGTTATTGCTGAACATTGCGCTAGTTATCAGTGGTACCTTGGCTGACTCGGCAGAATTTGTCAGTGCGTTTAATGAAAGTTTGGTTGTAGAGCCTTTTTTCATTGCATTGGCCAATCACACGCTTTCGCAATTTATTGTTCCCACTATTGCATTAGTATTAGTTGGTCTCTTGGTAAAAGCCACGGCTATAGCAAAGGCGCAAATAACAAAACAGCGCCGACCTATTCCTTACCTTTGCCCTACATTCCCCCAGCCTTTTGTTCAGACGGTTGGCAGTAGAGCGCCCCCACTTTTTAGTTAAACGTCTCCGATTTAATTATCTAACGCCGAAAGTGTCGCGCAGTAAGTGTGACAAAGCTTTACCGGTGTGTTTTTCGATGCTGTAACGCTGCCATTCTCTATTAAGCGGCCCAGTCATCGCCGTTTAACTTGTGGGTTATAGGAACTTGTTTTGTCTATTCGTAACCTTTTTACTCTAATTGTTGCTGGTGCAGGGCTGACGTTGGCCGGCTGCAGCGGTGGCGTGCTTGACCCTAAAGGGCAAGTGGGCATGGATGAAAAGAATCTGATTATTCTTTGTACCATTCTAATGCTGATTGTTGTTGTTCCCGTTATTTTTCTTACGCTTTACTTTGCATGGAAATATCGCGCTAGTCGCGATTTCGAAATTTATACCCCTAAATGGGCCCACTCGACCAAAATAGAAGCGGTGGTGTGGTCCATTCCCATTCTCATTGTTGTGTCGTTGAGTGTGATCACCTGGCGCTCTACTCACGCACTTGACCCTTATGCGCCGCTAGAAGGTCAAGGAGAGCATCTTACTGTTGAAGTAGTTTCGCTCAACTGGAAGTGGCTGTTTATTTATCCTGAACAAGGTATCGCAACGGTTAATGAATTGGTGTTTCCTGCCAATAAACCCGTTGCGTTCAAGATTACTTCTGAAAGCACCATGAATTCGTTTTTTATTCCTCAGCTAGGAAGCCAGATTTATTCCATGGCGGGAATGGAAACCAAGCTTCATCTTATTGCCGACGAGCCAGGTACGTACAAAGGCATTTCTTCAAATTACAGCGGTGCGGGATTCACTGGAATGAAGTTTAACGCTATTGCCACACCTACCGAGGATGACTTCGAGGCGTGGGTTGCCAGCGTTAAGCAGTCGCAAACATCGTTAACTTCAGGTGCTTACAAGCAGCTTGCTGAGCCAAGCGAAAACAATCCGGTGACCTATTTCAGCAAGGTCGATGACGGCTTATTTCATAACATTGTTATGAAATACATGAAAGATCACGGCTCTATGGATTTCTACAACAAGCCGGAAAATGCCGCCATGGGCGAACATCACGCCATGCCTGAAATGCAACACAGCCATCACCAAGAGGATGCACAATAACCATGTCTTTATTAGGTAAATTATCTATTGAGGCCGTGCCCTATCACGAGCCGATTATTATGGTGACACTTGCTGTTGTGGCAGTGGTGGGTGTGGTCATAGCCATGCTTATCACCAAGCACAAACAGTGGGGAACCCTATGGTTTGATTGGATAACGTCTGTCGACCACAAACGTCTTGGTATTATGTACATTGTGTTGGCTATGATCATGCTGCTGCGTGGCTTCGCCGACGCCATTATGATGCGTACCCAGCTTGCAATGGCAACCAATGGTGCGCCCGGGTATCTGCCGCCAGAGCACTACGACCAAATCTTCACAGCCCATGGCGTTATCATGATTATCTTCATGGCGATGCCGTTTATGATTGGGTTGATGAACATCATTTTGCCACTACAAATTGGTGCTCGCGATGTGGCGTTTCCATTTTTAAATAACTTAAGTTTTTGGCTGACCGCAGGTGGCGCAATTCTAGTAAATGTGTCTTTGGGGTTAGGTGAGTTCGCAAAAACAGGGTGGGTTGCTTATCCGCCGCTAGCCGGGTTGGAGTTTAGTCCCGGGGTTGGCGTCGACTATTATATATGGGCACTGCAGATATCCGGGCTCGGTACGCTGCTAACCGCCGTAAACTTCTTAGTTACCGTGTTTAAAATGCGTGCGCCCGGCATGAAGTTAATGCAAATGCCTATTTTCACATGGACCTGTACGTGGGCGAATATTCTGATTGCTGCCTCGTTCCCTATTCTTACTGCTGTGTTAGCTATGTTAACACTAGACCGCTACATGGACTTCCACTTCTTCACGAATGAAGCCGGTGGTAACTCTATGATGTATATCAACCTGTTCTGGGCGTGGGGACACCCTGAGGTTTATATTCTTGTACTGCCTGCATTTGGTATTTTTTCAGAAGTTATATCTACGTTTACCGCTAAGCGCCTGTTTGGCTACAAGTCGATGGTTTATGCGTCCGGTGCCATTGCTATTCTCGGTTTTATTGTCTGGCTGCACCACTTCTTTACCATGGGGTCGAGCGCCAATGTGAACGCCTTCTTCGGCATTATGACCATGGTTATTGCCGTACCCACGGGTGTGAAACTGTTTAACTGGCTATTCACCATGTACCGCGGTCGCTTAATATTGAGTGTGCCTGTACTGTGGACGTTAGGCTTTATGGTGACCTTCACCATTGGCGGCATGACAGGGGTGTTACTTGCTATTCCAGGTGCTGACTACGTACTTCATAATAGCTTGTTTCTCATTGCGCACTTTCACAACACCATTATTGGTGGTGCGGTATTTGGCTATCTGGCTGGCTTTGCTTTTTGGTTCCCGAAAGCCATGGGCTTTAAGCTTGACGAAAAAACCGGAAAAGCAGCCTTTTGGTGCTGGCAAATTGGTTTCCTTTTGGCGTTCATGCCCCTATATGTGCTTGGCTTTTTGGGTATGACACGCCGCTTAAATCACACCGACAATCCTGACTGGAATATCTGGTTATACATTGCTGCATTTGGTGCGTTTGTTATAGCAATTGGTATTTTCTTCCAGCTACTTCAGCTGTTTGTAAGCTTCAAAAACAAAGAGAAGCTTAACGATACAACGGGCGATCCGTGGAATGGTCACACGCTAGAGTGGTCAACGGCGTCACCGCCTCAATTTTACAATTTTGCCAAGATTCCTCACATCAAAGACATTGATGCATGGACGGATATGAAGGAGCGCGGCGATTCGTATCAACGCCCTGAAAAATACACACCTATTCATATGCCAAAAAATACTTCAGCCGGAGTTTTCATGAGCATGAGCTTTACCCTGATGGGCTTTGCGCTTATCTGGCATATTTGGTGGCTTGCTGTTGTCGGTTTAGTGGCAGGAATAGGAGTATTTATTAAGCGTTGCTATACCTCGGATGTTGATTACTACGTGCAGGTAGATGAGGTTGAACGAGTTGAAGCTACGCACTTAAGTGCCAATACAGTGGGAGGTCGCTCATGAGTACTATTGCAACATCAAGCGCCGCATCAATGCCGCATGAACACGCACACGAAGAACATCATGAAAACAACACCGTGTTTGGTTTCTGGTTGTACTTAATGACCGACTGTTTGTTGTTTGCTTCTTTCTTTGCCACCTATGCCGTGCTGTTTATGAATACGGCGGGCGGTGTGTCTGGCAAAGATATTTTCGAGCTCAACTTTGTTGCAGTTGAAACAGCCGCTCTGCTTTTAAGCAGTATTACCTTTGGCTTTGCCATGATATGTGCTCACCGACAAAACAAGTCAGGCGCCCTTGCTTGGCTGGCGGTGACATGGGCACTGGGTGCGTGTTTTATTGGTATGGAGGTGTACGAATTTCATCACCTTATTGAGCATGGCAACGGGCCGCAGCAAAGTGCGTTTCTAACGGCGTTTTTCTCGTTAGTGGGACTGCACGGACTGCACGTTACAGCGGGCCTTATTTGGATGACAATCATGTTTATTGAAGTAACCCGCCGAGGTCTAGGTGAGCAAACCGTTACTCGACTTAGTTGCTTAAGTCTGTTTTGGCACTTCCTCGATATCGTATGGATATGTGTATTTACCGTAGTGTATTTAATGGGGGCAATGTAATGGCGTTACACGATGCAAAATTAGCTTCAAATACGGACGGTCACGCTTCATCGACCCACAATAGTGATGGCGCACATGGCGATGTGAAGTCTTATATTATTGGCTTCATTCTATCTGTGGTACTTACCGCTATTCCGTTCACTCTAGTGATGAATGGCGACCTATCTAAAGTTACCACGATTTGGAGCGTGGTAACTTTGGGCTTGGTTCAAATTTGGGTGCACCTTAAATACTTTTTGCACCTTAACTTTGTTACTGAAGAAGGCAGAGCCAATACGTTTTCATTCTTATTCAGTGCGCTTATTATTTTCATGGTGGTTGGTTTATCCGTTTGGATCATCTACGAATCAAACGCCATGATGATGTATTAGCAAATCTCTGTATATGCGTGGTCTAGCCTGACGATCATGTCAGGCTTTTCAATGTGATTACTTCATCGCGGTCAGTACGATAAGCCCTTCTATTGGTGCAACCTATTGTTGGGGCAACATTGGGGCTTCTCAGTACACCTTGATACGTGTCTAAATGGGCGCGTTCTAAATTTGGATTTTACCCATGACCTCTACTTATAAACGTTACCTGTCAGTCACCAAGCCCGGCATTATTATGGGCAATGCTATTTCGGTAACGGGCGGTTTCTTGCTCGCGTCCCGTGGCGATATAGATTACTGGCTGCTGCTCGCTGCGCTCATCGGTTTATCGCTGGTGGTGGCTTCAGGTTGTGTCATTAATAACTGCATTGACCGAGATATCGACGGCAAAATGCAGCGCACGGCCAACCGGGTTACGGTAACAGGCGAGTTGCCATTACTTACTGCGATGTTGCACGGTGCTGTGCTAGGCATTTCGGGGTTCGGCTTGTTAGCAGCTTACACCAACCTTACCGCGGTATTTTTTGCCGCTTTTGGCTACGTCATTTATGTGGGTGTTTACAGCTTGTATATGAAGCGAAATTCGGTGTATGGCACCTTCGTTGGCAGTTTGTCGGGGGCCGTTCCGCCCGTAGTCGGTTATTGCGCGGCGAGCGGTCAGTTTGATATGGCTGCGGCTATTTTGCTAAGTATGTTCAGCATTTGGCAAATGCCCCATTCCTATGCCATCGCTATCTTTAGATATAACGACTATAAGGCGGCTGGCATTCCCGTATTACCTGTATCGCAAGGTATTGCGAAAGCAAAACGCCATATCGTCCTTCATATTGCGTTATTTGCTTTAGTGGTAATGCTGCTTCCACTTAGCGGTTATACGGGTATTGGCTTTTTGACAGTCGCTTTTGCAACAAGCCTTTGGTGGCTGTTGATGGCGCTGCGCGGATACAGACCCGATATCAACGTAGAAGGCTGGGCAAAACGTGTTTTTGGTTTCTCCATTGTGAATATAACGCTGTTATCCGTCGCTATGTCACTGGACTATCATACGTCAGTAACGAGTCTGTTTGCGATTACACTGTAAAATTGCGAATAGCCTTTAGTGCTGAGGTATAATTGGCACTAATTATTTCGTAAGGCAGAGAATTTTCATGGCAACGGCATCCGCACTTCACATTTTGGTTAAAACAGAGAAAGAAGCGCTTTCTATTTTAGAGCAGCTTAAAAAGGGTAAGGATTTTGCGACGTTAGCAAAGCGTCATTCTAAATGTCCGTCGGGCAAGCGTGGCGGCGATCTTGGTGAATTCCGTAGAGGCCAAATGGTAAAAGCCTTCGACGATGTAGTCTTTAAAAAAGACGTGCTAAAAGTACACGGGCCGGTGAAGACCCGTTTCGGCTACCACCTTATTAAAACGCTTTATCGTAGTAATTAAAACCAGAGCCTTTTAAAACCAAAGCCGCTAAAGGCCGAAGTAAGCCCGATCCATTCAACAAGCGTTTAAAGTATGTCCTAGCTAATTACCTTGTTAATTGCCCGGCTCCCACTTTTCACCGCATACTGAATTTTTGGTAAATATGGCGTACGGGCTGTTGGTGTCGTGCAGTGAATTGCGTAGCGCTGCGCCGTGATCTACCGTAATAAAAGCTGTGTCAGAGGCCTTACCTTGTTCATCCAGCATAAAGTAGTCGCTGGAGTAGCTTGTTAGCATCATGCGATTGTCGTAACCCATATCGCTTAAGCGAACCCGGGTAATGGCTTTAAATTTAGCGTCGGGGTTAGAAAGGCCTACGATTTTCTTAAAAAAGTACCCTTTATCAGACTGCAGCTGGGAAAAACCATTTAACGTGTTTATCAGTTTTTTTAAATCTATTGCTTCGCGCTGCAGCATGAAGTCGTGCTGAATGGCATTGCCATCTTTTCTAAGGCTGTCTTTCGACGGTGCTTTACCAGCAGTATAGGCCTGCTCTGCTTCCATTGAAGAAAGGTGCGCTTGCCCTTCCTCTGAATAGTGAATCAGTGCGCTTGTATTCATGTTTATGTAGTAGTCGCTGATCCCCGCAGGTACCACTTCAAATAGCATAACATCTGGGGTTACGGCGCCTCGCTCTTCGGGCGTTTGAGGGCCTTTAGCCACGCACTTGTCAGAAATGAAATAGTAATATTGGCCAGCTTCAATGGCGAAAGCTGTATTAGATAGCACCGCGCAGGTGGCCAGAAATAGTAGCCTGGAAGTGAGCTGCTTAATTGCCGTTAAAGTACTGCCTATTTGCATATCAAAGACGCCTTATTGTTTAATGCATTTATCTATCATACCAATGCTTGCCGACTGGTATAAGGCGTCATTGTAAGGGGGAGTGGATAAAAGCGCGAGTTAAGCTTTAGAACGCGCTTTGTGTTTAGTTTGTAGCTCAATAAAGCTAAGTAAGAACTTATGAGCCAAACCCACCGTTAACGGGGGCGAAGGACAATAGTGTCGCTAGAGTAGTCTGTAGATATCTGTAAATTGTCGGCAAGAGCGGCAATAAGCGCGTCTACATCATTGGTGTTGAATAGCCCTGCTACTTGCATGTTAGCAAGCGCAGCATCACCTAAAACAACCGTTTTATCCGTATATCGGCTTACTTCTTCAATCACGTCAATTAATGGCTCGCCGCGAAATACAATCTTGCCTTCACGCCAGCTTAAATCATTCGCGATATCTTCATCTGACACGGTCTCAACGGTGCTGTTAGGCAAAGATAAAAGCGATTTTTCACCTTGAACTAACGTCAGTGGCTGAGCCTGCGGTTTAATAATTGGATCAATAATGCTTTCGCCATTCGCTTTGTTAAGTGTATAGCTGGCGACTTCTACCACGCCTTCGGTAACTACCAGTTCAAGGTCGCCGCGGTGATATTGCACATTAAAAGCAGTACCAACCGCCTGTATGGCTTTACCGGCTGCAAGTACATTGAGCGGGCGGGATTTGTCTTTCGCCACTTCGATATGAAGCTCACCTTTGACAAGCTGAATAATCCGTGAGGTTTCAGTAAAAGCGATGTTCACTTGAGAGTTGGTATTAAGCCATAGTGTACTGCCGTCCTCTAAGCTAATGCTCTTGTGCTCGCCCGGTTTGGTCGAGGCTTGTAACGAGTAGCTTGCCATTTGTGAAACAGGTTCGGTTTGGTTAGACGGCGAGAATAAATTTAGCCCCTGATAACTTAACAGCCCGACCATTAAAAACGAGGCAGCAATGGCCAGCGGGCGCTTCCAAGTCACGGTGTGGTTTGCTTTGTGTTTGACGCTAGGCTCAGGTGTATGAGGTACGATCTCAGCCAGTTCGCTAAGCACCGACATCTTGTCCCACAAGGCTACTATTTCGAGGAAGGTGTCTCGATGCAAAGGCGTTGCAAGCCATGTTTTTAGCGCTTGTGTTTCATTGTCATCAAGCCCTTCGTCGAGTTTCACTAGCCATTCGCTAGCGGCATCAAGCACACGCTCATCGCTATTAAACTGTACAACGTTGCTATTGGTGTCTGACTTAGCGTTTTTTGTTTCGTTTGTTGAACTATTCATGGGCGTCTCTCTTTACATCCGCCGTACTGTGTTGCCCACCACTTTGATAAGCATTCGGCCGTGTATGCGACGTCGTTTGTCGTCGCATAAATAAGGTGCATCTTTTTATTCCTTCAGCAATATGCTTTTCCACGGTTTTTTCGCTTATCTCTAATTCTTGGGCAATCTCTTTAAGAGAGTAGCCATACACTTTCTTCAATACAAATGCGCGCCTGCATTGCTTGGGAAGGGCGCGCACTGCGTCACAAAACAACTTAAACTCTTGCTGGGTGGCGTTGTTGTGAAATGTTTCATCTTCAACACCGCTAATTGCGCTTTCCAGTGCTGCCGCAACCTCTACGCTGTCGTCTACCATGCGTGTTTCTGCACGCTTCAAGTGATCGTAGGCCAAGTTTTTTGCGGTTTTAAACAAAAACGACTTGGGCTCTTTAATATGCTCGGTAGATTTCGCCTGACACAAGCGAACATACGTATCCTGCAGTATGTCATCCACTTCTTTAGGCGGCACAAGGCGCGACAGCATTTTGGCCATCGAGCCGCGCGCCGACATATAGGCATTATGTATGGCTGTTTCTATGGGCATATTGTTATTTTTTATCGTTGTTACTTACTAAGACGACAGCCACGCTATTTTCCCCCAGTATTTTCAACATTATCGCTCAAAAATTAAATTTGTTAATGGGTTGTATATAATGCGACGCTAGTTTAAAACAACACCAACAATAACGTGTAGGGTGACGCATACGCATCACACACTCTAATAATCAATAATAACAATAGCGTAAAACCGAATATGCCTGTGGCAAGTGAACCATTCGACACAATAATCATGCTGCCTTTTAAGCCTAAAGCTTTAACGGTTGCACTGTGCATGATGTCGTTCGGCGCAAGTCACACTGTTATTGCGCAGTCAGTGCTGCCCCACCAACAAGCAGAAGTGATTACACAGAATACATCGCCGGTCTCCGCAATAGATTTCGCTATTCCTGCACAAAGTGCAGACGAGGCAATCATCGCATTTGCCAATCAAGCCGAGCTGACCGTAGTCTTTCCCTTCAATAAAGTCAGGCATATTTTTGCAAATGAAGTAAGTGGTAACTATACCCCGCAAGTAGCAATAGAAAAGCTTTTGGCTGGTACAGGCCTGAGTGCTGATATTGTCGATAACACCCGAATAAAAATAGTGCCTGCTAGCGATAGTGATGAAAACAATCACTTGCTTGGTCGTCTTTTTAACGCCATTACCGCACAAGACGATAGCTTGGTGACCGTACCGGATGAGCAAGGTAGTTACGACATTGAATACATTGAAGTAAGGGGCTTGCGAGCGCGTGTTGCTCAATCGGTGGGGATTAAACACAACGCGAACGTCATCATTGATACTATTCAGTCGGTGGATATGGGCAAGTTTCCCGATCAAAACCTCGCAGAAGCGCTGCAGCGTGTGTCTGGCGTATCTATCGACCGCGCAGAAGGTGAAGGCCAACTTGTTACAGTGAGGGGGTTTGGGCCGGAATTTAATCGGGTGTTATTAAACGGCAGGCCTATGGCAACCGATAAGCTCGGGCGCGAATTCAGCTTTGATACGCTGGCCTCTGAGATTGTCAGTAGTGTAACCGTGCACAAACAAAGCCAGGCGACTATGCAGTCAGGTGGCATCGGCGCTACGATCGATGTTCACACCGCTAAACCTCTTTCTTTCAAGGGGATGCGGGCGGCTGGCAGCATTAAAATGCAGTACGATACTAACTCGCAACAATATGCGCCTTCTACCTCTGCTATGTTCAGCAACACTTATTTGAACAACTCGTTTGGCATTCTAGCCTCTTTTACTCAACACAAGCGTCAAGCGCGACTAGAAGAAGCGCAAATTGATGGTTGGTTGGTAAATACTAACGTACCTGAAAGTGAGCTTTCTGATGACGTTTCTACGCTATATGTGCCCAGGAATTACGATCAAAGAGTGCGCTTTGACGATAGAACACGTACGGGGTCTGCGCTCGTTTTACAATATCGACCTAATAACAAGCTCGAGCTTACGGCTGATTATCTGGGGTCAACATTTGATGTTGAAACCTCGGCAACCTCAATGGGACATTGGTTTACATCGAGTAACCTTGAAGATGTTACGGTGGATGAAAACGGCACGGCGGTGGCTTTTTCACAAAATAGCGGGCATGCCACCGACTTTCACGCGCGCACATTTAACCGTTCATCGACCTTGAGAAGCTTCGGTTTTGCAGCGAACTACATCGCAAGCGATAGCGTAATTGTTGATGCTGATCTGTCTTACTCAATGGCCAATGTCGATGACAACAATGGAGAGGGGAATTCTCTCTCGCTTATCGGTTATCTAAATCGCTCTTCATTCGATCATCGTCAGTCGAATATATTGCCCGCAATATCGGGCTTTGAACAAGCCAACCCCCGTCAGGTAAATGCCTTGGGGGAGCCGGTTGGCGTGTCCCATTACTTAGATCCAGCCAACGGCCGTTCCCACGTGATGTTGCGCAGAGGGTGGAGTATTGATGACGATATTGGGCAAGCAAAAATCAATGTAAGTGTGCTTGGGGATGAAAACTGGTTTAGCAAAATTGACGTTGGTGGAGCATTAACTCAGCGCGAAAAAGCCAACGAAAGAAGAGACAACGAAGCAGACGCAAGACACTGCAGCTTTTGCGGCTATTTTGATGCACCAGATATTCCCGATAGCTTCCAAACCATATTTGACGCAGGCGACGATTTTCTTGGGTCGATTAGCGGGCATGAGAACATACCTCATCAGTGGCTGCGTCACGACGGTGATACATTATTCCGTTACTTGGAAAACGCTGGTGATGTCAGTCTAGCCGCTGAAACACGGGGAAGCTCTTTCGCTGTTAAAGAAACAGTGTATGCGGGGTATATTCAAACGGCTATTGAGAAGGACTACGCGCCTTGGTTTATCGATGTGCATGCAGGGCTACGTGCTGAGTACACTGACGTAAAGGTAAGCGGTGTCGATGAGCAGTTATCGGCGTTAGTTATTTTAGACCAAACCGAACTGGGGCAAGAGTTTGGCGCCTCGGTAAATATTGATAAATCGTCAAGCTACACCAATCTTTTACCCAGCGTGAGTGTTAAAGCCAGCTGGTTAGATAGTTGGGTATTTCGCGCGGCTTATAATCACAGTATCACCCGCCCAACCTTAGAACAGATGGCGCCGGGCGTAACTTACACCACCACGCGACAAGGTGGCGACCTGCGGGCGCGTATCGGAAACGCACAGCTATTGCCCTTTGAGGCAAAAAACATTGATTTGGCCATTGAGCATTACTACCAGGAAAATAGCTATATATCGGCAGGTTACTTTAGAAAAACGGTAGATAATTTCATTGTTAATGAAAGCAGTACACAAACCTTTAATAACGTGACTGACCCTAGCACCGGCACAGATCCAAACGCGGTCGATGATGCTGATGCATTAGCGCAGTTTTCCGTAATATCTCCTAGCAACGGTGAGTCTGCAACGGTTGAAGGGGTAGAGGTAGCAGTACAGCATTTGTTTGGCGAGTCAGGGTGGGGAATTCAGGCCAATGCGAGCTTTGTAGACAGCAACGCTGAATTAGACACCGCCAATATCCGTTCAACCTTCGCACTTACAGGGTTGTCGGGTGCAAAAAACATGGTGCTTTTTTATGAAAAAAATGCGCTGCAATGGCGGGTGGCCTGGAACCAGCGAGAAGGGTTCTTGCAATCACTGAACCAAACCCAAAGCACCGAGCCTACCTTTGTTAGCCCCTACAAGCAGTGGGATATGAGCCTTTCATACCAATTTAGCCCGAGGGTTTCTGTATTTTTTGAAGGTATCAATATTACTAACGAAACCGTGCATAAGCGCGGCCGATTCAGCAATCATCTCTTGCTTGTGCAAGACGCGGGGGCGCGCTACGCCTTAGGTGTAAACATCACGTATTAGTATTCGGTCACACGCAATGTGCAAGCGCCTAGCATTTATGTTCCTTGTGTATTCTTCTCCAGTGTTTCTATTTCTTTCCACAGTTTTTCTGATTGGGCGGTAAGCAATGAATAAGTCTTTATGTCACCGTTTCTTTGCGCGTGCATGGCTTTTTCAAGAAGGGCGTCATACTGCTTCCGCATCTTTTTGGTTGGATTGCTTTTAAAAAGTCCAAACATAGTGAAAGTCCTAAAAAGAGAGATAGCGAGAAAACGTTTGAACAGGAACTTTCGATCACCCATTTTCGTGAACAAACTTTCATAAACATTCATGGGAGAATACTTGAGTGAATAGCAGGCCACTTGGCTAAGTTGAGCTAAGTATGGCCTGCACTTTGGTTACATTAGAACTGGTAAGTGACGTAGGCACTAATACTTCTGCCTGGCTCTGAGTAGCGCTGGTATCCATTACCGCTCACACCGCCAAAGAAACCACCAGTACCGTCTCTTACGCTATTAAGTACTTCCCAGCGGTAATACTCTTTGTCTGTAAGGTTGTAGATCGCCGTGGTAAAGCGCAGGTTTTCAGTAATGTCGTAGTAGGCGAGCAGGTCGAAAACAGCATAGCCTGCAGGCGTATGCGATGGACCTGCACCGTTGTTCAACGAGGTGTAGCTAAGTTGAGTACTTTCTTCTACCCCTTTACTCAAAATTGCGACAAGTTCTGCGCCCCAATCACCTTCATCAGATACGTAGCCTAGTCCAACTGTTGCGGTATCTGGCGATATGGTTTCTAAGTCGTCCCCCGCATTGTTAAAAGCAGATGCGGTGTCGTAGGTACCGTCCAATGCCGTATAAGCAAAACGACCTGATACATTATCGGTAAAATGGTAATTGGCCGTAACTTCAAAACCGTCAACAGTCAGTTCGCCCGTATTTTGTGGCTGCGTGAATACATCATCAGTATTCACTACGGTTTCACAACCGAAGCGACCGCACTGCACGGTAGTTACTTCAGTGCCATAAGGCGCTGAATAAGTCTCGTCTTGAATCATGTTAGTGTATTCAGTTCTAAACACCGACACGCTGACATTTCCGTTCTCGAAATCACCAATATAGGTGAGTTCAAAGTTAGTCGATTCTTGAGCATCGAGTTCACTGTTGGCAATACGGTCAAGGTCAATAAACGTGTTACCAGTTATGATATCGGTGACTTCATCGCCTGAGTTTGTACCAAAATACAAGCTTTGGAGCGTAGGCGCTTGGTAGCCCTGAGCAATTCGGGCATTTATAGAGTGGCCTTTTACGAATTCGTAGGTAGCACCAATCTCACCTACCACCGCACTAAACTCGCTGTCTGTGATACTTAACCCTGTGGGGTCTGAAAATGTGCTGTCTACAGTAGGCGTATATTCCGTAGAATCGTAGCGAAGTCCAAGGTTTACGCTTAATTGCTCGCTAAGTTCAACCGTGTCAGCTAGGTAGGCTGTAATTAACGTTTTTTCGGTTTCTGGAACGAAGCTTTGGTCGCGAATAGGGTAGCCGTCTAATATAGGCGAGTCCGCGGTTTGTCCAGCGAACCTGCGGTCAAACATCACCGCTTCAGCGTCCACCTGTTGAAAACTAAAACCATAAATAATCTCATGGTTAAATTCTCCGGTGATTGATTTGGCTAAATCAACATTGAAACTCAATGAGTCCTGGCTGAAATTGCGGTCCTCGGTACGCAATATAGCGTCGCCGTCTGCACTGCCGTAAAGAAAGCTGGTTACACCCGATGAAAACAGCTCTTGATAGTTCAATGTCACATCTATGCTGTCGGCAAACGCTAGGCCTAGGTTTTCGTTGTTAAAGAAAAGCCCAATTCGCTCGCGGTTATTTTCATCCGCTGAGGTGAAGTCAAAATAAGAGTCACTTTGGCGAGAAAGAGGTACGCCGTTCGTTTCTCTGTATGTCTTTTCGTAAACAAAGCCTAGTTGCTGGTGCTCGGAAAAGTTATAAGCAAGTTTAAGTAAAACTGCATCGACTTGATTATCCATCGGGTCAGCCTGACCACGTGCTGAGCCAGAGATATTCTCACCATGGCTGTGGGCTTCTGTTTCACTACTGTCGCGCATTGTGTATTGCAATAGCGAGTCGAAGTTACCCGTTCTGTTAGCGACGGTGCCGTGTACTAGCCATTCGTCAGAGCGTGCATCAAAACCGGTTTTCAATTTAACGCCTGTGGCATCACCTGTGGCAGGTAAAAAGTCGCTCGCTTCATTGGTCACGTAGGTAACTGAGCCAGCAAGGGAGCCTGGTCCTTGCGCGACAGCGCTTGGGCCTTTAGTGATATTGACGGCTTTTACGTGTTCCAATTCAATTTCGCCGCGGCTCGATCCATACATTCCATAAGCGGCGAATGAGCTTGGGTTTAGCGTTTCGCCTTGACCGACGCCATCTACAGTTACTGCTACGGCGTCTCCTTCCAAGCCGCGAATGTTGAAGCCATCGTTACCGAAACGGTTACCCGTATCATTAGTTTGTACTCCTGGGATATAGCGAGCGGTATCTTCAATATTTGTAATTGAGCGCTTTGACAGAGTTTGTGCATCCAGCACGGTTTCGACAGTCGTTGTCAGGGTTTCTTCACTTTTGGCCTTTGTAACTGCCAATTCTGATTGTTGAGCTAGGGCAGGAAGTGTTAGCGCACAGCCAAGCGAAATAGCTACCGTTGAGCGTTTAAATTTCATTGTTCTTTTCCAGTTTTTAATAAAAGTGCAAATAATTAGTATTTCGTATCAACGCTAAGCCTCCTGTTTGCGTCGGTTGATATCATTTTTATTTTTCTTAAATCGCGCCTGTCAAAGCGATTTCTTGACACTTCGTGCGTCAAAAATCGATCGTAATACTATTGATAACTATTATCATTTGCAATAGTATGATTTCACTTTTACACAACTAGAAAATAAAAAACCATGAAAAAACACACGCACATCAGTTTACCCTTGCTTATTGCAAGCTGCTTCAGTGGCGCTGCTCTAGCCCACGTGGCTTACCTAAAACCGCTTCAGTTTGAACCGGTTAGAGGCGGTAAAGTCACGCTGGATGCATCTTTTGCAGAACAATTTTTTGTACCAGAAGCGGCAATTACGAATGCATCGTTTGAAGTGGTAACCCCTAGCGGCAAGCTAGTGAGTGTGGAGAAGGTTGTCGATCTGTCTACCCGTAATGTTCTTGAGCACACTTTAGAGGAAGAAGGGACTTACCAGTTTTCAACCGGAAAACGCATGGGGGCAATTTTTCGCGTGTATGAAAAGGACGGTGAGCGTGGCTCTATGCGAGGTAATGAAAAGCCTCTACCTGAAGGTGCGATATTAAAAGAGCACTTTCAATCAGTTACGTTTGCAACAACGTACGTAACGAAGAAAGGGCCAAGTGAACAGGCGTTAGCGCCAAGAAACGACGGCTTAGAGATCGTGGCAATTAATCACCCTAACAGTTTGTTTGCCAACGAGAGTTTTAATTTCAAAGTTCTGTTTAACGGTAAGCCTGTTACCGATCATGAAATCTCGGTGTACCAAGGAAAAGATCAGTTCGCCGAAGAATCTGATGTAGAAAAATTAACGACAAATGCCAAAGGGCAAGCGTCATTTACTCCTTCAGCACAAGATGTCTATTTGATGCAAGTAAGACTGCGTACCGACGCGCCTGAGGGTGCAGACGTGCCCACTTATAGCTACACCACCACACTATCATTCGAAGCCTATTAATCATTGAGGGTACAAGGAGATAATTATGTTTAAAACAGTAAGTTTAGCCGTTGTATCTGCGCTTTGTATTAGCGCTTCGGCAGTAGCTGCACCACATAGCGCCAGCGGCATTATATTGACCTATGACTTAAACAAAGACGAGTCGCTTCCATTAGAAGAGTTCGTTGATGCCAGACGCGCTCGCTTCAATGCGTCTGATACCAACAAAGACGGTGTACTTGATGAAAGTGAATATGTTTATGAGTGGGAAGGCAAAGTAGAAAAACGGTTAGCTGAAGACAGAAAAGCATCGGTAAAACAAACTCACATACGTTTCCATGCTGTTGACAGCAACGATGACGAGTTCATTACTATTGATGAAGTAAACGCGGTGGGTGAGCGAAGTTTCTCGCGTATGGACAGTGATAATGATGGTGTTGTTGCACTGGGCGACCCTGAGCCAGCACCCCGTCGCTCGGCGTCACAGGAAAAAGATGACAAACCTGAGCTAGTACAGCGCCCTATGTTGCGCATGCCGACCAGTCACAATATTGAAGGCTTTGTCACCTTATACGACCAAAACGGTGACGAAAAGGTAACAAAAGAAGAGTTTCACGCCGTTCGCAAAGCGCAATTCCAGCGTACAGACGAAAACAGTGATGACAAGCTTACAGAGCAAGAATACGTGCTTGAGTTTGAAGACAGGCTGGATGCACAGATCGAGAAGACCCATGAAGGGCAAATTAAACAAACTTACGTTCGCTTTGAAGTTCTTGATACAGACGAGAATGGCAAAATGACATTTTCAGAGTACATGGTGTCTGGGTTTAATGCCTTTCATCGCTACGACACTAATGGTGATGGCTACTTAACGTTAGCTGATCCAGCGCCTGCGCCACGTCAGCAGGAGCAAAGTGACACTACCACTGCACAAGTCAGCGAATAATGGTTGGGCGTTTCCTTTTATATCTGGCGGTATTTACCGCCAGCTATGCTGTTAAGGCCGAGTTGTATGTGTTTCCTGCACCATCACCAGAAGCAACCTCCCACACGCTTAACACAGAAATAACCCTGTACGAAGAGCAGACACTTAGCGCCATTGAGCAAGAGAATATTGATCTACTGATTAAAGACACCTATCAAACGCTAGATAAATCAAACGCAACGAGTGCGCTTAGCGAAATTAATCAACGTTACGAAGGTACACTTCCGGCGTGGCTGTACAGTGCCATTAAGCGGTGCGAGGATTGGTTTAATCGGACTGAAGGTAACATAAGCTGCCGCAACGGTGCGCTTTATGACTATTGGGCCGAATATGTTCAAGGTAAGCATGACCTTTCGCGTCGCGAAGTGAGACGTCTTGCTCGTGTGGCGCGCATTGCTGAGGTCAATTTTAATGACGATAACAGCGTGGCATTCGCGTCACCTATCCAGTGGGATTTATCCGAGTTCACAGCTTCTCTTGCCGTAGATCGCATTGCTCACTACCTGACATCAATTAATATTCGTTCTTACCACATTAGCGCGCAAGGGCTAGAAACCCACGCGTCGAACCAAGGTTTTAGTTGGCAGGGGACCGTGGTGCAAGAGGCTGTAATTCAAAATGGCCGCGCAACGGACGCTGTTAGTAATCCAAGCACCATCGCATACATCAGGCCGTGGCAACGCCCAGTACTTTCTACTTCAAAGCTGGCGTCTTTAAAAAAGGGCGTGTTAAGCCACAGTGACGGTTGGCCTAGCGCCAAGTTTCAAGCCATATCAGTGGCGGATAACGCATTTGAAGCCATGTTGTTAGCACACTTTTCGGCAACCAAAACAGCGCAGCAAGCCATGGAGTTAGTTAACGCGAACCCATCACTAGCGCTGAAGTTAATTGATGAAAATGGCAGGGTATTTACCAGCAACACCTATACGGCTCGCACGTCGGGTAAAAACAAGGCTGAAAAAAATGGCCACGCCATCTCAATTGATATCACCTTACCGCTATTTGACATTGCAGATTATCGCGGTCCTTACGTAAGCGTGTGGATAAGCGACGAAAAGAACCGGCTAGTAAAAAGCTTGGCGCTTCGCGGCACCAGTGAAAGATGGCTAGGCGAGCTGCGCACATGGTGGCGAAGAGTGGGTCGGAAAAATGAAGGTTTAGTCGATGGGTTTGCCGGGGCTACAAAGAAAAACGCGCCCTTGCACATAGAGTGGGATGGATTGGACGATTTTGGACAAAGCGCAAACTCGTCGTCGCTAATACTTCACATTGAAGTGGCGAGAGAACACGGTGGTCGAAGCTATGAGAAAATTCCATTTACCTTTGATAGCCTGACTTCACCAATAACCGTAACGGGCACGGATGAAATCGCGTCTATTACACTTTCACTAATAAATTAGTCGTCAATCTTAAAATTGCAGTAACGTAACGAGCACTACCAAAGGCAGCTATCGCAAATCGCTATCTGAAGTTTTCATAGCCCTCATTATTAGGGCTGAGCGTTTTACCCTTTAAACGTGATACTGGCGTTTGCGGTTAGCCTGCCTTCTTTCACATCAGCATAATCCGAAATATCGTTAGGTAAACAGCCGCTGTGCAGCAAGTTGGCTGGATACAACACGGCGCGATTAAACATAGGCTCAATACGGGCGATTTGGGTGAACATGGCGGTATCACCGTTTATGTACGCTTTAGGTGGTAACCCTACGCTGGTGGCCTGACGTTTTAAGGTTTTAAAATAGCCTTCGTATTGCGCGGCATTAACCCGCTCTAACCCCGTTTCAATATGTCGATAGAATGCAGTACCGCCCAAAGGCGCGCTAAACAGATAGTGCACCAATGCCCATTCATTATCCTTTTGCGTATCGATGTGCGGAATACATTGAATGGGCGACAAACTTTTCGGCGCTTGATTGGCTATGGAAAGTTGCACTAGGGGTATTTGAAGCGGCTTTTCCACGCCAAAATCTTGTAGCCCATTATGCGAAGCAAGTTGACTAAACAGCAGTGGAAGCGAGGTATGTAGGTGTTCGACATACTCCTGGGGCGGGTGACTTCTCACCCCCGGATAAAAGTCGCCATCTAGTTTTGTAAATGGGTGGTGTTGAGCAATTGTTTCTACCAAACTCAGCGGGTCTGGTATGAAACCATCGATAACAACAATCGGTGTGGCTTGCTCACCAACCTTAATCAATTCGTAGTTTGAAACCATGCGTCTGCGTTTTTATTCGCCTTGTTCTTCTTGTCGATAAGGGCATAGATTTGTGCGTTTGACGCTATGAGCGTGTAAATGCTTTGCAGCATGTGTTGTGCATGCAAATCAGCAATCGCGTCAGCACTAAGCGCCGCTAGCTTATCTTCATCAATGGTATATAACCCTGTTATAGACGTTTTGCTTTCGTTTTCAAAGGTAATATCTAGAGTGAATGGTGTAATAAGGTTGTGCTGTTGTAGGGCGGCAATAAAACGCTGATTTTGCGTTTCACCGTCAAGAAGCTGAGCAAGGATCTGCTGCTTCTCCAACAGGTAGTTGCTAGGCTCTCCTGTGTTATCAAAGAGCGGCGTTCCTTTTTCTTCGCTTACTGAGGCATTATCCATATCAATGCACAGCACCCGGTTACTGCTGTCAGCGCTTTGCGCTTCCGTTCCTACATAAAAAGGCAAGCGTTCAAACTGTGCCGGAATATAAACCGCATTCCATTCACCTTGCTGCCAAAATAGGTTTTCCTTTTCTTCAAAACCTAACAAGGCAGATAAGCCAAATTGTCCCGAGTCGTCAAACTTGGTGATCACCACGGGATAATGCACCACTAGCTTGTTTAGCTCAGAGACCACCACAGGAACAAGGTGCTGATTGGCACTTAGTGACAATGCATCGTCGGTTACTTTCAAATCTGCATGCTGTTTATTATTAATGGCAACCATATGAGTCATACGTAGGTCCTGCTTATTGATTTGCTGTTAAACGGCCTGCAGGCCGAATTGGTGAATTTTATTAATAAGTTCGCGATGTTTAGGCAGTTTCTCCACCGCCATGCCGCGAGCTTTTCTGTTCTGCATCAACTGTTGCTTAGCAAAGTCGGCGTTCACCCATTGCTGATGTGCGCCTAAATCTGAGGTAAACCCCATGCCGTACAGGACATACTGATAGCTTGCCGCGGGGAATACCTCGTTGTTGCTGGTAAAGTCTTTGTCACTAGGCGGGTGGTATTGCCACAGTGCGAGTAATTCTTTTAATGAGTCTGGAATACTATGACTATCGCGATTGTCCCGCCAAAATGCGCTGTCTTCTCGCTTACTTAGCATGTAATGAAGCTTTAAGAAGTCGATAATTCGCTGCCAACGGTAGGAAAAGGTGTCATTGAAGCGCTTCGCCATAATATCCATCACGGCTCGGTTTGCGGGTAACTGTTCGGCAATCATTGAGGCAGACAGCTCAACCAGTACAAGCGCTGAGGCTTCTAAAGGCTCTAGAAAGCCCGCCGCTAGCCCAACAGCCACGCAGTTATTTTGCCAAAAGCGCTGCCTGTGTCCGCTTTGAATAGTAATGTCTTTTACGTTTATCCCATCTATGCCGTTTAACGTGCTGGTTTGGCGAACGTATGTGTCTAAGCGAGCATAGGCGTCATCTTTACTCTGATGCCTACTGGAATAGACGTGGCCTACACCTCGGCGTGACTGCAAACCGATATCCCAAATCCAACCGGCGTCTTGTGCGGTGGAGATAGTGTGGGATGCAATAGGACTTTGCGGGGTGTCATAAGGCACGTGTACTGCTAATGCTCGGTCGATAAAAAGTACATCGTCACAGGGAATAAACGGCACCTTGAAGTGTTCGCCGAGCAGCATAGATTTGAAGCCGGTACAGTCAACAAAGAGGTCGCCTTCTACTGTTACCCCTTGCTCGGTATGAAGGGCTTTGATATCGCCGTTATTGCTGCTTTCGACGCGGTTAACGTCGGCCAGCACATGGTGTACACCTAGTTTTTCCGTGCAGTGTTTGGTTAAAAAGGCGGTAAATTTTCCTGCATCTAGGTGATAAGCATAGTTAGCGGTGCCTGCAAACTCTGCGTGGCGTATGCTTTTAGGTGCACAACCTGCTTCGCATATAGCTTCCTGAACACATACTGCATGGGAAAAAGACTCGTTTAATTCTGGTGCTACAGTCTGCCAGTAAGGACCTAAATTTGTTTGCGAAAACCCTTGGGGCAGCATGAGAGGGTGGTAGTAAAAATCGTGCTCTTCACCAGTGGTCCACTTAGCAAACTTTGCTCCTTGCTTGAATGTGGCGTCGCATTCTTTGATGAAAGTGGTTTCGCTAATACCCAATGCAATTAGTGTTGAGCGCATGGTTGGCCAGGTGCCTTCGCCCACGCCAATAATAGGCACATTGGGGCTTTCTATTAAGGTTACTTTAATGTCTTTGCGGGTAGCGCATTGATGTTGCGCTGCAATACGACCAGCCGTTAGCCACCCTGCGCTACCGCCACCAACTACTACAATGTGCGTTATGGGAGTTGCTGTTGTCATACTGATTTCCTGAATAAAAACTGTGGCTACCAAATGGTAGCCACGAATGTGGGACCAACAAACGCCGGCCCCAATTACGCGAAACTAAAAGTTTCCGCGCACACCGAAGGCCCAACGTCTGCCGCTGTCTTCAACCAACAGCAAGTGATTAGAGAAGCGACCGCGTTTATGTACAAACTCTTCTGTAAGGTTAATACCTTCAAAAAAGATTTCTACATTGTCTGTCACGCTGTAGCTACCGCTAATGTCAAGCTGTTGATAAGACTCAACAATGGTTGGGCCGTCACCCTGCCCTTGTGTTAACGACTGAACAAACTCATCACGCCAGTTATAGGCAAGGCGAATTTGATAATCGTCAGTTTCATAAAATGCCACCAAGTTGTATGAATCACTTAACCCGGTTAGTGCAAATACCTGATTAATATCGAATGGATCGAGTTCGGCGTCACTGTCAACGATAGTTCCGTTGGCAAGCACCCCAAAGCCATTATCGAAAGTGTGCTGAAGCGCAAGCTCGAAGCCGTCTACCGTTGCATCTTCACCGTTATTTGGCAGAGTATTGGTAAACACAGCAACGTCGTCACCCGCATCTGGCGCGCTAGCGTTAGTGCCTGTAGAAGGGTCGGTTAGCAAGCTGCCGTCAGCAAGCTCGAAGGTTTTGTCTTCTTGGCTATTAACAATAAAGTTCGATACCAACTTTCTGAAGTAACCAATCGATGCATAGCTTGCTTCGTCATAGTAATACTCAAGCGACAAGTCCAAGTTGTCCGATTTGAATGGCTCTAGTGCAGGGTTACCACTGGTAGACGTTAAGTCACCACCTTGGCGGGTGGTCGTAATTACGGTTACCGGCGACATGCTGTTAAGCGTAGGGCGAGTAATAGTTGAACTCGCCGCAAAGCGCGCAATTAAGTCGTCGGTAATTTCCAAACGTACGCTGAAGTTTGGCAATAGCACGTCGTAATCAGACTCAGTGGCAATACTTTGCGCATCGCCAAAACCAGCCAGCATTTCGGTTTGATCCAGAATCGTTAAGCCCGTTATTGGCGCTTGCGTTCCGTTAACCGTCACATCCGTCATTTCATAACGCACACCGGCGGTTGCGCTTAAGAACATGTCTGCAACTTCGCCTTCAAAGTCGAATTCCATATAGGTAGAGATAATATCTTCTTCAACTTCAAAGCTGTTGTTACGGCGCACCGCATCAAAACTAATCGAATCACCATTTACGCTTTGATAGTAAGATTCTAAAAACGCAAAGTTGGCTTCGCCATCATGGGCAAGCCAAGAGGTGGGCATGCGACCGCTACCACTTACGTCAGAAAGAAAATCGCTACCTGCGTCAAAAACGTATTGGCTTCCTGCCGGGATCTCAGGTAAGTCTGGGTAACCACAGTAAGTACAGTGAATACCTACACCTTCATTGTCCCAACGGGTAAGTGATTTGGTTTCGGTGCTGTACTGTGCGCCAAAGCGAATTTCAGTTAAGCCGCTGCCATCGGTTACGTATTCGCCGTCAAAGCGCAGCTGGCTCACTTCATCTTCTACCGCCCAGCCTCGACGCAGCATTACGTGAGCTCGGCTGTTCGCTTCATCAAGATGATTGCTCACACCATCAGGTGTCAGTGCAGGGTTATATATAGGGAAGCCGTCAGGACCCGTAACAATCGCGCCATCTAGTTCTTGTTGTCCGCTATAAATATTGTCATTAGGCGAAGCGAACATGCTGGCAACTGGTAAAATGTTGTCATCTACTTGGAATCGTACGCGGTTGGCATAACCAATAAGTGAAAGCTGATCGCCGCCACCATTATTGGCTTCGCGTTCGGCTTCTGAATGACTTAAATCAAACGATAAATTCAGATTATCAGAGTACTGGTAATCAAAGTTAAGGCCTATGGCATAGGTATCAGTTAAACGGTCGAACGTTTTGGCGTGCATATCGGTCGCCAAACCTACCTCTTGGTATAAATCGACAATAGTACCGTTTGCATCAACCGTTGGGCTGCGGCGATTGCCGTTTTCATCAAAGAGGCTGCCGTCATCACCTACACCCTGAATGTTAGGCGCGGTAAACCAGTGGCCGTACGACGTTGCTTCAGACTCTACGTCAAAATCTGAATACAGTGCGTCAGCAGTTACTACCAGTTTGTCGTTAGGTGCATATTGGAATACAAGATTAGCGTTTGTTCGGGTACGCTCTTCAAAGGTCACTTTGTGATCGTAGTTTCGCGGTGAAAATACATTGCCTGTCCAAGCGTCGCCTGACTGCGTAACAGGGTTTGGCACGCCAACGTTCTCTAGCCAACCGTCCATCTGAGCCTGGTTAAGGCGAGTCTCACGCTCTTGGTGTGAAACGGCAAGTAATACACCGAAGGTGTCGTCATTGAACGTGTTGCTAATAAGGCCAGAAAATTGCGGCGTAGTTTCTTCGCTATTTTCGTCGTACACGCCTTTTACCGAGCCCGCCATTTTAAAACCGTTTAATGCGAACGGGCGCGCGGTATTAATATTAATGGTAGAGCCTACACCACCAGACTGCATTGTGGCCGTTGACGTTTTATGCACATCAAGGCTGCTTACTAACTCAGAAGCAATCGTGTCGAAACTGAACGCACGCGAATCGTTTTCAGACGCCATTTGACGGCCATTTACCAACACGGTGTTAAACTGTGGTCCAAAACCACGTACGGTAATTAGCTGGCCTTCACCGCCTGAACGGTCGATAGATACGCCGGTAATACGCTGTAGTGATTCAGCTAAGTTGGTATCGGGAAAATCACCGATGTCTTCTGCGCTAATGGCGTCGACTACGCCAGCAGAGCTGCGTTTAACATCCATCGATTTTGCAACCGATGAGCGGATACCACTTACCTCAATCACTTCTACGTCTTTATTGGGTTGCGCGTCTTGGGCAAATGCACTATTCGCAGAAATAGCTGACGCTAAAACTGCTGCCACTGAGCATGCAAGCTTGGTTTTCCTATACATGATGGTGTGTGTCCTAATCGTTAATTTTAATGAGCCTTATGGTGTGCACCCCACTTGGCTTTCTCTCACAGCATTTCGCTGTTAATTCATCAAGACGACACGCTTTGTAAAATCCCCCAAATTTATTTAACAATTTTTTAAATTAATTGAATCATCTTATTTAAAAGGCGTGATTTCTTCGACATCGATTAGCGTATTTCACCTTTACGTGTGTTTAAAAAATGCACAATTATTGATGTATTCACAGAATAAATGCTTCTTCATCTACTTCATTTATCGCCTGTATTCCATTTCTATATAAATATTAGTTATGAGTCGTAAGTAAATGATACTAGTGATGTATGCCCATATAGCGTAGCTTTGCCGCAGTTTCGCTTGAAAAATAAGCGGAATAAGGGGTGCTATTCGAAGCAAAATAAATACAGAAATTGCCTGTTCTGTTTTTGATTTCGCTAGAGAATGCTAGGCATAAGTGAATAAAATGGCTTAGTACTGTTTAAAGGGTGTCATTCTCGGATAGCCGGAATGTGAGGAGAAGCGTGTGAAAATCATAATATTAAATGAGTCAAAAGCGCCAGATCCGCTAAATAATGTGGAGAAGCGATGTGCGGCTACACCTAGTAGTGCACAGCGTCTGGTGAAAAAAGGGGCGACCTTACTGCTAGAAGCGGGGGCGGGCGTACACTCAGGGTATTCAGATAAAGAATACAAAGATGTAGGCGTAACTGTCATCGATGATGTGAATGATGCATTATCAACAGCAGATATGCTGGTGGCGGTGAACAAACCCACCGATGCACAGCTAGCGTTGATGAAAAAAGGGGCCATTGTGGTAGGCCATCTCGACCCTTTCTTTCAGCAATCGCTTGTTGAGTCTATTGCAGAAAAGGGGCTAACCGCTATTTCTGTAGAGATGATCCCTCGTTCTTCTCGTGCACAAAAAATGGACGCATTGAGCTCGCAAGCGAGTCTTGCGGGTTACGTAATGGTGATGCAGGCGGCGAATCAGTTGCCATCAATATTACCTATGATGATGACACCGTCAGGAACAATAAAACCAGCAAAGGTATTTATTATTGGAGCTGGCGTAGCGGGTCTTCAAGCTATAGCAACCGCGAAACGCTTGGGCGCAAACGTGCTTGCTTACGACACCCGTGCGGTAGTGGCAGAGCAAGTAGAGTCACTAGGAGGCAAATTCCTAAAAATCGACATTGGTGAAACAGGCCAAACGAAAGACGGTTATGCAAAAGAACTGACCGATGAACAAAAAGCGAAGCAGCAAGAAGCGCAACGCGACGCGATTGCTGACTCTGACATTGTTATTACGACAGCGCAGTTATTTGGTCGCAAACCACCCGTGCTTATCACAAAAGATACATTAGCACTCATGAAGCCGGGCAGTGTGGTTGTAGATATGGCTGCAACATCAGGTGGTAATGTTGAAGGCTCGGTTGCTGGCGAAACCGTTGAAGTTAACGGCGTAAAGGTAATTGGTAACGGTAACTGGAGCCAGTATGTGGCTAAAGCCGCCACCGACATGTACGCCAATAACATCTACAACCTTGTGGATGAGTTCTTTGACGATGAAACCAAAACCTTTGGGCTGAATTTAGAAGACGACATTCTGGCCGGCTGTGTTATTACCCACGACGGTAGCATCACCAACGACATGCTTAACAACGCATACAAAGGAGCCTAATCATGGAAATCATTTACCTACTTTTCATCGTGCTACTGGCTGCTTTTTTGGGTTTTGAGTTAATTCGAAAAGTCCCAGCAACCTTACATACACCCTTAATGTCAGGCTCTAACGCGATATCGGGTATTACGTTAGTGGGAGCATTGGTAGCCTCGGGTAGCGACAACAATTTGCTAACGACCATTCTTGGTACCGCAGCTGTGGCGCTGGCCAGCATCAACGTGGTGGGTGGTTATCTCGTTACTGATCGCATGCTTGGCATGTTCAAGAAAAAAGATAAATAAGGAGTACGCAAGTGAGTGATATCGTAACCGTAATAAACCTTGCGTACGTAGTAGCTGCGGCACTATTTATACTAGGACTTAAGTTACTTAGCCATCCAGATACCGCGAAAAAAGGTAACTTTATTTCTGCCATTGGTATGCTGGTTGCTGTCGTCGTCACCCTGCTTGACCAGCAGATTATTAGCTATCATTACATCCTGCTAGGTTTTGTTATTGGTGGCGCCTTTGGTGCGTGGAAAGCTAAGACCGTTGAAATGACGGCAATGC
>Ga0207987_1000015_pt1 | contig 64255 bp, 77 predicted proteins | sample ETNtaG_19_FD_185768 | JGI IMG/M metagenome (GOLD analysis project Ga0207987, IMG submission 185768) | Marine microbial and viral communities from oxygen minimum zone, Eastern Pacific Ocean - ETNP201302PF86A (SPAdes) (version 2) | ecosystem: Environmental > Aquatic > Marine > Oceanic ...
CTCATCGTGGAGCGGGTTGCGAAAGCACCTAATCAGACTCCGAATACATTAGCGCATAACCAACCCCGTTATCGACATTTATTGTTGCAATAACGAGGCGGACCATACATTTTTATGGGTGAAATATTTTCTGATCTCATCCTGTCTGTATCTTGTAATTACAGGACATTCCATAAAAACTTAGTTATGTCGCGCTTTATTCATAAAAGCTTGGTATACATAAAGGGTTAGCAATCAACTGAAATCATTACGGCATTTTAAAGCGCTCTTCTTTTAGTTTTATGGCGCTGGTCCTACGCAGTTGGTAGTAATAACAAAAATCGAGAGGACATTATGCAGGCAATGCCCACACTCAATTTAAGGGAAGGAACCGTTGAGCAAAAAAGACGATAAATTAAGGCTTATTTTCTCGATTCTTTTAATACCTATGAATCACTTTTTTCTTGTCTTGCCAACGATGAGGTTTTTTATCAGGGCCCTGAAAAGTTGCGCCATCCGCTAATTTTTTACTTCGGCCACACAGCTACGTTTTTCATCAACAAACTTGTTCTTTCCAAAGCGATAAACGAGCGCATTAATCCCAAAATTGAATCGCTATTTGCCATTGGTGTTGATGAAATGAGTTGGGATGATCTTAACGATGAAAATTACGACTGGCCGAATGTGGAAGAGGTGCGTCAATATCGTAATCAAGTGCGCACGTTGGTATGCGATTTGATAGATACCATGTCTTTCAGCATGCCTATTGACTGGGAAAGTCCAATGTGGCCCGTTGTTATGGGAATAGAGCATGAACGTATTCATTTAGAAACCTCATCTGTTCTAATCAGACAGCTCCCCATAGCATCGGTACGCCCCAGCCCAGAATGGCCTGCATGTAGCACTATGCAAACTAATGCTGAAGCGTTAGAGGCTAATGTTTTAATGACCGTTCCGGCACAGAAAGTTATAAATGACAAAGCGTGGGACAGTGCTTATTACGGCTGGGACAATGAATATGGTTCTCAGCAAGAATCCGTTAGCGAGTTTAGTGCGTCTAAATTTCTTGTAAGTAATGGTGAGTATTTATCGTTTGTGCAAGACGGCGGCTATAACAACGCAAAATACTGGGAGGCTGAAGGCAATAAGTGGCGTGAATACACTAAAGCTCAGCACCCTGTATTTTGGATTAAAAAGGGTGATGATTATTTATATCGCAGCATGCTTGAAGAGCATCCACTACCTTTAGATTGGCCTGTGGATGTGAATTATCATGAAGCGAAAGCGTTTTGTAACTACTTGAGTGAAAAAACGGGTGAGCTTATTCGTCTGCCGACTGAAAATGAATGGCAGGCGTTACGTCAGCAGGCTGGTGTAACACAGACCGTATACAGCGAAGGATTCAACATAGCGCTGCAAAAGTATGCGTCGAGTGAACCTGTTAATGTTAATAAGTCCGGCGAATTTTATGATGTTGTTGGCAACGTATGGCAATGGACAGAAACACCCATCTATCCGTTTGAGGGCTTTAACGTTCATCCTTTATATGACGACTTTACAACACCAACATTCGACAATAAGCATAACCTCATCAAAGGCGGTAGTTGGGTATCTACAGGTAACGAAGCAATGAAAGATAGTCGTTACGCTTTTAGGCGCCACTTCTTTCAGCACGCGGGGTTTCGGTATGTTCAAGGAAAGCGAGTTATAGCAGTGAACGATTTTGATTATGAAAGTGATACACAGGTTTCGCAATACAGTGAATTCCATTACGGCGACGAGTACTACGGCGTCCCTAATTTTGCTAAAGCCAGTGCGCAGTTTTGTATTGACGCTATGCAAGGGCGTCAACACGCTAAAGCGTTAGATTTGGGGTGTGCCGTTGGTCGGTCTACCTTTGAACTTGCAAAATACTTCGATCATGTCGATGGCATCGATTTTTCTGCACGCTTTATAAAAACAGCGTTTGAGATGCAAGAGCGTGGTGAAATACGCTATAACCTTATAGAAGAAGGTGAACTTACGTCGTTTAAGGCGCGCAAGCTCTCTGCGCTCGGTTTAGATGACAGTGTAGACAACGTTGCTTTCGCACAAGGTGATGCGTGTAATTTGAAGCCGCAATTCACAGGCTACGACTTGATCTTCTTAGGCAACCTTATTGATAGAGTGTATAGTCCAAGAAAGGTATTAACGGACATGGCCACGCGGCTAAATAAAGGTGGATTGCTCGTTGTCGCCAGCCCCTTTACATGGTTGGAAGAGTATACCGAAAGAAGTGAATGGTTGGGCGGCTATAAAGATGAAAATGGTGAAACGCTTAGCTCTACTCAGGCGCTTGAAGATGCATTAGGTCATAGCTTTAAACGAATTGCTGAACCTAAAGACATTCCATTTGTCATTCGAGAAACAAAGCGGAAATACCAACATACGCTTTCTGAATTTAACGTGTTTGAAAAGATAGAATAACACGGTGTCTATTAAAGTGTGTGCAGTATAAAGTGAGCGCGGTACGCGTGTAACGTGCTTATAAGTATAATAGATTTCAGAAGGCCTTTAGCCAATAGTAAATGCGTAAGGCTATATAAATAGGATAATGTGAAGGTGAGCAACGCGCTAAGCCATCTCCCCGTGTTCAACGCTATGCAAAGCGAGTTTATGCCTTACAAGGATGTATGGCAGGCACCTTCTCACCTGAAACTCGATCAAACCCGTCTTAAATATTCAGCGATATTTCGCCGCTTTCAGGGCGCGTCTTCATCTCAAGCGAACGTTGTCGCGTCTCAGCAAGACCCTATTCCAATGTGGATAGCGGATATGGACATCCCGCCTTGTGATGAAATTCTCAGCGCGATTACACAAAACCTTCGCTCTACTTATGGATATCAGTCCCTTGATATCGGTGACGCGGTAGCAAAACGTTTTGAGCGTACCACGCAAAAAAGTAGTCGATTTAAAGTGGAAAGTGGCGATGTTGTGGATGTTGCGAGCGCAATAGGAGCAATAGACGTTGCGCTTCACACTTTTTGCCAACCTGGTCAAAAAGTCATGGTTTTAACACCAACCTATTCCCCATTAACAGAGACTATTAATAATAACGGCTTAACGCCAGTATCTATTCCAGTCATTCAAAACGCGCGTCAAATTCAGACTAAGCTTTCTGAAGTTGCCGCGACAAAGGGTAGCGACAAAAGTCGTCAGGAAGACGTCGAGGGTTCTAACGCAACTATAGATACTTCAGCCTTCGATAGTGCTGCGGCTGCATTCGTGATTTGCCATCCTAATAACCCTACGGGTACAGTGTTAAGTGCAGAAGAGCAGCGTGTTATTATGAGCTTCTGCGCCAAGAACGATATTTTAATGATCACTGATGAGGTGCACAGCGAGTTTGCATTTAACTCGTCAAATGAACCAACGCTAATCCCCATGTTTGGTGCAGAGGTAAGCAATAAGAGCGAGAGGCGCAAAGAAAGTCAAAACGGTGGTAACATCCATACTCATCAACTGCCACGCATTATCCACATCAATAGCGTATCCAAGGCGTTTAACCTAGCGAGTATTCCAGGTGCATCGTATGCGGTCATTAAGGATAAAACGATCAGAGAGACGTTTGCCCAAGCTATTAATAGCAGGCACCTGAACGCAAGTAACTTAGGAAAAGTTGCGTTGATTGCCGCCTATGAGAAGGGAAGTACTTGGATAGACAGCGTAAAAAGTGCGTTGAGCTTCAACCGAAAGCTTGTTGTGCGCTTCTTTGAGCACTATGGTTTATCTGTTAATTATACAATGGGCAGCGCTGGCTATTTCTTGTGGCTAGACCTTTCAACATTCCCTTCGCATTTAACACAGCCGAACAGTATCGCTTCTGTGGATGAAGCTCCTTTAGGTGACGCTTCTCGTCAACCTCTCAAATATTCACCCGTGACCACTGTGGAAGGATGTATTGAGCGAGGCGTGATAGGTAACGACGGCGCGACCTTTGGTTCTCCACACCATATTAGGCTAAATTTAGCCTGTCACCCTGCGGTTGTAGAAACCGCGCTGCAAAGACTGTGCTTTATTTCTTAGCGTAGCTTAACCCGCATCTGTTGACCGATAGTTAGTTTAATTCTAAATATTAGAATAATAAGCTCAAATATATGACATTTTATTCCTATTAAAGAGGATTAAAATGGCCTTATTAAATAATTAGCCCTTGACACATGTTCTATCGCCCAGCGTTACTCCTGTTGGGGAGAAGAGCCAGTGGCGGCTTACGGTTATAAGGAATACAAGATGATGTATTTGAGAAAAGCGAATGAAAGAGGAAAAGTGAACTTTGGCTGGCTAAAAAGCCAACATAGCTTTTCGTTTGGACATTATTATGATGCAAAACATATGGGGTTTTCAGCGCTACGGGTTATCAATGACGATGTTGTTCAGGCCGGCAGAGGTTTTGAAACCCACGGTCACAGAGATATGGAGATAATTTCATATGTTGTGAGCGGTGCTTTAAAGCACAAAGATAATACCGGTAATGAGTACGTAGTGCCTGCGGGTGACGTGCAAGTAATGAGTGCAGGTAAGGGTATAATGCATTCAGAGTTTAACCCTTCTACTGAAGAGCCTGTTAACTTTCTCCAAATTTGGATTGTGCCCAATGAAAAAGGCGGTACGCCCAGCTATGCGCAAAAAACCTTTGGCACACAGGCGGGTGGAAATAACCATGATTCAAAGCTTGAATTATTAGTAAGTGATAACGGTAGGGAAGGGTCATTACGCATTAAGCAAAATGCGGCAATCAGCCGTTTAACTTTGAAAGCTGGCGAAACATGGGAGCATGGCACTGAAGACCAAAAGGGTTACCTTCATATGATTAGCGGTAATGTACAGGCTGTGGTAGACAGTGAAACGAATGCAGTTGAAATAGAGGCAGGCGATGCTTTGGGTATTTACGAGCAAGACATCATTCGTCTGAAAGCCTCAGAGGAAAGTGTGGCCTTGTGGTTTGAATTACCTAAATAGCTGCCTAAAAGTAATCTAGATCAATAATTTAGTTTCAAATTGTGTATCTCTACTTCACGAATTCTTATCTCGTGGTATGATGACTTGGATAAGGTTAAAGGCTGGTAATACTTCTCATTAATGAGCATTATCAGTCTTTATTCCAGTTGTATGTAAAACTGAAGTCAGTGAGATACTAGAGTGATAAAAATAATCCTAGCAGATGACCATGATTTGGTCAGAACAGGGATACGCCGGATTCTGGAAGACGTAGACGATTTTACTATTCTCGCAGAAGCGAAGAACGGTGAAGACGCGGTACTTTTGTGCCGAAAAAACGCGCCAGATGTGGTACTCATGGACGTGAATATGCCCGGTATTGGTGGACTGGAAGCGACAAAGAAAATTGTTCGTATGTCTGAAAATACGCGTGTTATTTGTGTTTCAATGCACAAGGAAAGTCCTATTCCAATGCAAGTTATGGACGCAGGCGCATACGGTTTTCTGACAAAAGATGCAGAGCCAGACGAAGTAATACGCGCTATCCATAAAGTTGCGGCAGGACAAAAGTATGTTGATCAAGAAGTGGCCAATAGCATCGCCATCGGTAAGTTATTGCCTAGTTCGGATAATCCGTTTGACGAGCTATCGAGTAGAGAACTTACAATAGCAATGCGATTAACCGAAGGTCACAAAGTGCCGGATATAGCCCGAGAACTCAGTATTAACTCAAAAACGGTTAATACTTACCGTTACCGAATGTTTCAAAAGTTAGGCGTAAATTCTGATGTAGAGCTAACGCACTTGGCCTATCGTCATAAGCTTATCAATCCTAACACCTTTTAAGCGTCACTAGACGCGCAACGTCAAAGTGATTATGTCTGCATTTGATTCAGCAGCATTTCTTAAGAATCTAACCTCTCAACCTGGCGTGTACCGCATGTACAATAGTCAGGAAGAGGTTATTTACGTAGGAAAAGCCAAAAACCTTAAAAAGCGTGTATCAAGCTATTTTCGTAGTAATCTTGATAACGCCAAAACGCGTTCGCTAGTTAGTCAGATTGCGAACATGGATGTCACGGTTGTAAACAGCGAAACCGAAGCGTTCTTGCTTGAGAACAACTTCATCAAGAAATACAAACCGCGTTACAACGTGGTCATGCGTGACGACAAGTCTTATCCCTTTATCTTCTTATCCGACCACGAACATCCAAGGCTTTCTTTCCATCGCGGCCCTCAAAAGAAAAAGGGCGAATACTTTGGCCCATACCCCAGTGCGTGGTCGGTGCGAGAAAGCTTGCGTTCAATGCAGCGAATCTTCCCCGTACGTCAGTGCGAAGATAGCTATTACCGAGCACGCAGCAGACCTTGTCTTCAGTATCAGATGCAGCGCTGCAGTGCGCCGTGTGTAGAAGGCTATGTGAGCGATGAAGAATATAAAGAGCAGGTCAATTTTGCACGCTTGTTCTTGAAAGGTAAAAACCAGCAGGTCATTGGTGGGCTGGTGGAAAAGATGGAAGCAGCCAGCGAGGCACTCAACTTTGAAGCCGCTGCCCGTTACCGCGATCAGATTAATGCACTAAGAAAAGTTCAAGAACGACAGTGGGTTGCCGGTACTCAAGACGAAATGGATGTGTTTGGGTTTGCGTTCAAAGGCAATATGGCGTGTATTCAGGTAATGTTTATTCGTGAAGGGCAGTTGTTAGGCAGCAAGGCCTATTTTCCCAAAGTACCCAACACTGCCGATGAACAAGAAGTTTTTGAATCTTTCTTCCTACAGTTCTATCTGGCGGGTAACAAAGTTATTCCCAAGCAGATAGTACTTAGCAATACATTAACTGACGAAGACGCTATAGCAGATGTACTAGCCAGTGAAGCGGGACACAAGGTCCAGTTCTTCAAAGGGGCGAGGGAAGAGAAGCGCAAGTACCTGCAGCTGGCGCAGTCAAATGCGCAAACTGCGTTAGATGCTCAATACAGTCAGCAAAAGTCTGTGTTTGCACGCTATCTCGACTTAGAAGCGGCACTGGAAGTTGATACGCCTATTCAACGCATGGAGTGTTTTGATATATCACATACGTCTGGCCAGCAAACGGTTGCTTCGTGCGTGGTATTTAATCGTGAAGGTCCGCACAAAAGTGACTATCGCCGATACAATATAGAAGGCATTACCCCAGGTGATGACTACGCGGCCATGGCACAGGCGTTAAAACGTCGCTACAAGTCAGTGAAAGAAGTGCAAAAAATACCTGACCTTCTATTAATAGACGGTGGTAAAGGACAGCTTGCCCAAGCAGAAGCGTTTTTTGAAGATTGGCCCCATGATAAAAAGCCTATGCTGTTAGGCGTGGCAAAAGGCACCACCCGTAAGCCTGGCTTAGAAACACTAATACTGGCAGGTAGCCATCAGGTTCTGCCGATGGATAGCCATTCGCCAGGGCTTCACCTTATTCAGCATATTCGCGATGAATCTCACCGATTTGCCATTACTGGGCACCGCAACCGACGCCAGAAAGTTAAAACCACGTCGAGTTTGGAAAGCATACCTGGTATTGGTGCTAAACGCAGACAAACACTGCTTAAATTCATGGGGGGCTTGCAGGGTCTTAAGAAAGCCAGCAAAGATGAAATTTCAAATGTACCTGGTATAAGCCCTGAACTGGCGGAAACTATTTACGACCACCTTCATCAATAAATGAATGAGTAACAAGCAATGCATTACAAATTAAGGTAATGTGTTAGAAAAATGAAAGATGCAGAGCTTATACGCTACCGCGCTAAAACGCCTATAGAGGCATAACACCGAGACGTACTTTTTATGTGGACTGTTCCAAACTGTATTACTTTATTCCGAGTAATCCTTATTCCTGTATTTGTAGTTGTTTATTTTCTTGATTGGCGCTGGGCGCACGAGGCAGGCGCATTTATTTTTTGGCTTGCGGCAATAACGGACTGGTTTGACGGCTATCTAGCAAGAAAACTACAGCAGTCTACACCCTTTGGTGCATTCTTAGATCCTGTAGCAGACAAGCTCATTGTGGGCGCTGCTCTTCTTATGATTACTCATAGTTATGCAAACCTGTGGATCACGTTGCCATCTATTGCGCTATTGGTTCGTGAAATTTATGTGTCGGCGTTACGTGAATGGATGGGTTCGAATGGTGTAAGGGATGCGGTTAAAGTGTCTTTTATAGGTAAAGCAAAAACCACTGCGCAAATGTTAGCCTTAATTGGCTTGTTGTCGGGATTAGAAACCTTCATGGGTATCACAATTTATTGGGTTTCGTTAGGTTATATTCTTTTATATTTCTCAGCAGTGCTGTCAATTTGGTCAATGTTTGTTTATACAAAAGCGGCCTGGCCACACCTTCGAAGTGGCGCAGTAAAGTGAAATTGATCGTACATTAATCAAAGTGAATAAAAAAATAGCAAACGATCATAAAAAACCGCATTTATCTCAATTTAAACGCTTTTTTGTGTTGACAGTTTTGAATGGGTAGGTAGAATGCACCCCACATTTCGAGAGGACATCAACCAAACGAAATGGTCGATTAAGACATGCGGGAATAGCTCAGTTGGTAGAGCACGACCTTGCCAAGGTCGGGGTCGCGAGTTCGAATCTCGTTTCCCGCTCCAATCTCTTAGAGATGAGTTTTAATCACACGCCAGACGCATCTGGCGGAATGGCAGAATGGCTATGCAGCGGATTGCAAATCCGTCTATCTCGGTTCGACTCCGGGTTCCGCCTCCAAACGCTGCAACGCAGCATCAGGTTCTACGCCTGACACCTTTGCTGAAAAGCAACCCGATGCCCGGGTGGTGAAATTGGTAGACACAAGGGATTTAAAATCCCTCGCTGGTAACAGCGTGCCGGTTCAAGTCCGGCCCCGGGCACCATTTAAAAACTATTTAAATTCAGTAACTTACAGTAACTGCTCCCGCCACTTAAAACGCATCTAAAACTCATTTCATAATATTTCAGAATATAATTTCAGAATATTATCGCTTTTCAGGCACAAAAAAACCGCAACTAAGCGGCTTCTCAACTTACCGGAAATTCCGGATAGTTCACTTCTTACTCTCCACTGTTGGTACCACTGCGACTTTTCTGTCATACACACGAACCTGGCTTTCTGTCTTGTGGCCACTGGCTTGTTGTTTCTCGCTTACTGTTCCCTCAAAGTCACTAATACCTTTTGCTTTGATGTCATGGAACGTGAAATCTAAAGGTAGCTGAGTTTCTTCGCGCGCCTTGATGATAGCTTTGCGCCAGCGCTGATCGAAACTCGCTACTGCGAACGGGTGACCGTTCTTCTGGTGAAGTACAAACATGCTGAATACGTCTGGGTTTATTTCATTTGCTGTACTTACAGCCTTACGTAGTCGTGGACCCCATTCTTTAATTTGTTTCTTACCCGTTTTACCTTGCTGTATGAAAATACCGTCTTTAAGTAGCTGGCTTTGATGTAATTTAACCACGTCAGCTTTACGGGCCATGCACAAATAGCTAATTTCCATTGCTGCTTTAACTACTGGGCAAGCTCTCTGATAAACCGCGTCATACTCGTAGTCTTCAATATAGCGGTCTCTCGCTTTCTCTTTGAACTGCTTAACGCCTTGGCATGGGTTGCGCTGCACTTTGCCGCGTTCGTATGCCCAGCGAAACACCCGAGATAAGAACGCTTTGTGTCTATTCGCTTGCACTGGTGACTTTTGGCCAAGAATGTCCATGAACTTTCTAACATGAACAGGGGTAACCGTGTTCGGGTCCATTTTGCCAAATGCACTGAGTACTTTCTTGCTGTACTTCTGATAGTCTTTGCGCGTGTGTAACGATAACTCGCGGAAATCAGCGCTATCAAAGAACGTTTCAACTAGGTGTTGAACAGTGTGCTTGTTGTTGGCTATAGCCATATACTTTTCGTAAGCAGCCCATACTTCCGATTGTTTGGCGTCGACATCACAAAGGCGCACAGTTCCACCACCTACAGGTTTAAACTCGTAAGCGCTGCGCCCCTTGTACACTCGCTGAGGCATCCATTGATCTTCTACTTTACGTTTACGTGGCATAATCTATTTCAAAAAGTTAGGGTTAAAACCGTCATCATTTGCAGCAGCTGGCGCTTTGTCGCGGCCATTTAGCCAGTCGTCGGTTGTCCACACTTCCCCTTTAGCATTTACACGGTAGGTGATACCGTTCTCTTCAAACCAGCGTACTTGAGAGCTTCGCTTTTCGTACCCGGTCATTGTCGTTATATCTGAGCCTATTACAATTTGCATATCATAGCGCCTCAAACATTTTAGCCTGGTGTGGCTCTAGTGGTTCTGGCCTGTTCGTAACTTCGAATACTTCAATTAAAGAGTCGTGAACGAAGCTGCTGCAGATTTCAGTGCAGAATACTTTTTTACCATGCGCTTCACAGGTGCCAAACTGGGTTCTGTCTTTGGCACGGCCTGTATATTTTTCAACGTAAGGGCAGTGCTTATCTTGCTTATATCCTTCAACTGAAAAGTGATTACAGGCTATGCAAGCTTTAGGTAGCTTCATTTGCATCATGAGTTTTTACCCAACGCCAGTTGGCCAAACACGAAAACGGCTACTATAGATGCAATCCATACCCAGCACACAGAACGCATTAAATAGTTAAACGCCCTTGGCTCTGTTCGGCAGTCTCCACCGTAGTATTTGAAACTAACAATCAAACCAAAAATACAAAGAAGTGAAGAGCAAACCAAAAGCGCCCAGCTGATGTTAAAAAGGTTATCGTAGTTCATCACTCTTGCTCCTTGCTCAAATACTTAATTTTGGCAAACTGGTTAATCCCCTCGTCAGGGTCACCGCCATCATTTCTAATTCCAGCAATATTGCCAACAACGCAAGTTTCCAAGTCGTTGTCTTTCATTACCGTTAGTGACCCACTCCAACTAAACACTTGCAATGATTTTGGCCATTTCTTTGCGAGGCGCTGTAATGAAGCTATTGCTTTCTGCTCTTCCACCGTAAGCTCAATGTCGTATTCCATCACTGTTGCTCCTTGCGTAGTTGGTTTACATTAGGCAGTGATTCCACCCATGTCATAACTTGCGATAAGCCATCAAACTCCATGCAAGGGTCGATTTCTAATTTTGGGTTATAATCAAAAACAAAATCCTCAAATTCGACAAAACTGTCATTCACATTGGTGAACTCAATATCATAACCTTTGCCGTAACCTGATGGAGTAGGAGCGTTTCTAGTGTATTTTACGCTTTCAACTGGGTAGCCTTTTTTCACTAAAGCTTGCTTAATCTGTTTACTGCTCACACTCTTGCTCCTTGCGTAGTTGTTCGATATCAAACTCGATATCTTCAGAGTAGATGACATCAGTGTTATGTCCGTGCGGGTATGCAATAGGGCGACTGTTTTCTCTCAGCGTGTTTTCAAGCGCCTCAATCTTCTTCTCTATGGCGAATTTGTTTAGCTGCACACTGGCTTTTTCAAATGTCGGGTTTTGCAGTAAATCTGTTTTAACATCGTCGCGCCTAACTAAATTGGCGATAAGCATGGTGAATTCTTTATTCTCTTGATCCAACTCCTTCACACGCTCATTAGCCTTTGATAGTTGCTCTCCCTGCGATTTAATCATGCTAACCAAGGCGTTAATCTCGCTCATTCTGACCGCTGGCCAACCGTCAGGTTTGTGGTCCTCGTTTAACAATTTCATTTGTTCTAGTAATTCGCTCACTTATCTTGCTCCTTACGTAGTTGTTCGATGTAATCTTGCTGGTCTGATACATCCACGAAGTGCGACTTGCCTTCCGCGTACGCTATTGAGGACTCAATACCTTCAATCTGCTGCTCAATGGCGAATTTGTTTAGCGCATCGACTGAAGACCCTTCTATAAAAGATTCGTAAATATCGTCTGCCAGATGACACCTTGCGTAGTGCTCGCCGTCTTCTTGCATATCCAAAAGCGGCTCAATTCGCTTTGTGAGTAATTGATGTTGAAACTCCAGTTCAGCAACGCGCTCACTAGCCTTTGCTAGCTGAGCGGTAAGGTACTTAATTTCATCAGACGCAGCTTGTGCCAGTTCATTAATACTGACTTCACACGAACCTTCGCGGCCTTGGTTGTCTTCGCCAAAAACCTCCATGCCACCGTCTTCAATCATTTCCACTTCAGCAGCAGCGAACTCACCAAGGATGAAGAGAAGAGCACCCCCAAATTTATTTGTGCTTACATTACTCATGCGCTGGCCACCTCTTTCCATTGATCACGTTCACGAGTGACCTGGTTGATTTGTTCCTGCAGCTGCTCACACTGTTTTTGTAAAAGGCCGCATTCGACGTTACCGTCATTAATGGTTTCTGCATGCTGCTGCAGTTCAGACATGGCCAAACGCTTTAAGCGCTCATTTTCTGTATTAACGCGCGCCAATTCCTGAATAACTGCATCAACTGCACATTCACCTTCACTAACCAAGTTGTTATCAACGCAATGTTCAAGCAGCATTTCAAGCTTTTGCTCATTACGTGTGGCAGCTTCAACGAGTGGGGCGAATGCCTCTCTAACCTCATTAGCTGAAATTAGTGCGCCATTAACAGGGCAGTGGCCTAAGGCCTTAAAATCAAGCTTAATCATTACTGCATCCCCAAATCTTCAAGCGTTACACCTAGTTCCTTCGCCATTTCCAGTGCTTCTATGCGACGACGAACGCGACAGGCTTCAAGTGACTCTTGCTTGGTGCGGCGCTTTTCAGTCGTTCCTTTGCCGCGAAAGCATGAATCAGTGAATTGTTGAAATACATCGTTATGCGGTCTCATCGTCGGAATCCTTTTCTTCGTTGAAAATTGGCAGCTCTCTAACATTAGGGTCTGTTATTTCGAGCTTAGAAACGGGGTACTGATTATTGAAAACTGAACCATCTACGTTAAGTAAATCGACAACCATTTCGTTATGCTTGGGTGAAAAAGTAGGTTCGGTAGCTACGAAGTACTCTTTGCCTTTGTACATCACTGCAAATGGATTTGAGGAAGCGACCTTTACCTTAATGCCTTTTTGAAAGATGACGTTTTTCATTACTGGCCACCTTCAGCGGCTTTTATATCTTTTAGTGATTGGCGTGAAAATTCCTCAATCTTTTTACGCCCTGGGTCTTCATTTTGAAGAGCGAATTCAAAACCGCTACCAAAGCCATCTCTGTAACAGGCCCTAGCTATCTTGTCACTGACCAACTGCCGCTCTTTCCGAAGTTGGCAATCGTATTCGCGAGCAGCATTTGCATCTCGGTTCGCTAGCTTTGCAATTTGCATTGCAGATATATTTTTTATTTGCCCTGAACTGTAACCATTTACCCACCAAATGCATTCTTGTTCGACGTCTATAGAAAGGACATGAGCAATCCTTCCAATTGAAACTGAACTCAAAATAGGGGCTGCTATATCTATTAACTGGTCTATGGAGTCCAAGTCCAAGATATCTTCTAATTGCTCATATACGTATCCAATAATGCTGGGAAAGTTCTCATACCACTCATTCTCAATATGAACTTGATAGTCAACAATTGCCCCATAACTGCAAACTCCTGAAAAATTGACTTTTATTGACATACCCCCATCAAGCCCGCGCGATTCAAATACAGAAACGCACTCTTCTACGAATGGATTTTCCGACTCTCTAACCAATTTCTTAATTTTCTTTACCGCTTTTTTAAACTTCATCTGTCTAGTCCTTTTTACTTGTTTCTTCTAGCGCTTCTGCGCGTTCTAGCTGAATGGCAAGGCTCTCTAACTGGCGAACCTCATCAACGCTAAACTGAACCGGCAGGTTCGAACCAATCACCTTGGACAACGCGCTTACTCCGATACCGTTCAATTGAAATATGTGTTTCATAGTTACTGAGTGGGGCAGCGCCCCACACCTTATTGATGGTTAAGCGCGAAAGCCGCCGATAAAGACTTCAACAGGCAACTCGTTTAGATTGTCTGAAATCTTCTCTTTAAATTCTTCAGAGATTTGTTCGTTATGCTCTTCTTCACCCACAATGCGCAGCGTGAAGGCAATGCGCGCATCACCAGTGAGCATTGAAACGCGAATTCTGAACGTGACTTCTGATAGGCCTGCATAGGGGACGCAGGTAAAATTAATATAGGCTGGTAGGTCTTTCTTGTTTTTGGCCGCTTCACGTTCTGTCACGCTGGCGCTGTTCTCGAACTGGTCTATTGAGCTTTCAATTTCTCGTACACGCTCAACGGTTACCGTTCTAACTGCGTTAATGGCCACAGATAGATTCATTTGTTCACCTGAAATACCGTCTACCGTGATGCGGTCTTTCCAGTCTTCAATGAAATCACTAAGGTCTTGCTGACCAGAACGCCCACCGCATGCAGAAATCAATGCCTTATAAGCAGCTGTCTTTGGAATGCTAAGTGTAGCTTTGTGATCACAGTGACCAGGTACAGTTAAATCACCAATGTTTAAAATGGCAGCAGCTTTCATGTCTCCACCGTCGATGAAAACTTGCGCATTAGGGTAAAGCGGCGTTTCTTCGCCAACGTACTCGCTCACATATGCAACAAAGCTTTTGATATCCTCCGTAGTGAAGGAACCACGAAAACGTGTTCGGTTTTGCAGTTGATTTTCAAAGTTAAGTAAAGAGAAGTTATCCGGTACCATCATGGCTGGCGCTTCTCTTTCCTGAATCAAGCAAGTAGTGTCAGCCAGCTGCGCATTTAATTGCTTGTTAAGTTCGCTCTTTTGAAGTTCTAGAAGTGTGTCGCGATCTAACATAATTATTCCTTAGTCATCTTAGTTACATTGGCTTGACCCGCGAACAGGTCGTCGTGGCTTTTAGCAAGCAAACTAATAGAACCATCCTTGTTCACCCACATTGGGGTTTCAGTGGTGGTCTCTTCGTTAATCTTGCCCGTTGGGGTAGGACGTGAATATTTGGCAGTAGAAACCACCTTCACTTTAATGCCTGCGCCGTTTTGGGCAGACGTTGCAGCCGGTTCAATTTTGAAGGTAACGTCTAACTTGCCACCCTTATTGAATCGAAAGATTGATTTGCTCACCTCTGTAAGAAAGGCAGTTAGCTGACGCTCAAATGCACCGCTATCTACTTCAGCGAGAAATTCATTTAATGGGCCTTGTTCGCTCATTGTTTTTCCTTTGGTTAAGCTGCTAGCAGCTATTCAATAAAATCGTCTAAACCGCGTTGCTGTGCTCTTCGCTTGAACTTCTCAAGCGCGGTTTTTTCTAGTTTGTCGATGCGGTAAACGTTGCAGCCGCATACTTCTGCAATAGCGTCACGAGTAATTATTTGCCCTGGCTCGATAAGTACACTTAGCACTGCCAAGCCAAGGTCAATGTTTAACTCGTCTTCGCGCTTCATTAAGCATTAGCAGCTAGCGCTGCAGCTTTAGCTTGCAAACTGAAGTAGCGGTCTAGGAATAGTTCTTTGGCGCCCATTGGTGGAAGCGGATGAATGACCTCTTCACAAGGCACTTGATCACTAATGAATGCCCAGTGAGCAGGGTGAGGTGTCATTAGGTCGCGCACCTCGGTAGCTAGCATTTTTACGTCAGCGTCTTTTACGCATGCATGAACTGGCCATTCAACGCCGACACTTCTGTAAAGGTTCTGTTCAATAGTGGTGTGAATACTTTGGTAGACAGGTAGCAACTGCTTTAAAGGGGAAACCATGTCACCACAGTATGCTTCTGCAGCATCATGAAGTAGGGCAGCTAGCGCATGTTCTTCTGGTACCAACTCACTAACAAGAACGGAATGTTGCGCAACTGAGTAAAATTTATTGGTGTGGCCGTTGAAGCGGCACATGTTAGAAAGCGCGTGTGCAATGTCTTCAATATCAAAAAGCATGTGCTTAATGTTGGTGTAATCAAACATGGTACCAGAGCGCAGCTGAACTTTCGGAGGAACGTGAGCGTTTGATAGAGGTACCACATTATTCGGCTTAGGCTGGCTACTGGTAACTTCAACATTAAATTCTTTGCAGATTTCACGAAGCTTACTTACTGTCTCTTGGATCTTCTCAAACAGATATTTTTCACCAGGCCATGAGTTTGCATTGCTTAAATAACAATGGTTGAGACCATCTTTCCAAACATCGATAAAGAAATAACCTTTTTCTAGGGCTATTTGGTGCTGAACACTAAAGCGAACATCATCAGCGATAGCATTTGTAAGAAGCAGCATTTCATCTTTGCCAGCTGCGATTGATTCTTTAAGTATTGAATTTGATTGCATGTTGATACCTTGTATTAATAAGTCGAAAGTTCTGTGTAGTGCTCTCTAACCCTTACCACTCTGGCTGTACGAGCTGTTCTAGTAATGCGAGCTACACATTGAACATCTGTATTAAGCGAACCGCCCACGCACAGAAAAATGCATAACGCATAGCGTAAAACCCCTTCTTTCATGGCGATAAAGACAGTTTCCCTCATGGAGCGAGAACGAAATCTATAGCTGAGGTCGCTACAAGCTTTCTTGACAGTTGATGTCTTAACACCCATTTCCAGCGCTATACTTTGCTGGGATAAGCCTTGAGCCACATAAAGCAATGTTCTAGCTTGCTGTGTTGGCAACTTAGAATTTGGCTTTGATGCCACGTGCAACGAACCCAATTGATACCCCGTGTCTGTTCTTAAAATATGCACTTTATAAACCTCCATGTAAACCATAGGTTTATAGTAAAGCATAAGTTAACGAAAATAGGCAAGACTATTTTTATAAAAAGTAAATCTATGGTTTATTTTTGGGTGGGTGTATTTTTTTGCATTTGCTTCACAAAATTTGCAAACTTGAAGACGTGGATTTTAAAAACAAAAGGAATGGTTATGATTGAACTGGCAATTGTCTTTTCTGTACTTATTTTGATAGTGATTTTTACTAAAAGGAGAATTAGAACGAGAGTACAAAATTGTCCGGATGAGATACCTAGAAAAGCGACTAAAAAAAACGAGAGCAATGAAAAACTTAGAATTAGTTGTGTATCGAAATCAATAGAAAAGAAACTTGTCGCCAACTTAGACTGGCTGTCCGAAGAATGGAGTCAGGCTCAAGAGAATAAAGAGGCTAACAATGGTTCGTCATTTTTACCGTCTTGGTATTACGATGAATCGACAGATAACCAATATGCCTATTTGAATTCATTGGGTGTAGAAATTAACAAAGGAAAACTAAATAAAGGTGAGATGTCTGATCTTATTGGTATCTTCAAGCCAATTGACGATAGAAATAAAGAACTCCTTAAATTTTTTAAAGTTCCTTTAACTGGCCTAAACCAGACAAAAGCTAGATATGAGGTTAATAAGCTACTTTCAAATCCTGAAAACGTAACTACGTGGGAGCAAAGACCTGCTAACACCTTACAAAAAGAATTTTATAGGTTCTTTTCATTAAAAGCGCCGGCAGGGCTGACATTTTCGGAGGCCAAAACATTTATTGATGAGTTTGAAAGAGATTACGACGGAGACTTTGAGTACCATCTTGAAGACTTAAAGACAGATGAGCAAATAGAGTTCTTTAAAAGAAATCAGCTTCTGCTCGAGGATTGGCGTAATTTTGAAGAAATAGTGCTTGAATTCGAAGACTCAGAGTTTAGAGATTCGTATGAAATAAAGAAGCCAACTATTTCGTTAATGCGAAAAGCCATTGCGGAGTTGAAAAACGAAAACGTAACAATGGAAGATGCAAGCAGTGATATTGAGCTGGTCGTCGAAAAACTGCTGCAAATAAAGCCCGAATTGTCTAAGGCCTAGTCCTCAATTACAACAAAACCGAATACCAGAAGACACGCCCAATTACTCTAATATTTTTTGCTTCTTCCGCGTCGAGGATTTCTTCTGGATATTCTTCGTGGTTGAAGCTTTTGATACGTAATCCACCGCCTGGTCGTCTAGTTAATATTTTAACGAATAGAGCGCCAGACCAATCTATAGCGTACATGTCACCGTCTTTAACATTTGTGCGGCTAGTATCTATTCCTACAGCCGCACCATCAGGGATTACTGGCTCCATTGAGTTTCCTGAAACCCTAACGCAAGCTGCATTAGCAACGTCTACTCCTTGCCTTTTAAGTGTTGAACGCGAAAATCGCAATTTAGGTCCAGCGGTTTCTAGCTGTACTTCCAAGCCTGACCCTGCAGACAATTCAACTTCCATGTAAAAAGGCACCTCTACATCATCTTCATTGAGCGGGGTATTGCTATCCCATGGCTCGATCATCCCCATATACTCAGCGCTTGGCTCAGCCACTCTATTTTTATTCAACTCTACAACATTACTGCTTTTGTCACCGTTCATGAGCCAATCGAGAGAAACATTGAGGTAATTAGCACACTTTATAATCGACGGCTGGCTAATGTTGTTTTTTTTGAACCATCCTCCGACTGCTTGCGGAGTGACGCCTACAGCTTTGGCTAAGTGAGCGTTCTTTACACCCCTCTCAACCATCGCCTTTTTAATCCTAGCAGTTACAGAATTATCTTTCATATCAGCACCATAAACGTAAGGTTTACCATTTTATGCTTTTTCTGGTTTACTTTAAATAAAGCGATGGTTTACTATTTAATAAGTAGGAGGTTTATATGACACCAGAATTTAAGATGTGCGTAGAGGCTGCTGGAGGCACACAGAAGCTCCTTGCCCAGAAACTTGGAATCACAGAACAAGCGGTTGGAAAATGGAAAGACAGAAAAATACCTGTGATGCGCGCGATTCAGATTGAGAGCACGATTGGCGTCAGCCGTTTTGTCATAAGACCAGATATATATACCAATGATCAAGCAGCCTAGCATTTCAACGCCCCAAATGGTGTGTAGTAAGTATTTTTTAAGTATAGCTTTTCGAACGGTCTTGAATAGTCTGTCAAAGTTTATGTTTTTTTGTACAGTGGTTAGCAATTTATGAGTTGTGAGACTTCTCATCAAGAAGCGCTTTGTGAATGCTTAACTCACACTTCACGCATTGCACGAACAGCGCTAAATCGTCGTCACAGCCATTCAGCGAAAGTGGCCGCAACGCTTCAACAGCTTCTTTTAACAGAGCAAAAGCCACTTCTAGGTTTTTTTGTTGTTTCATCACAATACCTTTTAAACAGTGTTTCACTCGAAAGCATAACTGAAGCGCTGCAAACCTATAACTGTACTAAGGAGCGGAAATCATGAGCGCAGCCATTCTATTTAAAACATCAAAAGACCTGCCGCCACCTTTTGATGGGTGCGCCTATTTTGAGAGATCTTGTGACCCATTCCACCCCAAAAAACTACAGTCTGCTTTAGACAAAACAATAGATTCGTCAGACGTTCCAGAGTCTGGGTGGATGGGAATTGATTGGGGAGAAAATCCAATCTGCTTTGTTCCAGATGGAACAGGTTACAAGAAACGCAATGAAAGCTTTTCTATTGAAGAAGGTTACTTCCCAGATGGAAGAATGTTCGCTTATCCCCTTGGGGAAAATGGCGATTATTTAAAAAATCGGCACCAAGCCGAAAAAACCAAGAGGAACAATAATGGACAATCAGCATAAGAAAATTAAGGGGTATAGAGACCTCTCTCAGGAAGAAATTGACTTAATGAATGAGGGGAAAGAACTTTCAAAAAAAGTGGGGGACTTCATTTCAAAATTAGAAGCAAACGAAACACTGGATAAGCGATGGGTCGCAATAGGAAAAACAGATCTGCAAAAAGGGTTTATGTCTGCCATTAGAAGTATCGCTCAGCCAACTAGTTTTTAACTCAAAGCGTTCAATATTTATGTGCATTAAAGAAAAAGCCCAGCAAGACCAAGAAGTATGGCAAATCAATATTTGCGACGAAAAAGTTCTACTAAAGAGACTTGAGAACGGCAAGACGGTAGAAAGCTACCGCCATACCGATAAATTGATGGCGTTAACAAACTTGGGATTAATTATTCAAGGTTATCAACCTGTACGTTTCCCTCGTCATCTCGATAAACCATCTGATTAAACTCAACTTGGATAAGGGTGTCAGAGCGCCGTTTTAATCGGTAGAAATCAAGCGAAGAGAAGTCGAGTTTCATATTGTCATCGATACCTTTTAGCTGCTCTTTGAATTCACCGACTGTTATTAGCGGTAATTGTTTTTTCATAGTTTCATTCCTTTGGTTGCGGGTTGCTTTTTGTCCGATTTGCAGCTTAGCAGCCTTTGGAATGACTTTTAATAGGTAATGGTTATGTCTACAAAAAATAAAGCAGTAAAAGGTCATCATCACATGTGGCGTCAGCCACCACTTACTGTGCGCGTGGTTAGAGCAGCGTTGCTTACCATTTCGCTTTTTGTAGTCGTTATGCCATTCGCCATTGCAGCTTATGCTTTGGTGACCTTATGAGCACGCAAGGTCGAATGATGAAGTACATGGGCTTACCACCAACTCGAAAGAAGATTTTTAAGGTTGGTGATGCCGTTCGACCCATGCCAGGCGCACGCACATTAACTGAATCCACCATTCTTGATGGTAAGAGCTACGGAAAAGTAGCCATTGTTTTTGAACGCATCATCCATGTTGATGACGACTTGAACGGGCGCATTCATTTAGCGCCTGAAGATTTAATTCTGATCACTGCCGCAGAGGACCAGTAATGTTTACTGACACTGATTTACTGAATTGTTTTAAGCCTAACTGCTCATATAGCCGCGACGCTCTCGCTGAAGCAATTGGTGCTGTTGAATTGCCACCACTTTCTGCGGCATTGGGCAGGCTAAGCGGGCAGGGCCTTATCGTAAAAGATCTTGCTGAGAAGACATGGACGCTCACGGCCAAAGGTAAAGCAGCTACTTATTTCGAGCCGATTGGCGGTACTGTGGCTTCACTTAACGACAAAGTGAAAGATATCAGCGCGGCACGAACTGCTAAAGACCAAAAGCAGGAAGACCCGGTTTACACATCCATTAAAAGCTTAGAAGCATTGTTCATCGCAATTAGGCGTAAACCGCAAGACCTTGGCATTAAGCGCGAAACACTAAATGCGTTAGCCAGATTCATGGATCCAACCATATCAAGTAAGCTAGTTGAAATAGCAGACGACCTGATGCAGCTGGAAGCGATAACCAAGCTAGGCGAGGGCATGCAGTGAATCAGGCCGAGTATGAAGCGCTAAGCGATAACTGCTTGCCTCCATTCGCAGTTACGCTATACATACGTTGCTTTCGAAAGAAAATGAGATATAGTGACGGCTTAGTGCATGTTTCCTTACGCTCTATGAAAGAGGAAATGGAGCACACCCCCCCTCGTGGCTCTAACACGGTTGAGCCCAAGCCTACCACTGAGAAAATACGAACAGCAGTTCGACAATTAGAGCGCGCAAACCTAATCGAACTGGTTAGAAAAGGCTCTATTAAAGAACAAAAAGCAGCGTGTTATCACTGCTCTTTAGCCTCGACAGATTTATCAGGTTCAAATGAGGAACAACACGAGAGCAACACGGGAACAACACGCAACAAAAAAACGCCACAACCCGCACCACATAAGCGATACGGCGGAAACGTCTTAAAATTTCAAAAGTCCGATGAACAACACATATCCGTTATATCCGATATAGAAGAAGAAGATAGCGCGTGCGCGCGCGAAAATCTGAATTTCTGTAACGACTGGGTAGGTTTGGCCAAGCAAGTTGGTCTTTCAGTCAGTACGGATGAACTACAAGCGATTTTCAACAAGTGGAAGTTTAGCGATACGGGTAACACCTATCGCCACATAGCCACACATCGAAAGTACTGGATGCGTTATTGCGCAACCATCAAGCACAACCAAGTCAAAGGGGGCAGTCATGCACTCAAGCAGCAATCTAGTCAACAAAGTGGGTATCGCAATGCAACCGCAACCGCATGGCGAGACTGTTATGAACGAGCGCAACGAGGCGAAGGGGTCGAAGCCTTCGACTTCTCTACCGAGCAGACTTGAAACTGTTTACCAGTTTTGCCTAACAAACCTGAGACCTGTGTTGATAGAGTACTGGACTGAATTCGTTAACAAGTACCCAGAGTTGCACATGCAGCAATGGGCCATTCGTGAATACGCTAAGCAGATGGTTGACGAGGGAATTTCCAGCAGCCGACAAATTCAAGTAGGTATCGAAAAAGCGTGTAAGCAGCAATATCGCCCACGGCCTACAGAGTTTGCGAAGCTTTGTAAGCCTACACCTGAGGAACTTGGAATACCCTCACTTCGTGAAGCTTACGATGAAGTGATCGCCAGACGCGGAAGATTCAAAGGTAAAGACTTTGAATTTAGCCATCGCGCGGTTGAGCTGGTAGACGAACGTGTTGGTCATCGTGTTTATCAAATGCGAGACGCAGACTTCATGGAACTGTTCAAAGGCGAATATGAGTACTGGGTAGGCAGGGCTATGACAGGGGATTTGCCTGAAGCGAAAAAAGCGCTTGAATACTCAACACCGAAAAAGCCGGTTATCGACAGTTACGTAGCTAAGCACGGCAAACCTATGCTTGGCGATGACCTGGTTAGTCAGAAAATTAAAGAGCTTGGCATGCTAGTTTCTAGAAAACGCCAGGCGCACATAAGCACACCAGACGATAAGGTAGCGTAGTAGTGACAGACGTTCAGCACGATACAAGCGAAACCGAAACTTTGCTCAATGAGTGGGGCAAATGGAGCCGAATGGGATTAGGGCTCAATATCGGCAAAAGCGATAACAACAACGTGTATTTCATCAATGACGATATGGCGCTATTGGTAGACCGTCTTGTTGCAGAACTGAAGCGAGAGCGACCCTTATTAGCCAACATAGTCATCATGTACTATCGAAGCGATTACAATTATCCAATGATTTCTAACGCGTTAAATATTGGTGAGACAAAAGCAAGAAGTCTTCACAAATCAGCTATTTGTTGGGTTGACGGGGCTTTGATTGGGTTCACCCTAGACGTTAAATTGGCATAATTTGAAAAAACTTGTTGATCTGCGCGCGCGGATCATCTACTTTACTTCACGTAAGCTAAGCGAAGCTGCACTCGACACAAAGGTCACTCATTGAGTGGCCTTTTTTTGTGCCTGCTTTTCTCTGCTTGTTGTGTCTTGTTTATCCCAACCTTGCCTCACCATTTGGTGGGGCTTTTTTATTTGGTGCCCCATGGAATACGAAAAGCTAATTACCCAGCTACGCGCACACGAGGGAGATAAACACAAAGTTTATCGATGCTCTGAAGGGTATTTAACAATCGGTGTAGGACGCAACTTAGAGACAAACGGCATATCGCAGGAAGAAAGCGATTTTCTTTTGGCTAACGACTTAAGCAGGGTTGAACAACAGGTTCGTAGAAACATTAGCCTGAAAGGTTTGAATGATGCGCGTGTTGCGGTGCTTATCAACATGGCGTTTAACCTTGGTACCAGCGGTTTACTCAAATTCAAGAAGACGCTTGCCTACATCGAGCAAGGCGATTTCGAATCGGCATCAACTGAGATGTTAGATAGCAAATGGCGCAGGCAGGTAGGTTTTCGCGCCATCCAACTAGCTGAGCAATTAAGAACAGGTGAATGGCAATGAAATGGTTAAGCCCTCTAAGCAGCGCTATTGATGGTGTTATTGGTATCTTCAAGAGTAAGCAACAGCAAAAGGCAAATGCTGAACAGGCTAAGGCAAAGCTTAAGCAAACTAAATTACAAGGTGAGCATGAGGTTACGCTTACTGACGCAGAGGGAGAAGCGCTATTAGCCCAGGGCTTAGAGAGCAGCTGGAAAGATGAGTACGTTACCGTTCTCGTTACCTCACCTTACGCTTTGTTGGTATTAGGCGCCATATCGTTAGCTGTATTCAATGACCCTCGCATGTTGGATGCAGCAGTACTGGCCATCAGTAATCTTGAGAAAGCCGGTGTTGATTTAGACTTTCTGTTCAAGGCTGTAGTGTTATCTGCTATTGGCCTAAAGGTATGGCGTGGTAAATAATAACCTTACGTCTAATACACAATGGAACAACAATTGAATAATCATGTTATGGGCCCTACAGGAGTGCATAACATGTCAGCATATAGCGACAGATTTAAAATGAGTGATAAGACCACAGCTACTAACTACACAGCCAGTGGCCTTACGGCTTTATGGGGAATGGTAAACATCGACCATCTAGTAGCAGTGATAGGTATTATCATAGCCATCGCCACCTTCGGCGTTAACGTCTACTTCAAGCGCAAAGAAGACAGACGACAAGAAGAACTTCATGCCAAACTTATGGAAGCATCACCTAACAGCGAATGCATTCCTAAATAACTTCCATAAAAATATTTTCGCGGGTCCTTTTGGAGGCACCCCCTCACACGGCGCATAGACCCGCGTTTTTTTAACAGCTATAAAATCCCATAGGGGGGTTATATTTTGTTTGATTTAGATGATAAAGCTAAACAAACAGAATTCGCTTCTTTGGTTGGTGCTTCACAACCGGCCATTCACAAACATCTCGATAACGGAACTTTAGTTCGTGGCGGTACCTACCGCCAGTGGTTACGTGCTTACTGCGAAAAACTACGCGACGAAGCCAGCGGAAGAACCGCAAGCGACCAGCGCTTGAAGTTAGACGAAGCGCGAACGCGCGAAGCTTCTGCCAACGCGAGAATGAAAGAGCTCATGCTATTCAAAGAGGAAAAGCTAATTCTCGACAAGGCACAAGTTCGTGAGGCTATCGACGGTTGGATTGCCCTGGCGAAATCTGAGTACACAAACTCGATAGAAAAAATCTTAGCCATGCTGGAAAGCCAGCATGGGATCACCATAGACAGAGAATCAATTGATGGAACCACAGCTGCTGCCATGCGAGTTATTGCAGACTTCCAGTTCCAATCTACAGACTCTGATTGACGAATGCCGTGCTGGGTGGCTACCACCTGAAAACATTCCAACGCGCGAATGGCTTGAAAAATACTTTCGACTACCTGCTGAAGACGCAGACTTTGCTGGTTTGTATAACGCGGATTATGTGCCGTACTTCTGGGGTGTAATGCATGCCCTAGATAATGACTTTGTTGAAATGGTCGGCTTAATGAAAGCCGCGCAAATCGGCTGGACGCTGCTTGAAACTGGCTGGATAGCAAAGCGTATTTGCTGTGAGCCCAGTCGAATTCTTGGGTTGTTTCCTAAAGATGATAAAGCACGCGACTTCATTGAAGAGAAGTTCGAACCTGTTATCAGGGCCACGCCAGAGCTTGCTAAAAAAGTTGATGTTAGCAGCAGTAGAAAGGCGGGTAACCGAAGTAACAAAAAGAATTTCCCTGGGGGCTCTCTTAAGGTTTTTGGCTCTAACTCAGTCAGTAACGTTAAGTCGACGCCATCGCCAGTGGTGCTGGTTGAAGAACCCGACGACACAAACGGTAACGTTGGTGATCAGGGTGATGCGATACGCCTAGCGCGTGAACGCATTAAGCGCTTTCGAAAACGTAAGTTTGTTCTTGGCGGTACCCCTTCCGTCGAGGATTTAAGCGAAGTTGAGCATTACATCAACCTCGGTACCCAGCGAACTCTGCCAGTGGCCTGCCACGATTGTGGCGAAAAGCACGTTTTAGACTGGGAAAATGTCAGCTGGGTAGAGCAAGATGAAGGCCCCGTTCACCCTGTTTACGGTAGAAATTTACCGGAAACGGCGGTTTATGCCTGTCCTCACTGTGGTAGCGCGTGGAATGACTGGCAGCGTCAGCAAAACATTTTCAATACCTGCAGAGTTGCAGAGGAAGAAGGTGATAAGTTCTGCGGTTGGGTACCAACGGTTAACACTGATGGTGTAATTGAAACCTTCAAAGGGCTGTCTGAACTTTACGTTTGTATTCCTGGCACTTCGCTTTCAAGTTTGGTTAAGGACTTTCTTGAAGCAGAGCATGAAGCAGCAGCTGGTGATGAAGCCGGTAGGATAATTTTTCAGAACTCTAAACTGGGTAAGCCTTACGCATACCGCAGTAAAGATAACCTGAATCACGAGCAGCTGCAGGCGCTTGCTGATGACTACCCAGAGCTAACGGTACCTAAAGGCGGCTTAATTGTTACCGCCGGCGTCGATGTTCAGCACGATAGGCTGGCTATCATCATTCGGGCATACGGTAGAAACGAAGAAAGTTGGCTGGTTCTCTGGAAAGAGATAGCCGGTGACTGTGTTGATAAAGCTGATCCAGTATGGGATGAGTTAGACCAGCTACTTTTCAACGGTTTTGAGCACGAAACGCTAGGTCGAATTTACTTGTCAGCGGCCAGTATTGATAGTTCAGATGGTGGTACCAACCACGCGGTTTATCACTACGTTAGAACGAGAAGTAAGAAACATAGACGCGTTCACCTTATGGCTATCAAAGGTGACAGTAACGACAACGGTAAGCGTGAAATTTTCCGCTTACCTTCTGCAAAACTTGACCACAACAACGCCAAACGTTCAACAAAAGCAGATAAACACGGCGTTCTTGTTTACCTCGTCGGTACTCACAAGGCTAAAGATCTTCTATCAAAGCGCCTTCAAGGTACCGCGGCTTTCATGCATAGCTACAAAGATGCGCGAGCTGACTACTGGGAACAAGTCACTGCTGAGGTCAAAGCGCCAAGTAAAAAGCTTCGCGGCCAAATGACTTGGCAGTGTCGAAGCGGTAGACGAAACGAAGGTACCGACTGCGAAGTTTATGCGCTTCACGCTGCAATGTCTCAAAAGGTTCACGCCAAAACTAGCGCCCAATGGGATGCATTAGAGAGCAGCTTAAGCCAGAAAGACATGTTCAGCGCTGAATTAGAAAGCGAAGTTGAACAGAAAGCTACCAAACGAAAACGCCAATCATCTGCCACTCGCCCACGGCGAAAGCGTGGCTTTAGCACTCAGGTTAGATAATGAACGAACCAAAACGTTTAGTAAAAGGTGACTACGCAAAGTGGTCACGTAAAGTGGCGAACGCATCACACACTTATCAGTACATTCTGGTTGGCCCCGAAAGCAAATTTACCATCGACACGACTGTGGTTGATGGGGCGCTTCATGTTGACCTGGCTTCTGAAGAAACAAAGACCTATCAGTCTGGCGAATACCGTTGGCATCTTTTTAGCGATGATGGCACAGGCCGCAGAACAGTAGCCCATGGTTACATCATTATCGACGCGAACCCGCATGATTTAGAGTATTGCGACACTACCAGTCATGCCGAACGCGTTTTGAAAGCCATAGAAAAGCGAATTGAAGGCCGCATTCTTTCTGATCACGAAAACTATACCGTTGATGGCCGCAGCTTAACTCGCATACCCATTGAGCAGCTTGAAAAGTTGAAGCGCAAGTACAGCTGGCGCGTTCGCACAGTTAAGCAGAAGAAGGGCTTAACTAAACCTCCACGTCGAGCTTACTACAGGTAGTGTATGTTTAATCTCTTTAAAAAGTCGAAAGACGAAACTGAGCGAGTTGAACCAGTTCTTGGGAAAGGCGCTGGTTCTAGCCGTGATCGTCAGCGTCATAAACTGCATGCGCAGGAACGCTTTGCTGCAGCGAAAAGCCCGCGTATCAGCTCAAACAATTTCTTTGGTTCCGGTCTTAGCATTGATGAAACGTTGAGACGCGATTTATCAAGGATAAAGGCTGCTAGTCGCAAAGCCGGTGAAGACGTTGGTTATATGAAGCGCTTCTTCTCCATGGTGCAAACTCATGTCATTGGAGATAAGGGGCCACGCTTACACGCTGAGGTTCGTGGTGCTGATGGGGAATTAGACCGCGTTGCTAACCAGTCCATTGAAAAATCGTTTGCCAAGTGGTGCAAGATTGGTATTTGCGAAATCAGTGGCCGTATGGATTTTGTTAGCGCAATGCAGCTCATTGCAAAAACCGTATGCCAAGACGGTGACATTATCATTCGTCACATTCACGGCGCACCCAATAAGTTCGGGTATGCCATTCAGCTTATTGAAGCCGACCTGTTGGACGCCACTTTAAACAAAGATTTAGGGAACGGCGTTCGCATTAAGATGGGCGTTGAAATAGATAAGTGGGGGAGACATGTTGCCTACCACTTGTTGACTAACCACCCTGGTGAGCATACGTGGCGCCATGACAATACTGGCAAACGCTACGTTCGTATTCCCGCAGATGAAATCATTCTTCCTTTTCCAATGTTTCGCCCTGGTCAAACTCGCGGTGTTCCATGGGCTCACGCATCACTTTTAGATTTTCACGATATCGGTGGTTACCGCGAATCAGCGCTAGTGGGTAGCAGGGTTGCAGCTAGCAACATGGTTATTTACGAACGCGACCCAGAGCAAGAAGCCCCTGAAGAAGAGGACGAAGGTGATTTCATTTTCGAACTTGAGCCCGGCGGCGCTGCAATTACCCCAGAAGGCTACCGCGCAAAAGAAACAAACTTCCAGCATCACGGCGATTCGGTTGAAGGCTTTCAGAAAGCCTCGCTTAAAGGTGCGTTTGCTGGCGTTGATGTGAACTACAACACAGGCGCGAACGATTATGAAGGCGTCTCATGGTCAAGCCTTCGCCAAGCAGTACTCGAAGATAGAGAGCACTGGAAACGTCTTCAAGGTTGGTTAATAAGCCAAGTGGTTGGTGCGATATATCAACGCTGGCTTAAACATGCACTTTTGAATGGCGCCATAGATAACTTGAGAGGTTATGACTTAGAGCGCAGCGTTGATGCATTTTCTTTCAAAGGCCGCAGATGGCAATGGGTTGACCCATTAAAAGATGAACAGGCCATTGGCGCTGCCATGGATAACTTCACCGTTAACCCGATGGATGTTCTGAATGAAAAAGGTGTTGATGTCGACGAAATGGCCGAAGGCTGGCAGCAATATCTTCAGATACTAGGTCCAGCGATGGAGCTGGCTAAAGGTTTTGGTATTGGCAAAGGGGCAAAAGTTGCAGCTGCAGCCAATAAGAACGCCCCTAAAAATGACGAAGAAGAGGGCGAACAGTGAACGTAAATAAAGTTACTGCAGCCATGTTGCGCAAAGGGCAATGTCCTGTCATGCAGCGCGACATGGAAGCGCAAATTGAAAAGGTAGACGAAGAAAGCCGTATCGTCACCCTTAGCTTTTCCAGTGAATATGAAGTTGAGCGCTGGGGATGGGTAGAAACCCTTGGTCACGAAGAAGGTGAATGTGACCTGGCACGCATCAACAATAAAGGTCCGTTCCTTAGTGATCACAACTGGAACGACCAACGCGGTGTTATTCAAAAAGCATGGATTGAGAAAGGCCGCGGCTACGCTGAAATAAAGATGAGCCGCAACCCGCTCGGCCAGCAGCTTCTTATCGATATGCAAGATGAGATTCGTGTGAATGTATCTGTTGGCTACCGTATCCACGCCGCGAAATTAACCCGCGAAGAAAACGATTTAGATTACTACCGCGTTACCCACTGGGAACCGCTAGAAATATCTTCTGTATCAGTACCGGCAGACCCTACCGTAGGTGTTGGTCGAAACGCTGAAACAAACGACAACCCCGTAAAAATAACCACCACTGAGGTACGTAAAATGGATGATACCAAAATCCAAGACAACAACGCCCCGGATGAAACGGCCGAACGTTCGGAATCACCGGAAACGACTAACCAAACTAAGCGTGAATTCGCAGAGCCACGTAAAGTTAAAACTTCACCTGAAGCAAGCGATGCTCAACGTATTGCTGAAACTGCACGTCAGTACGGCGCGACTGAACTAGGTAACGACTTCATTGCTAAAGGTCGCAGCTACGAAGAGTTCAACAAAGCGCTTATTCGTGAGCTTCACGGCAAGCGAAAAGACCCTGAAGCCGAATCTACTATGATTAATTTGGACGTCAGTGAAAAAGAGCTACGCAAGTACAGTGTTATCAATGCGCTTCGTGCTGTTGCTACGGGTAACTTTAAGAATGCTGGCCTTGAGCGTGAAATGTCAGAAGCTATCGCTCAAAAAGTTGGACGTGATGCTGACGGTATCTACCTTAGCTATGAAGCAATGGGCTATGGTTTGCGCCAAATGCAACTTGCGCGCATGCAATCAGCTGGCGGTGCGGGTAAAGGCGCTGAGCTTGTAGCTACCGAGCTTCATGCTGAAATGTACATTGAAGCACTTCGCGCACAAGCAGTGGTGGGTCAATTAGGTGCGCGCATGGTGTCTGGCCTTGTGGGTGATGTTGATATTCCTAAACAGAATGGTTCGGCAACCTTCTACTGGGTAGAAGAAGATGGTGAGGCTACAGATAGCGACCTGTCTTTCACTACTGTACAGCTACGACCTAAAACGCTAGCTACTGCAGTTCCTATCACTCGCCGTATCATGAACCAGTCTACGCCAGATATTGAAGCGCTGGTTATGGCTGACATCATGCGTGGTCAAAGCTTAGGGTTAGACCAGGGCGCGCTTTACGGTTCGGGCATTGGCAATGAACCTACAGGTATCGCTAACACCAGCGGTATCGGTGCAATTTCGTTCGCTACACCAAATAGTCCTACATGGGCTGAAACTGTTGCATTTGAAACTGACGTGGCAGAAGCCAACGCAGATGCTAACACCATGGCTTATCTAATGCGCCCATCGCTACGTGGCAAGCTTAAAACGACTGAGAAAGCTTCAGGCACAGGCCAGTTTATTTGGCAGAATGGCCGAGTTAACGACTACAACGCTGCAGTAACAACACAAATGAACGCTGGCCAGATGTTGTTTGGTGACTTCTCGCAAGCGCTAATTGGCTTGTGGGGTGCGCTTGACGTGGTACCTGATCGCGCTACCAAAGTTGCTAGCGGTGGTCTTGTTATGCGTTTGTTCCAAGACGCAGACGTTGCGGTTCGTCACCCTCAAGCTTTCTGCTTGGGTGAGTAATTCACATAATTTTTAACTAGCAAAGCACCTTCGGGTGCTTTTTTTTAAGGTAAAAGAAAATGGCTAGAGATAGTAAAAAAGTAAGCTTTGAGCTTACACGCGGTGTGCGTCTAATGGGTAAAAGCTACTTTCCTAAGGCAAAGAGTAAAACAATCATCTCGATTGATGCTTCGATGGCAAAGGAACTGCAGGCAGCGTCGAAAGGTAAAATTGTCGACGCAAAAGCTAACACTGAAATCGAAGTACCAAAAATCGATGACGGTTTAGACGCGGCGTTTGGTCCAGAGAACGATGGTGAAAGCGAATAGCTATGAGCTTTCAAGATGATCTTGCCGCAGATATGGAGTCAGTTTTTTTTGCTGACTTTAAACATGTGGCGGTTATCTCTGGTGTAGAGGTGAATGGATACCTGTACACCAGAGCGCATGAGTTCGGTGAACTAGACACTAATCAGGTTCAGTTCGACACACCGAAAACATCGCTACCAGCCATAAAACGCAGGGAACCTATCACGGTAAATGGCGTTAAATACCTTTTCGTGACAAAGCAAGAGTCAGGCGAAGTCACCAGCTTGATCCTTGAGCGTGTTTAGTAATGTCAAAAATTGTATCGGTTAACTCAAAACAAGCCTTAGCTGAAATGAAGCGAATGAGTCGTGCGCTAGATACTCATAGAAAAGGTGAGGTTAACCGTGCAATGGCGGCAACCATCAACGATAGCCTTAAAAAGTCACGGACGAAAATAGTTCGCCGTGCTTCTAAGGCCATGCAAGTTAAGCAAGCACCTATAAGACAACGTGTGAAAATCACACGTGCTAAAGCGACTAGTCTACATGGAAAAGTGTGGGCCGGTACCAATAGGCTGTCTGCAAGAACGGCAGGCGCTAAGCCGCGAGGTGATGGTCATGCGGTTGGACCTTACGAGTGGCCAAACACATTTACCAATAAAGGCTTGCGCAACATTTATGTTCGAAAAGGTCAGGGCAGAGGGAATATTGAAGTGGCTGGTTTTGGTGCAAAGTTCACAGAGCAAACGCTTAAGAACGCTGTAAACCAAGAGACAGAAGCTTCACTTGCTAAAGACTTTCCTTTAGAGCTATTTCGCCAATTGACCTGGCGATTAGATAAAGCGCTAGGAATTAAGTAATGGCCACACGTTCGCAGATACGAGAAGCAATCCGCGCGATAGCGGAGCCTGCTGGCTTCTCTACTACATTTAATTACTCTCCAGCGCAGATATTCGAAGATGAACTACCTGCGTTAAAGGTGTTCTTTAATTCTGGTGAAACTGAATATGACTTCGATGATACCGGAATTACAGAGGCACAAGTCATTGTTGAAATCATGCTTCGTGATCCGGGCAATATTGATGATGCATTAGACCAAAAAGCCACTGCAGTGCAGCAGCTGCTGCGCGAAAACCCCCAGTTAGACGGCCTGATTGAAGGCATGAATAGAACCAACTTTGCATACGACCGTGACAGTGAAACGACTATCGGTGAATTGCAGCTTACTTACACAATACAATACCTAGACGAGGATTAATCATGAAGGGTAAATTAGTCTCATTGCACTTATCAACCGATGATGGCACTTCTTACGGTGATTCAATAGCAAATATTATGACCATGGAGCCTGGTGAAATGACCAGTGAAGTGGTTGATGCAACCCAGTATGGTACCGAACATGACTGGAAAGAGTCGGATTACGGTTTACGTGATGGCGGAGAATGGAATGTCACGGTTCGTTATCGCGAAACGCAGACTGATATTGAAAGTATTATTGATGCTTTCCATAACGGCACGAAAAACCACGTACAGGTGCAATTCCCCGCGCCAATTGCTAAAACGTTGTCATTCCGATGCCTAACTACAAAAGTTGGTTATGCAATTCCTAAAGAGGGGCAAGTAGACAGAAGCTTAACGCTAAAAGTCGACGGTCCAATTCTTGAAGAAGATCTAGTTTAATGCTTGGCTTCTTTAAGCGTTTTATCGCTGAGCGTAAGATGCCGAAGGATAAAACCTTCGCGCATCGCGCGCAAAGTGCAGTAGCCAAGTTAGGGCGCTGGCTTATTGTTGAGCTTTCTGCAGCAGATGCTGTAGTGATCATGGACCAACTCAATCTTATTCAGCGTTCCCATGCTGACTTAGAAGAGAAAGGGCGTAATGTAATGGCGCTAAGATACCAGGCTATTGCAATGTCGTTACGTACAAAGTCTGGGCGCATACCGTTGAAGTGGGATAGCGAAACTGACCTTCTGTTTCTTGCATCATTCCCACAGTCGAAAATTTCCTTAGTGCTTGCAGAAATTGCCAGTGTTTCTGATATGCCTTGGATAGACCCTCTTTATCAGCCTCCAAAAAGTGAAAATGACTCTCAATCAGAAGAGCTAGAACCACTAAGTGACGAGGATTTAGCAAGAAACCCCTCGTAGGCCAGCCCTATCGAACAGCCACACTTAGGCTGGCCTTAAAGCTAGGCTGCGAAGATGCAGACTCCCTCCTAGATAGACTCAGTGCGTCAAAGCTTCTCGAATGGTTGCGATTCGGTGAAATCGAGCCCTACGGCGGCAAAATTGACCAGTTCCAAGTGGCTGGTTTACGTGCTCAAGTGGCAAATTACTTAAGCAAAAAGGGTGATAAACCCTTCGAATCTAGCGATTTTATCGTTGGATATCGCCCCAAAATGCAAATCAAACCTATGTCTGTAGAAGAGCTTTATAAGCGCTTTACGAGAAGATAATGAACAAAAAGAACTACGAAGTTGAACTGCGAGGCAATACCCGGTCTTATCGCAGCGAGTTAGGGCGCGCAATCACCAGTAATGAGCGCTTTAACAACTCAATGCGTGGATTATCACAGGGCGCTCAAGCTATTCAGGGCCCGATGGGCGGCGTGGCCAGTAGGGTATCTGTCGTTAATTCATTGTTTTCTTCTGGTGCTGCAGTCACTAGCGGATTAGCTGCGGCTTTAGCTGGCCTAGTTGCGGTTGGCTATAAGTCGCTGCAGGTGTTCAATGAATACGAAAAAAGCCAATTAAGAACCGAAGCACTAGTTAGGGCTACTGGTAATGCGGCTGGTTTCACTGCTGAGCAACTACAACAACAAGCAAACCAAGTTGCGTTAAGCACGCTGGCGAGTGTGCAGGGAATAACCGAAGCGCAGAACGTTCTTCAGACGTTTAAGTCTGTAAGCGGAGAAACCTTCACCCAGGCCGTGGAACTTTCTCAGGATATGGCCGCTGTTTTTGGCGGTACCGCTAAAGATAAAGCCCTGCAATTGGGTAAAGCATTAGAAGATCCTGTAGCCGGTATTAATGCACTTAAGCGCAGTGGTGTTAGCTTTACTTCTGCGCAGAAAGACATGATTCGTTCAATGGTAGAAATGGGCGATACTGCAGGCGCTCAAAAGGTCATTCTTGAACAGCTTGCGGGGCAAGTAGGCGGTGCTGGTTCTGCCGAAGCAGGCGGGTTAGCAGGTTCAGTAGACACGCTTGGCCAGCGTTGGGATGAATTATTACTCAGTTTTTCTGAAAGCTCATCTTTAGGTGGCGGCGTTAAAAAGTGGCTAGATGGTATCTCGTATTCACTTGATAAGTTGCGCGGCAAAATTGCGCCAACTATTGAAGAGTTACAAATAGAGCTTCAGTACCTCGAAAACACCCAGCAGAAATCAGCGACTAAACGCGGAGCTAACGCGGCAAAAGCAGCTAATGCTATTCGTTCAGCGGAAGCCGATGAGCTCAGAGACCAAATTCTGCAGATGAAAGCAGAGCAGGGCGATCTACAGGCGTTAGACCAGCTGATAGAACAACGAACCAGTGAACTTGGCAATTTACGCCAGCGCCTACCAAATGCGAGTTCGGAAGGTACCGGCTGGTTCGGAAGTGGCGAGTCAGAAAAAGAAGAGTTGCAGAAGCAACAAAGGAAAGCGGCTGCAGAACTTCAAGAATTTAAGCGGCAGAAAAAGCAACTTGAAGCAGCTAACCAGGCGCACGTAGAAACGCAAGCAGCTATCAAAGAAGAAGCAGATCAGACTGCAAAAGTTAAGCGCGAAGAAGAAACTGAGAAAATGGCTTCAAGCCTTCGTGCGCAGTATCAGCGAATTTACGACGAAGCACTGGCAGCTGACGGTAGAGAGGTAGAGTTAACTAACTTGCGCTACGAGCGCAAGGTTGAAGAGATGAACGCAGAGCTTGAGCTTATGCGTGAAAAGGGACTGCTGACTCAAGAGCTCGAAAAGGAACATCAAGAAGCACTGAATAATCTTCTACTAACGAAAGAGGAGAAGGTTGCAGAACTGAACCAGCGCGAAATAGATGCGGCAACGGAGAAGTATGCTGCAATACGTGAAGCTGCGCTTGAAGCTGGCGGAAAAGATGAAGAATTAGCCCAGTTTAGGCATGACAAGCGTGTAGAGGAAATTGAAGCTGAGCTCGACATGCTACGCGAAAAAGGCTTAGCGACACAGGAAATTGAGGCCGCACATAAGCAGGCAATGGAAGACCTGGAAGCCACTCACCAAGGAAAGCTTGCTGAAATTCGCGATGAAGCAAGAGAAGAAGAACGCAAGAAGGAAGAAGAAAAGCAAGCTCGTCAGCAAGAAGGTTATGGTGTTCTCTTTGATACGGCAAACAGCTTTTTCGATGGTATGGAAGGACGTGAAGCCGGTTACGCACGCATGGCTTTATCGATCGGTGAAACGTTACTCAACGAGAAGAAGCGAAAAAGCCTGCAGTCTATATGGACTAACACCATGGATGCGGCAATGGGTGCTTATAACGCCTTGGCCAGTATTCCCTATATTGGGCCAGTGTTAGGTGGTGCTGCTTATGCTGGCGTAGTCGTAACAGGTGCGGCAGCAGCGGCAAAGTTAACGGGTATGGCGCACAGCGGTATGACAAACATTCCTTCCGAAGGTACCTACCTACTAGACGGCGGTGAACGGGTTGTTCAACCAGAACAAAACCGTGATCTCACACGCTTCTTAAGTTCATCAGAAACCAATAATTCTCAGAGTATGAGCTTTAAAAACGAAACACATATTCACGGCGATGCATCAAACCGCGACTGGCGAGAGGTGGCATTGCGCGACAAGCGTTTCATTCGCTTGTTCAAAGCACGTCTTGAGAGGCCAGTATAAATGTCTGCTTTTCCTATTCAGTTTTTTAGACAAGTCGAAGTTACGTTAATCCTCGACATCATCAAGCCAGAAGAACGACTGTACGAAAACAAGTCATTGGGGAGTGAAGATCCTTATTACCTCTTCGCGCTTACCTCGACGCCTGTTAGTCACGATGATGCAATGGAAATCAGTGGCATTCTTGACTGGTACAACGATTCAATTAGGAACTTCCTTCTGCCAAATCCACTAAAGTCGGTTCGAAAGCTAAACGGTCTTTATTTAACAACAAGTGGATTCGTTGGTAGCCAAGTTTTACATGTTGCAGGCTTGCCGCCATCACGTGAAAAGGCGGTATGGGGTGGGGATTTTGTGCAACCCGACATAAACACTAAAGGCTATCGAATTGCTTTTAGTGCTAACTCAGACGCAACAGGCCGCGCCACAATAACGCTTACTCAACCACTTTTACACAATATTCCTGCGGGTACACAGATTCGCTACGGCGATGATGTCAGCTTTCAGGTGTGTGTAAAGAACCGTAATGGTGGTGAGTTCGGCGTTAAAGATGCGGGAAAAACCATCTTCGATTTAGAGTTAATGGAGCAGCTGTGAAGAATTTGTCAGCGTCAGAGATTGAACGTTTAAGAGGTTATAACCCGACTCGCTATCAAACATACCTGGTCAAGATGAATATAAACGGAAATATGCTTTATCTGACAGATAGGGATGCCCCTGTTTTCTATGGAGGCGTTTACTATCAACCGGGTTACATAACGTCTGACAGTATTGATGAAATTGAGGTTACGTCTGAACCATCTACAAATGAATTTAATACTACGTTAGACGCGCGCGACGGCTCGTTTATCCCTTATTTTCTAAATAAAGGCTGGAATAACTCTGAGGTAACAGTTTATGAACAGCACGGCGATAAATTAGGCGTAATCATTACCCTTAATGTGTTCGAAGGCTTCATAGATTCTCGCGATATTCTGAAAAAAACTAGGAAAATCGACGCGGTTTTAGCATCAGTCTGGGCTGACTTCGAAAAGCAGGCTGGTACCAAGACGAACTCAGGTTCACATCAAAAATACTACCCAGATGATACGGCTTTTGAGCATGTGGCTAGAGCCAAACGAAAGATTTATTGGGGCAAAAATGCGCCCGTTGCGTCAAGCAGTGGCGGTTCCTCTGGAAGCGGCCGCTTCAATCCGCCAGGTATAACACATCAGGTTTAAGAAATGGGCTTTTTAGAAGATATTGGTGGGTTCTTTTTTGGTTGGTTAGCACCTGAAGCACCAGAGCCAATGCCGCCTGGTACTGAGTTAACATCAGCGCAAACTGATGCACATATTGGCGTAGTAATTGGAAAGGTCCACAAGACGACAGGCAATATTATATTCAAAGAAACCAATGATGGTGACTCTGATGATATTAAAAATGACTTGCTTCATATCATTGTCGTGTGGTCTGAAAAAGTTGTGTCAATTGATGAGGTTTATGTAGACGATATCCCTATTTCTTCTGATAACCCTGCATTTTTCCATGATGATGGCGGGCGCGTGGTACACATGCGTAACTTCCCTGATGGCATGGACAACTATGAAGATCCATTACTTACTGCAGCAGGGTGGCGATTATCAGATAAAGCTTCAGGTAAAGCATGCAGCTACATTCGTCTTGAATATCATGGTGGTGAGTTTGCTATTTCATCAGAGCCTAAAATCACCGCTGATTTAACGGGTACAACTCACTCAAACCCAGCACTAGCTTTACTCGACTACCTCAAAGATCCGTTGTATGGAAAAGGCCTTTCTACTGGGCTGATTAACACAAATTCGTTTTACAGAGGAAGAGACCTTTGTGACTCTCTTGTCGATGAGGTTGTTGGACAGCCCGAACAGAGGCCGCTATTTAGCTGCAACTGTAAGCTTGATACCAGTAAAGATATATTGGAAAACGTCAATGTACTGTTAAAGCCAATGCGTGGCTGGCTGCCTATTATCGATGGTCAGTTAACTTTAGTTATTGAGCAAGATGATGACCCAGTCAGCATACCAATCCTTGAGAAAGATATCATCGAGATGAATGGAGTTTCTGAGGGAAGTAAAAATAAGCGATATAACCGTGTTGCGGTAACGTACTATGAGCCTGCTGCAGATGGTACTGCGCAGGAAGCCGCTTACCCACCTAAAGGCAGTGCGTTAGAGGCTCAGCTATTAGAAGAAGATAACGGCTTCATTAATGAGGGTTCCGTTGATCTAGTTACTTGTAACAACTTTTACGAAGCCCTTGAGTTCGCTAAAACGTGGCTAGAAATATCGCGTCAGCAAACAAAAACCCGCATACATTTGCCTAAATGGGCACTTATTTATGATGTGGGTGATATTGTTCCTGTTTACGATTCATTTTTAGGCTGGGAAGGAAAGCTATTTCGAATAGAACAAATTTCCTCTAATAAACAACGTGTGACATTAACGGTTCGCGAACACCAGCCCTATATCTACGATTTTTTTGGGGAAGGCAACAAACCAGAAATACCTGATACCACATATAGCTTTTCTAACCCCGATGAGCCAAGCGACTTGACGATTGAACACGTATATTCTGCGTTCGTCCAAGTTAAAATCTCTTGGTATTCTGAAGCATCACGTTTTCTATATCAGGTATTAGATGAGCAAGGCTTGCTAATAGAAACTGACTCAATTGCGCGTTATCACGTAAACCTTTCAGGTTACGCGCTTGGTACCTACCGTTTTAGAGTGATGGCGTTAGGTGGGCTTTCTGCACGAAGTGGATGGGCAGAAATACCGTTGATAATGCAAAAACCTGGCGTGCCAACTGACATTACGATAAACCCCACAGCTACAGAGCTGGAAGTTATTCCATACTTAGCCGGTTCTGATAGTTCAACCGCGTTTTTGTATTCCATTAGCCATGACTTAACGGATGAAGAGCCGCCTTTACCATATCGTGGGCCAGCTCATGCTTATACGTTTCCTGGCTTAGCACCAGAACGTGATTTCAAAATATGGGTTTGCTCATCCAATGCTCTAGGTGAATCGCAATGGACGTTCGTAGTTGCAAGGACTTCTGCAGTAGATGAATTTTGGGGCAATATCGTTAGAACGGTAATGTTACCAGGCTTACCTGAAAACCTTGGTGACACTATAAACAGTGTAGTCAATGATGTGGCCAACTGGTCACAGCAGACAAATGAGCTAGGCGAAGAGTACTCGACGTTGCTCTACAGCGTGACTGAAGTAGCACAAGAAAACCAAGTGATCAGCTTGGATGTGCTTGGCGTCAAACAAAAGATAGGGAATAAGAGCGTTCAAGCTCAAATTGCAGATTTCAAAAATGCTCAGATAGGCTATGAAGATGAAAACGGTGAATGGATAGAAGGCGCTGCTTTCGCTCAAGCTTTCCAAGAGATAAAAATAAATAACTTGGATGGTGATCAGGTTAGCGTTTTTTCATACTTCGAAGCACTGGAAAATGCAATCGGTGAAGTAAGGGGGCAGATTCAATTCGCTATCGATGTGAACGGCCGCTTAACTGGAATGTTCATTGAAGGGAGTGAAAACGCCAGTTCGATTACCCTGGCTGCTGAAAGTGTAAAGATCACCAGTCAAGATGGTGTCGTTTGGCAAGAATGGGACAGTGTATCAGGCACAGTTAGATCCTATGCCACGATATACGCAGAAAATATCGAAGGGGATATTACAGACGGCGCTGTGCTAGATATGCGGCCTATTACTTTTGATGGTTCTGGTACGCCAACGCAAGAGCACGTACTTGTTAATTTTCTTATCCAAGCGCAACCATTCGAGCGTATGGCTTACGTTCACCCCATTCCAATTCAGTGGGGAAGCCTGGATAGCTTATTTATCACTGCAGATGTGAATGGTAGTTCGGTGCATGTTATCTCAACGCCAGGCGATACATTCAAAGGTGATAGTGTTTCTGGTGTAGCTGTCAGAGTTCCGGCCAACACCGATGTCGTCGTTGATGTCAAAATACAAGGTAACAGCAACAACGGAACATGCATTATCGACGGTGATGTTTTCGTTCAAGTATTCAAACAGGCATTTGGCATACAGCAGCTTCAGCAAGGCCAGCCTGTCCAATAAAAACGGCTCTAAATAAAGTCGTTTCTTCTCAGATATCGGAAAAATAATGAGTACCTACGTTTTTAGTCTCAACGACATTAGTGTTGAAGACGGTAGCCCAGTTGTGTCTGTAAATAACTCAGATTCGTTCTTTGGGTTGATTGAGGGTAGCCAGTTATTCATTGCTGGCAAATTACCAGCAACAATTATTGATCATGACACTACCGCCAACACGCTAACGCTTAAATATAACTGGCAGCAAGGTGATTTAAGCAACGTGGCAGCTCAAGTAGTGCCAATAGGGGCGGTGGGTGTACTTCTTCAAGCGTTAGAAAATAACAGAGCTGCTTATGCCGCATTTTTAGAGAACGCGGGAAGTGGTGAAGTTGAATGGGAGAATATAACCAACCCTCCACAAACTTCGCTTAGATGGGCAAACTTTTCTGAGTTGGCTGGTAAAATATCGAAAGAGCAACTGCCAGACGATATTGACACAGACAACAAAAAAACTCAGGCGATGAGCCCTCCGGTTCGCCAAAATCAAAGTCTAACTCATATTTTGAGTGACTACCCAACACTGAAAAAGACAGTGAATATTCCAACATATTCACCCAACAACAAGCGTGAAATGCTGTTTGATGATGTGCGCCAAGTGGCATATGTGGCATTAACTGAAGAGTGGTTGCCTATTCCTAATATCATCGCTACTCGCGAATTCTTATTAACCACGGCGAACAATCGTGTCTATTTCAACAATGCTTACACAGGCAACCTAACGCTGCGAGTTTACCCCATGGGCAGTGGTGGAAGTGGACTGCCGAACAGTCCTAGCTTGGCTAACTTTGAGTGGCATACGGTGACTACGACAGTTAGCAATTTAGGGCAATTCGGGAGTAGCTTTATTGGCCTAATTGATTTTATTCAAACTGACAATGGCTTTGAAACGCTATCTACCGCACGTAGCCACTTTACTTCTATTGATGCTTATTACGGCAATAGCAACGGCGATGCAACGATAAACCAATTTAAACCGTTCTCGCTACGTCAAGACGGGCATTGGTATAGCGGTGATGTTATGCCTGAAAACCCTAATTCAATGGGTAGTAGCTGGTCACAGGATGCAAATGACAAAAAGCTTTTTACTGTCACCAATGCCGATGGCGGCAGTGATGCGTTAAGAGTTTTTAATGATAGTTGGGATGATTATGAGTTTGAAATAATCATTGTTACGGACATTGCTAACCCCATGGCACTCACCATTAGCAATAGCGAGGAATATTCTACGTTTTTTGCAGGGACTTACCGATTTATTACAAAAGATGACCGACTTTATTTCAAGCGCCGTGCAGGACACGCCCCTATTACAGGCTCAGTTCGGATTGAGTCATTACGCCTGCGAGTAGCACATTATGAATAGATTGTTTGATACAAACTTGCTTGCCGATGCAGGATGGACTGAAGGGGAAGAATGGGCAGAGTGTAATCCCGCGAACGATTTCCGACAAGTCTACAAACGCATTTATAGCGCAAGTGAAGAAGATGATATTCCTAATTACCGTATCGACCCCGGTGATAATTTTTACATCGGCTCTGATAAAAACGTAGTTCGAGACTGGACACCCTCTAGCACACCGTGGCGTTTAGACATCGCGGGTAACGAGGCAGGGCCTTACACGCTGTATTTTGGCGTGCAAAAAGGCATCGCGGATATTGATACCTCGCTTGAAAATCACGCCCCCTACATTATCAACCACACAAAGACGTTGTTCGAGATAAGCGCCAGTTATCACCGATTTTTCGGGCTGAAAATTAAAAACTCTGTCACGCCGATTAAATTAACGGGCGAGGTAGAGGGTATCACTATTCAAAATGCGGTGCTGATAGATACCCCATTAATAGACACAGGAGGCTACCGTATGTTTGGTTGGGTGTTGCGAACGATTACGTTCATTGGCGTGGTTGCTAAAATGCTAAACATTCCGTTGGCTTCAAACAATGTATCGCTTCAAGACATACATGCAACGGGCGAAGGTGATTGCGGTTTAACGGTTGAAGCTGGGCACAGTGATGTAGAAGTAATTGCACTCACAATCGACAACGAATATCACCAGTTTGACGAAGACAAAACGCTTTATCACGGCGTGGTTTTCGAATCTGGCGGTGAGGCCACTGTACGCTACAACACGATTAATGGCTTTAGCGGTAATGCATTCAAATTTGATTGCCCAGCTAATGTCAAAGGCCTTGTGTCCGACAAGTGCGGCGCAGGTATCTATTTTGGTGAGGAAGCGAAAGCGCGTGATTGTATGATCACTTTTTTGCGCCAACTGCAGGGTGATAGCTACGCGTATTATTTTGCGAAAAATGGGGAGTTAAACAACTGCGGTTGTAATCTGGATGAAACGGGCGGTCTAGGCGTTGTGGTACTAAGCGAAGGTTCAACCGTTTCTGTTAATGGTGGTGACTATCAACTTAAATTGCCTTTACCTTTTGTGACCGCGTTAGGCAATTCCACAATCGTTTTAAACAACGTCACTGTAAACGGTGTTTTGTATAACGAAACAATTGAAATGGCCAAAGGCGAAAGCTGGCGAGGAGAAAAAGCCAGTGTCGTGCTTGATTCAATGCCTGTGTATGCGAATAAGATACTTTACCAACCGTACCGGCATATCCCACAAATGGATAACGCAGTGTCAGTTCAAGGTAGCGAAAAGCCCTTTGATGAAGTAATAACGCTGCCAAGTGGCGCCAAGCTTGGTTGTACCCGTTCTGGTTCAGTTAGGTACAATCCTGCTGAAGCATGGTTACACCTAGACCCCGGCGAAACCGCCATTGATTACTTCAGGTATTCAACCGAAACCGACATTTATACTCATCAATTTAAAATACATGCCTCACCGGAAGTGGGTGCGAAAGTGGTTCAGCCCAGTGGTTTTTCAGGCTCAGGTTGGGTGAGAGATGGTGAACGCTATACCGCGAATAACAACAATGCGTCTCTAAGTGCAAACTACGCTTTTGAAGAAGGCGAAATTTATCAAATCTCATTAAAGCTTGAAGGGCCTACTTCTGGAAGCGTATTGCCTTCTATTGGTAGTGCAATGGGGCAATATAGCCACAGTATTGAAGGTACAGAGGTGTGGTTAATTCGTGCACCTGCTAACGCAACAGCGGTTAGTATTTTAGGGCAAAGCTATTCAGGCGCAATTCTTAATATCTATGTGCGCAAACTACTAAGAACAGAAACACCAGCCGTTCCGCTGCTTGAATTCAGTCAAGAGGGTAATGACATAAACCTCGAATGGTACATAGAACCAGTTAAACGTCTGCATGATGAAATTACTCCACGGGTAACCAAAACTGGCGAGTTAGCAGAAAGTGCTAGAAATGGCTACTACGACAACAATAGGGGCAGCTACCTATTTGAAGACGTTTATTCCAATGGCCGCAAAACTGCTATCAACCTTCGAGGTGGTGACAATTTAGAAGTGTACCGCTTAGAGGTTACAGGTGGTTACGAAGGGGAATATGAGAAATGGCAAAATGCTATTTCGCCAGAAATGAATACTGGACCATACTTTGACAAGATTCAAGCTTGTTACGTAACGGGGGATTTGTATTTAGAGCCTAGCCGAGGAGTTTACTCTAGCCGTTTTGGTAACTGCGACATTCTTGTTTTTAATGGATTAACAAATCCTGAAACATTCTCCGCTGAAGCATTTGTTCTAGGTATGGATGGCAAAAATTCAACCGATGGTGTGATAGACACTAAGAAGCGTACAGAGGTCAACCATTCATCGTTCTACGGGGCTTACCGCCAGTTGAGGGTTAACAATGTAGGGAGCGCGTTAGTTTCTAATTGCGATTTTACTCGTGTAGACGGAACTAAGGAATGTATCAGCCCTTCATCATCTTTTGCTTTGGTTGAGCTTTGGAATATGCGCGCTGATGGTATTAGATGCGTAACTAATGAGCAGATGAAGTCGCAAGTAAACGCCAGCCACAACTACTTTAGTGATGTGGGTGTTATCCGTTTAGAAGCAGACAGTATCTCCGTTCTTAAAACCTATCCAACAATAAAAGACTACTGCCGCGTTGCTATGACAGATATGGAGTTTCAAGTGTCGAGCGATAATGGTTCTACGTGGTCTGCGATTAATGTTCCTGACGTTGGCCTCCCTGGGGTAATAGGGTGCTTTAAGCGGTTAGTTAACTTTTCTTCAGGTACACACAAAGTCCGTTGCCGATGCCTTAACGGTGCATTAATTGGCAGCTGGTCAAATGAAATCACAATAACGGTATAGAGAGTTATACGATGGCGATAAAACACAAGTTATTTTTTGACAACACCCTTGAGCAATATATCTCACTCTTAATACCATCCATGCCGAAAGAGCAAAACTGGTCTATTGCGTTTGATATGGAACTGCTCGACACAAGTAGAAATAATGGTATTTTTTCTAAATTTACAGATGGCGCAACTTATTTCCATCCCTATCTAGTTTTGGAGTCAGCAGGCATTATTCGTGAAGTTAGCGGCGGCGGTAATATACGTAATTACGGAAGCGGATTAGATTTTTCAGGCCGAATGATTTTTAAGATGGAGCACTTTGCCTCATCACCAGATAACGTTGTTTTTTCTGTAAATGACATATCGATTGACGCGGCTAGTACGTTTAAAGACTCACCTCAAATTGATGCGGTATTTGGACTTATTAGAAATGCTTCAGGACAATCGAGTTTCTACTATGCTGCTGAACTTTATTCCATAACTGTAGTTTCGAGCTCGTTTAATGAAACGTGGGATGCCAATTTACTCACATCCACGGGTAATAAAACCGTTTTACCGTCTTCGAGTGGAAGTAGAGACGCCAACCTCCCCAACGGGGCTCAATCTATAGCCTATGATGATAGCGGTGTAAACAATGCCCCTGTTGCCGTTTTGGGCGCAAACCAAACGATAACAACCGGCGTTGAATTTACTGCTGACGCTTCGGGTTCAAGCGATATTGATAATGATGCGTTAACGTATTCTACCACGCTACAAGCGCCGCAAGGCTCATCAGCAACACTACAAGATGCCAATACCGAAAACCCTAGATTCACGCCAGATATAGAGGGCGAATACGTATTAACACTGGTTGTTAATGATGGTCAGGAAAATAGCGCACCTACTACACAAACACTCACAGCCACACAATCGGTAGACGCAATCACCATGGCAAGTGATTTTTTAGCTGATTTAGGCACGACCGTTTCTTTGCAATGCGGCCTTTCATCTGAAGTAACAGCGAATTCGTGGGCAATAACCTCAGCGCCAAATGGCTCTACCGCCGTTATACCTAATCCTAATGTCAACCCTGCGTCTTTTACGCCCGATGTTACAGGTCTTTATGAGGCAACGGTAACGGCAACTACACCCAGTGGTAATGAAACAGGGGCTTATTTTTTTAGAGTGCGTGAGGCTATTTCTCAGCAAACGCCAGTAGCGTCAATAGGCGTCAATGGTGAATTTTCACTGAATGAAAAAATTACGTTTATTGCTAAGGGTGAATACTAATGACAAACCAATACAAATATAGCTTAGTCAACGACCACGGAATAATTATTGACCGCCCTGCATCCATGAATGGCAACCGAGGTCCGTATTATCCGACTATCATTAAGACTAGCGATATCGCAGGTTGGCAAGCGCCTTACGACCACGCATGTTATTTCAGCACCGACCACGCCAGTAATGAAATGCCGGATGGGGGTATTTGGTTGTACCTGTCAAGTGGTGACCCAACGCAACCATGGGTAAGCTATGATGATGCCGTGGCCGCAGGACATTTCGATTATCTACCAAGCAAGCCGCTTGCAAACCCTATTTATGATGCCTCTATGTCAGGGGCGGCGGGTGCGCAAATGGAAACACCACACGCCAGGGTAATAGATGGCGTTGTTTATATGACAACCCACAATAACAACGGACCTAACGGCCAAACAACATCAATGAACAAATCCAGTGATGGTCTAAACTTCAACTGGGTTCGATATGTTGCGTTAATTGATAACGACACGTATGTGGGTAATTCACATACAGGCTATACAAAATGGCACGAGAATGCATCGTTGCCAGAACTACCGTACAACTACATTGCCTATGGTATAGGTGCTGATGGTGACAGAAGCGATTTAGCCCAGTGGGGATTTAACGACCCTGAAGAGCAATGGACGCTGCTCTACTACTACAAACGTGACAGCGGAAGGGTGTTTGATGGGGTAAGTGGCGCTCCTAGTGATCCTCAATTGGTTTTTCGCCTCAACCCTAGCCTTTTTGTTCCTCAGGACGATGGCAGTGTTATAGCCATTGCAACAACAAAAAGCCAAGGCTCGTCGGGGGCAGGATTGGCCGTGACAAGCAGCGTCCAATGCCAACTCGATGAGAAAGGCCGAATTCCTATTTCTAAGGTTGATTATTTTCTCACGCCATCACCAGAGTCGGTTAACTACCAAGAGCTGACCGATACGCTGGAATATAATGGGCGAAAGTTCATGATTTACCGAGGTGTGGGTGCTGGCGATAGCTCAACGGCGGTATCGCATGTTGGGATTATAGAATATGAATTAGTAGACGGTTCATTAGAACTGTTAAACCCCGCTAAGCCTGAAAGTACCGACATAGATTTTAAAGGTGTGTCTAATCTACCAGCGCAACTCACCCCATTAACGGGGCGTGGAGCATTTTCATTCACACCTCAAGGGCTAGAGATAACCATCCCAGCGGGTGAATCTGACGGTTTTTATCTACCAGATATTAACGATAACGTGGCTATCGCGGATATCGCATGGCTGAATATGCGTCAGGAAGGGAATGTAGACTGGGTACCTCACGTTGGATTTGCAAAAGACTATATCCGTGGTTCAGCACTGGACCTGCCTAACCGCGTGGAATGTTTATTGAATCCCGATGTTAACAACATGATTGTTGCTAGCTATAAAGATGGCGTGTATACCAAAGAAAAAGAATACATCTATGATGCGATGGGAGATGGGCCAAGTACCGCGACACCCAAGCGCACCAGTTATGGTTGTAGGTGGTTCCCTCAAGACAATAAAGCTGGGCTTCTCACAAGCTTGATAGAACGAGGCTTTCCAGACATTGGGAATATGCCAAGTGGTCGATATACGCCATTCATTGAAATAGAAAACAAAGGAACCCAAGCACTCACAGTTATTATCGAAGGGATTACGTTCGGTACGATTGGAGATTTTGATTTTCAATGGGCTCTACAAAGTAAGCCAACAAACTCAACAGCCGTCATTTCAGACCCAACGGTAAAAAACTTTGATCTTGTGCCTGATGCTGAGGGGAGTTACAGCTTTTCTCTAGTGGCTAGTGACAATAATACTCAAAGCTCACCAGTTAGTCAGACTTTCAGTATTGAAGTTCCAAACCAACCCCCAATCGCAAACGCAGGGCCAGACCAATCCGTAGCTGCTGGGGTCGAATTTATACTTGATGGTTCTGGCTCTCAAGATACTGATGGAACAATAGTTGAGTGGCGCTGGACGCAAACGGCTGGCGATCCTGTCATTCTTGACACTTCAACCCCATCACAGCCAAAAGCAACGTCACCTAGTAGGACCTCAGCACAAACGCTTACCTTCCAGCTAATAACGGTTGATGATGAGGGAGAGGAGAGTGCGCCTGGTACCGTAAATGTAAATGTTGCTGCTGTGGTTTTATCTGAAATTTTAAAGGTCATAGAGAGACTAGATTTTGATTTGGTAACGCAAGGTGATGTCAACGCGTACTTTGGACGTGCAAACAGAGAAGTTATGAAACTTAAGCCATCCGACCCTACTGGATTGGCGCTTGATGCAGATGGTTTCATGATGCTCGACAGCAACACTATAGAAGAAATAAAGGTAATTGCTGAAGGTGGTTCGATATCATCTAAGACAGATTCAATTAATCTCGAAGGCTCTGAAATGCTTGTGAGATTAGGCGATCTAGAGGCTTCCAAAAACGGTAATATTTACTTTTCGATTGTCGTTTTTGTCGAAGGTGATACCAAAGGCGTTGTAGTATCTTCGAAGGGTTCTAGTGGCAATAAACCGATGTCATACGTCACACTTTAGCTTCATAATATCAGCGTTTTTTTAACGGTATAATGCGGCCTGTAGGGCTGCATTATATTTTGAAATTTAATCTTATCTTATTGATAACGTTATTTTTTATAGTGTGATTTAAAATCCCTCGCTGGTAACAGCGTGCCGGTTCAAGTCCGGCCCCGGCACCATTTATCTACTCCCAAAAATTCCAAATTTTAATCAAAAAATTGATAAGATAATTGAGCTCTTTTATCACAAATTACTATGGTAAAATCCATAAAAATTTTGGCAAAGACGTACTATCTTGAATTCTGTTATGTCACTTCGTTTAGACGAGTTATCTCGTGCTGAACGTCCATTCCACGCTCGTGGGAGTAAAGTAGTTCGCTGCGACGCATGTCTGCTTCCAACGCAAAACTGTATTTGTGAATTTAAGCCTGAGGCTGGCACTGATGTGGCGGTTTTGTTCTTGATGTACAAAGGCGAATATTATAAGCCTACTAATACCGGTCGTTTAATTGCGGACGTGGTTAAAGATAACCACGCATTTTTGTGGAAGCGCACCGAGCCAGAAGAGGCGCTATTGGCGTTACTTCGCAACGAAAAATATTTTCCTATCGTGGTATTTCCACACGAATATGCTGCAGCTGAACGTTGTATTGATACGCCACCATTGAATACTGGGAAAACGTTACTATTTATTTTCTTGGATGGAACGTGGCGTGAAGCAAAAAAAATGTTCGTGAAGAGCCCTTACTTGCATGACTTTCCTGTGTTGGGCGTGAGTATGGACGTAGCGTCAGATTATTTACTACGCGAATCTACCCATGATTTCCAACACTGTACTGCTGAAGTTGGTATTAGCGTTTTAGACCTTGCAGAACAGAAGCAAGGGGCACAAACCTTAGCGCATTATTTCAGTGTGTTTAGACGGGAATATTTAAAAGGTAAGCCGCATTTGCAGCATAAGCTTGCGTTTGCAGAGTCGCAGGTTAAAAGTAACATTTAAAAAGCGTCACTTTTATTTGCGAAAGTATTGTTTTACATCCACTATTTCATATTAACAAAACACGGAGAAAGCGAATGGCATCAGTTACTTTTCAAGGCAATACAGTTACGACAAAGGGTCAGCTTCCTGAAGTAGGTACATCTGCACCAGACTTTACATTAGTGAAAGCAGATTTGGGTGAAGTAACACTGTCTGAGCTTGCAGGAAAAAATGTGGTATTAAACATTTTCCCTTCTATCGACACGGGAACATGTGCAATGTCTGTGCGTAAATTCAACGAGGAAGCGGCAAAATTGGATAACACTACAGTTATCTGTGTATCGGCAGATCTTCCGTTTGCAGCGGGTCGCTTCTGTGGTGCTGAAGGTATTGAAAATGTACTTACAGGCTCGACTTTCCGCTCAAGCTTTGGTGATGACTATGGTGTTACCTTTGAATCAGCGCCGCTTACTGGGCTGCTGTCTCGTTCAGTAGTGGTTATCGATGCCGAAGGCAAAGTGGTTTACACAGAGCAAGTTGCAGAAACAACAGAAGAGCCGAACTACGACGCGGCTATCGCAGCTCTTAGCTAAGTAGATCCGCAACATAGGTTAGTTAATTAGCTAACTATGTGATGTGTTTGAATACGTACCGATTTGTTTTATCGGGGTAATACAGGGCACTCGCTGATGTGGGTGCCTTTTAGGAGAATGTAATGGCATCGGTATTGCTCTCAGTTGGTGAATTAGCCAATGTAATGCAACAAAAGCCGGCAACGCTTGTACGAGCGTTAATGGACGACCCCGTTTCAAAAACACCAGATACGCGCACGGCAATGGTTTTACCTGCGTCAGTCGACTTTGACTTAGATAGTGAAGGAAGCGATCACACTACAGGTCTCCCTCACAGTATGCCTTCTGCAAATGACCTTGCTATTTATCTTGGTAATCAGGGCATAACAGCGAATACACCTATTACGGTATACGATACCCGTGGAATATATTCTGCACCAAGAGTGTGGTGGATGTTAAAAGCGTTGGGCCACCAAGATGTTTATATATTAAATGGCGGACAGCCTGCATGGGAAAAAGCAGCGCTGCCGGTTTCAGAACAACAACAATACGGAAAATTAACCTATCAAGCTACGCCTAGGCCTGGTTGGTTCGCAAATTCCGGTGCAGTACTTCAGGCAATAAATACTGAAGCACAACTTGTTGATGCGCGCAGCGCGCCGCGATTCAAAGGAGAAGTGTCAGAGCCTCGTGAAGGAATACGTTCAGGTCATATGCCTGGTGCGTTTAATATTCCTTTTGACACTTTACTCAAAAGCGGGCATTTTTTGCCAGTTGATCAGCTTAAGGCTATTTTTGACCGCGCTAATATCGATTTACGCAAACCTATTATTTGTACGTGTGGTTCTGGCGTTACCGCCTGCATAATTGGTGTGGCGGCATTATTGTGCGGCGCTACTCAGGTTTCAGTATACGATGGCTCTTGGTCAGAGTGGGGCGCTGATACTCAATATCCTGTGGTCAAAGATATGTAAAGAGTCGCGGCTTTTAACTAAGTAAATATACAACATGCTAATCGTATAATTAGCGCTATAACTACAGAGTAAGAACAACCTGATGCCATCTGATCAATCTCTACCCAATATTGTTATTCTTACCGGTGCGGGTATTTCCGCTGAATCTGGATTAAAGACATTTCGGGATAATGACGGCCTTTGGGAAAATCATCGCGTAGAAGAGGTGGCCACCCCAGAGGCTTTTGAACAAAATCCTAGCTTAGTTTATCGCTTTTACAACGCTCGACGTGCGCAGTTACAGCAAGACGACGTGAATCCTAATGCAGCGCATGAGGCGCTGGCCAAACTTGAGAAAGCGTTCGGTAGCAACCTGATGTTGGTTACTCAAAATGTGGATGACTTGCATGAGCGCGGTGGAAGCCAGTCTGTTTACCATATGCATGGCAAGCTGCTATCGGCGCGCTGCGCTATAACCCAGCAAACTTTTGACTGGAGTGATAGTTTTGATCACACCACTAAATGCCCGTGTTGCAACAGAGTAACCTTACGACCGGATATCGTGTGGTTTGGTGAAATGCCCATGTACATGGAAGAGATTTACGATGCGCTTTCAAAGGCTGATGTGTTTGTTGCTATTGGCACATCAGGTAATGTCTATCCTGCCGCGGGTTTTGTTCAGATCGCTAAAGAAAGTGGCGCACACACCATAGAGGCAAATTTGGAGCCGGGCGTAACTAATGCATTGTTCGATGAATCGCTAACAGGCCCTGCTTCTCACATCGTCCCACAATGGGTTGATCAATTAATGTCAAAGTACGCGCTGTAGGAGGCGCATAACATGCAGTATATGAATGAGTTTCTTACCATTGCGTTGGTACACCTTGTGGCTGTTGCTAGCCCAGGGCCAGATTTCGCGGTGGTTGTTCGAAACAGCGTGGCCTATGGCAGACGTATCGCCATGTACACCAGTATAGGGATTGGCTTAGCTATATTACTGCATGTGGCTTACTCGTTAGTGGGGCTTAGTGTGGTTATTGCAACTACTCCATGGTTATTCACCACATTTAGCTATGCCGCCGCAGCTTATTTACTGTACCTTGCGTTTGGTGCGCTTAGAAGCGGGCCTGTAAAGCAGGACCAGGCAGTTAACGCTGAAAAGAAAACATCCCACATATCTGCAAAGCGCGCAGTTTGGATGGGCTTTCTCACAAATGGACTAAACCCAAAAGCAACGCTATTTTTCCTCTCATTGTTTACTGCAATTATTAGTATTGATACTCCATTTACAGTGAAACTTGGCTACGGTATCTATTTAGCTATAGCTACTGGACTGTGGTTCTGTTTTCTTTCATACCTTTTGAGCACCAGTAAAGTAGCTGAGCTTATTGGTAAAAAAGGGTATTGGTTAGACCGTGCGATGGGGGTGCTACTCGTCGGTTTAGCTGCGAAATTAGTACTAGGTTAACGTTTGTTTACCTTACAAACAGGCATTTGTTTTTGTGAATTGGTATAATCGCGCCGATTTTTCAAAAAGATAAGAGAGTTGTGTGAAAGACGTAAACCAAGACCGCCTGAACAATACGTTGTCTAAACAGTATCAATTTGATACCAAAGGTCTATTGCGCCGCGCTGCCGGTTTAACAAAGGCAAACTTTTCATCATTGCTGCAGGGAAGTGTTGTTCTATTTTTGACGTTTGTCGTGTTAGGTGTATTTGCTCAGCAGTACATCACAATAAATGACGATGGGACCTATGTATTCGAGCATCAGTCTATCATAGAAATTGTTGCAATCTGCATCGTTGCCCCGCTGTTGACGGGGTTGTATATGATGGGCGTTTTTGTTGCCCGCGGCACTAAAACTTCAGTATTTACCGTTTTCCAGTTTTTCCCCTTGATATTTTTGCTGGCACTCACTCAGCTAGTGAACAGTATTCTTGTTCAACTTGGTATAATGTTGCTTATTATACCCGGCGTTTATTTTTATTTAGCCTCGTCCTTTTCACTTATGTTGGTTGCTGACAGAAAGTTAACGCCAATTAGCGCGATCATCCTGTCGTGTCGTGTATTTAATGCATACTGGGCTCAAATCGCCAGCATATTTGGTGTGTTCTTTTTACTGTTTGTGTCGGTGCCATTAACGCTGGGCTTTTCACTTATTTGGGTATTACCTTTTTATTTTAGTATGATGGGCTTGCTCTATCAGGAACTGATTGGCGAGCAGGGAGTAAGCACGGAAGCATCTGAAAACGATGTGAATGAGTCTAGCTTCGATGCATAAGCGTGAAACCTTTAAAATTGTCCTCATTACGTTAGGCGTATTGGCGGTAATCGTCATTAACGCCATAATTTTTACTGAGGACGAACCGGATATTTTAGATATACCGCAAACGGTTGAAGCTAAAAAGCCGGTGCCTAACTTCTCTGCCTATACAGATGTAAAAGAGAAGAAAGAGGCATTTTTTAACTATTTACGTCCCGAAATAGAGAAGCAGAATGCGTATCTACTCACGCTTAGACATTACGTACAAACCTTATATAGAAAGGCGTTAGCTAACGAAACGCTCTCTGAAGAAGATATGGCAAGGCTTGAATGGTTAGAAGAGGAATATCGAGTTAAGCCAACGCAGCCGCTAAAATCAAAATTGCTAGCTTTGCTACAAAAGATTGATGTTCTACCAGCCGAACTCGTGCTCGTGCAAGCCGCGAATGAGTCAGCTTGGGGCACCAGCCGGTTCGCAAGAAAGGGCTATAACTTCTTTGGCTTATGGTGTTTCTCTAAGGGGTGTGGCTTTGTTCCTAACCGTCGAAACGATGGGGCATCTCATGAAGTTGCCAAATTCGACAGTTTGTCGCGTGCAACGTACACCTACATGCGAAATTTAAACCGCCACGACGCGTATGCGGATTTAAGAGAGATCCGCAGCCGACTGCGTGCAAACCAAATTCCTATAACTGGTGTTGCGTTAGCTGAAGGGCTAATGAATTACTCTGAGCGAGGAGCCGCTTATGTTGAAGAGCTTCAAACTATGATCCTATTTAACGAGGAGTTTTTATCCGAATGATACGCGCTGCTTTATTTTTTGCTTCATCTCTGTTTATTGGTGTAGGCAGTTCTTCCGTTGCTGCTGAAACGATAGATGTTGAGTACAGCCGTTTCTATAGCCATGTCAAAAAGCTGGATAATGAAGATACCCAAGCACTTCAGTTTGCATTCGGGTTTGTTCGTGTTGGCGAAGGGCGTTTATGTGAAGTTAACGGAGCGTCTATCGTAACCGATAAGAAAACAATGCCCTTAGAAGTGAGTGGTGAAGGGCGATTCACGGTGCCTACTGAAAAGGCCCTGAAACTTGCCAATGCACTGGTTCGCATTGATTTGAACGAACGCGCAAATGTGTGTGATATGTCGGTTCAATTAGAAACGAAGCCAGAGTATTTAAAGCAGCACTACACCAAAGAAGACCTAACATTTCTGTATGCTCAGTATGAGGCGTTTTTTAATGAAATGGGAAGCTTCTTGTCTTTCATGATGCCTTCAGTAAAGGGCTTGATGATTCAGTTTGATGACAAGAATCTAGATTTCATCACACCACAAGGTGTGCAAATCAATAATGGTGTGTTGCATTTAGATCAAGCGTGGATCAACGACGCAAAAGGCCTAACGCTGCCTCATGCGCCGTTACGTGTCACCGCTATGGCTTCAAGTTAAATGCATATTTGGGATTAGGTAAGAAGCTGATACCTTATTTGCTCTGCTAAACGCGCGATGGTCTCTTCGCCCTTTGCGCATAGCTCTTCGGCTCTGTGGAATTCCATAATACCCACATCGGTAAGCTGAGGCTCAATAAGAATGTCAGGCGGATCGCCAGCCAAACGTGAGCGTGTGACGCGAGCTTGAAGTATCTCAAGTGAACTGCTCATCACGCTCATAATTCCCGGCGGGTTTCGCTTGTTCACTTTAGCGGGGACTTCGGTCAACTCTTCTTCCACTTTTTCAATCACATCAGAAGCAATGCCTTCTTCAGTCTTTACGTTGCCAGCCGAGACGCTGTCTTTTTCATCTTTTTTCTCTAGGGCTTTTTCTTCTTTGTTGTCAGGAGAAAACCATTGGCGTAGTACGTTTTGACTCTTTGTAAAAAAGTCCTCGGTTTTGCGCTGGTTTTCTTCATGATCTTGTCTCAACTTTTCAAGACGAAGTGGTCGAAAATCGGCGTTAAGGTTAACCGCGATTACAAAATCGGCCCCTAATTGGCGACATAAGTTCACCGGTACAGGGTTTACAACGGCACCGTCTACCAACCAACGATCACCATGTGCTACGGGCGCAAAAAGTGCGGGAATAGCGCAGGATGCTTGAATGGTGTCTCCGATAGGACCAGAGTTAAACACTACTTCACGGCCGGTATAAAGGTCGGTAGCCACAGCCGCAAACGGCTTAAGCATGTCTTCATAAGTCGATTCACAAAACTCGCTTGCTAGCTTGTCGAAAACCTTCTGTCCGCTGGCAATGCCGCCGCGTCTAAGTCCTACACCCATAAGAGCAAGTACCTGCCAGTCGCTAAGGGAACAGGCCCACTCTTTCAATCCTTCCAGCTTGCCACTTGCGTAGGCAGCACCAACATAGGCACCAATAGAGCATCCCGCTACAACGTCAATTTTTACGCCGAGTTTTTCTAATGCTTCAATTATGCCAATGTGAGTCCAGCCCCTTGCGGCACCGGCACCTAGCGCAAGTCCAATTTTCATTTACTTAGGTTCCATAATGTTTATTACTTCAATAGTATTATCTTCATCACTGAAGTCCGTACTATTTTCTGTAGTGAAAGAAGGTTCATCGAACCCGATATCACCGTCTTCTACCGGGCCTTCTTGTGTAGCTATAGCTTTAAAATCATAAAGGTTGCTGTCGATTAAGTGTGAAGGCGCTACGTTTTGAAGCGCACGGAACATCGACTCTATACGACCTGGGAAGCGACGGTTCCAGTCTTGTAGCATAGCCTTTATGTTTTGGCGCTGTAGGTTTTCTTGTGAGCCACAAAGGTTACAAGGAATAATCGGAAATTCAGCGGCCTGAGAATATTTCTCGATGTCTTTTTCTGTGCAGTACGCCAATGGACGAATAACGATGTGTTCACCGTTATCGCTGACTAGCTTTGGCGGCATAGACTTAAGCTTGCCACCATGAAACATATTGAGGAAAAACGTTTCTAGCATGTCGTCGCGGTGATGACCTAATGCAATTTTAGTCGCACCTAACTCTTTTGCCGTGCGGTACAAAATACCACGGCGCAAGCGAGAACAGAGAGAGCATGTTGTCTTTCCCTCTGGAATTTTGTCTTTAACAATAGAGTAGGTGTCTTCTTCTACAATTTTGTAGTCAACGCCAATGCTTTCTAGATATTCAGGCAAGATATGTTCGGGGAAACCAGGCTGCTTTTGGTCAAGATTAACCGCAACGATATCAAAATGAATAGGCGCAATCTTCTTTAAAAACAATAAAATATCTAGCATGGTGTAGCTGTCTTTACCGCCAGATAAACACACCATTACTTTGTCGTTGTTTTCAATCATACCGAAATCGCCAATGGCTTTACCCACATTGCGGCGAAGTCGTTTCTGAAGTTTGTTAAAGTTGTACTTTTGCTTACTTTGCGCAGCATTTAATGGCGACGCGTCAGCACTGTTTGTGCCTAAACTCATAATTAACTAGCTTGGTTTGTGATAAAGCCACCATTATACATTAAAGCGGCTTTTCGAGACCATGCTTGTGAAGTTAAATTTGTTGGTGACATACCGTGTGGCCGCTAAGTAACGGCAAACACGGGCTATGTGGTACTGATAAAAAGACTACACCGACAACGGCGACACAAATCCATCTGGCTTAATAGCAAGCACATCGCAATTGAGTTCGTCGATCACGTGTTCTGCAGTGTTACCAATTAGGGCCGCTGAAATGCCCACACGTCCAACGGTACCAATAACAACCAGCTCTGCATCCAGTGTTTTTGCCACTTGCGGGATAACTTTTTCCGGAAGGCCTTCTCTTACTACGCATTTGTTCTCAGGAATACCGTACTTTAATGCGTGACTACTCATTTCCTTTAAATGATGATTTTTTACCGCGTCGTGATAGGTATCGGGGTCGAACTCAGGCACTTCTATGGCGATATTAAGTGGTGTAGAAGGGTAACTGTTGACCAAATTTACGCTCCCTTTCAATAAAGAGGCGTAGTCGTTAGCAATGAGGGTGAGCTTATCGTTAAGTGCGGCATGCTCATCGTCTTCACTGCCTACGTTTACTGCAGCAATAATCTCTCCTCCTTCTGGCCAGTCGTGCTCTTTAACGAGCAATACTGGCCGAGGGCATTTACGCATTAAATGCCAGTCGGTGGGGGTGAAAATAACAGAAGCAAGATCGTCGTGCTTTTTGGTTGCCTTTACCACTAAATCTATCTGATTATTTAGGGTGTAGTAAATAATCGACTCATACGCACGATTATTCCATTCAACAACGATATCAGTTTCAGTGAATCCTTGTTCTCTTAAGTGGGTGGCAAGCCATTTTGCATGCTCCTTTGTAACTGCATCGCGCATTGACTCGCGCTCATCCGGGCTAAGCATGGTCGTCATATCATAAGATAAGTCGTATACCACCATCATGGCGGTAACTGAAGCGCCTGTTTTTGAAGCGAGTTCATAAGCACGGCTTAGTGCAGGTTGGTTATCGCGCTCGGCATCTACCACGGCCAGAATTCGTTTACACTCAATCATAACGTCCCCCTAACTACGAAACTTAGTAGCGGCTGTCGAAATCGAAGTTTTCTAATACTAACTATAAACGACATTGGGAAAAACGTAAGTTGTTTTAGATCAAGAATTTTACGAGGCGACCATGAGTGAACCTACCGAATTGAATATGGAGCAACCGGCGTGGCGCTGAAAGGGTAGATAGGTGGCTAACACTGGTCACAAAAAAGCGCGCTTAGTGCGCGCCTTATTTAACACCTAAAAACGGCTAACCGCAGACAACGCTAGGGCCGTTAAGCGCCGCTAGTTTGGTGTTTAGCCTATCGAAATCCAAAATAGTAATAAGCTTGCCGTCTACTTTTATGATGTTGTCTTTTTGAAAACGGCTTAACAGACGACTAATCGTTTCAATCGTTAATCCTAAATAGTTTCCAATTTCGTTGCGCGTCATGGTTAAGTGGAATTCTCTATGGGAAAAGCCACGCTCTTCAAAGCGTTGCGACAGGTGTGAGATGAAATACAGTAAGCGCTCTTCTGCGGTTCGCTTGTTTAAAAGCATGATCATGTCGTGATCTTGTTTTATTTCAGCACTCATGAAGCTCATGATTTGGTGGCGCAGTTTTGGAAATTGCACTGACATTTCGTCGAGGGTCTCGTAGGGAAGTTCACACACCATGGCAGTTTCTAACGCAGAGGTATAGCTTTGGTGTTTGTTCTCTCTTAATGCATCGAAACCGATAATGTCACCAGGAAAGTGGAAGCCGGTAATCTGTTCTTCACCTTCGGTATTAGTCACAAATGATTTGAATGAACCGGTTCTCACTGCAAATAGAGAACGGAATTTATCACCAGTTTGAATCAGCGTGTCACCTTTATGAAGCGGCTTCTTGCGTTCAATAATATCGTCAAGAGACTCGATTTCTGTTTTGTTTAACGCCACCGGTAAACACAGGTGACTGAAACTACAGTTTTGACAGTGAATAGAAAATTGGCTTCCTTTGCTCATAATGCACGCTCTCTAAAAGAATACCCGACAATAATACACCCATTTTTAAACGATTGCGCCATGAATAAGATAAGCTGCATATATTGCCATTATTACCGCAATAATTTGTCTAAAATGGTTATGTTGAAAACTTCGAACAATATATTGGCTACCAGCGCTTGCAGCGAGCAAGGTGGGTAATGTACCCAAACCGAAGAAGAACATAATAGCAGCGCCTTCTAGCGCGTTACCCGCCGCGAGAGACCAGGTAAGTGTGGAATACACCAAACCGCAAGGAAGCCAACCCCAAATAAAACCATAAGGCAACGCACTTAAAGGGGTCTTAAATGGCAAAAAGCGTTTTGAAAGCGGCTGGACTTTGGAAAATAGGCCTTTACCCGCATTTTCCAGCACTGTTAAGCCAGTCCACCACTTACCCAAATAACACGCCAGTAGAAGCAACATGATTCCGCTAAGTAGGGAAAGGGCATAGTTGGCAAGAGGTATATAATCTGCTGCAATTTTTCCAAGTGCCCCGGTTATTGCTCCGGCGATGGTGTAGCTCACTATACGTCCCATGTTATAGGCAAGGGTATAGGGTAGTGCTGAAGCGCCTTTAGGCGATACCATCCTTAGCGCAGCGACAATTCCACCGCACATTCCCACACAGTGAACTCCACCGGCTAAGCCGATAAGAAAGGCAGAGAAGTAGTTAATCCCTTCCATGTGGCGCTTGGCTTTTGTCTACTTTACTGTCTTGAAGTTGCTTGCGTTGCTCAGCTAGCTTTTTTTCTTCTGGCGGAAGATCATCGTCAAACAGTATGCTATACCCTTGGCGATCCAAATCTTCAAATTGATTGGTTTTCACCGCCCAAAAGAATATCACGATAGCGACGGCAACAATGATGATGGCGATTGGAATTAATACGTAAATAATACTCATGCTATTTGCTCAAAAGTCGCGTTGAGTTTGTGACCACAATGATACTGCTTAACGACATACCAACAACAGCCATCCACGGTGAAAGTAGGCCTGATACGGCGAAAGGTAAGATCAAAACGTTGTAACCTACCGACCAGCCAATATTTTGCCTTATTTTTTGCTTCACTTGGTGCGCAGTTCGAATAAGTTCTGGTACAGAAAGCAGCTGATCGCCAAGCAGTATCACGTCGGCGGCAGTTTTAGCCACGTCTGTGGCATTACCCACTGCAATTGCCACATCAGCGCTGGCAAGAACTGGAGCGTCGTTAATACCGTCACCCATCATCATCACTTTCGCGCCAGATTGCTGCATAGCTTGAACTGCTTCGTACTTTTGCTCAGGTGTTAGGCCACCTTTAGCGGTCGAAATTGGCAATGGTGCGGTAAGCGCATTAACGTTTTGCTGTGTATCACCACTTAAAACGGCGAGGGTATGGCTTGCAGCTAATATATCGAGAGTTTCTTGCGTATCTTCTCTTAGTGAATCCTTTACTTCATACGCCGCCATAATACGCCCCTTAACCGTGAGAAACACGTTAGCTGAAGGGAACGCTTCAATGAGTTTTAGCTGTGATTCGTGAACGCTGAATGCTGCAGATCCCATAGAAAACAACGTGTCATTGATCTCACCGCTGATACCACCTCCTGGCGTAACGGTAAAATTAGTCACTTTGTGTACCGTGTTATCGATGGCGTCAGCACTACCGCTAGAGGCAGAAGTCTCGCTTAGGGCTACACCGTCGCTAAAGGCTTTGGCAATCGGATGTTCAGAGCGTGACTCCAAAGCGCGCGCAATTGATAGCGCACTATTACTATCCACGCCGTCAGCGTACCAGGCATTTGAAATAGTAAATTTGCCTTTTGTGAGCGTGCCGGTTTTGTCTAAAGCGATGGTGTCAATGTCAGTAATTTGTTCTAGCGCATCGGCCCGTTTTAGTAAAATACCTTGTCGGTTTAACTTTGCCATAGCGCAGGTTAACGCTGATGGCGTAGCCAACCCTAGTGCGCAAGGGCAGGTTGCAACCAGCACCGATATAGTGATCCAAAATGCCTCGTCGCTACCCTGATACGCCCAAAAGCCATAGGTTAACGCCGAAATCAGCAATACCGCGGTAACGAAATAGCGAGAAAAATTATCGGCTATCTGCGCTGCTTTAGGCTTACTCGCCATCGCACTTGCTTGCAGTCGTACAATTTGATTTACCAGCGCATTTTTAAGGGTCTGCGTAACCGTAATGGTTAGCGTACCATCTTGACAAACCGTGCCGCCGTAAACCGGGCTACTGTTCGACTTACGCACGGGGTTAAACTCGCCGGTAAGCATTGATTCGTCAACCGCTGCGTTGCCGTCGGTTACCACCCCATCAATGGGGACTGTTTCACCAGGCTTCACCAGTACTACGTCATCAATTTTTAGCTGCTTAGCCAGACACTCGGTTAGGCTGCCATCCGGATTTAGTTTGGTCGCTGATACGGGCACATACTGCATCATATTGGCAGAGATCTGTGCGGCGCGATGACGACTGCGATGTTCTAAGAATCGGCTAAGTAACAGCAGAAAAATAAACATACAGATGGATTCGAAATACACTTCACCTTGCTCTAATACTGTAGAGCGAATTCCAGCAATGTAAGTACCGAATATGGCGAGCGTAACGGGTACGTCCATATTAACCGTTTTGGCGCTTAGCGCTTTAGCGGCGCCCACATAAAAGGTGCTGCCTGAATACAGCACCACAGGTGTAGTAAGCGTAAGGGCAACCCAATAAAAATATTGGCGGGTCTCTAACTCAATGGCGCCGAACCAATCAAAATAAAGCCCAGTCATCAGCATCATAACCTGCATGGTCATAATGCCTGCTAGGCCAAGCTTTTTTAGAAAGGTCTTCTGTTCGCGTTTATAACTGGCTTCGTGTTCGTCGGGGTGAAATGGTGACCCAACATAACCAATGCGTTTTAGCGTAGATAGAATTTGGCTAAGCTTAATTTGAAACGGTGACCAGGTAACCAGTGCTCGGCGCTCTTGTACATTCACCGCGACTTGCTTTATTCCTTCTACTTTCGACAACTGCTTTTCGATAAGCCAGCCACACGCAGCGCATGTAATACCTTCAAGGGTCAACTGAATCTGTTTGTCCTGACCTTCTTCAAACACGAACTCTTCTTGAAGGGAAGGGTCGTCATAGACTTTTAGCTTATCTAACGTTTCTAAAATACTGTCGTCAGATTTTTGCGCCGGTTCGGTTCTAAACTGGTAATAGTCTTCAAGGCCGTTGTTAACGATCGCTTCAGCTACCGCTAAGCAGCCAGGGCAACACATGTCTCGTTGTTGCCCTAAAATGACAGTAGTAAATTTCCCATTGTCTGAACTCGCTATAGGCAAGCCGCAATGGTAACAGTCGTGCCTTGCCATTATGGATTGAATTTCATTTTGCCAGTGTGGGGCAGATAGACCGTGTTTTGAATTTTCCAGCTATCATCAATCGGCGTCAGCGATATGCGCCATTTGCCGTCAAGGTTTTCTTCAATAAAACCGCGATAAATACCGTTAGCGTCGCGACTCAATAAAACGCTAACATCGCGCTCTTCTAGCGTTACGTGATAGAAACTTAATTTAACCGCGTTACCTTCTTGTGGAATCCCCGAATGAAATTGCAGCGCTATGCTTCCATCTTCAATGGTTAAATCAGTGGTGATATTCTTGCGGCGGGCTATGGCCTCTTTGTCCAGACGGGCATTGATTGCTTTTCCTTCCTTGTAGTAGTCGTCTACCACCAGGCTATCTTCGGTGCTAATAGCAAGGTTTAACAACACGCCACCCATGATGAGTGTAATGATAGGTACGGCAATTAAAAACCAGGGCCAGAACTCTTTATACCAGGGTCTATTCATCGAAATCTTTCTCGTATTTACTTCACTAGCAACGTCGCTAACAACATATTTATTATTGCTACATCAGTTAATAACAATAAATATAGTGTTGGGGACGCAGCTCCAAGGCGCACAAAATGTGTTCGCAACGACACTTTCTGTATTGCTGTCTATATCGCTGTATTTTCTCATAAAAAAAGCCCCGTAGTAACGAGGCTTTTTAAGATATTTAATGATTTAAATCATTAATCATTTGAAAGGCTGTAAACATACGCTGCAACAACGTGAATTTTGTCATCACCCAAGGTTTTCTTGAATGAAGGCATTACACCGTTACGACCGTAAGTAAGCGTTTCTGTTACCGCTCTGTGGCTGCCGCCGTATAGCCAGATATTGTCAGTAAGGTTTGGTGCACCAAGTGCTTGGTTACCTTTACCGTCCATACCGTGACAAGCCGCACACGCTGCGAAACGAGCTTTACCTGCTTCTGCAAGCTGAGGGTCCACATCGCGACCGCTTAAACTAAGTACGTAGTTAACCACTTCTTCGATACCGTCTTCACCCATAGCATCTAGCCATGCTGGCATAGCTGCTTTACGACCAAGCGTAAGAGTTTCAACGATTTTCGCACCTGAACCACCGTACAACCAGTCGTTGTCCGTTAGGTTAGGGAAGCCGCCATTTTGACCACGTGCATCAGAACCGTGACACTGAGAGCAATTTTGTAGGAACAAACGCTGACCTACTTTATTTGCTTCTGGGTCTTTAGCCAGTTCTTCAACAGGAACTTGTGCATACGCTTCGAAGATCGGATCGAACTTCTCGGCAGCGAAATCTAGTTCACGGTCATATTCTACTAGGTAGCCTTGCTCTTTAGCATCAATACGCGCCTGAGCTGACTCTTCTAGCGATTGAATATTTTGGTTAGAGCTCTTCCAACCCAAAATACCTTCAAACGCACCTAAGCCAGGATAAAGCGCTAGGTATAAAAAGCCCCAAACGATGGTCATGTAGAACATAATTGTCCACCAGCGAGGAAGTTGATTGTTCAACTCCTCAATACCATCGAATTTGTGGCCCATTGACTCACCTTCAGGTACGCCGGTCTTGTTAGCAAGGGTCCAGCGTAGAAGGAAGTAGCAACCAATGATTAACCCTAGAGTTATCACTGAAATCCAAATTGTCCAAAACATACTCATGAGTTCGAGACTCCTGCTAATCTTCTTTTGATTTTTCTTTTTCTTCGTCTGCAAACACTAGGTTTGCCGCTTCATCGAATTTTTTCTTGTTGCGGCTGCTAAATGCCCACCACACAACACCGATGAAGCTTACAAAGACGATGACAGTAAAAATGCTGCCTACAATTCCCTGGTCCATATTATTTCAAATGTGTGCCAAGAGATTGTAGATAAGCAATAAGGGCTTGCATTTCCGTTTTACCCTGTACTGCCGCTTTCGCGCCCGCGATATCTTCGTCGGTATACGGAACGCCAAATCCACGGAATACTTCCATTTTTTTAGCTGTTAACTCACCATCAAGCGTGTTTTCCGCAAGCCAAGGAAAGCCTGGCATGTTCGACTCTGGTACTACGTTGCGAGGATTAAGCAGGTGAACTCGGTGCCATTCGTCGCTGTAACGACCACCAACACGTGCTAGATCAGGACCAGTACGCTTAGAACCCCAAAGGAAGGGGTGCTCCCATACTGATTCGCCAGCAACGCTGTAGTGACCATAACGCTCTGTTTCAGCGCGGAATGGACGGATCATCTGGCTGTGACAACCTACGCAACCTTCACGGATGTAGATATCACGGCCTTCAAGCTCAAGCGCGGTATATGGACGTAAGCCTTTTACCGGTTCCATAGTTTGCTGTTGAAACATCAACGGCGTAATTTGAACCATGGCACCGAAGCTGATAGCGATAAGGATTAATACCGTTAACAGACCGACGTTCTTTTCAATTAACTCATGTGCGTTTTTCATTATTCGTCTCCTTTACTACGCCGGCTGAGTCGCTGGGTCTGCAGCGATACTGCCTTTAGGTTCACGAACGGCTTTCCATGTGTTG
>Ga0207987_1000020_pt1 | contig 58700 bp, 46 predicted proteins | sample ETNtaG_19_FD_185768 | JGI IMG/M metagenome (GOLD analysis project Ga0207987, IMG submission 185768) | Marine microbial and viral communities from oxygen minimum zone, Eastern Pacific Ocean - ETNP201302PF86A (SPAdes) (version 2) | ecosystem: Environmental > Aquatic > Marine > Oceanic ...
GGCTGAGATGCTGATATTCCGCTATTTACTTAAGGAAACGCTGAAATCTCAGTTAGCGATTTTCTTTATCCTAATGGCAATTTTTGTCACCTTGCGATTTGTGCGCGTTTTGGGCGACGCCTCGGACGGTGATATTCCCGCTGGGCTAGTGCTTGGCTTCCTAGGTTTATATGCCCCTATCCTCTCTTCATTAGTGCTGCCTATCAGCGCCTATTTGGGCATTATGCTGGCACATGGCAGGCTGTATGTAGACAGTGAAATGACCGTAATGCGAGCCTGTGGTATCAGTGAATGGTATGTAACGCGGGTAATGCTGTTCTTGTCTGTACTTATCATGATAGTCACAGGCGCAATTACCCTTTATTTCGCGCCAATGGCTGCAGAGAACGAATATCAGCTGCGAGAAAAAGCCAGAAATGAGGCGGGAATTTCGGCGTTAATGCCAGGTAGATTCCAGCAAACCGGTAACGAAAAAGCGGTTATTTTTGTTCACGATGTAGACAACAACGATAAGCTACAACGTGTGTTTTTATCGCAAAATCAAACAGACGATAGCGAAGGCGACGTGCGCGTTGTGTATGCGCAAACTGGTGAAGTGGCAAATAACCCTGACGGCACGCGAAACCTTGTACTGAAAGAAGGGGTACAGTACGAAGGAAAGCAATCTGAAAAGGCTTTCCGCAAAGTAGAATTTGACGAATACCAAATTCAGATTGCCGATAAACCTGCCGACGAAACTCGTCGTAAGGTAAGCGTACTGCCTACTAACGAACTGTGGGAAGACGACAGTATTGAAGCCAGAGCCGAGCTTCAGTGGCGTATTGCCATACCGCTTTCCATTCCGTTTTTAGTACTGATTGCTGTGCCGCTAAGCGCAGTCGATCCGCGTCAGGGGCGCTTTGGTAAAATGTTCCCTGCCATCCTGCTTTACTTGGGATACTTCTTGCTGCTACTGGCAAGTAGACGAGTGTTAGAAGACGGCAAAATGCCACCTCAGCTTGGCTTATGGTGGGTGCATACCATCATGCTGATTATTGGTGTCATGTTGATTGTGCGAGACAGAAAAACCGGCACAGAGCTGCGCGCTTGGATATTGGGGAAAAAGTAGATGTTTAAGATCCTCGATTTATATATCGCCCGCACGCTGTTAGGCACTATTACCGTTACGCTTAGTGTACTTATTGGCTTAAGCGCGCTTATTAAATTTGTAGAACAGCTGCGAAAAATTGGCGAAGGCGACTATGACATGCTGGTCGCTTTTATCTACGTATTGCTAAGCTTGCCTCGCGACTTAGAGCAGTTCTTCCCTATGGCAACCTTGCTAGGAGGCCTTATTGGTATGGGCGTACTGGCTAGCAATAGCGAATTGGTAGTGATGCAGGCCGCAGGTATGAGCCGCTGGAACATCATAAACTCAGCCATGAAGTCGACCCTTGTAATGATCTTATTAGTGATGGCCGTTGGCGAGTGGGTAACCCCGTACAGTGAAACCAAGGCAAAACAGATAAGAACTGAAGCCATTTCAGGCGGTAGTTTATTTTCTTCCGATAAGCTGGTGTGGGCAAAGGATGGCGACCGATTTGTAAGCATAGGTCAGGTGTTAAGCCAAGACTCTCTCAAAGATGTGAGCATATTTAGCTTTAACCCTGACTTGTCGCTAGAGAGCATTACTCACGCTAAAAATGGGGCTTTCGACGGCGACGGTTGGTGGCTAAGCGACGTTGAAGTAACCAAGTTTACTGAAACGAATGTTACGGTAGATGAAAATAACCGCATGCGTTGGAATTCAACACTGACACCAGACAAATTAGGCATTGTTGCGGTTAAGCCAGAGGCTTTATCTATTACTGGGCTGCTGGATTACGTGAACTACCTAGAAAATAACGATCAAGACCCTTCTCGTTATCAACTCGCCTTGTGGCGCAAGGTATTCCAACCTATTTCGGTAGGCGTAATGCTGTTAATGGCATTGTCGTTCATCTTTGGCCCGCTGCGTAGCGTTACAATGGGCGCACGCGTGATCATGGGCGTACTGACAGGCTTCGGTTTCTTTATTCTCAATGAAGTATTTGGTCCAGTGAGTTTAGTCTATCAACTGCCTCCGTTCTTAGGGGCTCTGCTACCAAGCTTGCTGTTCGCGGCCATTGCAGGGGTAATGTTGAGGCGTTGATCACCTATCAGCATTCATCTAATTCAATAGTCAAAACTAATAAAAAAAGAGGCCTTACAGCCTCTTTTTTTGCGATTTTTTAGCGCCTTACAAAGCACCTTTACCAGCTCTTGTGGTCGTTCGCTTCTTTGGTCAGCTTCAACACTTCAGTCTTTGCCAGTCGGTCTTGCAGTGATTGTTTATTTTTAAGATCAAACAAAACAAGTAAGGTGCCTAGACCTCCCAACGATGCTATCAGGCGAATGAACAAGCGCGGCCAGGTCATTGGTTCTTCAACCGTGCTATAAATTCGCAAACGCCACGCACGCATACCTAGGGTTTGCCCGCCCCTGCGCCAGAACCATAGGAAAAAGCCAGCTATCCACAAACCTACCCACGTTTGAATAAGCAGTTTATAGCCAAAAGAAGCCTGAATAAGATCGGCAGGTTCTGCATAGCCTTGTAGGTCAAGGGCCCCGTTTTTTAGCATAACCACTAACGTTACTATCATCACCATGGCCGCACACATGCCTACAGCAGTAGCTACTAGTGTATCGTAAATCATTGCCAATAAGCGTCGCACAAACCCCGCTCGCTCAAGTGATGAACTGCCTGATTCTGAGTTGGGCGTGTTTTTATCATCCTTCGTTTTTAGAGGACTTGATGATGGGGACTTCTTCTTGGCTTTTTTGTCGTGTCTCGCCACGGGCTTCTCTTCGCTTCATTAACAACAGCGTTTATTTTGACACAAGCACCAGATAGCTTAAACAACATAAGCCTTAGTTAACGGCATTTAATAGTGCAATAAGCAAAGAAAATGATTTCCACCTTTTTGCATCCATTAACCATTGTTAATCGTTATTGCTATTACAAACGGATAATGGACGTAAATACGGTGACAGCAAAAACTCTGGTAACAACACTTCTCGCTAGCTCATTTTCGCTCGGTATAGGCGCTGCAATGGCGTTAGACGACCCCGAAGGTGATATTGAGCATATTCGAGTACGTGGTGACTCATCTGTAAAAGACGGAGAGTTTATCTCGGCTTCGCAGGGATGGGTGTCTGGTGACACCTTGATTGAACGCCCAATGTTGCGCGCCGGTGAAATACTCGAATTCATCCCAGGCATGATGGTGACCCAACACAGCGGTTCGGGAAAAGCCAACCAGTACTTTTTGCGTGGATTTAACCTAGACCATGGCACTGATTTCACGGTGAGTGTAGACGGTATGCCAGTGAACATGCGAAGCCACGGACATGGCCAAGGCTACAGTGACCTTAACTTTATTATCCCCGAATTTATCGACAATCTAAGCTACTTCAAAGGCACCTATTATGCCAACATCGGCGATTTTTCTAGCGCTGGCGGGGCGTTCTTCAATTTAAGAGATTCACTTGAGCAAAACCAGTTGTTCTTAGGCTTAGGAGAATATGGGTTCAAGCGCGCTGTTGCATTAAATCACTTTGAAGCAGGAGAGAGCCGCGTTGTTACAGCGCTGGAATATCAAACCTATGACGGCCCGTGGACTGACGTTGACGAAGATGTAAAAAAGAAAAACGCCCATATTCGTTATATTACGCCTTTGTTAGACGGTCAACTCGCCATTACAGGAATGGCCTACGATAATAGCTGGAACGGTGCTGACCAAGTGCCTGAGCGCGCTATTGAAAGCGGCTTAATAGACCGTCTTGGCTCTATCGATACTCAAGTTGGCGGCGATTCGTCTCGCTATAGTCTCTCCGCAAACTATACCAGTGATACATGGAATGCTTCACTGTATGCCATAGATACAACGCTGAGCCTTTTTTCTAACTTTACTTACTTCCTTGATAACCCTACGACTGGCGATCAATTCGAACAGGCCGACGACCGAAAAATTTACGGTGGTGAAATATTCACTACCCTTCCCATGGCGCTTACGGATGGAAGCAGTATTACCTTAGGCGGCCAGTGGCGTTTCGACGATATTGAAAACGTGGGTTTGTATCGCACCCAAAACTTAACCCGCTTTGGCACTATCCGAGAAGACGAGATTAACAGCAACAGCTATGCACTTTTTGCTCAATCAAACATCGTGCTAAGTGACGCATTAAGCCTTTCATTAGGAGGCAGATACGATTACTTAGATGTGGACGTTACCAGCAGTCTTGGGGCCAATTCAGGTAGCGAAAGTGACGGTTTATTTACCCTTAAAGCAGGCTTGAAGTACGGTGTATCAGACCAACTCACCGCATTTGCCAACATTGGGCAGGGCTTTCACTCTAACGATGCGCGAGGAGCAACAATTAGCATAGACCCGGTAAGTGGTGACGCCACCGAAGCAGCTCCCTTATTGGTAAAGAGCCTTGGCTATGAAGCGGGCGTTAACTATACCGATAATAAAACCTATAACCTGTCTGCTGCCCTGTGGCGCCTAGAGCTTGATAGCGAGCTGGTATATGTTGGTGATGCAGGCTTTACTGAAGCCAGTCGCCCCTCCGAGAGACACGGCATTGAAGTGAGTGCCTACTACTGGATAAGCCATCACCTAACAACAGACATTGAAGCTGCGTGGACCAAGGCACGATTTAGCGACAGCGTTGAAGGCGAAGGCCGTCACATTGATGGCACCGTGCCAGGTGTGGTGAGTGCAGGGCTAACCTACTATCAAAGAAGTAACCAACTAGGGTTCAGCTATACCCTACGAGGCCGCTACTTAAGCTCTCGCACCGTAGAAAGTTTCGATGAAATTTCACCGCCATCAACATTTTTGATTAATGCTCAAATTGCCTATCGCCAGCCAACTTGGGACGTAACACTAGAAGTACTCAATGCCCTAGACAGTGACGATCACGATATTGATTATTTTTACGCATCTAGGCTGCCCGGAGAGCCAGAAGAAGGGATTGAGGATTTGCATTATCACCCGGTAGAGCCAAGAAATGTTCGCCTTACCTTTTCAATAAAGTATTAATACATAAACGCTTTACTGTTTGGGGAGCTGTCTATTGATTAGGTAACCATTCAGGCAGTTGTATATAAAACATGCTACTTTAAGAAGTAGCCGCCAAACCGTTAAAACAATAAACACATGGCCGCGCCATAACGATAAAAATAGGAGCAACAATGGAACACGAAACTCTGTTTCCTCTGCTGTGTAAAACCGCAGACGGCGACAAAAAAGCGTTCGCAGAGCTTTATAATATAACAAGTCCACAGCTCTACGCTGTTGCTTTGAGGCTTTTGAAACGCCCTGAACTCGCTGACGAAGCAACACAAGACGCCTATATAAAAATTTGGCATAACGCCGGTAATTATCAACGAGGCAAAGGTACGGTACTTACCTGGATGGTCAGTATAGCTCGCTATCGTGCGCTCGATTTAATCCGCTATCACAACGTAAGAAATGAAGTCGAATTAAATGATGACGCACCGTCAGGTATGGAAACCACACAATCAATAAAGTTAGAGGCAGAGCAAGCAAAGTTGGCCTCTTGTTTAGATGAACTTGATGGACCGCAGCGTCAGGCTATCCATTTAGCCTATGTGAATGGCATGTCGCATCAAGAGGTGGTAACTCACTTGGCGTCACCACTTGGAACAATTAAAAGCTGGATAAGACGAGGCTTGCAAAGCTTGCAGAGGTGCCTATCACTATGAATTATTTAAAAGAAGAGCGATTAAACGCCCTCGCCGCTGAGTATGTAGTTGGAACGCTGCGCGGCAAAGCGCGTACGCGCTATCAAAAGTTAATGATGCAGTATCAGGCTGTTAGCGATGCAACCGCACAATGGGAGCAATACCTTACTGGATTTGCTGAAACCTTGCCTCCGGTGACACCACCTGACAGCGTGTGGGAGAGCATACAGGTGAAGCTTGGCCACAAAGCGGCCAACGATACAGAGTTTGTCGATCAAACGACTAACGCAAAACCAAGTAGCGACAATGTAGTTGATCTTGAAAAAGAAAAGCAGAAACGCTGGAAGAACTTATCGTTCATATCCACCGCAGCTGCAATGGTGTTAGCCGTATTGCTTTTCGTCATGCAACCTGTGCCTACCCCAGAGGTTTCCCATATCGCCGTCGTCAACAATGCTGATAGCACGCCATTGTGGGTAATAGAAGTTTCTGACACGACAATGAACGTTAAGGTCACCGATGCATTTGTGGCGTTAGCAGACAAAGACTATGAGCTTTGGATGGTGCCGGCAAACGGCGAAGCACCAATTTCTCTCGGCTTGATGCCTGAAGTTAATGGCGACACGCGCGTGACACCAGATATCTTGCTAGATCAAAGTATCGCGGCGTTAGCAGTGAGCTTAGAAGCACCAGGCGGCTCGGTAACAGGCGCACCAACGGAAGTGCTATATATAGCGCCGATTGTTTCAGTGTAATTTTACGCACAAAGCAGCACACCAAAAGGCCACGAAACGTGGCCTTTTACTTTTTATAAAAACTTTATTTTAATTTTTTAAATATTTTTGCATCTAAGGTGAAACCTCAGTCGTTTGGTCTCTTGAACTCATAAAAAAACAGAGAGACTCGACATGATCCAATTCAAACGCAAAACTTTGTCACTGGCTGTCGCCGTGACATGTGCAGCTGTAACTGCGGGCGCACTAGCATCAAGTCACCGAGAAGCACCGAATATCACTCGCCACCCAGCGTTAGATAGCACCGACTTTTATGCTTTCAATAGCTATGAACAAGGCCGTGAAGATTATGTGACTTTCATAGCAAATTATATTCCACTGCAAGATGCCTATGGTGGCCCTAACTACTTTGCAATGGACCCGAATGCGCACTACGCCATTCATATTGATAGCGATGGCGACGCGGTTGAAGACTTAAGCTTTGTTTTTAAGTTTAACAATATGCTTGCTGCCGATAACGAAGGTATTGCCCTACCAATAGGCCCTGAAGGCGAGCAAAAAATGGTGAAAGTGCCGCTTAAAAATGTAGGCGGTATCAGCGCAGATGACTCAAGCGCAGCAAACTTCTCAGAAATGTACAGCCTTACTATGGTAAGTGGCGACATGCAGACAGGCACGCGCACTACTCTTACTCCCGCCATGGGCGATATGTTTAAAAAGCCGCTTGATTACATTGGTAATAAAACCTTTACCAGTGAAGCGGAATACGCACGATATGCTGAAAGCTTCATTTATTCGTTCAGTATCCCTGGGTGCGATGACATGGCCAAAGTATTTGTTGGTCAGCGTAAAGACCCCTTCGTTGTTAACTTAGGCAAAACATTCGACTTGGTAAATTATGTACCTGTTGAGGGCGACAGCGCACCGGGCGCAGGCGATGGTGAAGGTTTTCCTGGCGGTATAACGCAAAGTGCCATGAATGATGACTTAGCCGATAAAAACGTAACAGCGTTATCTATTGAAGTACCCAAGGCGTGTGTTACAGGTGAAGGTAATGGCGTAATTGGTAGCTGGACCACGGCAAGCTTGCCGCAAGCGCGTATCCTAAACCCTGATGCTACTTTTGCGAAACCTGAGACTAATGGTGGTGCGATGACTCAAGTGTCTCGTTTAGGTAGCCCGCTAGTAAATGAGCTTGTTATCGGTATTGGCGATAAAGACAAATTCTCTACTTCTCACCCAAGTGCAGACGGTCAATTCGCTGATTATGTAACCCACCCTTCTTTACCAGAACTACTGAACATCCTGTTTAAAGATGCAGTGAATACTACGCTGGGTACGGATATTGAGACCCTTGCGCCGACGAATTTCCCGCGCATGGACTTAGTGACAGCGTTCCTTACAGGTTTCCCAGGCGTTAACCAGCAAGCAACGGTTACAGCATCAGAAATGCTGCGCCTAAACACAGGGATCCCAGCAACACCAGCCGAATCGCAGTCAGCATTTGGTGTTGCAGGCGATGACTTAGCAGGATTCCCGAATGGTCGCCGCCCAGGTGATGACGTGGTTGATATTGCCCTTCGCGTAGTCATGGGCCGCTTGTGCTACCCCATCCCAGTAGCAGGTGAGGATACAGATCTTGGCCTTTGTACGCCAGAGGACGCCAGCGTGGGTAATGTACCTTTCACTGATGGTGCACCTGTAGATGCAAGCATGATTGATTCATCGTTTCCTTACCTAAAAACACCACTTGCTGGCTCTGAATAAGGAGATCCATCATGTCTATGAAGATTAGGTTATTTAACAAGAATCCAAATGCCCCCGCGTCTATGAAGTCGGCTCAAGCCCCTTTGCAGAAACATAAGTTGTGGGTCATTTCTGGATTGGTGCTAGCGCTAACTGGTTGTTTCGATAGTGATGACGATAACGATTATCAAGCGCCAGAAGAAAATGCAGCGCCTGTAGCCGTTGATGAAATGCTAACGACGCAAGCAGATATTGCATTTGATGGCACGTTGACAGCAACCGATGCCGATGGTGATGCACTTACCTTCGGGCTTGGTGAAAACGGTACGTTAGGTAATGCAGAAGTTAATGCTGATGGCAGCTTTACCTACACACCTAACGCTCAGGTAACAGGTAGCGATAGCTTCACATTCACCGTTTCTGACGGCGTAAATCCAGAAATTACGGCCACCGTAAGCGTTACGATTGAGGCTCAGCAGGTATCGTTCTCTAGCTATACCCGTGATGCCTTTAATCAAGCACCGACCGATGAACCTCTGCCAATTAACGGGCGCGAGTTCACCCAAGATGCTGACGACACCACGTTCGATGATTTATTGATTGGTCAATAACGAACGGTCAGTACACAGTGTCAACCGTAAAGCCAAGGACGGCTTTTATAAAGGAAGTTCTGATGAAGTTGATGAGAAGCAGTACTCTCATACTCCCTATAATGAGCGTATTGTCAGCGCTAACAGTCTGTTCGGTATCTGCTCAGTCTGAAAAACTCAATTATGATACCGTCATCGCAACGTGGCAGCCTAGGCAGCTATCCATAGCAAGTATCGACGAAGCGGAAAAAATTTTAACTTCAAGTAGATACCTTCAAGCAAAAGGTGATGAAAGAGAGCGTATTGTTAGGTTCACGAACATAATGCGACAAAAATTCGATTCGTTGAACGCAGGTCAAAAAGAGCGTTTAGTTGTTTTAGAAGCTCGACTACTTCAAGGCATTCATAAGTTCGAACAAGCCAAGCAACACCTTAATAAAATAGCCCGCTTTCGCTCTCCAGCTGCACAGTTATTGTTGGCAGACATCAACGTTCAGCAAGGTAAAGCTAAAAAGGCGAAAGAAAACTGCGAAAAGCTGGTAGGGCAAACAAGTTTTTTAATCGCTTTCACGTGTATGGTTAACGCTGACTTTTCACAAAATAAAGACGTAAAATTTTTGAAAAAGCTTAGTGCTTTTGAGGCCTACACGAGTACAGTGAGGCCTTCGGAGCGCCAGTGGTTTTATGAAGTACTTGCAGACATGTCGCTTCAACTTGGTAACGCTGAAGCCGCGCTTGAGCATTTGTCACAAACAGAATTCGAAAAGCTACCTATAAGCGCCATGTTAGTTTGGGCCGACGCACATTTTGCGTTGAATAACTATAAGGCAGTGAGTTCTGGGTTTAGCAACTCCGTACCCGATATATTGACAGCCGACGATGGCTTACTACTTAAATGGGCAATTGCGGAACGAGCGCAAGGTATTGTGCGCTCTGAAGTGCAAACTCAACTTGCTAAGAACATGGAAATTCGAGTGTGGCGAGAAGACAGTTCTCACGCCGCACAGGTCGCCACTTACTTTTTAGAGATTGAACCTGATTACCCACTGGCGCTTAAATTTGCCGAAATTAACTGGCAATACGCACAGTCATTAGATGACAAAAACCTCCTAGAGCGCGCTCGACAGGCTAATGAAGTATCGACCAATGCTTAAAGTTCTCCCGCCCTTCAGTAAACGAGTCATGATTAGATTTATCACACTTTTCACCTTCGCCGCCTTCAGCGTTTTCACGCATTCACACGAACTGAGTAACGGCTACTTAACGCTTAAAAACGATTCAAATAACACTTTGTCTGGCGAGCTTTTGCTAAAGCCTGAAGATATAGGACAAGCAGCAGGGCTAGATAGTAATAATGACGGTAACTTGACCTGGGGTGAAGTCAACAGAAACCACACTATGGCGAACGACTATATCCAAAACCACCTTGTGATTCGAGATAGCGAAACGCGATGTTCGGTTAGTATTGCTCCCCCTTCTATACGAGATATATCTGCAGAGTCATTACTGGTATACCCGCTGTCGGTAAACTGCGTATATGTAAACGAAGTATCGATACAATACACTGGCATAGTTAGCGATTTTCCCACCCACAAGCTACTCACAACGGTAACGTTAAACGATCACACAAGTGTTTATGTACTAAGCGATGAACGCTCTTTTATCACTGCTTCTGCTACAGGAAACAGCTGGATTTCGCAGTTTAGGGAAATGGTTTATCAGGGAATTTGGCACATTTTCATTGGACTAGACCATATACTGTTTTTGGTTGCTACGTTGCTCACCGTTAATCTTTACAGGGAAAATAAGAGCTGGGTGAAAGAGCAAAGCAAAAAGCACATTATAAAAAGCACGGTGATATTGGTAAGCACGTTTACGTTAGCGCACTCGATTACATTAACTGCCACAGCACTGGATTTTATTACGCTAGATAGCCGTATTGTTGAGCTAGGCATTGCTATATCAGTGGCTATAACTGCGCTTAATAACGTGTATCCAGTGATCATGCGTTTAGGGTTAATTACCTTTGGGTTCGGCCTACTCCATGGAATGGGATTTGCGAGCGTGTTTGGCGACCTTAATGCCCAGTCGGGCAGCTTGGTAATGAATGTATTCGCTTTTAATATAGGGGTAGAGCTGGGTCAACTTGCCATAGTCACGCTGCTATTGCCCTTACTTATCTTACTTAGAAACGTAAGGTTATATTCAAAAGCCATAATGCCAATTGCATCGTCAGTAATCGCGGTAGTAGCGATTAATTGGACGCTTCAGCGTTGGTAGAAATGCTCGTTCTGTTGATTAATAAGAAATAGATAAAGCAAAATACGCTTTTGAACAATCTTTCGGCACTTAATCACAAAAAGCTTAAAAAGTTGTTGTATAGGCGCGCCGCATCGCTATAATGCCATGCATCAACACCACGTTGATAATCATACACAATGCCAGTGTGATGGAATTGGTAGACATGACGGATTCAAAACTGATAGTGTCTAACAACTACTGCCAGGCAAGTCATTGAAAGGTAAGCGCCTTTTGACTCAGAAAAGCTTAAAACTGCTTGCAAAGATTTGCAAAGTTTTTACACTTCGCAAATAGTAAAATTTGATGCCAGAGTGATGAAATTGGTAGACATGACGGATTCAAAATCCGTTGCTAGAAATAGCGTGCCGGTTCAAGTCCGGCCTCTGGTACCAAACCTAAAAGACCCGTACCTTGCGGTTTCTTCTATGCTTTAGCATTATATAGAAGCTCCAAATTCAATGGCCTCCCTTTTCTAGGCTCTACCCCATAAACGGGGGATCAGCATTCACCTTACACGATTGATAACACCATCCCATCCGCAATGGGTCATCACTCTTATTCGATAATTTTCAAAGTTTCTAAAACCATACGCTCTTCTCGATATCATTTCCATTTTGTTGTGGAAGCCTTCAGTGATCCCGTTGTTTCGTGTAAAGCGCCACATGACGATGATAGGTTGCAACCACGAAGTTAAGGTTTTGGCCAGTGTACGAAGTGGACTGTGATGTAACTGTTCAAGCAAGTCTAAGAACCTCGGTAATGTCTGCTCCATTCGTTTTTCATTCATAGTCTTTAACAGCATATACCTGATGAGCTTCTGTTTGACCTCATACAGTGTTTTTGACACCGGATAGTCAGCTAAGTAGCGTTGTAGGTTGCTGTTATTCTCCTCGCTTAAATGCCATTGATGTCGTCGCATCAAACTAAGTAAACCCCGATTCTTACGTCCTTCAGGGTGGTGTTGCTGCAACGCTTTTAAGAAGTGATGGTTTATCAAGCGCACCACATGAAAACGGTCAGCGACTATCGTAGCATTAGGGAAATAGCGTTTGGCAATACCACGATAGGTTTCCGATAAGTCCATCGCGATGAGCTTAACGTTCTCTTTATTGGGAAGGTGGCGTAAGTACGAGCGTAAACTTAATTCAGAACGTCCCAGTTTTACATCAAACACACTACGATGTCGTAAATCTACAAACGTCGTCGCATAACCCTTCTTACGGGTAAAAAAGTGTTCATCTATCCCCAGCATCTCTGGGCAGGGGCGACTGATAATCTCTTTATATTTTTGGCTGATGTGTGATTGGTACCAACGCTCTACCGTAGTGGGACTAATGCGATGTGTGCGCGAGATACCACGCTGCGTAACACCACCGTGGTGCGCTTCAAAGACTTCTAAGCGAAAGCACTCCGACGCCCGATAGAGTGGCCGGCTCCCAACAAAAGGGTGCCTAAAATAACGACCACAGCATCGACAGTGATACTTAGGTACCTTTAAATGTAGCGTTAGCACCTGATTACCTTGGCGCGTGTGCTTCACAGTACGCTTATATGTGGCTTTTATGCGTAAATGTCGACTCTCACAATGCTTGCATAGCGGCTTTTTAGTGGGCTTTGCCCACACTTCAATAAAATCATGTCGATGAACACGTTCTATTTCTAATTCACTTATGCCTAAAATAGTACCTGCGTGGGACATCTGTACTCTCCATTAAATGATTCTTCGCAAAATCAGTTTAATGAATGCGGATGTCCCCCGTTAATGATGAAGAGCGCTTTTCTATAAGTTCACTTTCGAGTAGTTTTTTATATGATCTAGTTGAAAGAGATAATCGCGAATGTCAAAAACTAAGAATCAGATATTGCACACGCTAGTGTTTAGCTATGTCTGTTCGCTACTAGTGAATGAAGAATACATAAGCAGCCAGCTCTCACTCGGGAAGGCGTACTTTAATCAGCAAGCTAGCAAATGCTTCAGTCAATGCAAAAGTCATCATGTCGCTGGCTGGTCAACCTAAGCACAACGCAGCGCTATATCAATGTCAACCAAGAGCAACTAGCAAGCGCTGTAAATTTAGTCTAACGACACTAACATTGTTCACACATTAATATGATTTGTAGACTCTTATAACTGCCATTAGCAACCAGTGGGTTAGTGACGGTCACAACCAATTTTCTTACTTCCACCGCTCACCTATTTCTGACAACTTGCTTATAAAAGTGTATCTTTGTAGGTATGGTTTTAACAGTAATTTTATAAACCAAACAACTGTATAGATTCGAGTCACCCAAGTTATAAGTGATGAAAAGAAGGAGAAAGTGTGTCACGTCTTACGGATTTAATTGCACGAGCAAAAGCTAAAGATCCTCAAATGGGAGCTGACTTAGAAAGGGAGTTCAAAGCTTTATCTTCTCGCCGCTCGTTCGGTTTGAATTTTGAACGCCATCGCCCCGAAACTGTTGAATTACCCAATCGTCAAGTGCGCAAAGGGGATAAAGTTCGTGTCCTTCCACCTAGAGGCGAGACTAAGAAAGGTGACCAGCGCCTTTGGCAAGTTAAAAGTATTCGAAAAGACTCTGGAAATTGGCTCGCTAGTTTATTAGAGCTCTATGCTGCCAAACCTGAGCTTCAAGAAGTGCTTGTTGAAGATCTGGTAGTTGTAGCTGAGTTTAGAGACAAAATTTATCCTGGTCTGATAAGTACTGGAAAAGTGGAGCGTGGAGGAGATAAACCTTTTCACTCAGTGATTAATGGTGAGAACTTCCATGCACTAAAGGCGCTCACATACACTCATCGAGGAAAAATTGATGCGATTTACATCGACCCACCTTACAACACAGGCGCAAAAGACTGGAAATACAACAACGACTACGTAGAAAGTGAAGATTTATATCGACATTCGAAATGGCTTGCTTTTTTAGAGCGTCGATTAAGAATTGCTAGAGAACTATTGAATCCAGAAAATTCAGTATTAATAGTGTCAATTGATGATAAAGAATATGCAAGGTTAGCATTACTGCTTGAGCAAATATTTCCAGAAGCCAAAATAGAGATGATTACTTCGGTTATCAACCCTAGGGGAAAATATAGAAAGGGAGAATTTGCGCGATGTGAGGAATACATTTTTTTCGTAATGTTTGGGGACGCAGTTGTTCAAGGGGAGCCTGATGAAGACTTTTCGGAGGGTAGTTCAATCAGTTGGAGAACTCTTCGGAGAAGTGATATCACATCAGCAAGAGGAACAAAAAAAGGAGGTACGGCCCAATTTTATCCAATTTATATAGATTCTGAAGGCAAAATCAAGGAAATTGGAGCTCCATTACCTCATGATGTAAATAGAGACGCAGCACCAAAGATTGATAACTGTGTTGCTGTTTTTCCAATGAGAGATGATGGCACAGAAATGAATTGGGGTTTAACAGCTTCATCTTTAAAAGTATTGCTAAATGAAGGCTATGTAAGAGTTGGAAGAGCTACGCCAAATAAGCCTCAAAAATATGAAATGTCATACTTAACCTCAGGCCGTATTGCAGACATTCAGTCCGGTAAGGCAAAAGTTATTGGGAGAAATAAAGACGGAAGCGTTATAGCTAAATACATAATTAGCAAGGAAAAAATGCCTCTTTCAACATGGAATAAACCTTCTCATAATGCAGAGGTATGTGGTACAGAAATATTAAAACTACTTCTTGGAAGAAAGTCCTTTCCGTTTCCCAAAAGTCTATATGCAGTCGAGGATTGTCTGAGCTTTTTTATTAAAGATAAAGCAAATGCCACTGTTTTAGATTTCTTTTCGGGCTCAGGTACAACTGCCCACGCTGTAATGAGACTCAATAAGAGAGATGATGGTAGAAGGGTCTGCATTTCTGTAACGAATAATGAGGTAAGCGCTGATGAGCAAGAACAATTAAGGAAAGAAGGTTTACGACCAGGAGATGCGAGTTGGGAAAGACTAGGTATATGTGATTTTGTTACCAAACCTCGCGTTAAATCAGCGATAACAGGTAAGACTCCTGACGGTAACTGCGTAGACGGGACTTATAAGTTTAATGATGAATTTAAAATTTCTGACGGTCTAAATGAAAATGCTGAATTCTTTACATTAACTTATGAGTCACCCATTACGGTCAGCCATAACCTCGCTTTTGAACACATTTCACCACTGCTTTGGCTCAGAGCTGGAAGCATTGGAGATAGAATAGTAAGCGTACCAACCTGTGGTTGGCAAGTAGTAGAAGCGTATGGCGTCCTTATTGATTTAGATAAAGCGTCAGCATTTTCAAAAGATATCAAGCAGATGAAGACTTGTAAATTAGCATATATAGTGACTAATGATGACAGGCGTTTTCAGGCTGTTGCTCGTTCTTTACCTGAGGGTGTGGAGCCAGTTCGTCTTTATGAGTCTTACCTAAATAATTTTCAGTTTGCTAACGGAGAATAATAAGTGAAATTTACATTAAAGGATTACCAAACTGAAGCTGTTGCAGACGTACTCAAAAACTTACACAAAGCTAAAAAACGTTGGCATGAAGACGCTGACACCCACGCGTTTTCGCTCACTGCGACGACTGGTGCAGGTAAAACAGTTATGGCTGCTGCTGTATTTGAAGCGCTTTTTTATGGTGAAGACGACTTTGATTTTGAAGCAGACCCAACGGCTACTGTAATTTGGTTTAGTGATGATCCTTCATTGAATGAACAAACACGCTTTAGGTTATTAGAAGCGTCAGACAAACTAAACTACAATGACATGGTGGTAGTAGAGAATACGTTCAGTTTTGAACGCTTTGAACCCGGCAAAATTTACTTTTTGAACACTCAAAAATTGAGCAAAAATAGTCTTCTTGTTCGAGGTTATGATCCTGATGGCGAAGAAGTAAAAACTGGACAGGGAAATCTACTTTCCCAAGCAAGGCCGGATTTACGCTCACACACTATTTGGGAAGTCCTAAAAAACACGATAGAAGATCCACAATCAACTCTTTATCTTGTGTTAGATGAAGCTCACCGAGGAATGGGGTCAACAGCTTCGGATGCCAGTAACAAATCTACCATTGTTAAACGCCTTATTAACGGTGCAGGTTCAGTGCCTCCTATACCGATTGTTTGGGGAATTTCCGCGACAGTCGAGCGATTCAATCAAGCAATGAAGGTTGCTCAAGGTCGAGACTTAATTTCAAATGTAGAAGTTGACTCTAAGCGAGTGCAAGACTCTGGATTACTAAAAGACACTATCGTACTTGATATACCGGATGAAACTGGCCAGTTTGATACTGTACTACTTCGGCGCGGTGCGGACAAATTACGCGAATCAACAGGGGCTTGGAAAACATACTGCGAGGCAGAAGGAATAAATACAGTCGTGCCTCTAATGGTTTTACAAGTACCAAACAAGCCAAACTTAGATGATCTTGGTAAAGCACTTGATACCCTGTTTGAGCATTGGCCGGAATTAAAAAGTAGCAATATAGCTCATGTATTCGGTGAACGAACGAACTTAAAACTTGGTAACCACACTGTTTTTTACACAGAGCCTCAGCGAGTACAAGACGAACAAGAAATAAAAGTGCTGCTTGCGAAAGATGCAATCTCAACAGGCTGGGACTGCCCTAGAGCAGAAGTAATGGTTTCGTTTCGACCGGCCAAGGATAAAACGCATATTACACAACTTCTTGGAAGAATGGTTCGTACGCCATTGGCCAGACGAATCCCGGGAAATGAGCGCTTGAATGCAGTTGATTGTTTACTCCCTTTCTATGATAAAAACAACGTAAAGGCAGTTGCTGAAACCCTGATGCATGGTGGAGGCTCAGACTCTGAACCAACTATGCAAGGTCGCAGAGTACTCATTAACCCTGTCAATCTCGAGCCAAACCCTTCAATTCAAGATGACGTATGGACTTATTTTGCGAACCTACCATCACAACTATTACCACAACGTGTTGCTAAGCCTGTAAAACGTCTAACAGCTCTAGCGCATGAGCTTGCTCAGGATTCTCTAATGCCTGACGCAGGTAAAAAAGCACATGCTGAAATGCATAAGGTACTTGATGCAGCTTTGGTACGTTTTAAGGACGAAATATCTTCTGCACGCAAGGAATTACTTACTGTCGAAGGTGTCAGCTTGCGAGCCAATTTAGGTAATAAGAAAATGTCCTTTGACCAATTCGTCGAAGATGCTGATTTTGCGGTTATTGAGGACGCTTACAAAAGGGCTGCTAGGTTTCTGAGTCCTGACCTATCTCGTACATTTGCTGAACATATAGCCGACCATAATGAAGACGCTTTTAGCAGAGAAGAAGCGTTATTAGAATCTCATACCGAGATTGCTGCGTTAGGTCTTGTTCATGATGTTGCGGAATATCTCAATAAAGAAGCCGATGCTTTGACAGTAAAATGGCTTAATGAATATCGAGTTGATATTAAAAATCTGAGTGATGAACGCCAAGACGTGTATAGGCAAATCAGGGAAATGAGCAAAGAGCCCCATGATATCGATATTTTAAAACCTAGAGCTTGGATGCTACCGACATCGGCCTTAGAAGCTGATGGAAGCGAGGCACTATTACCGACTTATCCAAACCATCTGATGTGTGACGATAAAGGGCTGTTTCCCGTTGAGTTAAATCAATGGGAACAAAAAGTACTTGAAACCGAAATGAGTCGTTCTGGCTTTGAATCTTGGTATCGAAATCCAGATAGAGCAAGCCAAGATAGTTTGGCAATTGCATATATTGAAACCGATGAGTACAAGCTACTTCGACCTGACTTTATATTCTTTGTGCGAAAGCCTGATGGCAGCGTTGCTGTAGATATCGTAGATCCCCATGGCGTCCATTTGAGTGACGCATTACCAAAACTGCGCGGGCTAGCTGAATATGCTGAAAAGCACAAGAGTATATATCGGCGTATTGAATCCATTGCTGATCCAGCCAACAAAGGCCAATTCAGACTATTAGATTTAACCGACCACAAAGTTCGAGAAGCGATATTCACAGCAGCAGATGCTAAATCACTGTTTATTAGCGACTTAGCTAGTGATTACATTAAAAATTAGCGAGTTATAGTCTAATGCACCGGTTGAATTAAAAGTGTATATAGCCGTTACTTGTTACAGTGGCGGCTGCCTCACGCTCCAGTATTTCCCATAGAAAAAATTTATGGAGAAGTCGCCAGCTATCCGCAGGCGTCGTTTTATCATCGTGTTCGAAGAACGCCTCGAAAAGCATATTAACTCATGGCAGTTACACAGAATCTGTTATAGGCTCCAAACCAACTTTGTTCTGCTCTTATTTAGTATTGCCATCAAGTTTCAGCGATTAAAGCAATACAATAATATTTATTGATGTTGGTATTCACGCTACGCAGATTACTTCGCATTTACACCCGTAGGTTTGCTTTTATCGCTTAGGAGCGTTTGAAGCTCTTTTATAATTTCAGCTATCTTATCCTTATCTAACTGGGCCATTATCTCTTTAAACTTATCTGCGATTTTTTCATAGTCCTGTGGTTTAGACTTTCTTTTTAATTTGATTTTTCGATCCCGCAAGAGCTCTCGGCAAACCTCCTCAAATTCCTTCATTGAGGTATTCGACTGTTCACTTAGCTTTTCATTGATTTGTTTCCAGCCACCCTCTTCATATTTGTAAAATGCTAATAGCACTGTGAGAGGCCACACATTCTCCTCTAGGTTAAGGGTGCGTTCTACGTGAAATGCCTGAAGCCACCTGCACAATGTCGAATACAAGCTCTCATCTTTGAGCTCTTTTCTTAAACACCTTCTTAGCCCGCTATCACTGTCTTCATAACCTAACTCACAATGCAGTTTTTTTTGCATAAAGTAATGAATTGCTTTCCGGAGCTTATCGGAATGCTTTTTCATACTACCTAGTGCATCTCTTGCTTCTTTTACCTTCTCATTCTTATCAGTGATATTGCCCTCAGTTTCTCGCATCTGCATTACCTCTTAGTGACTCTTCATTAAACTATGGATATGTAAGTTGAGAGTTTGATTTTTCTGCTCGCTGGCAACGGGTATTATCCTTTGAAAAGAACACTACTGGGGACGTTTTCTTTAGCTCGGAAAACTATGCACCCACAAATTTTAAAAGCTAAAAAATTGTGATAGCTTTTTTCCGGATAAGCGGAATAAACTAACGCAGGGAAAAGCCACGTACGATTTATCCTAACCTATATCTTTTTATATTTAGGGCTTTTAGAAGCTTTTTTGAAAACGTCCGCCAAATAGAGGTGCGAATGACTAAGTTACAGAGAAGAATGTTTTCTGAGTTACTTTTTTGGAGTGGTAAAAAAATTGAGGGAGAAAACAGTTACTATTTAAATAAGTTTTCACTTTCCTTAGCGACATATTTTTTGTGCATGCTGACACGAGAGCAGTATTCCGCGAAAGAAGATGTGACCTTTTCGTTTGAAACACTTTCAAGCATAGGGGCCGAGATTTCTGAATTTGCAGCATGGACTGACCATGCTCGCCCCCAAAGAGTTCATGAAGCCCTTGAACAGCTAGAAAAAATTTGCTTCTTATCAGTGTCAAAAAAGGACTCAGACAGGGAATTAAAGGAAATATATGGGTTTCGAGATAAGAAAATTTATGAAATAACCATAACTTTTGAGTCATTTCTGGAAGATGCGCCAGCAGAGTAAAAGCCATTCGCATATGCGAAATTAGAAAACCATTGGTCAACCCTAAGTGAGGGCAATGAAAAGTGAGCCGTTTATCGACTCACGACAGCACTAAAGACTTCCCGTTTAATCGCCTGTAATTACTATTTCATAAGGAGATAGCATCTGCCAATAGTGTAGAAAGTTACCTTCCCATATTTGGTACATCTCTACTGCCTGTTCAATGGGAAATACGCCGAAAAGGTTTTGAAATACGCCTGCTTGGAAATCAAAGTCGAGGTCTTTGGCTAACTCTACATAAGGGCCGCTCCCTAAGTAGGCGAAGTCTGTGATGTAGCACAGATGCCAAGCATTATTTTGCCGTTCCAGTCTAATTTCGACAGGATGAAAACCACCGTTCTCGGCAGAGTAAGTCGGGTCACGAAAGTTGATAGTTACACTATCACCCGAAATGCCCTTTTCATTGAGCATAACCGTTATTGCCTTAGTAAAGTTGTGAGTAACAGGCAATGCTAACCCTTCGCGGAGAATGCGCATAATTTGGTTCCTTGATGTTAATTTGAAATAGGTTGGCTTTTGTCGAAGCCAGTCGCGTAAAAAGCTAATTTAGTTGCATAGGCAGCGTTAAGTTGCTTGTAGAAACAAAGCATGATGGTTTGCCATTTAGCCTTTGACTGCTGAACCACGGAAAGAGAAAGGGCGATACTGATTATCACCCTTTCAGCGGTTCTACTTTTATTGACTTTTTGGCCCTGCCTTTTTAAGAACAGCTGGTTTGAGTAGAGCGCTATCAAGCTCACCTTTTTCAATCGCCTGTATAACGGTATCGATAATCTCAGGTAGCTTGGCTTTATCGCCAACGTCTATCGCAGGTTTACCTTTTTGAAGTTCAATAGGTTTATTACCTACTTTTATTTCAATATAGTAGTGTTCGTCGCTATCGTAATACCACGGTCGAACAGTGGTGGGTCTGCGCTGAGTGGTGATTTCACCTGTTTCAGGGTTCTTAACTTTCTTTTCCTTAAACGCCTCAAAACGTTTGTTGTCGATAAGGCATTGCGCCATCTCTTTTTGTTGCTCCAACCTTTCAATAAGTTTTAAACGCTTACCGATAACGGGAGGTTTAGGCTCAATTTTAGGGCGAGCGATGACCTTGAGCGAACTCAATACGGATGTAGACATAGTGTTTACCTCTATGGGTTAGTGAGGGCGAATAAAGCCCGGTTGGGGTTTTGCTTGCTTACGATGGCTTTCATCTGCCAATAAGTTGATGGCAAAATCTCGAATTGATGCGTTAGGCCGAAACTTGGTGCGGCGCGCTAAGATGGCAAAGTCACCTGGAGTTAGGTATTTCAGTTGAAGCAGCGTTGCACTTTCTGACTCGCTTAGCCTTTTAATTCCTGTTATCTGTTTATACAGCTCTAGTACTTGCACTGAAGTTAAGTATTGGCAATCAAGCTTGAAGTCGAAACGACGCAATACCGCTTTATCTAGTTTGGTGGCAAAGTTTGTAGCGGCAAACAAGGGCTGCGTGAAACACTCTATTTGCGTTAGAAACTCATTAACGAACTGAAGTTCGTGTTGAGTAGTTAGTCCTTCACGAGCACTTAGTAAGCTGTCAACTTCATCAAGAAGGATGACCTGCTCTTCTGTGTGTGCGCGCTGGAAGAGTTCAGCAATTTTCTGTTCGCTTTCGCCCACCCATTTACTTAGTACGTCCGAGCACTTAACCCGCAAGAGCTTCCTATTGTTTAACTCTGCAAGATAATGAGCATAGGCGGTTTTACCTGTACCTGGCGGACCTGAAATTAACGTTCGACTAGGTAGATTGTGCTTAAGTGCATATGTAATATCGTCAAGGTAGGCTTGTGGCTGCTTGATGTTAAGGTAGCTTACTTCAAATGGGATTTCGCCTTTGTAAATAAGCTTGTCTTGCCACTGCTCTGTCGCTCGAAGGGAGTACTCTACGACATCGTTTACCACTGCTTCTGCATCAACGCTCTTTGCTCTAATGGTGTGCGCAATGTGAGTAGCATTTGCCACTATCGCAGGCGTGATATTCTTTACCTGACTGATTTGCTTTCGAACAGCACGAGACACACATAACCCGCGATAGTAAGAGCGCGTAACGCTTTCTATTTCTTCAGGTTTCAATGACGGTACATCAATAGTGAGCTTGAACCTTCTGATAAAGCTGACTTCAAGACTCTGCACATAGTTAGTTATCCAAATACAAGGGATGTCGTTGTGCTCGATGAAACGCTGCAGGTGCTCTTTGCTGTACTGGCTATCAACATTTTCAAATAAGCCCTCACACTCGTCTACTAACAACATAGCGTTAGATTTGTTAGTGAGTAATGAGTTGAGCAAAGAGAGATAACGAAGCCTGTCCTTGTTAGGGAAACGACTGTTAAATTCATCATCGGCATAATTGCATGCTAGTGCAGTAGAGCGGATTTCATAAAGCGTTCTGCCACAATGCTTCGCTAGAGCGCGAGATAATTCCGTTTTGCCGGTTCCAGAGTCACCGTACAGCAATACACTTGTACCCACGCTTCTGGCTTGTGTAGCAGCATTTAAGTATCGCGCTAGAAGCGCTGTATTGACATGCGGAAAATCCTTGAGCCCAAATACAGCGTTAGGAGACGGGTGAAGCAGCGGCTCGATTAGCATCTCTCTAGAGGTTATTTTTTCAGTAAGTAACTTACGGATAAGCACCTTAGGCATTTCACCAAAATCATATGATGAAAAATCCACATCCGGTAAGAAACCATATTGATTTAATCGCCCTGTAGCGTGAATAAACTGCTCGTCATTAACGCCTGTAATGTCTTTAATAATTTCATTTAGAGACAAATGACTAGCCTGTAAATGCACGGATGAAGCTAACGCCCTCAACCACTGATTTACTTGAGAAAGTAAAGCGAACTGAACAAGCGAATCGGTTTGTTTCGGTAAATCCATTAGGCTTCTAATGAAAATACAGTTGTCTAGAAACGTTTTGGTAACCTTAGGTTGCCTATCGCTTATAGTTAAGCATGCTTTATAGTTGACGCTTTCATTTCTGTCTTTGAAAAACGGTACGCTTGAAACACTGCTCCCGCGCAGATTAGACGCAAGACTTTTACTGAGTACATCGGTATCAACTGATGGCAAGTACCGAAGTAGCCGCTTGCTCCACTCACACGCAAGGTAATGCAGCTCACCAGACTTTCTTAACACTTTATGAGACATATAGACCTCACAGCTTGTAGGAAAGTAAGGAGGCTGCTTGTTGCATGACCTTTTCACTGCGTTTGTCATACATAATCGTGGTACTGATATCTGCATGCCCTGCCATTTGTCGAACGGTATTTAAATCGACATTCTGCTCGAGTAAACGTGTGATGAAAGTACGCCGAAGGTCGTGGGGAGATACGCCCTCGATGCCAATGGCGGACAGTGATTTACGAATTAGTGAATAAACAGCACATGAAGACAAGTGAGTATCGTGTTGAATGTTCCCGCCTCTCGCTACTCTATGAAACAAATAACCTTCTTGTTTACCACGTAGCACTAGCCATTCGTTTAAGGCGAGTTGCGCCCATTCCGGTAAGTGAACGGTACGGCTCTTGTTCCCCTTCCCTTTCCTCACAATAAGTGCCGAGCCTGCTATGTAGTCCTGAAGTAATAGCGCAACTAGCTCACTTCGCCGTAGCCCCGTTCCTAGAAGTATAGCCAATACAGCACAATTACGGATACCAAGTACGGACGTATTTTGTTTCAAATATGCGAAAAGCGTTTGAACTTGCTTAACCGAAAGCGGCTTCCCGTCATGCGCGCCGTGGCTCACTTTGCTGATAGCGCGGAGCTGAACTAATTGTATTTCAGGCGCAAGACCTGACATAACAGCAACGCTTACAATACTGCGTATCGCTGTCATTGCTCTGTTTATGGACCGTGCTGACCAGCCATTAGCGACAAGCAATGCTTTGATATGACTAGCTTGTTGAAAGTCTATTTTGTGGTACATCATATGGCGCTTGTTTTCGGGCCAGCGTAGCAAATCAGCGATACTATTTAGCTGTGAAGCAATAGAACGCTGACTATTAGGCGCAAGTCGACCTAAATACAGTGCATAGGGGCAAGCTGCATTCATAAAGTGCTCCTATATTTAGTTTAAAAGTATTGAAATAAAATAGGATTGCTGTGAAAAGCTAAATATATGATAGCGAGGGTTGGTGAAAGGTAATACGGCTGTTTTGTACCAGTTTAGTGAAGCTAAGGTACGCAGGCACCTTAGCTTTAATGGTTTGTTGTTATTGCTTCAAGAAGGTTTCAACGAACTCCTTTTGGGTACATCGCCCCCTATTACTAACCCACTTACGAAAAGGGCTGCAAAAGTGCTTGAGGTACTTGATAGAAGGTCCATAATCCCAGCTGAATTCCCCGGAATGAATATCTATTCGATGACGAGCCATCAACCTTCTCAGCTTTCTCCGCTCATTATCACTTTGCTGAGCAGCAATAACTTGATGAGCACCTAAGTTCTTAATACAGTTTAGTAATCTGAAGTCTAACTGAGTCGATGTACATAACTTATCGAGGTCGTAGATAAACAAATTGTCGAGAGCTATATGCTTATCAACTAGTGAAATCAGCTCCTCCCAACAGGTTGCATTCTTCAGTTTTACTTTCTTCTCGATGCGGGTGCAAGGCTTGTTTAGACTGGGTGCACTCGGTCTGCCAGACCTCAAGAGTTTTTCGTTTCGGCTGTACGCTGTGACTCTAACTGTGGACCGCAAACTTCCGATACCTACTCCTGTTAGTGATCCATTTTCAACATAAAACGCACTTTTTTTGCTTCCGCGTAGCTCAACGCCAATTGACCCAAGCGGGCGAAAGAAATCAGTCGCTAGATGAAACATTGATATACTGAACAAGGGAGTAAAGCCTTGCCTCTTATTACATTTTCGGGTGAGATATTTAAACCAGAAACGAGCAACGTCATAGTGATATCTGGTTAGCGGAAAACCTTTCAACTGAATTAGAAGCTTTTCATCGATAGAGTATCTGTAACCAGTGCTTATAACTAAACAAGGTGTTTCAGTGTTTATCTTTCCATATTGAAATTCTTTGCACAGCGGCAGAATTACACTCTGCTGGTAACTTCTAGAGCGCTTCATGATGGCGTATGGTGAACAATGGTTCTTGAACGAAAGCTTTTCCACACATTTGAACAAAGATTGCTCAAATTGGGCCAAGTTTTCATTTGATAGCCCGGTCACTAAGATGTTTAGGGCGTCTATGTCTACATTGATTGTATTTCCGCGCATATTAAAGTTCCTCCTCTGATTCTTCCAGTTCTATGAGGCAATTCTCGAGGTCTTCAATTAGCGCTTGCACTAGCTCTTCGTCGTCAATTAGCGTAAATATTATTTTTGCAATTGCTTTTTCATCTTTGACCGTTAGCGCTTCTTTCAACCGAGAGAAGTCAACATCCTTAGTTGGCCCACTTTTGGGGGCATCAACAGTTTCGCTAATACATTGTTCAACAAATTTCTTTGTGACGCTTTCCGGTGAGGGCTTAGATTTTATTTTCAGATTTTCACAGACCTTACGCCATACTCGATACCTTACATCAACATGAAGTTTGCGCATTGCTAGTAGTGATGAATTGGAATACTTACCAACAGGTAGAGATAAGCTTAAAGCTATCTCACCTGCTTTTGCGTGTTCAAACAGCATTGAGTAACTTATACTCGGAAAGGTTTCAGTACAGAAACTCTTGAAGTTTGGGAAGCCAATAACACTATAAGCCTGATTGATGTAAAGGGTTGTAACACTTTCTGCAAAATCGCAGTGTGAATCATTTATAAGATCGATTAGATCGTAAATTTTATCTTCATTTAATAAACTCATTTTAATCTCCGTAACAAATTGACTGACTATCAGCGACACGAAATTGCCGCTCACGGAGGAATTAGAAAAAACGACAGCGATCTGCATAAAAAATAAATAAAAAAGCAGAACAATTAGGAATAACAACCAACTCAAGTAATATAAGGTTATTAATCATACCCTTACACCATTATTTAGAAGTAAATCCTGAGCTCAGGATTAGTAAGCACCCTTATAAATTTGAATTACACAACTACGAATTAATGATAATCGACAAAAAGTGACCTAGAACATCAATTCCATTATCAAAATGTGCTCTATTAAGCACGCTGCACAGTCATATTAAGATTATTGTGGTTTATCACTCATAACGAAGCATTGGCTTGATTTACTTCTTTTAGGACAAAGTGATGTACCAAAGTATCTTAACTCTGATGCTCTGCCGTGCATGAACAGCCTTGCCTGGAATAGCAATTTTCTTTACTGGGGCACCACAGAAAGTCATATAAGGTATTAATTGGCCAAGTTAGATATATCTTTTCTCTTTAATTCAAATAGCGATAAAAACCGATGGTGATAAGCCATAGACTCGTAGGTCTCATTAGAGGAATTAGCACAAGTCCACTAATTGCGGCCTAGTTAAAACATCGACATCAACTCACCCATGGTTTATAATTTAGTGGAAATAATAAAATTTATAAACCACTTGGAGATTGACTATGTTTTCAGAACGTTTGATGCGAGCACGTAAAGCTGCAGGTATGTCTATGAACGCTCTGGGCATTGCAATTGGTGTATCTGCTAATGCTATTAAGAAATACGAACATGGCGAAGCAATGCCGTCATCAGGGAAGCTTTATAAACTCGCAAAGACTTTAGGAGTCCGCTCAGAATACTTTTTTCGACCAACAAAAGTGGAGTTGGGACATGTTGAGTACCGAAAACGTTCTAATACCCCACAGAAAACTCTCGACCGTATAAATGGCGATGTTCTAGATCAAGCTGAATTATGGACTGAATTGCTAGACCTTTTTCCAGATTCTGTCCGTCCGATAAGTAAATTTACTCTACCAGGTAATTTACCCGAGACAGTTGATTCTGAAGAAGCAATTGAATCTATTGCTGAACAAATGCGGAAAGAGTGGCAGTTAGGTCTTAACCCTATTCCTGATATGATCGATTGCCTTGAATCTCGAGGCATTATGGTTATCTGTACCGACGTCAATATAGGTAATAAGTTTGATGGATTAGCCGGACAGATCAACGAGTCACCAGTTATTGTTGTATCAACAACACAGCCTGGAGATCGACAGCGGTTTACACTAGCTCATGAGCTAGGTCATTTAGTATTGCACGGTCGGTTACCTGATACTATTGACGAAGAGAAAGCATGCAACCACTTTGCAGGTGCCTTTTTACTACCTTTGATAGCAATCAAACAACACCTTGGCACATATCGGCAGGCTCTTGAGCCGCGTGAGCTATTTATGCTTAAGCAAGAGTTTGGCATTAGTATGATGGGCATTTTGGTTCGTGCGGGTCAGGCAAACGTAATTTCATCATCTTTGCAAAAGCAATATTACATGAAATTCAATAAGCTCAAGTGGCGTACACGGGAACCAGGCACCGCCTACCCTCAAGAAACAACATTTCTTTACAAACAGCTCGTCTATCGAGCGTTAGCGGAAGATTACATCACAGAATCAAAAGCTGCTGAATTTTTAAAAATGCCACTTTCAGCATTCCACAAAGAACGTAAGCTAGGAATGGCTGATGCAATTACTAATTAGTGACGCAAACATCCTAATTGATATGGAAGAAGGGGAACTGCTGCCACAAATGTTCCAACTTCCTTATAACTTCTCCATCCCCGATATCTTGTTTTACGAAGAACTAGAACAAGAACACAACCATTTAATTGAGCTGGGTTTGAGACTTGATGAGCTTGAGGGAGAGTTAGTAAGTTATAGCGTAGCGCTTGTTGAGCAATATCGAAAACCTAGCCGCAATGATTGTTTTGCGCTTGCGTTGGCGAAACATCATCAGTGCCCACTTCTTACTGGAGACAAAGATTTACGAGCCGCAGCAGAAAATGAAGCTGTTGTTGTCATGGGCACAGTGTGGCTCTTAAAACAACTTGTAATACTACAGCTTATTACAGCGGACGAAGCGAGGACCTCATTAACTCTAATGAAAAATGCTGGCCGTAGGCTGCCATGGCGGAGAGCTGAAGAGTATATTTTAGAAGCAGAACAGCAAATATTGAAAGAACATACACTTGAGCCATGAGTATCAGGAACTATACCGTTGCTTTAAATACAACCACGCCTTCTGTACTCAGCCTCCCAAACCTTGAAGCGCTGTGTAAGTAACTCTTTGGTTTTTAAACCTCGTGCGAGCGCACGTTTGCTTTTTGCCCTTTCTTCTTTATTTTCGAACGTTACTCCGGATAGCTCCTGCTCAAACATACTAGGGACGACATGACTGTAGTGTTGCTCTATCATCGCAATGCTAGTACCGCATTGTCGAGCAAGTACATCAACTCTTAAAGTTCGGCTAAGTAATTGCCAAGTTATGTAAGTATGGCGCAGCGAATAGAGTGTTCTTGGTCCATCTGGGCTGGTCTTCAGCTCTGCTTCTTCTAATGCAGATACAAAGGTTCTACCCAGTTCATTGGTACTTGAACCGTCTGCTAAGAGAAATATCTTGTCGGACGGTCGGCGATTAGGAAAACGATCCATTAAATTCATTAGGGGAAAGACAAATTCATCTTTTCACACAACGGTTCTAGTGCCAGTATGTTTAGTGGTCTTGCCTTTTCGTACCTTGATTTTAAAAATAACTTGGTGCTCTTGTCTCGTCATTAAGATGTCAGCCCAAGTCAGTTCTTCCATTTCAGTGCCAGGACGAATACCTGTATTGACAACTACGTCAGCATAATCAAGTAAAAGTTCTCTTATTTGCCTTGTCTTTTCCTTACGGCTGTTGTCTCTCATACTTTCGAGAGTTTCAACGACCTTCTCATATTCAACTTCGCTGAAAGCAGCACGTCTAGCCCCCTGCTCTCCTTTGTTGCTTAATACTGGAACCTGAACTGGCAACATCCATTGGTTTTCAATCGCTGCTTTAAACACCATTTGTAGCGCAGCGTTATGATTTAGAAGAGTCGATTTGTTAAGAACCTTACCAGCCTTTTGTATTCGCCAAATGTCGAACTCTTTAAGCTTGTCTTGGTCAATAGAAGTGATATATGTACGGTCAAAAAATGGAATATGATATTTTTTCAAAGCCCCAATGTAGTCTTTGTAGCTAACTTTTCCACCGCCGTGAGCAAGCTCATGTTCCATAGCAAGAATGCTTTTTGCAGCTACATCGCGAAAACGCTTGCTCGTTGTGAGTGTTCCGGTTTCCGCTTTTATTTTCCACTCCATACGTAACAGTCTAGCCGCTGCTACAGCTTCTTCTTTATCAACTTGTTTAGTTGATTTGCAATGCCACTTCCCGAAAAGTTGAAAACGGGCGTACCACTTTTTGCTGTTATCTTGCAGGAAAACGTAGAGCGTGTCGTCGATGTCATGTCTTGCTAACTGCTTAGCCATAAATACCCATTTGCAAAGAAAAAATAATGCGCTTACTTCGAGTATATATGGCTTAGTTACAATAGCTACCTGTTTTATATAGATATTTTTAGGTTATGTTAATACACATTAACGTGACCTATTAGTCTGAATCTAGAAACCTGGTGGCGGTTCAAGTCCGCCCACTGGTACCATCTCTTTTCTTACCAATGAAAGAGATAACAATAAGCCGACGCAAGTCGGTTTTTGTGTCTGAAATTCGTTGAACGCTTTATTAACGCATAACCTTCGAATCTTCAGCGTTCGCTGCGACCGACTAAGCCATAGTTTCACTGTGAAAGTAAATAGGACAGTCACTTTCCCTAGCTATATTTGATAATGGCAGCTGATTTTATAAATCCCCCACACAGCCGAAGTTCTTAGCCTTTTAATATGAACAAAGATCTAATTGAGAAATGGGCTAACAATTAAAATGAAGAGCAGTCGCTATATTGAAGCTGAGGATATTATACTGTCACAATACCAGTGAAAGGCGTTCCAAGCGTCTTTCACTGGCTCCTTGTTTTAAATGAAAGAAACTTTGCTCGTTTATGGGACTGATTTGAAACTTAGAACAACTTCTAATATTAAAACTCAAAATGAAAGTTAACTAATTCATAAAGTTGCGCTTGTAAACTATAAAAATGGAAGCACAGCAATACCAATTGCAAGCCATACATACGCGATTATCGAAAGCGTCAGCAATACCCAATCGCCAAGGCTTTTACTGCCTGAGGTCGATTTCTCTTTTTTGGAGTAATGCCAAAAGATGAATGCGCCGGTTAATGTAAGAAAGGCCACATTCAAGAAAAAAGCGTAATCAATGTTGAAGAACTCCCGATCGGTCATCGACTGAAACCCGGAGGCATCTGGTAAGTGCCCCAAGAGATCGAGTCCGTAGTGCATGACGAGCGAGACTCCTACAAGGGCACATAGAAATACAATCAGTATATAGATAGCCATTTTCCAGCCATAGTACTGCGCCTGAATCCGCAACACTGGAAATACCACCAAATCACTAAAAATAAACGCCATTACTCCGGCGAAACTGACCCCCTGCCCGAATAACACCGCCGCTAGCGGAATGTTGCCCATTGAACCAATAAACGTAAAAAAAGCCGCGACTGGGCCTACGATTGTCTGTGCGAGAATTTGTAAAAAGGAATTCGACTCCTGTCCGGCCCCTATGAAGAGAGATTGAAAAAATTCAGTGGGAACGAATACCGCGATGATACCGGCAACCGTAAATCCAATGGTTACATCTTTCCATACCATCTTCCATTCCATTGTGTAACGGCTGGCAACTTGGTGCCATCCTGCTTTACTCATTATTTTATCTTTCCAGCCTTTTTCCTTACTATTTGCCTGGCTGTCGCCTCCCTCTGCTTTTTTCGCGTGTGATTGCGCTTTTTCCTCAAGCTCTTTTTTACACGTCAGTTTGACCAAAAGCCACACGGCCAGGATAAGCAGAATACCACCGACATATTCTCCTACAACGAACTGCCACCCAAGAAAAATAGAAATGATTATGCCTAATTCCACCACCAGGTTGGTGGACGCCAACATGAAAGCAAGCGAAGGAACTAAGCCTGCACCTTTTACAAATAGGGCACGCGTCGTCGATAACGCAGCGAAGGAACATGAACTGGAAATAAAACCAAAGAAAGTGCCCAATGCCACACTTTTAGGGCCGGCTTTTCCCATGGACTTTTGCATGCGCTCTTTGGTCACAAAAACTTGGATCATTGAGCTTATTAGGTAACCAAGCGCGAAAGCCCAAAAAGCCATCCAAAACAGACCCAAGGTAGTGTGAGCCGCCTCTTGCCATTGCGTTAAAAACTCACTCATTGTTCTCTCCTTTAAGACAATGTTAATCAATCGCCGATTCAATTAATGGCTTTATGGATTGCTGCGTATTTGTATCTCAACCATCGGTGCATGGAACATTACATTCTGTGCTGTATCATGATGCCTGAGCCTGAAGCACTTGGTTGATACGTGACGAAACAAGTCAGTGCTAAGAGAATGAATTATTTAAGGTGATGCGGGTATTACTTCTCATCAATACTGATGTCTCTTGCTTTAGTGTAAGCTTCCCAACCTTCTTTTGCTGCATAAGGTACAATGAGCAATGCCGCCACAGGATCAGCCCACCACCAACCAAACCAATTTACCAATAGCAAACCGGCAAGGACAACGATCGTTTGGTATAAGCAGATAAAGGTATCTTTAGCATCGGCGAGTAACGCCGGGCTATCCAGCTTGCGGCCATATTTTCTTTTGAAATGAATCAAAATCGGGTTGATAAGCAAGGAAGTAACTAAAATGATTAACCCCATAGTGCTCCAGCTTGACGTTTGCTGACTAAGAAGTTTTGTAACGGAATCATAAGATATAAATATGCAGACCAAAGTAAATGATACGGCAATCACGTAGAGAGTGATTTTCTTCCGTCTATTTACTTGTTTTTTATCAATTCCCTTAAGTTCGCCGTGTAGACGCCAGCCTAGCGTGGTAGCGCTTAACACCTCTATTGTACTGTCCAATGCCCACCCTATGAGCGCTGAACTATTAGCAATTATTCCTGCGATTAAAGCTACTATGACTTCAATTGCATCATAGATGACATTTAATATTTGAAGCGTTCTGGCCTTTTTTAAATCACTTTTTCTTGTTGGTTCCATGTTTTACCTTTTATATATTCCATCCAATAAAATCTTCATATTTTTTCGCACTCGTTCTATACTTGTTTCTTTAGAAGTCAAGTAAGCTAATTACGCCATTTCCAAAACTTGCCTGAGTACAGATAAGCACTGCGTACATGGGGTCCATTGTGACCAGGTTTTATAAAAGGGGCCTACCACATTTTCCAGACAACATTTACTAAAAAGGAAAAGAAATGACATTTGCTTGCGGGCTTGCAGACAAATGTTTAATTCTATTCATCACGCGCTTTATCTGAACGTAAGTATTTCCACAACGCAGCCACTGCCCCGATTAGGACCATCACTACCAGTAGCCAGATCAAACCCATACCTATCATCATTTCAACCCCCATCGTCTCTCCCATACAATTCATCATGATTTATGTACTCCCTAATTGAACCACCCGCATTTATGTAAACCGGCAAAGCCATAATGACGTCAAATTGAACCATCATAGGCCTTAGAGTGCAGTACCCTTAGACTAGAGGTAGGCGGGCACTCTTGGCTCCAATTTTTCCATAGGTTTTTGCGTTCGCTTTTTGTTGACAAAGACTTGGCTCATTGAGCTTATTAGGTAGCCAAGCACGAAAACCTAAAAAGCCATATAAACAGTGCCAAGGTAGTATGAGCAGTCTCTTGCCATTGCGTTAAAAACTCACTCATTGTTCCCACGTTTTTGGCGATGTTAATCCATCCCTGATTCAATTAATGGCTTTATGGATTGTTGCGTATTTGTACTTTAACTATTGGTGCGGGGATCATTTGGCAAGGCCTGACTTTCCTAGACACTTTCTATGTCCTTAAAATACTGCCTGTCATATTCTGTTGGTGACGTGCTTCCGTTGGCAGGATGAGGTGTTCCGGAAGACTATTACATTTGATGATTTTTACTATTACAACCTGATAAGTAAGCGGAAGAGATTTCTTGACATTGTTCGTAGGAATGAGGCCTGACTTTGCAAAGAATTTGCAAAGCTTCTCAATGTAAACATATACCCATGATTTCAATAAAGTAATGTATGCGCATTTATTTCAAAATCCGTTGCTAGCGATAGCGTGGCGGTTCAAGTCCGCCCACTGGTACCATATTCTTCTTTTAGAATAATATACTGAAACCGACCTTTGAGTCGGTTTTTTATGTCTTATTTTCTATTCAAACGCGGATGTATCATCCATGAGACTGTATTCAATCGTCGCCAAATGCATCACCCAGTTCAATCAGCCCTGCCTCTGACAAATTTATGAGTTTTAATAATGCTATAGTTTGTTGCTGTTCTTCGTAGTCATTCGCATCCTGAATAACATACTTTGGCTTGCCATTTTGCGTGACCAAAATGGGATTATCCAATTCCAGATGATTCGCATGTTCCTTCATGTAAGATACAGTTTGAGTTTTCATGACAATCTCTATTGGTCTAAATATAGACTTATTATAGTCCGATAGACGAAAAATGAAACGGATAGATTTCCGAGTGGCCCGCAAATTTTCATGATATACCTATACCGGAACATTTATTTAATCAATTCGGCTTCAAAATTGAAAACTCTGCATGTTATGCTTACACATCAATTCAGCGATTAAAGACCACTTACTTGACAAAGTTTGATAAAGATCTCCCGAAGTTAGAGATGCGGCTTGACGCATTTTTTGATGCCATTGATGACGAAGATTACAAACTTGCCCGACTCATTGTAAAAAAGGCGGTCAGGAAATTCCCCCGACATCCTGTTTGCTTCGCGCTTCAAGGGTTAGCAGCTGTATTTATCGATGACGATCATACCGATGGTTATTTGTTTTTTAAGCAAGCAATAAACAGTGGCTACGCACCTGCTTTTGTATACTTTAACTTTGGACTCTGCGCCGAAAAATCTGGCTCAATTGCTGAATCTTTAGCGGCTTTTCAAAATGCGCTGGACAGTGCGTCACCGGAAGAACTTCATCAATATGAACCTGCCAGACTCCATCTCCAGGCGATTAGAGAACAACTTCCCGAACACCTCACTTTAGAACAGTACCTTATAGACGCCAAAATTTTTGAAGAAGGTGTTGTATTGTTAGAAAGTCATAAGTTCAGTGAAGCGGCAAACTGCTTTACTCTGCTGTTAAAAACCCAGCCTGAGCATGTACAAAGCTGCGGCAATTTGGGAATTTGTCAGATGTATTTAGGCGATCACTTGTCTGCAAAACGTGCGTTTCATCGAGCGTTAGCGATTGATCCAGATTACCGGTTAGCTGAAACTAACCTGACATTATTAAAAGCGCTTGAAGACGGAGAGATAGAAGAGCTTCCCGGACTTGGTATTACCGATTTCTATGCAGAAAAAGAGAAAACCTCAAATCCTGCCACTGAACTCAATCAGGCAATATCACAAGCCGTGGCCAACGAGCAGTTTAATTCAATTGAGGATGCCCAAGCATTTGTTGAGAACTATATGAATGAGCATAACAGTTCACCAAATACTGATATGCTTAACCTCACACCAAGCCAAACTCACAAGCTACTTACTGAGCCTTTCGAATCCAGTGATTTACTTAGCTGGCAATTTTCGGATGTTACCAAATTTACATCAGCCCCTGTTTATTGGTTAGCTGTAAATTTAATAGGAGCGTTAGGGGCTGATGGAGTTAAGTGCACCGCCAATGGAAATTTGCCCCGCAATTTATGTCGGTCTCTATTCGATAGTTATATGAAAAAGTTTGCTCCCAACCTTATAGTTTCCAAAATAAATAAAGAAGACGATTTCATTAACCTACATGTAGTTCGCAGCATCTTGTTGATTGCCAAGTTAATTCGTAAACACGGTGGACGCTGGAAGCCATTGAAATCAACATGGCAACTTTATGAGCGCATACAGCAAGGTGATAACACAGCTTCGACTGAACTTTATCAAGTGCTGTTTCAGACGTATGCTACTGAGTACAACTGGGCGTACATTAGTGGCAATGAGAGCGATTGTGCATTCTATCAGTTCAGTATAGGTTACTCATTGTATATGCTTCGTCATCTTGGCGCTGAATGGCGACATTACCGAGAATACCAGGTACTTTATGAGCAGGCTTTCCCAGAACAAGTAGATCCGCTTTCAGAGTTTTCAAATGTAAATTTTCCTTCACAATATATTCTTCATTTCTGGTTCGACTTTGCGTGGCAAGTCGGCCTAATAGAAAAACGTGAAAGTACCGATGAAAAAAGAATAAGCTTTTCCAAAGAAATTATCGCGACTCCTCTGTTTAGCGAGCTGATATCTTGGCACATATGAATCCGGTGATAAAAACCGTCATTTACTCTAATCGAATGCATGCGGCATCAGTAATAATCCCCCTGTGTCCATGACTCTCTCCGCAAAAGAGAGTATAAGATCACAGGCGCAATAATTTTTCTGGTTTTAATACTACTTGTTAAGACAACTGGCTAATTTATGTTCGTGATTTTGCCCTGGTATACTCGCGCGTTAACTTCCTCCCAAGAGAAGTAGATTCCTGGTTCACGTCCTTCTAAAACAACATAATACTTATTCCACGACTTATGTGATCGAGAAATACTGTCAAAATCTCTGGCCATTGTACTCTCCTGTAAATAACGGCGTTAATTCTTAATTACGCTTTACAGTTTTTGATTTGACAGGTTTTGAATATACAGAAAGTTGCCGATGAATATGAATCTAGCGCAGCTTTTATGTTGGGGTATCGGTTTTAACATTTTTTTGGGGTTTTCAAAACGCAACATCTAAAGAGGGTTCTAAAAATGAAAAGTGTCAGTGGGGTGTAAAACTAAATTAAGGCAACTTAAATGACAGCATCGAATTCACGTATTGGTATCTTTTGGATTTACCATGAAAGGCTAATATCTAGGTCTATATTATTGTCGAAAGCAAAGTACAGTAGTCAGGGTATTGCCGACACCTATTTTAGCCATATAAGTGTTTGGGAAACCGAGAAAGCTTACCTTCCAGAATTTCCTACACTTATGAATTCTGAGTATCAGATGTTCCCTCGTGGACGAGTTCTCTTTGAGAAGAGATGTGCTACGTTTAAAATTTTTGCTGATAGCACTATTATTAAAAATAAGTACAGTAGAAAACTCATTATCGACGCTTTTTCTTTACAGGACGAAAAATGTAAATGGAAAAGAGATACTCACTATGCGGTCTTTTGAATCGCCTACTAATGACTTTTATTCAACCTTTCAAACGCATAATCAATTTACCGGATACATTAACTCTGAATCGTTAGGTTGCAATAAGTATTCGCGAGCGAGGTGAAAGCACTCATGAAAATGGTGCTTTCTGTGAGTTACCTGATAACTAAATAAAATCGATCAATGTGGAAGAGCCCAGAGCATGGAAGATAACCTACTCATAAACTTAAGAAAGTATCGACCTAGTGATAAATCAGATCCATTAGAGAACTTTTTAACAGAGGCATTTGCGCACTTATTAAAAAATAGCAGTGAGGTTATGGTAGCTCTCTTAGAAGAGATTGATTCAAAATCAGCGCTCCCAAAAGCTTTCAATGCCAGTAGTTATGAGGTCTCGACGCAAGACAACTTTGACGGAAAGTTTCCTGACATGCTTGTTAAGTGGGACGACGTGGTAATAGTTTTCGAGCATAAAGTCTATTCTGAGTTGAGTTACTCTCAGCTCGATAATTACAGAGCCTATGCTGAAGAACATTTCAATTATCATTACGTTGTTCTTATAACTGCACGAGAGTATCAACATAAACAAAACCCCGACTGCGCTATTTGTTGGCATGATATTCACGAACTATTGGGTAAAATTAAGCCTTTAAAAAATGAAACAGCCAAATGGTACTTGGAGTCCTTCAAAGGACTTCTTCAAGCAGAGGGATTGGGTAAGATATCTCCTATCAATCAATTGGCTATTACGCATTACCTTGAAGCTAAACAGCTAGAAGAACAAATGCGTTCGCTAATCAAGCAAGCCTCTCTTGAACATATCCCTTGGCCTTTAGCCCAATTTTTGGCACCTACTGTAAAAGATCGACTTTCCGCTGTTGAGCGTCGAATTGGAATAGAATTTTGTAGTTTTGGAAATGAGCAGAAGCTTGATTGGAAGCCAGGTATTTTCTGCGGCTTTTTGACTGATGGTGCTGACCATAAATTTGAACACATAACGGGCAAACACATGCACGTCGGATTAATCTTCGACTTTCAAAAATCGTTACATAACTCGCTCCAATCAAGCACTACTTTTAAACGGCTTAGAAGCGAGATCGCAGAAAGAATTAACGAGTTAAATACATCGAACGTTAGTTATTCGCCCCATGATAATAAGTGGAAAGTGATTGATAATTTGAGCGCTGATACAAATGCCGAAGTAAACCTTTATCACCCTTTCGCTGTTTTGATGCGCATGGATGCATTTTTCTCTGAGTTACATGATTCTCCAGAGCAGCTTAATGAATTTATTCGTTCAATTAGTTCATTACAGCAGTTACTTCTATCTTGTCCGAATTTCCAACCTTTCCTTGCAGAATTGAGTAAAAATAAAGACGAATGATGTCTACTTTTTGAAAACAGATACTAAAGCAGGCCTATAGGCCGCCGCTCCTGACGAAGCTTCTAAAGTTAAAGCATCAATGGATGAAATGTGAACCCCGAATGAGCGTCATAAACTCCAGAGATAAAAAATTAAACACCACACAAAACTGTTTAAATATACAGTGCATTGATTTATCCTATTGAAGTGCTCTTCAATAGGATTTTTTATGCTCTCTCATTCTGAATTAAACCCGCAGCAGCAAGAAGCCGTGAATTACGGGTTGAGTTCCGTAGGAGTGGGCGAAACGGAGCTGAGCGATGAAACGCACCACCCGCTGTTAATTATTGCAGGCGCTGGTACAGGTAAAACTAACACCCTCGCCCACAAAACGGCACAGTTAATATTGCATGGTGTTGCGCCAGAACGAATTTTATTGATGACGTTTGCGCGAAGGGCTTCGTCGGAATTAAGTTCACGAGCGAACCGCATAATAGAGCGAACGTTGCGTGAGAAACAAAAGGCGTATCATCCGGTCACACTTCCTTGGATGGGCACTTTTCATTCAATCGCATCGCGACTGCTACGAGAGCACGCTTCACTCATTGGTTTAGATCCCGACTTTACGGTTATGGATCGTAACGACAGCGCGGATATGCTTGACTTGCTTCGTCACGAACTTGGCTTTAGCGGTGTCAATCGGCGCTTTCCTAAAAAGAAAACGTGTTTAGACATTTACTCTCGTTGCGTGAACGCGCAAGCACCGCTTATCGACATACTCGATACTCATTTCCCCTATTGTAGCGAGTGGGAAGAAGAGCTGAACACGCTGTTTGCTCACTATGCGAAAACTAAAATTGAACAAGTGAGTTTAGACTACGACGATTTACTGCTTTACTGTTTTCACATGGCGCAGGTCGACGCCATTGCTCAAAAAGTAAGAGAGCAATTCGACAAGGTGTTGGTAGACGAATATCAGGATACCAACGTTCTTCAAGCTGGCATTCTAAAAGGTTTCTTCCCTTCTGGTGAAGGTCTTACCGTTGTAGGCGATGACGCCCAATCAATCTACTCATTTCGTTCAGCAACGGTAGACAATATCCTTAACTTTCCAACTGCATTTTCCTTGCCTGGCAAAGTGATAACGCTACAACAGAATTATCGGTCACATCCGAACATATTGAACTTGTCTAATACCCTTCTTTCAGAAAGCGACGAAGGCTACAAGGTGTCGTTGTTCAGCGAGCGTAAAAGCGGCCCTATGCCTAAGTGGGTAACTGTTGAAAATGACATGTTCCAAGCAGAATATATTGTTGAGCGAGTTTTGGCGGCTCGTGAAGAGGGGGTCGATTTAAAACAACAGGCGGTGTTGTTTCGTTCAAGCTACCACAGCGATCGATTAGAACTTGAACTTACTCGACGCAATATCCCTTTCGTTAAACATGGTGGCCTTAAATTTCTGGAAGCTTCGCATGTAAAAGATATGCTTTGCATTTTACGGTGGGCAGATAACCCTAAACATAAAATATCAGCCTTTCGAGTGCTTAAGTTATTGCCCGGCATAGGTCCAAAGATAGCTGAGAGAGTTTTTAACGATTTAGAAAAGCACGACTTTGCATTGGGTAAATTGCGCAGCTTCGCACTTTCAGAGTCCGCGAAGCCTTCATTCCTTTCTCTTATAGATTTACTAGATAACGTGCACCACAACAATATTCCATGGACCGAGCAAACAAGCGCCATCGCAGCCTTTTATAAAGATTTGCTGGAAGCTAATTATGACGATCATTTCACACGTTTCGGCGATATTGAACAGCTCACAATGATCTCTGGGCAGTATTCATCGAGAGAGCGATTTTTAACTGAACTCACACTAGATCCACCGCAGAGCACAGGTGATCTGGCGGGTAAACCTTTGCTTGATGATGATTTTCTTATCTTGTCGACGGTGCATAGCGCTAAAGGCCAAGAATGGAAGCATGTATTTGTGCTAAATGTTGCTGACGGCAATTTTCCCAACGAGTACGCAGCGGGCGATAAACGCGCTCTCGAAGAAGAGCGACGTTTGCTTTACGTAGCCATAACACGAGCGAAAGATGAGCTTAGCTTAGTTCAGCCTCTGAAATATTGGGTGCCAGAACAACAAAAGTTTGGTGACAAGCATGTATACGGTGCCAAGAGCCGTTTCTTTACCGATGCAGTTTGCGCTTGCATGGAACCCATTGCTTACCCTAAGCGTACTGCTTCAGCCAGTGAAAAGAAGATAGCTAAAGGCGCTATAGCCGATATAAAGAAAAATATTCTTGGGATGTGGAACAATACCAGTCCGCATAGATAACTCTCCCCTCAGCGAGAGTTAAAATGTTCATAATCAAGGCGTGTTACCGCAGGTGAAGTGGTTCTACATCAAGGTGACACAACAAAGAGTACAGACATTTAAAGAAAAATGACGCGCCCCGTCATAACACTGAAATAAACTCCCTGTAGCGTGAAGTATTCAGTGAAAGAGTCTTCAACGGCTCAGCTTCAAAAACGCTAAATGCTCCAATACGAGTTTTCATGAAGAAATTGAAACGCTATCAATATGAAAGATATGCCATTCTCTGCCAACTCGCCTACCCTGATGCCGACGAGCAATACCAAAAAATCTTAGATCCGTTTTATGAACGCCAGCTAGTCGATAAGTACGGCAGAATGAGCGTAAGAATCTTGTGGGTCGAAAATAAAAAAGAGGTCATTATTGTTTTTCGCGGATCATTGGGGGTAAGAGATTGGCTAGCGAATTTATTCTTCATCCCAAACAAACTCAATCAGTTAAACAGAAAATTCTGGGTCCACTGGGGGTTTGCGCGGCTATTGGCTCAACCTATGTATTCCAGCACTAAGACATCTAATGAAGCATTACCACTGAGAGAGCTACTTGTAAAAGTGCTTGAACCACTTAGGCAGCAAGGCAAGCGCTTTACATTCATTGGCCATTCGTCCGGCGGCGCAGTAGCGGTATTAATGGCTGATTACTTTGAGCGTTTATACGCAAAGTCAGTAAAAAGGGTAGTGACTTTCGGACAGCCCGCAGTGGGTACGCGCTCTTGGTATAAGCACTACACGCTACACCATAGAACGTATCGCATTTGCTGCGATTTAGATGTAATAACCTTTATGCCGCCCTTCCCTTTTTACTTCTGGCACGTTGGCAAGATGCTGTGGCTGCACGATGATAAAATTTACGAAAACACGCCTACCCATAAACGCTTTTTGATGTCGCTTCACAGCTGGTTGTTACGCCCAATTACCTATCACTACATGCGAAAATATATCCGCAACAAGTCGCTTTTCGATGAGCATTAGAACGATCATTTTCGACCTACAGTGCGTAATTTAAAGGTACTTGATTATTCAATCCCGCACAGTACTGCGTAAGAGGTAGGCTTAAAGAAATGTCTTCACTGTCAATCAAACGAGCAAAAGCGGCACTCAAGAACGCGTTTATCGGCGACGCGTTGGCTATGCCGGTACATTGGTATTACAACCCAGCAGATATTTATAAGGCATTTCCGTTAGGGATAGAGCAATTTGAGGATGCGCCATCATTTCATCCGTCTTCAATAATGTCGCTACATTCCACGCAGCAAGGTGGGCGCGCGAATAAGGCATCTGCAAATCAAAAAGAGATAGTGGGCGACGTTATTCTCAAAGGTAAAAGGCAGTATTGGGGCAAGGACAACATTCATTACCATCATGGTATGAAAGCGGGAGAAAATACACTCAATGCACATTGCGCGCGTATCGTTTTATCATGCGCACTTAAAGGGTATGACGAAAACGAGTTTTTAACTCAATATATTAGCTTTATGCGCGCTGATGAACCTAAACATCCTGACACATGCGCTGAGTCTTATCACAGAGGCTTTTTTGCGAACTTAGAACAAGGTACTCCAGCACACAAATGTGGGGCGGTTACACATGATACGGCTTCAATAGGCGCTTTTGTGTCGGTAACACCTTTGGCGGTAGTAGAAGCAAGCAAAAGCACAGCCCTTGAGGACATCAAACGCCTGTGTCGTAGTCACCTTTATTTAACTCACCCAGATGAGTCTTTAGCATCGGTGTGCGATTTCTATGTGGAGTTAATCTACAAATTAGTGCATCGCGAAGGTGAATCAGCCAAGGCCATTTTAGAAGATATTGCCCGTAAATCTGCGCACATGAATTTGGCTGCGATAGCGGCAAAAAACAAAAGCGATATCGAAATTGTTGGGCGTATGTATTCGCCAGCGTGTTATATCTCAGACGCGTGGCCCGCCGTTTTGTACTTCGCTTACCGTTATGCTGATACGCCTAAAAAGGCGTTGATTGCGAACACCAACGTGGGGGGCGACAACGTGCACCGCGGTTTTGTATTGGGGGCCATAATGGGGCTAATTCAGGCAACGGAACTGTCCCAATGGTTTAGTGAATTAGCTGACAAAAAGGACTTGGAAGCGCTAATTAACCTTCTTGATGAACGGTAACTAAGACACAAAAGTCTGGTAGACCCAGTCGCAAAATGAGCAAATGGCATTCACTGTCCGGTAGCGTATTCGCGTAAAGCGCCTTATAACGCTACCGTTTCCCCTGTTTTCGCCGCCTTGAATATAGCGTTCACAATGCGGATATCGGCCAGACCTTCATCGCCAGTCACCATAGGCTGTCGTCTAGTTAATATGGCCAGTGCATCGTTATCCATTTGCAGCGTTTGCTGCATACCGTTTATAGGAGCCAGCGTTTTTCCATCAGACGTGGTGCCCGTTACCCCGCTGTAGCTCTGCATGGGTTTAAGTTGATACCAGCCCTTTTCACAATCAGCTTTAAAATGATTGAACCCTTTCACTACACTGGTTCCGCAATCGGCCACTAGTCCGTCGCCGAAATCCATCGTAAACAAGGTCGTTTCATCAACCTCAGTAAACTTCTCTGGAAAGCGCTGTGGTGGATGACTTCCCGTTACCGCTAATGGCTCACGGCCCGTTAAAAAGCGCGCGCCGTTTATCGCGTAAACGCCCATATCATAGAGTGCACCGCCGCCCATGTGCTTTTTCATTCGCCAGTTGTCAGGCGCTCTTCCTTGTCCTGCATAACCAGCAAAGCTCGATACCGCGGTCAAGTTTCCATACGGCTTGGTTTCAAGATACTGATGAAAAGTGCGGGTATTGGGTTCGTGCTGCATGCGATAACCTATCGACAACTGCACGCCATTTTTGTCACACGCATCGATGATAGCTTGGCATTCCTCGCTATCCATGGCCATTGGCTTTTCACACCACACATGCTTTCCAGTATTTGCGGCTTGTACCGCAAAGTCCTTGTGTGTTCCGGTAGGCGTTACGACATAAATAACGTCAATATCGTCATTATTCGCAATATCTTCCATGGTGCTGTACGTGTACACATTACTGTCTTTAATGGCGTACTTTTTCTGCCACTGCGGGATTTTACTCTCGCTCCCCGTAATTATCCCCCGTAATTCACAGTGTTTAGTGTCCTGTAAGGCAGGGGCGAGTAAATTTGTGCTGTAATTGCCCAACCCTAACAGCGCCACGCCTATTTTCCTTTTCGAAGGCTGTGCCATTAAATAAGGACTGTGCGCAACCAGCAAACCTGAGCCGGCTAGTTGAAGGAAGTGACGACGAGTAATGCGGGGCATTAGTACTCTCCATTAAGAAATTAATCCGTGCATGGTTTTAGTAGTACCTTTCTTACTCAGAAAGATCACAACACCGTTGCGATATTATCGAATGTGTTACCTGTAACACCATCGAAGGTTTATAGCTGACAATCAATACAGCTTTAAAGCCCTATGGCGCATCGTGCCGTTTGGTAACGCGAAACGATTTACAACAATATCAGACGAAAAGCAGCCCACTTTTATCGACAGCATAATTTACTGTTTGCGCTTTGCCCGCCAAGCTTCTGCCACGATAGGTTCAAGGTCGCTCAAATCCAAAGGTTTAACAAGGTGATGGTCAAATCCAGCTTCTTTCGAACGCTGGATGTGCGATGGTTGTCCCCACCCCGTTTGCGCGACAAATACTGCGTCAGCTAACGCGCGATTTTGACGAAGTGCCGTACATAATTCGTAACCATTCATACCCGGCATGCCGATATCCAGCAACACTAAATCGGGCGTGAAAGACGCGACAGTCTTTAATGCAGATGGCCCATCCTCCACTACTTGAACCTGACACCCTTTTACCTCCAATATCCATCCCATGGTAATAGCGGCATCTTGATTATCATCGGCAATTAAAACGTTGAGCTTTTCAGCGGTAGCGTCTACTACGTCATGGGCCTTTTCCGGTTTACTGGCTAATTTGGGTACTTTACTTAAAACGGGTAAGGTAACGATAAACGTTGTACCTTTATCAACGCCATCACTTTGCACAATTACCGTTCCATCGTGTAATTCAGTGAGTTTCTTCACCAGAGTAAGACCAATCCCCAACCCGCCTTGAGAACGTTCAAGGGCACCATCTACCTGAGTAAACATATCGAAAACCGATTTAAGTTTGTCTGCTGGAATGCCCTCTCCATTGTCTTTAAATGCAATGGTTACCTTACCGTCGCAAGTACTAATGCAGACCTCGATATTGCCACCCGGTGGAGTGTACTTTGCAGCATTGTTGATAATATTCGAGAAAATCTGCGACAACCGAATAAGGTCTCCGTTTACCCAAACAGGCTCTGCTACTTTTTCCACCAGCAGCGTATGCTGTTTTTCATCAATCAGGGGCTGAATAGTCTCAATCGCCGTACCCAAAATCTCACACAAGTTCACAGGTTTTCGATGAATTCGAATTTTCCCTCGGGTAATTCGTGACACATCCATAAGGTCATCGACAAGCCGTATCATTTGCGTTACTTGTCGTTCGACTCGACCGAACGCCTCACTCTTCTGATTTTGGCTGTAGTCGTCTGACTGCAGAATTTCCAACGCATTGCGAATTGGTGCAAGCGGATTACGTAATTCATGTGCCAACGTAGCAAGGAACTCATCTTTGCGGCGATCGGCCTCTTGAAGCGCGTCTATCGCATTTCGTTCTCTCGTGGTGTCTACACCTACTCCCGGAAAACGCTCCGGCTCGCCAGAGCTGTTATAAATGACTCGTCCTCTGAAGGAAGCCCAGCGGACAGTGCCGTCTTTTTGTAAGATACGGTATTCTTCATCAAATGGGGTGCGGTTATTAATACTTTCACAAATAGCAGCTTCACACGCAGCTAAATCGTCTGGGTGGATATATTGTTTGGGCACTTCAATGGCTACACCGTTTTCAGCTTCATCGCTACTGAGGTTAAAGAGTTCTCCCAAACGCTCATCTGCCGTGAACAAGTTTTGCTTAATATCCCAATCCCAAATACCAAAGCTGTGTGATGCTTCCAGTGCTAAGCGTCTGCGAGACTCTGCTCGCTTGGCCATTTCTTCAGCGTGTTTACGCTCAGTAACATCTCGCGTCGAACCAGCAATGGCTTCAACGTTTCCGTCTTCACCAATAACAGGAACAAATATGTAGTCATATATACGGCGACCATGAGTACCGGTAAAAGGAACATCACTACGAATTGGTTGCTTTGTTTCAATTACCTGACGAATCTCCTGCATGTGCATATCTGCATGCCAAGGTTCATACCCAAGCTCTAAACATGTTTTGCCAATCGCTTCGTCCCAACTCAGCCCCCACATTTGCAGCAACGCGTCGTTGGCATACGTAAAATGCCCCTCAAGGTCGAAGATATAAAGCAAATCGGGCGTATTCGACAGAGCCGTTTCGTAAAGCCTGCGCTGTTTATTAAAAGACTCAATGTTCTCTAGTAACGCCGACTCCGCAACCCGTCGGGCGCGATTTTCGTTGTTGCGCTCAATAATGATTGCAGCGGTTTTAGACAGTGCATTAATGACGTCAATGTCATCGGGTAATGGGGTAAATCGCTCGCGATGAAATAAACAGAAGGTACCCAGTACCGTGCGACTTTCTGCAGATAAAATGGGACGACACCAAAATGATTGAAGTCCTAATGCCTGAGTGGAGAGACTAAAATCACTCGAATCAGTTTGGGCGTTGAAATGAACATTTACCACATCACGAGTTTGACAACACTGTCCTAACGGCGTTAGTTCATCAATTGTAATATTCTTGAAGTACCGCCTAGTTTCTTCTGGCATCGACGGTGCAGCCGCGCTAATGAGTGATAACCCATCTTCAGATACCAAGGATATTCCACTTACAGCTTGAAAATCTGTCACCTTTTCTACTGCATTGACTAAAACGGTCAACACATCTTCTAGTGTAGCGCCAGATAACGCGAGTCTCATGGCGTCTCTTTGAGACTGAGAAATGATCTGTAGCCTGCGCTTCATAGAGAAGTCATGAAACGAAAACCCCACTACACCTGCCGCAACGGGGAAAATGGTGAGCTTGAACCAGGCGTGGTCAATACCAAACCGAATTTCCGTTGTTTTACCGGATTCCTGTTTTATTGCCAGTTCAAACTGCTGAGTAATATTCGGTACTTGCGACTGGGGAAACAAACTAAACACCGAGCTGTCAAAGAGATCAGATTTGTCTAATCCACAGATGGAACGGGCCTGATGGTTAGCGTAAATAACATTGCCTTTAACATCGGCAAATATCACCGCATCAGTTATATTTTCTATAAGAGCTTGAAAGGGGATGTCGTCGGTAAAAGAAGATGAAGCCTTACTTATTGGCTCAGACATAATTCGCTCAAATAATGTAGAAAAAATTATACTAAAGTAGAAATCACTATTTAGCTAACGATTTACGTTAAGCAGTACAAAGCGACTTCTCTAGCGGTGCGGTAAGTGAACTTAAATGATTAAATTTTCGTAACACTTACGCTGTTACAAGTAAAAGCTCTACCAAGATCACTTTCTACCAAGGCTAAGACATGGACAACGCTGGCTCGAATCAAGATAAAGGGAACGGGAAGTATGCTGGGAAGTTCCCCAAAATAGCCCAACAAACCAGACTGCTAAATATTCTTGTGATTTTTGCTGTCATTTATACGTTGTACCTTGCCAAATCTTTACTTGTTCCTCTTTTCTTTTCCGCCTTTGTTGCTCTGCTTTTGAGCCCTCTTGTTGCATTCGCACGCAAGTTATTCATACCTCGTACCCTGTCAGCAGGAGCCCTGATTGTCTTGCTGGTCGCGCCGTTTACATTTTTAGGTATAGAGCTTGCTGAGCCGGCAGAACGCTGGATGCAATCTCTCCCCAAAATTGCTGCCGAGATATCCAAAGAAATTGAAGAGATAAGCAGCAACATCGACGCTTATGCAACGCCTCCAGCTGAACCCGTTGAAAAAGAACGTTCATTCTTTAGCTGGTTTGGTGACGATGAAAAGTCACCTGAACTTTCTCCATCACAAGACAACACAAACTCTGTGACGGACAAAATTAAACAAAGCGGAATAGATATTGGGCTCACACTCTTCAGTAACGCGCCATTTTTACTGGCACAGGTGCTCGCCTGTATCGTTTTAATTTTCTTCTTGTTGGTTTTTGGGCCCAACCTATTCAATGTTTTTGTAAGAGACTTCCCCATTGTTACTAACAAGCGACGAACGCTGGTATTGGTCGATCAAATTCAAAGGGAGCTGTCTTCGTATATCGTCACCATCAGCATCATAAACTCATGCTTAGGATTATCTACAGCAGGCGTGTTTTACTATTTAGGAATAGACGATGCGTTACTTTGGGGAGCGCTGGTTGCGCTGATGAACTTTGTCCCCTACTTGGGTGGTGTGGCGAGCTGTGTGGTATTGCTGGTAGTTGGGCTTGTTCAGTTTGGGCTTACCAACAGTGCGTTTCTGCCTGCGGGTCTGTTTTTAATATTGAATATTATTGAATCACAACTCATCACGCCTGCGGTGCTAGGAAGAAGTATGCAGCTTAACCCGTTAATAATCATAATTTGGATAGCAATAACGGGTTGGCTATGGGGTGTGGTAGGCGTTTTACTTGCCGTGCCTATACTAATGTGTTTTAAGATCATTCTCGAAAATCTGGGCGTATTTGATCACTGGATTAAACTTCTCGAGTCAAAATAATTTTACTCTCTTCGTCCCTTCAACCACGTTGCATGGATAGAAGCGTGTGCGGACTTTTACCTAAAATCTAGGCACAAAGCACGATAGTCCTCTTCAAATAAAAGACGAAATTCATATTTTAACGGAACATACCCTGCCTTTTTAAAATAAAAATAGTTATCATATTCGTTGTCTTTTGATTTTTGGAGCTCCCATGAATTTGCTTAAAAGTGCCTTAGCCGTGATGATCGGCCTGTCGTCTGCAGGCGCGCCTGTATATGCACAAACAGAAAAAAATAATAATGATGACATTGAGCATATTACTGTTGATGCATCTCAGGTTGAATTACGAGATAGCTTTGCAGGAGGCCAAGTATCTCGCGGTGGTCGTGCGGGTATTTTAGGTAATCTCGACATGATGGACTCTCCATTCGCAAGCACCAACTTTACCGCAGACATCATAAGGGAGCAGCAAGCAAGAAGTATCGCCGATGTGTTGCAAAACGATCCGGTGGTTCGTGTGGCAAAAGGCTTTGGTAATTTTCAAGAACTATACGTAATGCGCGGGTTTCCCGTTTATTCTGACGATATGACTTACAACGGATTGTATGGTGTTTTACCTCGCCAATATGTTGCTGCAGAGTTGTCAGAACGCGTTGAGGTTTTCCGTGGCGCCAGTGCATTTCTGAACGGCGCAGCACCGGGCGGGAGCGGCTTAGGTGGTTCGGTGAATATAGTGCCTAAGCGCGCGGGCGACGACCCATTAAACCGTGTTACGCTTGGATACGAGTCTCAAGGACATTGGTATGGCGCAGCAGATGTAAGCCGCAGATTTGGCGACGACAGCCAAAGTACCGGCGTAAGAGCTAATTTTGTACAACGAGGCGGCGAAACAAGCATCGATAACCAAGATCGTGAATTGAGCGTTGCTGCTATCGGCATTGATCACGATAGCGATAACTTCCGTCTTTCTTTGGATTTGGGCTACCAAGACCATCAGGTTGACTCACCACGCCCTGCAGTCACGCCAGGCAGTACAATTCCAGAAGCGCCTGACAGCGACACCAATTTTGCCCAAGAGTGGACTTACACTAACGAGCGTCAATTTTTCGGTGCGGTTCGAGGAGAATACGATTTTACCGACAACATCACTGCATGGGCGGCGTATGGTTTCAGATCGGGTGAAGAAGATAATGTGTTTGCTAACCCTAGACAGGCAGAAGCAAATGGCGACTTTTCCGCTTACCGTTTTGATAACGTTAGAAATGATGAAATTCGCTCAGGTGAAGTGGGTCTCAATATCGAATTCAAAACCGCAAGCGTGGGACACACGATCATTACGTCTGCATCAACGTTTTTTCTAGAATCTGAAAATGCCTATGCGTTTTCAGATTTTAGCGGCTTTGCTGGAAATATTTATAACCCGGTAACGGCAACCGTGCCCGATGCTGACTTCTTTATTGGTGGCGACCTTAGCAACCCACTAATCACAGAAAAAACAGACCTTTCTAGTTTTGCTCTTGCAGACATGATTTCGTTTAACGATGGAAAAACTCTCTTAACCCTTGGTGGCCGTGTTCAAAACATTGAAACCCGCACCTTTGATTACAATACAGGTGATGAGTTGTCAGGGTACGACGAATCTCAATTCACGCCGGTTGTGGGCATTGTTTATAAATCGTCAGAACAGGTGTCTTATTACGCCAACTATATCGAGGGGCTGCTTCCTGGTGAGGTAGCGCCTGCATCAAGCGGTGGTGAACCAATTGAAAACGCGGGTGAAGCTTTTGACCCATACAGCGCCGAGCAAATAGAAGTAGGTGTGAAATATGATGCTGGCCAATACGGTGGTTCATTGAGTGTTTTCAACACCTCAAAGCAAAGCTCAATTATTAAAGACAATGTTTTCAGTACCGATGGTGAACAGCAAAACCAAGGGCTTGAGTTAAGCGTATTTGGCATGCCAACTTCAAATTTACGTGTTTTGGGCGGATTCACTTGGCTCGATGCGGAAATGACGAAAACTCAAGACGGTACACTAGATGGCAAAACGGCCATTGGTGTTCCTGATTTACAAGCTAACATTAATATTGAGTGGGATGTTGATGCCCTTCCAGGGCTTACTGTCGATGCACGTGCGGCCTATACATCGAAACAATATGCCAGTGCCGATAATAGCCTTGAAGTCGATGCATCCAATCGTTTCGATTTAGGCGTTCGTTACAGCTTCTTTGCAGGAATGACCGACATCACACTTCGCGCTCGTGTAGATAACGTCTTTGACAATAATTACTGGGCGTCGGTAGGAGGCTTCCCTGGCTCAAACTACCTTGTATTAAGTGAACCTCGGACATTCAGACTGTCTGCTTCATTCAATTTTTAACGGATTAAGTTATGCTGCTGTCAATCGCTGCCTTTTTAGGCAGCGCATTGGCGATAGGTTTGTTTTACCGCGCTTGGCAAAGCACACAGATCGCCTTTAAACGTATATCTAAACTCTCGGCATTGTTGTTAATGCTGGCGAGTTTAAGCCTTTGGGTTACAGAGTACGGCCCTGAATTAGGTACCTGTTACGCAGTGGTCGCTTTCTCGTTACAAGCATGGAGTTGGATTTATCTCGCCCGACAACGAATAAGTAAAGATGTAAAACGCGTCAATTTACCGTTCGCATCTGGATTGACTACCCCGTCTACCTCTATTGCTTTTAACGCCCTTGTAAAACTACTTGGCAGTGTGTTTTTAAGTGCTATTTGCGCCATGTTAGTTACTGTAGTGTGGACAACAGCACTTAGCATGAGCAAAGTGAATCAGATTGCACTTGGAATTTACACCATGCCTCTTTTATGGGGATGTGGCGCATACTGGCTGTGTGCAGACAGTAAACTATGGCGCCCGGTTGGGGTGTTGAGTGTACTTAGCGCGTTAAGTTACTTCTACTTGTATAGTATATAAAATGAGTATTTCTATTTCTCCCAGCGCAAATAAAAGCGCCTTAAAAAGTCACGCTTGGTTAGGACTAGCCGTTAGTGTATTGATGTATTGGGTGTGCTTTTCAGGCACTTTATCTGTTTTCTCTCAAGAACTTCTGCGGTGGGAACAACCCCATATTGCAGATAATCTAGATTACACCCCTGGCAGCATTCAAAATGCTTATGAACGCTTTCTCACAATGAAAGAGGGTCAAACACAGGGAAACATTGTCATTCGCTTGCCTACGCACGATTTGCCACGCGCACGCATTAGTGCAGACGGTGAGTATTGGAATATTTCTCCAACCGGCGAATTAAGTGAACCATCCACAACACCTATTACTGATTTAATCGTTGATTTACACACCGCTCTTCATTTGCCAGAAGACATCGGAATGATGGCCGTCAGTGTATTGGGTGCTATTTTGAGTGCATTGATTATCTCTGGCATTGTTGCTCACAGACGTATTTTTAAAGATGCCTTTCGCTTGCGAACAGGTAACAACGAGCAACTTACACAAGGCGACTTACACAATAGAATGAGCGTGTGGGGCTTGCCTTTTCACTTGATGATTGCACTAACCGGCGTTTATTTTGGTTTAGCATCGTTTTTAACGTCCATTTATGCCGATACCTTATATGAAGGAAACAAGCTTGATCTGTTTGCCGACATTTATGGTTCATCAATTCAGCTTGAACATCAGCCAGCCATTGCGAATATAGAAAAAGCGCTGACCGACATAATGAAAATGGAGCCCAATACCCAGCCCATTTTTGTTACTTTGGAAAACGCGACCAAAGACAATCAGTATATTTTGCTCGGCTCTCAGCACTTGGATAAGCTCATTTATTCAGAACAATACCGCTTTGATGCCAGTGGACAATACATCGATAAAGTCGGTTATTCAGATGGTGATGCTGGCCAACAAGCGATATTTTCTGTATATCGCATACACTTCGGCCACTTTGGTCCAGAAGCAATGAAGATATTCTTCGGATTAATGGGGTTCGCGTTAACCATTATCTCTGTTACCGGCATAAATTTGTGGCTGGCAAAACGCGCTAAGCAAGATGCCTTAAACCAGCTTTGGCTCGGTTTTGTGTGGGGCACGCCTATCGCATTTATTTGGGCTGCATTGTTAGAGTTAACGCTGGCGCTGCCCACAAAACCTGTTTTCTGGGTAACATTGACAGCTATTCTTATCGCTTCACTAATGCAAAAAGTGCTTATGAAAACTCACCTGGTGCTGTTGAATTGTCTCGCCGCCTTGTTAGTTGTATTGGCAATTACTCACTTTGCTGTTCACTACCCTAGTTCGTTAGTCATGAACTCGCTCATTATAGACAGCGCGTTTATCGTTTTTGCCCTGTGCGTATGGCGCTACCTGTACTCGCGATTAAAGAAAGGCTGGAATGTATAGGCACATTGGTTCTAATGGGAACTGATGGAATTGAGGCAAAGTGAACATGCTTAGTTAGTCTATTTTTCAGCGTGGTCAACAGTAAAAAGCCACGTTTAAAAACAGTGGACGATGTGAAACGCGCTCAAAGAACATGATGAACCTTTAAAAAGATGGAAAGAGATAAGTAGCAATGAAGAAGGACTAGATAATCTTGCTCTGCAGGAGCTTAACGAGACATACAAACGCTAGAAATGTTCGCGATTCTCGTAATAATCGTTACCGTTGAGATCTTCAAATAAAACGGTGATGTCCTTATCCTCTCCTACGAAGGGGCGAAGCGCAGTATTGATAACGTGAGCCACTGCAGTTTTGACATCCTGCCCGCGATCAAACCACAAAACTTCTATAAACGGATAAGCCGAAGAGGCTCCACCGGCCACAATGAAATGGCTCGCAATGTGCTCTACTGTGAAATGATCGTTAGGGGTGTCGGTCAGTTTGGCAAACTGTTCAACGATAGAACCTGCAACCTCTTCTAACACTGATTGCTCGATACCTCTTGCGCGAATGTGCGGCATTTTTTGTCCTTTAATAGCTCTTTAGTTTGTGTACCGGAATTTTCTAAGCGGCATCATACCACGCTTTAAAAGCGTCTAGACTGAGGACTCGCCTTTAGTACGCGATGAATGCCATACTATTCGGTAAAAGGGTAAAAAGTTCTCACGGCAAATTAAGAATTACACCGAAACAGAATCTCGCACCACCACTTCACGCCATAAATGAGAACACTCTTCCACAAACTTTTTGTGAATAGGATGACGCTGGTACTCATCTTGCGCTTCAACACTTTCAAATAGCATAAGTTCAGACACGTCAAACGAGTTATCTATCACGTCACGCTTTAGTGTATTGGCAGGCACACCAATGTGAAGCGAGTGAACTTGTGGGATAGCACGCAACGTTTGCAAACCAGCAATGAGCTTTTGCTTATCTTCTGTTGACGTTGGATCTTTCAGCCAGAAGTAAACCATATGAAGGATAGGTGGTAACTCAGCGTTTGTGATGCGGGACGAATGCGCCATAGCAGGCAATGCAGATAGCGAAGCAAACGCTCCTGCGGTTGCTAAAAATTGTCGTCTTTTTGTATCTGCCATAATAGAGCCTGCTTACCTTAGCTGTAGATTTCTGTCATAAACATTGAACATGCTGATGTTTCTACAATGACATTGGATCTCAATTGAAGCAATAAGAACCCGTTCATCTTCGCGTAAACACACACTTGTGAGCTCCGCCTTCACTGCAAAATAGATCTGAACTCAATTAGCAAGGCAAGAAAGCGCCAGGAGTTTAATATTTTGCATGTTGGCAAGCAACTTGAAAGATACTTAAAGAAACTGAATTTTAAACATGTAAACAACGAGATTTTGACGCTATGCGCTTACCTACCAAACAGCTTATCAATAAAATTGAAAACTTATCTAATGGTCTAACGCCAGAGCAGCTAGCAAGCTTCCTCGATATTATTGACGCTATGACGGCACTGGTTGAAGAAGCTGGAGAGTTAAAAGGCGATAGCGACAACAAAAATGCTAGCCTCAGTACTGAGCTATCCGTACTCCACTAAGACTGGCCTTTTTTAGTATTACCGCTCTGAGGTAACAGCGGTGCTGCTATACCAAGCTGAATACCAGTATCAACACCAAGAACGACAAATATTCGTTTTTGCTCATTTGCAGTTCGTTTATGTTCGTTTTATGATGCATTCCTATTAAATGTACATGGGAAGCTGCATCAGAATTAGAACCTAACGGCCTGTTAGTTGAATGAACGGTTAATGCACTAATGCACCAACATAAAACGGTTTCAGCTTTCATTCTTCATGACATAGCTCTGTCGCTTCTTTTTCTGATCAATGCGTTGTACTGGTTAAAGATTAAAAGGAAGAATTATGTTACCTCTCACGGAACCAACGCTTTTCCGCCAGTGTGTTGCTGAATTCATAGGCACGGCAATTCTGATATTCTTCGGTGTTGGTGCCGTTGCAGCATTGGTATTAACAGGCGCCTCGTTCGGTCAATGGGAAATCAGTATTGTCTGGGGGTTTGGCGTCGCTGTTGCCATTTATTGTACTGCCGGCGTTTCCGGTGCACATATCAACCCAGCGGTAACTATTGCGCTTGCACTTTTTCACGGTTTCGAAAAGCACAAAGTTGTCCCCTTCATTCTTTCCCAGCTTTTTGGGGCATTCGCTGCTGCTGCACTTATCTACGGGTTGTATCATCAACTTTTTATAGATTATGAACTTACTCATAACCTTTCGCGCGATAGTGTAGACGCTCTGACAACGGCAAGTATTTTCTCTACTTTTCCCCACAAAGCCCTTTCATTTTGGGGAGCCTTTGGCGTTGAGTTCGTTATCACTGCAGTTTTGATGTTCGCAATACTGGCATTGGGAGATGAAAATAACGGCGCATCCCGTGAAGCCATGAATCCGCTACTAATTGGTATTGTCATTGCTGTCATTGGCTCTTCTTTAGGGCCATTGACCGGTTTTGCCATGAACCCAGCTCGCGATTTTGGTCCTAAGCTTTTTTCCTATATTGCGGGATGGGAGTATGCGCTTGATGGGGCGAAAGACATCCCCTACTTTATTGTGCCTATTGTAGCGCCTATATGTGGAGCATGCTTTGGCGCTTGGCTGTACCCTGTATTAATAGGTCATTCCCTTTCGCCAGAAAGTCGCGCCTGCACTATTCCAAACGATTGCGAAACTTCCGCTGTTACACAAACTTCTGAAGCGAGTGTTGATAGAGGGTAAGCTAACTATTGATATACGAGCGGCGATGGCCTATTTTACGCTGCGGTTGAACTTACAAAGAAGCATAGCGTGTGTTTTATTTAATAGCAGTTACTGTCCTGTGGGCATTTTCCTTTTCGCTCATAGGCGAGTTTTTGGCTGGCTCAGTAGACAGTTATTTTGCTGTTTTGACACGCATTGTGCTCGCCACACTGGTCTTCCTTCCTTTCCTTAGGCCGGCATTATTGAACCTTAAACAAAAGGTGATTCTGGCCAGTTTAGGTGCTGTGCAATTAGGGCTGATGTACATCTTCTTCTATCACGCATTTTTGTTTTTAAGCGTGCCAGAAGTGTTGCTTTTCACTATTTTTACGCCGCTTTATGTCGCCATTTTGAACGACGCCCTGTTTAAGCGGTTTACCCCGTTTTATTTATTGTGCGCACTTATTGCCACCGCAGGTGCAGCCATAATTCGCTTTGATGGCGTGACTGATAACTACTGGTTTGGTTTTGCTATTGTTCAGGGTGCTAATCTTTCCTTTGCATTAGGACAAGTGGGTTATAAAAAGCTGACCTCGACTTTTACAGCTCAAGTACCCTATCACAACGTATTCGCGTGGTTTTATTTAGGCGCGTTAGTTGTAGCCTTGCCCGCTTTTTTCCTTTTCGGCAACCCAAGTCAACTACCGCAAAATACCGAGCAGTGGGGAGTGCTACTGTGGTTGGGTATTGCGGCATCAGGGCTTGGATACTACTTTTGGAACCAGGGGGCGCTAGCCGTTTCTGGTGGTACGTTGGCTATTATGAATAACGCACTTATTCCTGCGGGGCTTGTGGTTAATTTACTGCTTTGGCAAAAAGACACCGACTTTTCTCGCCTGCTTCTTGGCGGTGTCATCATTGCTATTGCACTTTGGATGTCTCATCAACACGCTGAGAAGCAGAAACAATTATAAGCCTCAAAAAGGCCAAAACTACGCAGGACTATACTTACTCACCATGGTGTAGTCTTTGCGCGGCCCAATGACCTGCCACGTAGAGCGCCACACAGGCCACGCTGTGAAGTCATAGCGCACCACGTAATTATCATCGCCGCACAAGTGCTCAGCGTTTGGGTTGGTCGCACTGAAAGAATGAAAATAACGTTCATCGTCGAACAACACTTCAAATAAACCCGTTTGAGGCTGCTGCCAGAAATACCGACGTTCTGCGGGCATTACGCTTTCGTTAGGCGCAGTTACTTCGCCTTTTTCGTAATACGCCAAGCCGCTTTTTTCTTTTTGTACACTGCCTTCCAGCGAGCTGAATTCAGCCTCGCCAGAAAAGGTAAATACATCGCCATTTCGCTGGATGATTTTGCGTGTTAGCGTCCATCGTCCAGCAAAATCGTCCAAGGTATGAGGAGAATTAACTGTCATTGCGCCGTCCTTACCAAAAATAGGTAACAGTGGCAGAATATTGGTCGCCGCGACCCGGCGTTCCTGGGATTTCTTCAAAGCGCTCATCCCACAAGTTATCGACTGCCAATACCAGACTTAACCCTTCAATCTGAGCAGGTGAATATGTGAGAGTGACATGTGAGAAAAACGCAGAGTCATCGCCGTTTCTAAGCGCATTGATTTCTTGTTTCCGCCACTCGTTGTCAATGCGCACTTCAACCGTATCGGTTGCAAACCACACCACCCCAAGGGTGGCGCGATGCGGCGGATAGTTAAGCGCGTAAAAGCTCGCGTCTACCTCATCAATTCGATAGTCTTCAGACTTATCTAAATAGGTGTAGCTGGCCACCACATCTGCGCTATCAAAGCGTTTAATGGCAATCACTTCAACGCCTAGGGTTTCGATATCGACCGGGTTTGCACTGCGTGCTGAAGTAGCGTCAAAGCTATACGTCCAATCTGTCAGCTCGTTATCCCAGCGATAGAATACGGCGGTATCAACTTTGAAAGAGGATTTATCAAATGACGCCCCAAACTCTAGGTTTTTGCTGACTTCTCGCTGTAACTGATTGTTACTTCTAAACAGACCGCTTGTGGTGCTGCCACCTACAGCAGTGTAGCCAGCCACCTGCGTCGCCTCTGCATACGAAAGATAGAGTGTACGCGAGGCGTTGCTCCCTGTTTGGATAAGCCAAATAATATCGCCCACAAAAGACAGTCGGTCGTCGTCGCGATTTGTATCGTCAAACGCCCCACCTAAACGAACGGTAAGCGATTCATTGCTGTTCAACTGAGTTCGATACTCGGGCACTAGGCTTATTTTGTAGTAGTCGCGAGAGGTGAAATTGTTCTCTAGCGTGGTTGATGTGATGTCGTCTGCAGTAAACTGTGCTGCGTAGTTGATACCAAATTCTTGCGATACATGATGAGTACCGGAAAACGCCAATGACTTCACTTTGGTTTCGTGAAACGCCTGAAACGCTTCAGGATTTTCACGTGAGTATACGTAATGGTCGTCATTTTCTCTGTAGTAAGCAGAAACTTCAAAGGTGTTTTTCATGCTCTCTTCGCCGTAGCGCTGTTTGTGATTTAGCATGACCAAACGGGTTTGAATGTCTTCTGTCTCGTTTACATTAAAAGGCGTGTACAAGTTAGGCCAGCCAAAAAACTTTTGCTGAAAGCCATAAAACACGTCGGTTTGTGAGTCTTTACTTGCCAGCTGAATACGCCCTGACGCGCGTTCGAAATTATGATCGCCATTAGCAATAGAGCCATCACTTTCCGAGCGAGAATACTCCCCTTCAACCCCAACAGACCAACCGGGTAAATCACTAAGCGCGTACTTTACTGCACCGTGTACACGCTGCAAATTGAAGTTGTTATTACCTACTCCCACTGACACACTGCCTGCTGTTTGGATGGGACGCCAGCCATAAGACACCGTACCTACAGAGCTATTTACGCCGTAAAGCGCATTATCGACGCCCGTGAAAATACTCGGCTTCGTCAACATTTCTGGCGCAATAGGAATTTCAGCGAAATAGTGCCCCGTTTGTGGGTCAATAAGCGTTGCGCTTCCTATGCGAAAACCCGTGTTTTCGAATATACCGCCACGAATAGTCACGTCAGCCTGCGCTTCTGCCATGTTCCTAGATTGCAAATCGACACGGGGGTCGTACTCTAAATTTGAAATAGGTGAATTAAACGTCCCTACCGGCTTGTTGTTCGCCGTCGCCGCCCCTTCAATCGTAATTTTTTCTACGCCTTTTTCGTTGCTGTTCACGCCAGAGTTAACGTTTGATGAGTCAACACTTTCAGCGGCCATGGCGGTAAAAGGTAAAGTACAAAAGAGCAAAGATAGGATTGTGTGACGCATTCAGTGTCCTAGTTAAAAATTTAGGTTCAGCCTGCAGGCAAGAGTAATAAAAACGCGAAGTGTATAGCATTAGTAGACCGAGGAAAACGCTGCGCAAGTGAGTTTAGACCAGTAAGTTTATTTTTACTCACAGCTTGCACATTTCCATTTATCAATATAAACAGCCTGTATGTATCTGTAGCAGCCCGCAATAATCATCAATCTCACCTTCGTGTTTGCTTACCCTCCTTTCTAAAAGAAACGAGATAACATAACATTCGCGACCTCTACAAAACCTGCCAAAGACACGTAATACCTTGCTTATGCTTGATCTTAAAAGAAGGGATCACGCGCTTCATTGATGCGCTAGATTTTGTGCCCACCATTGTTAGACAAAACAACTCTGGCGGCATGTTCGATAGCTTTGCGATCGAAGTTTTTCTGGCGATGAAAATAACCCATCGGGATATTTAATAAACGGCTTCAACGTGCGTGGCTATAGCGGTAATAGAAGCACGGTTAACGTTCAAACCACAAAGATCAACGATGGAATGGTCTCCCCCCTCAAACGGCATCGCAATGTGCCAAACTTGGAATTGAACAATCAAGTTAACAAGGTGAGGAGACCAAAATGAATATTACAACGGTTGGACTGGATTTAGCAAAA
>Ga0207987_1000024_pt1 | contig 56379 bp, 48 predicted proteins | sample ETNtaG_19_FD_185768 | JGI IMG/M metagenome (GOLD analysis project Ga0207987, IMG submission 185768) | Marine microbial and viral communities from oxygen minimum zone, Eastern Pacific Ocean - ETNP201302PF86A (SPAdes) (version 2) | ecosystem: Environmental > Aquatic > Marine > Oceanic ...
AGTACCGAAAGATAAATCAGCAAGCTTAAACGGCACAGTAAGAAAAGTGGCCTGTGGTGCAGCTGAAGTGGTTCCACTTATTCAAATCACGAACCTGGCCAGAACCTTGAAGCACCTTCAAGATAAAGGCCTTTGGATCGTCGGCACAGCCGGTGAAACCGATAAAACCCTTTATGATGTAGACCTGAAAGGCCCAACTGCATTAGTAATGGGGGCTGAAGGTAAGGGCATGCGTAGGCTCACCAAAGAAACGTGCGATGAGTTAGTGAAGCTTCCTATGGCTGGCAGCGTGACAAGTTTAAACGTGTCGGTAGCTACAGGTGTATGCCTGTACGAAATAGTGAGACAGCGTGGTTTGTAATGCTCCCTAAGCGTTTGAACGCGACGCGAGAGCTTCCAAAACAAGAAATGTTAAAGGCACGCAGAAAGATTGTTGCGCGCCTTTTTTCTTTTTTAGAGTATTTACTTAATCTATGCAAACTGTGCTTGGTTGTCTGAAATAGCACTTTTGGTTGCGTCAACCGTTGCATATGGTTGCCAAGCAATAAGTTAGTAGCAATCCGTTGCTATCACGAGTATTTATATTAAAAAATAGGGTTGTTTAGTAGTTCTGTCGCTTTTTCTTGAGCTCTAAGCCAAGCGACGGTTTTCTTGCATCGCCATGACACGGCTTCTTCAATTAACGGCAGTAGCTGGGTTAATGTAGGCTGATTAAAAATAGGCTCATGGTGAGCAATTCTATTGCGTTGCTTCCTGATTATGTCGCAACCGTTTTTCAGTGTGTTTCGAATGGTAGATACTGTATTTTCCGTTGAGTTGGGAAAGACTTGTTTGATAAAAGGCTTCCAAATACGCCCCTCATGTCTTTTTGCCAGCATGTTTTCATACCAACTCAGTTTCAGCTCTGGCAAAAGTTTACCTACACCTTGATAATCTTGAGTTAGTCGTATTAAGTCTTGCTTGTCTTTGTAGGGCAATGAATTTTGGAATACGACGTTTGTTGGCCAGTCATCGCCGTAGCGCATTGATATAGCCTCAGAAACCGCATTCCTTAAAACGACTTCATATATGTGAAGCGGGAAGAACATCACGGAAGAAAGTTGTGCGTTCCATTCGTAGAGCTTAAGAGTTGTCGCAGTGCAGTCATTTCCTATTTTTTTTACTACCGCATTTCTAAACGTTGTTAATCGGCTCAGAGACAACGTATTTTCAATAGACTGGTACGGCACAAATCATTCCCTTTAATTAACCATTTGACAATTGGTGTTCGATTACTTACGATCTCGAGCGAGAGCTTTGGATATCCCTGCTTAAGCAGCCCACCAAAGACATAAGACTCGAACGAGCCTACGCTTATAGCGTGGGCTTTTTCATTTATAAATTAGCATATTATCTTTTAAGTAGTGATCTTTTTTACACCGCCATTGCATTGCCGCTGGGTGATAAGTATCTAAACCTCATGCCCGAGCGCACAGCAACTTCCTCTCGTCAACGCCAAACTAAATAAAATATCTACTAACCAGTCTTGAAATATTGCATGGCTTAATGGCTCAGCCAATTAAATAAAACCAGACCAAGAAATCTACAAATCACTGCTGAATTCGTTTAATAAAAAAGCTAAACAGGTGATTAATATTTTGTTACATCTCAAATTGTAATTTAAATGTTAATTATAAAATTTTATTCCTACCATGAATCTGCTCGTAATACACATATGGCACGTTACTCATAAGTTGTGCTGTTTTTTTGTGCATTTTTAAAGTTATTAAAAATGCACACTAGGATTAAGGCAACATACTCAACAGTCTGATTCACCGCCTAATATGAGCTCTGTAAATAATTGGTAATACCGTTTATTTGCATACCTGACAAACGGGTAGGTCGTTGCAACGCAGTTGCGTCGGTTGTCATGGATGAGCTTTTCGTATGAGGTAATGGTTATACCTGTATGTCATTTAATAACAAATAGCTTCCAAAGCACGGAATAAAACAGTGTTGAAGTTAATAAGACAGATAAAACAGGAAATAAATTTTGAACTCAAAATTAAATAAGAAACACACATGTCTAACAGCAGCTGCTCTAGCTGTATCACTTGGCTTAATGGGTAATTCTGCAATGGCAGCAGGCGAAGGTCTGGTAAAAGTTAAAGAAAAGCCTCAAACCCTTAAACAAGCACTAGGTAAGCGATTGACTGTCGATCGTCTTGTCACCACTGACCAAGAGCGTTACATCATCAAGTTCAAAGATGAGATGGCCAGTGAAACGGTTGAAGTGAGTGCATTAAAAGGTAAAGGTCAAATCTCAAGTGCCAAAGTAAAAGGTAAAAAGCCTTTCGATATCGCGTCTGCTAAATCAGAAGTAAGAAAAGCAGGTGGTGCAATTAAGAAAGAGCTTAAGAAGCATAAAATGGTAGCGGCTACAATGAGTAAGTCAGCGCTGAACAAGCTTCGTAAAAATCCAAACGTAGAAAGTATTGAAGTGGATGTTCGTCGTAAGCCTATGGCGCAGACCACGCCTTACGGCTACACCATGGTTCAGGCTAATCAATTTGCACAGTCAGATACTACAGCTCGCAAAGTATGTATCATCGATACAGGTTACAACTTGGGTCACCCAGATTTGCCTGGAACAAATGATGGCGTTACAGGTCAGGCAAACAATAGTGCTGTAGGGAACTGGTATAACGATGGTAACGGTCACGGTACCCACGTAGCGGGCACCATTGCAGCATACGATAACAACGAAGGTGTAGTTGGTGTGTATCCTGGCGTGGATATGCATATCGTTAAAATCTTTAACGACAATGGCCAATGGACTTACGCATCTGACCTTATCGATGCTATCACTCAGTGTCAGGATGCCGGCTCAAACGTTGTTAACATGAGCTTAGGTGGCGGCAGTTCGTCAACGACCGAGCGAAATGCAATGCAGAGCTTTACAGATGCAGGCATGTTGTTAGTTGCGGCGGCAGGTAACGATGGTAACAGTGCGAAGTCTTACCCTGCTTCATATGATGCAGTAATGTCAGTTGCGGCAGTAGACTCAAACGAAAATCGTGCAAGCTACAGCCAATATAACGATCAGGTTGAAATTGCCGCGCCAGGCAGTGCAGTTCAGTCTACCTATCCAACAAATACCTACGCTTCGCTCAGCGGTACATCCATGGCGACGCCACACGTAGCTGGTGGTGCAGCACTAGTATGGAGTTACTTCCCGCAGTGTTCAAACAACCAAATTCGTAGTGCACTTAACGCAACGGCTAAAGATAAAGGTAGTGCAGGTCGCGATAACTTCTACGGTTATGGCTTAATGCAGCTTGCTGATGCCTACAACTACCTTAACACCAACGGTTGTGCCGGTGGCGGTACTGGTGGCGGTGGCGGCTCTGAGCCTGGCGTAGAACCAGTATCAGGTCAGCTAACCGACCTTTCTGGTACGCGCAGAAACTGGGACCGCTACACTTGGACGATTCCTGAAGGTGTAACGCAGATGACTATTCGTACCTCTGGTGGTTCAGGCGATGCTGATCTATACGTGAAGTTTGGCTCACAGCCAGAAACGAATAGCTATGATTGTCGTCCTTATCAAAATGGCAACAGCGAAGTATGTACATTCGACGCGCCAGCGTCAGGCACATGGCACATTGGTATTCGCGCTTATTCGTCATACAGCGGTGTGACGCTATCATACTCATATGAGTAAGTAATCCCGTCTCCCTAAGACACAGTTAAAGCCTGCTTATGCAGGCTTTTTTTTATTTCAGTTTTGTACGCGGTTTGCTTTCGTTTATTCGCACACCTATGCCTTTTACCAGCATTTTTAGAAGCTTGAATGTCAAGTTTCCATAAAGAAAGGTCAGCTTTGCAAAGTTGACGTAAAGCTGCGAACTAAGCCCTATTCACATAGCCATATCGCTGTATTGTGCGTGCCAAGATCAGCACTCTTTACATGTGCCTATTTGCTTTAACGCAGGCTTTATCCAACCAAGAACAACTTCAAAGGACATTAAATTTATGCAATTGACCTCTCAATCTTTGCTTCGTGGAACATGGTTCCAAACAGTGGCAATTGGGCTTATTGCACTGCTTGGGCTTACCGCTTGTGGTGGCTCAGGCAGCAGTAGCTCAGATTATTCGTATGCTTACATTCAGTTTTACAACGCTTCGCCTAACGGTGCCAATGTAGAAATGCGTGAAGTTGATGGCGATAGCTTTGGCTCTGCTCAATTTGGTGACACTACGTCAATGTACTCTATGGATGATGGGGAATTAGAACTCGAATTCATTCGAACTGATTCAGACGACCAAGAAGTATTTATTGACGAGATTACCGTTAACTTAAAAACCGGTTATAAGACCATTGTTGTTATGAGTGGTGACTTTAGTAACCCCGTTTTCACCACCTATTCCTATAAGCGCGAAACATTGGAAGATCACTTCCGCCTATTCGCTTTGTCGGTAGCAGTAGATGAATCTTTTTATGATTTCTACATGAGTGAGTCTGGCGACCCGTTTGAAGCAGCCAACTTCCTTGGCACGGTTACAACGGGCGACATGATTGAATTTGACTTCTGGGATGCAGATGATGACAGTGAATACTTCGATGGGGGCGAGTACACGATTTATTTGACAGAACCAGGAAGTGACGATGTTGTCTTTGAATCGCAAACCATCGATTTTGTATACGAAACTGAGTATCTAATGACACTGCGCGATGTCAGTGGCGCCATTCAAGAAGGGCTAGTTGTAGACACTATTCTTAACTCTTCATCAGTAACGGCGCTTACAGATGTAGAAGCAGATTCACAGTATCGTATTTACAATTCTATGAATCTAGATGCAGAGCTTCAGGTTACCTTTGGTGGAAACACTGATGAAGAGGACGCTAGTTTTACACTCGCGGCCGGAGAATTGTCTGAATTTAGTACTATCCGCTATGGCGATTATCGCGTTACCGTAACCGACCCATCAGGTACAGTGACGTCACTGAGCAACAAGCTAATTACGCTTAATCAGGGTGAGAGTAAGGCTATTCTTATCTACAACACCAACAATAAATTAGGCGCAGCGACCTTTGTAGAAAGTGGTTTGCCTCAGGCCTACGATAAGACAGTTAACTTCATCAACCTAGTTAGTGACTTTGATGACGTAGACTTCTACTTAGTAAGAAATGACGAAACCATTGATACTGCTGAGTACGATATACAGAATCTTGAATTTGCTGAAAGTACCAGTGAAGTGCTGCCGTCAGACTACTATGAAGTGATTGCCGTATACGAAGATGACAACGAGGAGCAGGTGCTGCTTGATAGAACCGCGCTGTTTGGCTTCACAGAGGAAGAAAACTACATAGTTACTGTTGAGCCAGCGGATACGCCAACGGGATATGAAATTAACGTGCTTTATTAATCGGTTAGTACATTTATTATACTAATTGATAAGGGTGAAAACTTTCATCTGCGTGTATTTCACGTAAGTTTAAAAGGTCAACGCTAAAAACGTTGGCCTTTTTTATTGCGCACATAGTTTAAAAATAATTCAATTTACCGCTATCACTGCTAAATCTTTTCTGTTATTATTTCGCGCCCTTTTTATGGGGGTATGTACATAAAAGCAACGACATCCAGTTGTTTTTAGCAGCACTAACGACTCGGGAGAGTCTTAATTTTAAGAGCGGAGCACTAACATGATCCAAATGCAAACTAACCTGGACGTTGCAGATAACAGCGGCGCTCGCAGGGTTCAGTGTATTAAGGTTCTTGGTGGCTCGCATCGCCGTTATGCAGGTATCGGTGACATCATCAAAGTTACTGTTAAGGAAGCAATTCCTCGCGGTAAAGTTAAAAAAGGTGACGTACTGAATGCAGTGGTGGTGCGTACTAGAAAAGGCGTTCGTCGTGCAGATGGTTCTACCATCCGTTTTGACGGTAACGCGGCTGTTATGCTTAATGCTAACAAGCAACCAATTGGTACGCGTATCTTTGGCCCGGTTACCCGTGAGTTGAGAAGTGAAAACTTCATGAAAATCATCTCATTGGCCCCAGAGGTACTATAAGGAGTCACGATAATGGCTAATAAAATTCGTCGTGATGATGAAGTAGTCGTATTAGCGGGTAAAGACAAAGGCAAACAAGGCAAAGTCCTTAAAGTGCTTATTGCTGATAACCGTGTAATTGTAGAAGGCGTTAATCTCGTTAAGAAGCACACTAAGCCAAACCCACAACTGGGCGTAGCTGGTGGCATCGTTGAGAAAGAAGCTTCTATTCACGTTTCTAATGTTGCGATTGTTAACCCGGCAACGGGCAAAGCAGATCGCGTTGGTTTCCGTTTCGAAGATGAGAAGAAAGTACGTTTCTTCAAGTCTAACGGCGAACTTGTTTAATTATATTGGAGAGTACGATGGCGAAACTGCATGATTTCTATAAAGAAACAGTAGTAGCTGAACTTGCTAAGCAGTTCGGATACAAAAGCGTCATGCAAGTCCCTCGGATTGAAAAAATCACTCTAAACATGGGTTTAGGTGAAGCAGTTGCTGACAAAAAGGTACTTGAGAATGCTCAAGCTGACATGACGGCTATCGCCGGTCAGAAGCCTGTTGTTACAGTTGCTAGAAAATCAGTAGCGGGTTTTAAAATCCGTGAAGGTTATCCGATTGGCTGTAAAGTAACCCTACGCGGCGAGCGTATGTGGGAATTCCTAGAGCGTTTGATTTCAATCGCTATCCCACGTGTTCGCGACTTCCGTGGTTTGAATCCTAAATCATTCGACGGACGTGGTAACTACAGCATGGGCGTGCGTGAGCAAATCATTTTCCCTGAAATCGATTTCGATAAAGTGGATAAGGTTCGCGGTATGGATATCACTATCACTACCAGTGCGAATACAAATGAAGAAGCACGTGCTCTGCTGGACGCGTTTAACTTCCCATTCAAAAAGTAGGGGTGTAGGGTTATGGCAAAAGAATCAATGAAGGCACGTGAAGCTAAGCGTACTAAGCTAGTAGCTAAGTATGCTGAAAAGCGCGCCGCACTTAAAGCGATTATCAGCGATGTTAACGCTTCTGAAGATGAGCGTTGGGACGCTGTTCTGAAGCTACAACAACTGCCACGTGACTCTAGTAAGTCTCGTCAACGTAACCGTTGTCGTGTTACTGGTCGTCCACATGGTTACCTACGCAAATTCGGTCTTAGCCGTATTAAGCTTCGCGAAGCAGCGATGCGCGGTGAAGTCCCTGGCCTTAAGAAAGCCAGCTGGTAAGGAGTAGCTGATAATGAGCATGCAAGATCCTATCGCGGATATGTTTACCCGCATCCGTAACGGCCAGATGGCACAGAAAGTTTCTGTAACTATGCCTTCTTCAAAACTTCGCGTTGCAATCTGTGAAGTATTGAAAGCTGAAGGTTATATTACTGACTTCGCTGCTTCTGGTGACGTTAAGCCTGTTTTAGAAGTTACGCTTAAGTACTTCGAAGGCAAGCAAGTAATTGACACTATCGAACGTGTAAGCCGTCCTGGTCTGCGCATCTATAAGAAAAAAGATGAGCTTCCAAAGGTTATGGGTGGTTTAGGCGTAGCTATCGTGTCGACTTCTAAAGGTGTGATGACTGACCGTGCAGCGCGTAACGCTGGCATGGGCGGTGAGATCATCGGTTATGTAGCATAACGGAGGAGTTGAAATGTCACGTATAGCAAAAGCCCCAGTAGACGTTGTATCAGGTGTAGAAGTTTCTATCTCTGGTCAAGAAGTTACTGTTAAAGGTAGTAAAGGCACTTTGACCCGCGTTTTTAACGACGCTGTAGAAGTTGCACAGGAAGAGAACCAACTTAAAGCACTTCCACGTGAAGGCTTTGTTGACGGTTGGGCACAGGCTGGTACTGCGCGCTCTATCCTTAACGCAATGGTTCAAGGTGTTTCAGAAGGTTTTGAGAAAAAACTTCAGTTGTTAGGTGTTGGTTACCGTGCACAAGCACAAGGTAACAAACTAAACCTTACACTAGGTTTCTCTCACCCTGTAGCATACGAAATGCCTGAAGGCATTACGGTTGAAACTCCTAGCCAAACTGAAATCGTCGTTAAAGGCGCCGATAAGCAGGTGGTTGGTCAGGTTGCGGCGAACATTCGTGGTTACCGTCCACCAGAGCCTTACAAAGGTAAAGGTGTACGTTACGCTGACGAACACGTACGTCGTAAAGAAGCTAAGAAAAAGTAGGTGGGTGATACGATGGATAAGAAAACAGCTCGCATTCGTCGCGCTACTCGCGCACGAGCAAAAATTCGTGAACTGGCCGCGCATCGCTTGGTAGTTAACCGTACACCTCGCCACATCTACGCTCAGCTAATCGCTCCATGCGGTTCTGAAGTGTTGGCAGCGGCTTCAACTGTTGAGAAAGATCTTGCAAAAGATCTTAAGTCTACAGGTAACGCTGAAGCAGCGACGGTAGTCGGTAAAGCAATCGCAGAGCGCGCGCTTGAGAAAGGCATTAAAACAGTGGCTTTCGATCGCAGTGGTTTCCAATACCACGGTCGCGTTAAAGCATTAGCTGATGCAGCTCGCGAAGCTGGTCTTCAGTTCTAGGAGTTTATAATGGCTAAACAAGACGTTCAAAATGGTGAATTTCTAGAGAAATTGATCGCCGTAAACCGCGTATCTAAAGTGGTTAAAGGTGGTCGTATCTTTAGTTTCACTGCATTGACAGTAGTGGGTGACGGTAACGGTCGCGTTGGTTTTGGTTACGGTAAGGCACGTGAAGTACCTGCTGCAATCCAAAAAGCAATGGAAAAGGCACGTCGCAACATGGTTGACGTAGACCTTAACGGTCACACGTTACAGCACCCGATTAAAGGTCGTCACTCTGGCTCTAAAGTTTACATGCAGCCAGCATCTGAAGGTACCGGTATTATTGCCGGTGGTGCGATGCGTGCAGTACTTGAAGTAGCTGGTGTACAAAACGTACTTTCAAAATGTTACGGCTCTACAAACCCAATCAACGTTGTACGTGCAACAATCAACGCGCTGACAGAAATGAACAGCCCGGCGAAAGTTGCTGCGAAGCGTGGATTGTCTGTAGAAGAAATTTTGGGGTAATCAGACATGGCAACGATTAAAGTAAAGCAAACTAAAAGTGCAATTGGCCGTCTGCCAAAGCACAAAGCTACGCTTAAAGGTTTAGGCCTTCGTAAAATCAACCATGTTCGTGAACTGGAAGATACCCCAGCCGTTCGTGGCATGATCAACCGTGTATATTACATGGTTGAGATAGTGGAGGAGTAAGACATGCGTTTAAATACAATTTCTCCAGCCGAAGGTTCAAAGCCTACTGGTAAGCGTTCTGGTCGTGGTATCGGCTCAGGTCTTGGTAAAACAGGTGGCGTAGGTCACAAAGGTCAAAAAAGCCGTTCAGGTGGCCGCGTTAAGCCAGGATTCGAAGGTGGTCAGATGCCTATCCAGCGTCGTCTTCCTAAGTTCGGTTTCACTTCACGCAAGAGCTTTGTTACTGATCAAGTAACTCTTGCTGAAATCGCGAAGGTTGATGGTGATACTGCGTCTCTTGAGACTTTAAAAGCAGCTGGTATCGTTAAGAAAGAAATCCAGTTCGTTAAAGTTGTTAAGAGCGGTGAAGTTTCACGCGCTGTTACAGTAAGCGGGTTAAAGGTTACTAAAGGCGCTAAAGAAGCGATTGAAGCTGCTGGCGGTAAAGTAGAGGAATAAGCTAGATGGCTAAACCAGGATTGGATTCAGGCGCTAAAAGCGGCTTGAGTGAGCTTAAGGCAAGATTGTTGTTCGTACTTGGTGCGATTGTTGTATTCAGACTAGGTTCTTACGTTCCTATCCCTGGCATCGATCCAGCTGTACTTGCTGACTTGTTCGAGCAACAAAAAGGCACCATTGTAGAAATGTTTAACATGTTCTCTGGTGGTGCGCTTGAGCGTGCATCCGTTCTGGCTTTGGGCATTATGCCATACATTACTGCATCCATTATCATGCAGTTGCTCTCGGTGGTTCACCCACCGATGGTGGAGCTTAAAAAAGAAGGCGAAGCAGGCCGTCGTAAAATTAGTCAGTACACGCGTTATTTAACGCTTGTATTGGCTATCTTCCAATCAATTGGTATTTCGACTGGTTTGCCTAACCTGATTAATGGATTGGTGATAAACCCTGGCTTCGGATTCTACTTTACGGCAGTAGTGAGCCTAGTCACAGGAACTATGTTCCTTATGTGGTTGGGTGAGCAAATTACCGAACGAGGTATTGGTAACGGTATCTCTATATTGATTTTTGCTGGTATTGTTGCCGGTCTGCCAACAGCGATAGGTCAGACTGCGGAACAAGCAAGGCAGGGCGACATTAACTTGTTGTTCCTACTGTTGATTGGCGTAATTGTTATCGCTCTTACATACCTAGTTGTATTTGTAGAGCGCGGACAGCGCAGAATTGTGGTAAACTACGCAAAACGTCAGCAAGGCCGTCAGGTTTTTGCTGCGCAAAGCACCCATTTACCGCTGAAAGTCAACATTGCTGGTGTAATTCCACCAATCTTTGCTTCTAGCATTATTCTGTTCCCGGGTACCATCGCAGGATGGTTCGGACAGAATGAATCAACAGCGTGGTTGCAAGATGTAGCGCTTATGCTATCTCCTGGTCAACCGCTGTACGTGATGTTATACGCAGCTGCGATTATCTTCTTCTGCTTTTTCTACACGGCGTTGGTTTTCAACCCGCGTGATACAGCAGATAACTTGAAGAAGTCTGGCGCGTTCATCCCAGGCATCCGCCCGGGTGAGCAAACGTCACGATACATTGACAAGGTAATGACTCGCCTTACACTGGCTGGCGCACTGTACATAACCTTTATTTGTTTAGTGCCTGAATTCATGCTAATTGCTTGGAATGTGCCGTTCTACTTCGGTGGTACGTCGCTTCTCATTATCGTAGTAGTTATCATGGACTTTATGGCACAAGTACAGACACATTTGATGTCTAGTCAATATGAGTCTGTGCTGAAGAAAGCTAACCTTAAAGGCTACGGCCGATAAGTTAGCCCCTTAATATTGATAGAAAGGGGAAAGATGTAATGAAAGTTCGTGCATCAGTAAAAAAGATTTGCCGTAACTGTAAAGTTATCAAGCGCAACGGTGTTGTGCGTGTAATTTGCAGTTCTGACCCAAAGCATAAGCAGCGTCAGGGCTAATCTAAGCGGAACAAGATATTCGCAAAGCTAAGTAAGCAGAACCTAGATAGTACTTGTCTGGTTCTGCTAGTTTTGTTTTAAAGTATTTTGAACCTTAATTTGCAATTTAGTCGACGGGTAAGTATCCTATCGGGCTTTTTAGGTCGTCGACAAATAAACAAGAGGAGTGCTGTTAATGGCCCGTATCGCTGGCATTAACATTCCTGAGCACAAGCATGCTGTAATCGCTATCCAAGCGATCTATGGCGTTGGTCCCACACGTGCGAAAAGCATTTGTGCGGGTGCTGGTGTTGCAGAAAATACAAAAATCAAAGAGCTAGACGAAGCTACTATTGATAAGCTTCGTGACGAAGTGGCTAAATTCACCGTTGAAGGTGACCTACGCCGTGAAGTCTCTATGAGCATCAAACGTTTGATGGACCTGGGTTGCTTCCGTGGTATTCGCCACCGTCGTAGCTTGCCTCTACGTGGTCAGCGCACTAAAACTAATGCGCGTACCCGTAAAGGTCCTCGTAAGCCAATTAAGAAGTAAACGGGGAGTAAGTTATGGCTAAAGCACCAGCTCGTAGCACGCGTAAGCGCGCTAAACGTCAGGTTGCAGACGGTATGGCTCATATCCATGCGTCTTTCAACAACACAATTGTGACTATTACAGACCGTTCAGGCAATGCACTAGCATGGGCGACATCTGGTGGTTCAGGTTTCCGTGGTTCACGTAAATCTACCCCATTTGCTGCACAGGTAGCTGCTGAGCGTGCAGGTGTTGCTGCACAAGAATACGGTCTTAAGAACCTTGAAGTTTTCGTTAAAGGTCCAGGTCCAGGCCGTGAGTCTGCGATCCGTGCTCTTAACGCTACAGGTTATAAGATCACAAACATTACCGATGTGACCCCTATTCCTCACAACGGTTGTCGTCCACCGAAAAAACGTCGCGTTTAATCGACGGACAGTTGGAGAAAGATCATGGCAAGATATTTGGGTCCAAAACTCAAACTTAGCCGTCGCGAAGGAACAGACCTGTTCCTAAAAAGCGGCGTTCGCGCAATCGATTCTAAATGTAAAATCGATACAGCGCCTGGTCAGCACGGTGCCCGTCGTGGCCGTCTGTCTGACTACGGTGTTCAGCTGCGTGAAAAACAAAAAGTTCGTCGTATGTACGGCGTTCTGGAAAAGCAATTCCGCAACTACTATAAAGAAGCTGCACGTCTAAAAGGCAACACAGGTGAAAACTTGCTACAGCTTTTAGAACAGCGTCTTGATAACGTAGTTTACCGTATGGGTTTCGCTAGCACTCGTGCAGAAGCACGTCAGCTAGTTAGCCACAAGGCGATCATGGTAAATGGTCAAGTTGTGAACATCCCATCGTTTAACGTTTCTGCCGAAGACGTGGTTTCTGTTCGTGAAAAGGCTAAGAAGCAAGCGCGTATCGTTGCTGCTTTGGAACTGGCTGACCAACGTGAGAAGCCAACCTGGATTGAAGTAGACAGCAGCAAAATGGAAGGCACTTTCAAGCGCGTTCCTGAAAGAACTGACCTGTCTGCGGAAATTAACGAACAGTTGATCGTCGAACTTTACTCTAAGTAAAGCTAACTAAAGAGGAAGCATTGTGGGTTCTGTGACTGAATTCCTAAAACCGAGATTAGTTGAGATCGAAAACGTTTCTCCTACTCGTGCCAAAGTAACTTTGGAACCACTAGAGCGCGGCTTTGGCCATACTCTAGGTAACGCCCTACGTCGTATTTTACTGTCATCTATGCCAGGATGTGCAGTTACCGAGGTAGAAATTGACGGCGTTCTTCACGAGTACAGCACCAAAGAAGGTGTTCAGGAAGACGTAATTGAAATCTTGCTAAATCTTAAAGGTTTAGCGGTTCGCCTTGAAGGTAAAACTGAGGCAACCCTAACTCTAGTGAAATCTGGCGCTGGCCCTGTTGTTGCTGGTGATATTCAGCATGATGGCGACGTAGAAATTACAAACCCTGACCACGTTATTTGTACTTTAACTGGCGAAGCTGAAATCAGCATGCGCATTAAAGTAGAAATGGGTCGTGGTTATGTACCAGCTTCTACCCGTCGCTCCTCTGAAGAAGATGATCGTCCAATTGGTCGTTTGTTAGTAGACGCTTCATACAGCCCAGTTGAACGTATTGCTTACAGTGTAGAGTCTGCTCGTGTTGAACAACGCACAGACCTAGACAAACTAATCATCGACATGGAGACGAACGGTACTTTGGATCCTGAAGAAGCGATCCGCCGTTCTGCTACTATCCTAGCTGAACAGCTAGATGCATTCGTAGACTTACGTGATGTGTCTGAGCCAGAAGCGAAAGAAGAGAAGCCAGAATTCGATCCGATTCTGCTTCGTCCAGTAGATGACCTAGAGCTGACAGTACGTTCTGCAAACTGTTTGAAAGCAGAAGCTATCCAGTACATTGGTGACCTGGTACAGCGCACTGAGGTTGAGCTACTTAAAACGCCAAACCTTGGTAAGAAATCGCTAACTGAAATCAAAGATGTTCTAGCATCTCGTGGTCTTTCTCTAGGTATGCGCCTAGAAAACTGGCCGCCAGAGAGCATCGCTGAAAAAGATTAATCAGGTTTTTATCAAACTGATTTGTAGAGAAGGATAAAACTATGCGCCATCGTAAGAGTGGTCGTCAGTTGAATCGCAACAGCAGCCATCGTCAAGCTATGTTCAAAAACATGGCCGGTTCTTTGGTCAAGCACGAAGTGATCAAAACTACGTTACCAAAAGCGAAAGAATTACGTCGCGTAATCGAGCCTCTAATCACTATGGCTAAAGAAGACAGCGTTGCAAACCGCCGTCTAGCTTTCGCCCGCACTGGTGACAAAGAGGTTGTAGGTAAACTATTCAACGAGCTTGGTCCTCGTTACGAAGCTCGTCCAGGCGGCTACACTCGCATTCTTAAATGCGGTTTCCGTGCTGGCGACAATGCCCCAATGGCATATGTTGAGCTAGTTGACCGTCCAGTTGTAGAAGCTGAAGAAGAAGCAGTAGAAGCAACTGAAGAGTAATTAATACTCGATTAGAAAAAGGGGCCCGAGTGAAAACTCAGGCCCCTTTTTTGTGTCTGTTGTTTTGTTCTCAATATTATCTATTCGTACCGTAATCATCATTTATTTGGCATGCTTATTGTAAACATTTATTTAGGGTAAGAACTTATTCAAAGCTAAGTTTACATCTGTATTAAACAAGGCGAAGAGCGTTAAGGAAACAACGTGCTATCGGTTTCAGGAAATTACCAGTCTCTAGGTCTTTCAACTTTACAAAATACGGCACTATCCACCCGTCTAGAGCGCTTGAGCTCTGGGTTAAGAATAAACAGTGCTGCTGACGACAGTGCAGGCCTTCAGATATCCAATAGACTTGCTTCCGAGAAAAAGGCGTATACCCAGCTTAATCGAAACCTAAATGACGGTATCAGCTACGCGCAAATCGCTGAGGGTGGGCTGCAAGAGTCTGCCGCTATACTGCAACGAATGCGGCAATTGGCAATACAATCGCAAAACGGCGTAAATGCGGTAAATGACCGTGCAGCTCTGGATAAAGAATTCCAACAACTTAAAAATGCACTTAATGGCATTGCCTACAACACGGAAGCTTTTAACCACTTGCCGCTGGTAGGTGACACTGATTTGCTTTCAGCGAACGTACCCTCAATTAGTGACACGTTTACTAACGGCGTGGCTCAAAGTATGACAAGTGGACTGCGCTCTATTGCATACATACCGGCTGGCTCTTCAAACATTCAAATAGACTTACATGACAATGGCGCTAACGACGATATTCAGGTATTTACCGTAGACGGAAAACATTTAGCGGGTACGCCGCTTTCGGCAGCTACGTGGGGGGCTTACGGCGTAGTGAATTCATCAGCCATTGAGGGGACATTCTTTCTTCCGACAAACGGCTATAGCCCTTCGGCATCCTACGACGATAGTGATTTATTAACCGTCGGAAGCGCTACTATAGACGGCAATATCATTTCATTCACCGGGGATCAGAACGCCAGCGGTAACCTAAATGAAAACCTTACAATTACGAGCAATGCACAACCGCTCATTATTTCTGTTATCGGCACAGGCTCTTTTAGTGTAACAGCCTCGTGGACATCGCTTGGGGACGGAGACAGTCAAAATTTCAGCTTAGGGCCCGTTGACATTACTTCAACCAATCAATTAGGTGTTGGTACTGACTTCATTGAACTTACCAAAACACCCGCTACATTAACAGACCTCGGGCTAGGCGGCACTTCGTTGCAAAGTGAAAGTGACGCTGAAAACGCGCTTACACAGATAGATAGTGCGCTTGAGATAGTCGGAGAAAGTAGAGCTTTCTACGGTGCTAAAATTAATCAGATGTCATCCGCTATTAGAAATAACGCAATTGGCCTTGAGAATATAAGCAACGCTCACTCTCAAATAACTGACGCTGACTTCGCTTCAGAAACTGCATTACTTACGCAAGCACAAATAGTTGAACAGGCAAGTATTTCTGTTCGAGCTCAAGCTAAGTCTAGTGATGAGCAGGTATTGGGGTTGTTGGATTCTATAAGTGGTAATTAGAAACGCGATTCATTGTGACAAAGTTGGCACTTTATCCTTTACAATAGCGATTTATAATACAATCAATTAATGCTTTTCTACGTTAGAAAGCGTTAAAAAGCATTGTAAATCTATCCAAATTCATAAACCCAAGGAAAAAACGAGAGATGGGAAGCCAGATTACGTGCTTTAAGGCCTATGACATTCGCGGTGAACTAAATACACAGCTTACTGAAGAAGTAGCATACAGAATTGGCTACGCGTTTGCTGCAGAGTTGAGTGCAAAAACGGTAGTGGTTGGCAGTGATGTTCGTTTAACTTCCACACCCTTAAAGCTAGCACTAAGCGCAGGTCTGATTGATGCCGGTGCTAAAGTGACTGATATTGGAATGGCTGGCACCGAAGAAATTTACTTTGCAACCAAACACCTTAGGGTGGACGGTGGTATAGAAGTTACGGCAAGTCATAATCCAATAAACTACAATGGTATGAAGCTAGTTAAAGCCGGCTCTGTTCCTATAAGTGGCGATACAGGTTTAAACGCAATTAAGGTGCGAGCCGAGGCATTAAGCGATGAGCTCGTTTCAAGTCGCCTATCTCATTATACTTCAGGTGCAATTATAAATGCTGAAGCTTTTTTTAACGGGCAAGCGCATATTCAACTAGAGAAACTAGAAGAAACCGACCAGTACCTCAAACAATCGTGTATAGATGATTATGTGGCTCATATGCTGTCGTACGTTGAGCTTAATAATTTTACCCCCCTTAAAGTTGTGGTTAACGCAGGTAATGGTGCGGCTGGCCCTGCAATCGATGCCATTGAGCATGAGATGCAAAGACAGAACGTGCCAATTGAATTTGTCAAAGTCCACCACAACGCAGACGGTACTTTCCCAAATGGTATTCCTAATCCACTTTTACCAGAAAACCGTGCAGACACCGCCGATGCAGTAGAAGCCTCAGGTGCCGATTTTGGTATAGCCTGGGATGGCGATTTCGACCGTTGTTTTTTATTCGATGCAGACGGCGAGTTCATTGAGGGATACTACATAGTTGGCCTTCTTGCTGAGGCCTTTATTGAGAAAAATACCGACAGCAAAATAATTTATGACCCACGCGTGTATTGGAACACTGAAGACATTGTAGTAAACGCCGGCGGCACTCCTATTAAGTCAAAAACTGGCCACGCATTTATCAAAGAAAGAATGCGTAAAGAAGATGCAGTATATGGCGGCGAAATGAGTGCACACCATTACTTTCGCGATTTCGCCTACTGTGATTCAGGTATGATTCCGTGGTTATTAATTGCAGAGCTTGTGTGCGTTAAACAACAAACTCTAGCCAGCATGGTGAAAGAGCGAATAGAAGCGTTCCCTTCTTCAGGCGAGATAAACAGCAAACTAAAAGATGCCGATGCAGCGCTAGAACGTGTGACTAAAAAGTATCAACCCCTAGCTAACGTTGTCGATACTACTGACGGACTAGGCTTAGAGTTTGACGATTGGCGCTTTAATCTACGTAAATCGAATACAGAGCCAGTAATTCGTCTTAATGTAGAAAGTAAAGGCGATATTTCATTAATGGGAGAAAAAACTAGAGAAGTGTTAGCCCTTATACGCGCTGAATAATTATTGTCTAATCATTAATCACGAAACAACACTAAAAAATAGGGCAAAAGTGCTGAACTTGGCCCTATTTTTATTCCCACCCAGTTTTTGCCATTTAATCGCAATACAAACCTTTGTATACTACCTACTGAATATAAAACTATTAGGACGTGGGCCAAGCACCCACACATCAAGGATATTACAAATGAAACCAGTAGTATTAGCTGGCGGCTCAGGTAGTCGCTTATGGCCTAAATCTCGTGCAGCGCTTCCAAAGCAGTTTCTGTCTCTCACATCAGACAGTACTATGCTGCAAGACACAATCACTCGCTTAAAAGGCACGCCGGCTCAAAATCCAATATTCATTTGTAATGATGCTCATCGCTTTCTTGTAGCAGAGCAGCTTCGTCAAAAAGATATTCAACATGGTGGAATTCTATTAGAGCCTGTTGGCCGTAATACGGCACCAGCAATAGCTCTTGCGGCGCTTCACGCGACGATAAACGGCGAAGATCCCGTTCTTCTTGTGTTGGCAGCAGATCACCTTATCAAAGACAACCAAGCCTTCCATAATGCTATTGCCAAGGCTGAGAAATTAGCAGAGCAGGGTAAACTCGTTACTTTCGGGATTGTCCCAGATCAGCCGCATACAGGATATGGTTATATCAAAGCCGGAGAGCACGCGGGCGATGGTTTCGAAGTAGCACAGTTTGTGGAAAAACCTGCATTGGAAACTGCAAAAGAATATGTCGATTCGGGCAGTTATTACTGGAATAGCGGCATGTTCATGTTTAAGGCAAGTCGTTACCTAGAGGAACTACAGAAACATAATCCTGAAATGTTAGACGTGTGTAAGCGTGCTATCGATACAGAAACACCAGATCTAGATTTTATTCGTGTAGACCACGACATTTTTGCAACCTGCCCAGACGATTCAATCGATTACGCGGTAATGGAAAAAACAGATAGCGCTGCCATGGTTCCATTAGACGCAGGTTGGAGCGATGTAGGTAGTTGGTCTTCACTGTGGGAAACTGCTGAGAAAGACGAAAATGGCAATGCTACTGTAGGCGATACTATTCTAGAAAACACAAAGAACAGTTACGTAAATGCTGAACAGCGTTTGGTTTCTGTAATTGGTTTAGAGGACGTTATCGTAGTAGAAACTAAAGATGCCGTAATGGTTGCCCACAAAGATGATGCACAAAGCATTAAAACGGTTGTGAACAAACTTAAAGCTGAACATCGTCCAGAGTTTGAATTCCACCGTGAAGTGTTCCGCCCGTGGGGAAGCTACGATTCTATCGACAGCGGCGCCCGTTTCCAAGTAAAACGCATTACGGTTAAGCCTGGTGAGAAATTATCGGTTCAAATGCACCATCACCGCGCTGAACACTGGATCGTAGTCTCTGGTAGTGCAAACGTAACTATCAATGAAGAAACGCAACTGGTTACAGAAAACGAGTCAGTCTACATTCCTATTGGTGCGGTTCATGCGCTAGAAAATCCTGGAAAGATTCCATTAGAGCTTATCGAAGTTCAGTCAGGCGCATACCTCGGTGAAGACGATATTGTTCGTTTTTCTGATAGGTATGGGCGTGTTGAGAAGTAATTCATAAAGCCGTTTAAACTAAGCGTGAAATGTTTTCTCGTTGAATGTCAAACACCATTTTAAATACATAGTTTTGAAACCGGGGCAGACGATGTAACTGACAACAGCTCGCTAAGCGAAGGTATGAATTATATGAACCTTGCGAAAACATTAGTCGGCCTTTCAGCTTTAAGCATACTGGAAAGCGATGTGTTCTATTTGATAACGCTGAAATGATTTTACCGCAAGTATAGATAATCGACTTACCTACGTTAGCGAGAACCTTTCTATCTGCGGCGCAAAAATGAGTCAAATAGCGCCTGCGCTAAAATTACATTGCCGTATGGACGAAGGACAACTGGTCGCGGGTTCTCAAATCTTCGATACTGATATTCCAGTTGAAACTGATGAATCCACATTGGCGCAAAAAGTGGAGCAAGCTAGTATTTCAGTACTAGGGCAAGTTAAGTCAGGTGATGAATAAGTTTAAGAGGGGATGGGATGTACGATTAGTTATTCAACCCCTTTTATTCTGGTCGAGCTTATCGACAACATAAATTACTCCCTATAAGGTGTAAATAAGATGCAAATCCAAATATAATTACAAAGGAGCCAAAACATAAATACCAAACTCCTTACATTCAACTATCAGTGATAAAGAAATTATTCAAGGACACTTCTTTAGTATGGCGATTATATGCACCGCAGAGACTAACGAAATTTGGAGCTACATTCTAAATGCTTTAAAAGGCAAGGGAATTGAAGGTGTAGCGTCAAGCCAGACAGTAAGTAAAAATCTCACTCTTCTCACTACTCCTCTAACAACAACAGAGATATTCGACTTATGCTCTAGTGGCGAAGGTGGCGAAATTTATGTGTTTTTTTCACCTCCGAGCTTAGTTGTTTCTGCTGATTCTGGTAAATCTGATATATCAAAAGATGTAATTGAACGCGCAAAACTCTCTGAAGAGTTATTAGACTTATACTATAAATTTAAGCATAGAATTAGGTTGATCAATTCAACGTTTTTGTTTGATAGTCCAAATCGAGGGTTATCTATAAATGGGACCTCGCTCGATTTGGGGACGGTTTCATGTCCACTAAGTTATAAAGACGTCTTATCCTACTTGGCCTTCAATAATCAAATTGAAAAAGCACTTAAAATAGAGAAGTTACTGAACGGTGTAAGTTATTTAGAAGGGACGACGATAAACTCGCTGGTGAGTAAAACTTGTGACAGGCTTGACCGCGAAACGGGAGCTCTAAAAGGGCAGATAGCCAAAAATAACGAAGAAATTTCGAAGTTAGTTGAAGAGCTCGCCAGTAAATCCAAGAGTCTTGAAGAAGCTGCGTTGGTTTATGAAAAGAAAATAGACGTATTAAACGATAAGGTTATCTCGCTTACAGGTGAGCTGTCGGACAGCAATGATGTGTGTGGTACTTATCAAGAAAAAAATATCGAATTAGCGGCTCAAATCAAAAGATTAGAAGAGTCACTATTTATTACGCAGGAAACGCTTGAAAATTTTGTAATAAAGTCAGACTCTGAAATTCAAAAGATCAACGATAAATTTCAAAAGCTGTTAATAAAAAGTGAAGAGAATACACGAAAAAGAGAGCAAGCTGAAGCTCAGACGACCCTGATAAAGAGAGACTACGAAGCGCGTTTGAAGTCTGCAAAAGAGGATAAGACTGCAGAAGTTGACAAATTAACGTCTGCCTGGAAATCCGAAATAGTTGAGTTAGAAAAAAATGCTGAGCGTCAAGTTTCTGCGAAAAATAAAGAATTGGTAACGCTAAAAGTAACTAGTGAAAGAGTATTAGAAAAATTAGAGCGCGAAAATAAGAGCTTACGGAAAGAGTTGAAATCTTACCAAGCGCTTTACTATCAAGTAAAAAATGACTTTGATGCGGTCAAAGGTTCCACAACATGGAAGACGCTTAGTCCTGTCTTGAAAGTTAAAGATAAAGTCTTGGGGAAGAATCAAAAGTTTGACCAAGATGAGCTAATATCAAATATCGGTTTGTTGTATACAAGTGATTTATTCGATGCTGAATGGTACTTAGCTACCTATACGGATGTCGCAGAACAAGATTTAGACCCTGCTCGGCATTATTTATTACATGGGTTTAAGGAAGGACGGCGTCCCAGTCTAAACTTCGACGGCAATTGGTATTTTAACTACTATGAGGATGTAAAGGCTGCTGGATTTAATCCTCTCGTACACTTCATTAAATATGGGAAGGCTGAAGGGCGTAAAACATCTCATAATCTCCTTATGAATTTGGATAGGTAAAGATTTATGGATGAAAAACGTAAAACTTTGTTATGGCTAGGTGGTGGTCAAGTAACCGATGTCAATATCAACTTTGAGAAATATGATGAAGTGGTCTTTATCGATGCACTTAAGCATATTTGCTGGGAAATAGAATCTTTTATTTCACAAAAAAATATTAATGGATTTGTTATTAATGGTGCAATATCAGAGCGCGTAACCACAGCAAATTTTAATGAAACTTCTGATAGCGACTATTCATTTCTAGAGGGATACGAAGTTAAAACTCCTAACGACGTTAGTGTTATTAATTCTTCAACAGTTCAGACATTGGGGTTTTCAGATTTACTATCACTAGTGGATTTTGCCTCATCTAGCCTATCCATTGTTTGTTCAATTTCTAGTCTCTCTCATATTCTTAGCGAGCATGTCCTATCTAATACCGAAGACGGGAGTGTTGATGAGTTCTTTTTATTACAGCACGATCATCAAGCTACTGTTGCAATAGACGATGGTCTCTTTAAGCTGATGAAGAGTCATTTTTATCTTCGAAAAGCGCCTATCAAATGCTTGAGCGGCAACTACTTTTCTCATTACTGTTTTTCGGCCGCTAAATTAAAAGCCGCATTAAGAGATGAAGCTGAAAAACACCTCAAATTGGAGAACGAATCTCTTAAGAGCAAACTTTCTCAAAAAGAAAAAAAATACGAGTTGCTGTTGACCAGCTTTGAAAGCTTCAAAAGTAAAGCGGCCAAACAAATGGAAGGTCTACTTGAGCATACGAAGGTTATAGAACGCACACAAGCTGATATTCTTACCGCAGTATCGGAAGCACTTATAGAAAAGATTCCTTCTCTGGAAAATCAAATTAATACACTAGTTGAGGACGCCAAAGACTTTAATGCCAGTACAATAGCAATTACCAAAGAATCTATAAATACAGTGTTAGAGAAACTGGAAGTGGCAACAAAGCATAGTAATGATAGTGTGACAAATGTGGTAGATGCTGCAGCATCACGATTGATAGATAAGCTGGAGTCGACAGAGAAGAGTACGAAAGCACTAGTTAGCTCATCACATACTAATACGATCAAACAAATTGAAGATTATTCTTCTGTACGTAATTTTATTGATAGCGGCCATAAACCTCTTAATTTTCATGGGTGGCCTATTAGCCCTGACATAGCGGTTCGAATTGTGACAATGCTGTCGACAGCTCAGTATGACGGAGTACTTGAGTTCGGGAGTGGTACCTCCACTGCGCTGATAGGAAGAATCATAAAAAGATTGATAAAGGACAACGTTTATGAAAAACCAATTCCGTTCTTTTCTTTCGACCACAATGAAAAGTACTATGCGAGGACAAAAGAGCTACTCAAGGCTCATGATGTTTTGGAGTTCGTAACTCTAAATCACTGTGAATTAGTTAAAGAGAAGTTTAATGACAGCGAGTTTCTATACTACGACTGCCGTCGCGTTATTAATAGCTTTGGTAAGTTGTTCAGCAAAAGCAAGCCAAAATTTTTAGTTTTGGTTGATGGGCCGCCAGGCGCCACAAATCCGCATGCAAGGTATCCAGCGTTCCCGATAATTTTACAAGAAATCAATCGCAATGCATTTGAGTTCGATTTTTTGGTGGATGATTACAATAGAAGAGAAGAGAAAGAAGTCGTCGAAAAATGGAAACGAGATGCAGAGTTAGCAGGACTTAGCTCGGAAAATGAAGTAGTTACAAGTGAAAAAGGTTTTTCGATATTTAGTGTTAGGTTTAAGAAATGAGTATTTTTAGTGAAGCAAGGAAGTTCTTCGAGAAAGGAGACTACGCTAAAGCGTTAGAGTTATACGAAGAAGCGGGTAAAAGTTTTGGCAGAGAAGTCGTCAGCTATAATGTTCAAAGATGCAGAGAGCTATTAGGTGGCTTATATGGGTTAGATAAAATTACTCAAATACTTCTTTCTAATTCTGATAGTGATAAAAAGACATCTCATGAACTTTTTAACTATTATGATGAATTAAAAAGGCAGAAGTCAGAAGATGCGCAGGTTAAAACGGTAAAGCGAGTTCCTGCAGCATGGCCTAATGACTTATCTCTTGCTCCCCTACCAGAATCAACAAATGACTTCGAGTGGTACGGCTCCGTTAGAAATCAGAATAGTTATAAGAACGAAGACTATGCTCTTAGTATAATTATTCCTACTTTTAACAGGGCAAAGTTGCTAGACGTTACTTTAGCTTGTTTAGTTAATCAGAAGACAAATTTCAATTTCGAAGTTATAGTAGCTGATGACGGAAGTAAAGAAGACCTTATTTCAATAGTTAAGAGTTTCGAAAGTCGGCTTCAGATAAAGTATGTACGACAGCCTGATTATGGCTATCAACTATGTGCTATTCGAAACCTAGGGCTTCGTGCAGCGAAATATGAGTTTGTATCTATTTTAGATTGTGACATGGCACCAGATGTTACTTGGGTCGAATCGTATCTTACAGAGCTGAAGAAAAACGATAATGTAGCATTAATTGGACCTAGGAAGTACGTTGATACTTCACACTTATCATCTGAAGATATTTTAGATAATCCAACGCTAGTTGGTAGCCTACCAGAAGTTCTTACAGCAGAAACATTAGGGCGTTCGAATACAGGTGAAAAATCTGTAGATTGGCGTCTTGCACACTTTGAAAAAACTGATTCACTCAGACTGTGCGACTCACCATTCCGTTATTTCAGTGGTGGGAACGTTGCTTTTGCAAAAAAGTGGTTGGATAAAGCTGGTTGGTTTGACGAAGAGTTTACTCATTGGGGCGGCGAAGACAATGAATTCGGCTATAGACTATACAGAGCAGGGTGCTTCTTTAAATCAGTAGACGGTGCATTAGCTTATCATCAAGAACCTCCTGGTGCAGAAAATGAAACTGATAGGGCTGCTGGAAAAGAAGTTACAATTAAAATTGTCCATCAGAAAGTTCCGTATTTCTACAGAAAATTGGAGCCTATTGAAAATGCGGTAATCAAACGGGTTCCTTTAGTTTCAATATATATTCCTGCATATAACTGTGAAAACTCTATAGAACGATGTGTAAATAGTGCGTTAAATCAAACTGTTACTGATTTAGAAGTTTGTATTTGCGATGACGGCTCTACAGACGCTACTTTAAGTTTAATTAAAGAAAAGTACGGCACAAACCCGAGGGTTAGATTTGTTAGCCAAGCGAATGGTGGAATAGGTAAGGCTTCAAATACAGCGGTAAAATTGTGTAAGGGATACTATATTGGACAGCTCGATTCTGACGATTATTTGGAGCCCGATGCAGTTGAATTGTGTCTATCTGAGTTTTTCAAGAATAGGCAGTTAGCGTGTGTTTACACGACTAACAGGAATGTCAATCCAGATGGCTCCCTAATACAAAATGGCTATAACTGGCCCGAGTACTCGCGAGAAATGCTAACGACAGCAATGATTTGCCATCACTTTAGAATGTTTACCATGCGAGCTTGGAACTTAGCTGGCGGGTTTGATGAAAAAATACTTAATGCGGTTGATTATGATATTTATCTTAAACTTAGTGAAGTTGGCCCATTCAAGCATATCAACAAGATATCGTACAATCGAGTGCTTCACGGTGAAAACACATCTATAAAAAAGTTAACAGAGCAAAAGGAAAATCATTTCAAAGTTGTAAATGGGAGCTTATTACGGCAAGGCATTAGCGAATATCGTTATGTCCCCTCAGATAACAATGATGCTAGTAGACAATATGAATTTGTTAAATCGCAATAGTCTAAGCCTATAGAAATGAATATTGGTAAAATAAGAATAAAACTTCCATTTTCAATGAAAGTTTTGAAATCAGCACTGTGGCAAGAGTCGATAGTGAGCAAGTGGATATGAAAATGAACAATGCCATAGAAAAAGAGTTATCAAAAGCTTTTGATTTACTTAAAAAACGACAACAAGATTCGTTCCCGAGCTTGTACGAGGTACTTAGACTTTACGAAGATATTAGGGATAGAGCGTCAATGATTGGTGAGTTTGAGTCTGTATCATTACAAACCGGCCGAGCTATCTCTAATATTGCCTTTAACTTTATGAATTTGAATGAGGGTAAACGGTTAATTAGGGGGGACAAGCTCAACTTTGAAAAAGGTAAAGGGGTGTTTTTTCTAGCACATCGAGGAGGGTTGTGTAATCGATTGCGAGCGATAGCATCTCTTCAAACTCTATCAGATTATTTAAGCTTTCCATTCTACTTTTCATGGTGCGAGACTCTTTCTTGTACTGGCGGACCGCCCACGAGCTCACTATTTGCGAATAATCTATCTTCCGCTTTGGATCACACAATTAACGGTTATTCAGAGTTCTTTTTCGAGGATGAGCCTTACACTCCATGGTTGTTTTTTAAAAAATTCGAAGAATGTGGTCACAAAATAAATTGGAAGACGTTTTTTGAAATTTATAAGGTAAAATCTCAAGCGCTTTTAGAAAACCTATTAACAAAGTCGGGAGCTATCGAAACTTTTAACAATTTTATCGCTGACAACAGTTTAAAAGATTTCATAGGTATACATATCAGACGAGGAGATTTCGTTGAATATTTTCAGCAGAGTTACCCCGATAGTTATTTGCCGAGCATAGAAGAATATGTTCAGTATATCCAGAAGTGTTCTGGACAAAAAAAAGTGTTTTTGAGCACGGATGATGCAAGTGTAAAAGAAAAGTTTAGTGAGTTGCTAGGCGACGACTATTGCTATTACGACTTCAGTTTTGATGATACAAAACTTAGACAAACTAGTTTTCTACACAGCTTACTTGATTTGGCGACTCTGTCACGAAGTTCTTTACTAATACCAACCCCCAAATCGAGTTTTAGCGATTATGCTTGCTCTATCAGTACTGGCGAAGTCGTTAAACTTTAGAGGAACAAAATGAAAAAAGCATTGATTACCGGTGTAACCGGCCAGGATGGCTCTTATTTAGCCGAGTTTTTATTAGAAAAAGGATATGAAGTACACGGTATAAAGCGTCGTGCCTCATCGTTTAATACTGAACGTGTCGACCATATCTTTCAAGATCCACATGTTCAAAATGCACGTTTTAAATTGCATTATGGCGATTTAACAGACTCTTCAAACTTGATCCGTATAATGAAAGAGGTCGAGCCAGATGAAGTTTATAATCTGGGCGCGCAATCACACGTTGCGGTATCTTTTGAAGCACCAGAATACACTGCTGATGTAGATGCAATTGGAACACTTCGGCTTTTAGAGGCAATTCGCTTTCTAGGCCTTGAAAAGAAAACTAAGTTTTATCAGGCCTCTACTTCTGAACTGTATGGCGAAGTGCAAGAAATTCCACAGAAAGAAACTACACCGTTTCACCCACGCTCACCTTATGCCGTAGCTAAGATGTATGCGTATTGGATTGCAGTAAACTATCGCGAGTCTTACGGCATCTATGCATGTAACGGAATTTTATTTAATCACGAATCTCCACGCCGTGGTGAAACCTTTGTAACTCGCAAAATTACGCGCGGTATTGCTAATATTGCACAAGGCTTAGAGTCTTGCTTGTACCTTGGCAATATGGATGCGCTTCGTGATTGGGGCCATGCTAAAGATTACGTACGTATGCAGTGGATGATGTTACAGCAGGATAAACCTGAAGACTTTGTAATTGCCACAGGTAAGCAAATCTCGGTACGTGAATTTGTTACAATGTCCGCAAATGAAGCAGGTATCACGCTTGAATTTAGTGGTGAAGGTGTTGATGAAATTGCAACTGTTACTGACGTTGCGGGTGATAACGCACCAGGCGTAAAAAAAGGCGATGTGATTGTAAAAGTCGACCCTCGTTATTTCCGTCCAGCCGAAGTTGAAACGTTACTTGGCGACCCTACCAAAGCAAAAGAAAAACTTGGATGGGTACCCGAGATTTCAGTAGAAGAAATGTGCGCAGAAATGGTACAAGCTGATTTGGACAAAGCCAAGCAGCACGCACTACTCAAAAGCTCTGGTTATAACGTGTCGTTTTCGGTTGAATAAATGAAGATTTTTGTAACAGGCGGTTCGGGCATGGTAGGGCGCAATATTATTGCGCTCTCATCAAGCCAAGAACATGAAATAATTGCCCCATCTAGCAAAGAGGTAAACTTAATGAATTTCGATTCGCTATCGTCATTCATTAAAAGTGAGCGCCCCGATGCCATCATTCACTGTGCTGGGCTTGTCGGTGGTATTCAGGCTAATATAAAAAGCCCATTTGATTTTGCATATATTAATGCACTTCTTGGCTTAAACGTTATAAAAGCTGCGTTAGACAATAATGTTGAAAAGGTTATAAACCTTGGCAGTTCATGTATGTATCCCCGCGATGCTGTAAACCCGTTGAATGAAAGTGATATTCTCAAAGGTGAACTCGAACCCACTAACGAAGGGTACGCGATTGCAAAAGTGTTGACTGCTCGTTTGTGTGACTACGCTAATGTACAATACGGGGCCAATTACAAAACAGTAATACCATGTAACCTTTACGGATACTGGGATAAGTTCGACCCAAATCATTCGCATATGATTCCAGCAGTTATACGTAAAATACATGATGCAAAAGTAGCCGGTGCTGATTCAGTTGATATTTGGGGTGATGGAAAAGCGCGAAGAGAGTTCATGTTCGCAGAAGATTTGGCTGACTTTTGCTTATTCGCGTTGAGCAAATTTGATGCTTTAGAGCAACTTACGAATGTTGGTCTGGGCTTTGACTATTCTATTTCAGACTACTACTCGGCCATAGCTGAACTAGTTGGTTTTGACGGTGAGTTCACATACGATCTTTCTAAACCTGCTGGGATGAAGCAAAAACTTGTATCAGTTGAAAGGTTAGAACAACTAGGCTGGAGTGCGAAGCATTCGCTTACGCAAGGCTTAGAAAAAACATATCAATTTTATTTGAAGGAGCATTGTTAATGTCACTGCCTCTAGCAACATCCACATGGGATGACAAAGAGATTGCTGCACTAAATTCTGTAATTGAAAGTGGCATGTTTAGCATGGGTAAACACGTCGCAGAATTTGAGGCTGAGTTTGCAGAGTTTGTAGGTTCGAAGTATAGCGTAATGGTGAACTCTGGTTCTTCCGCAAACTTACTGGCTGTAGCTGCGTTGTTTTTTAAAAAAGAAAGAAAGCTAAAAGCGGGTGATGAAGTTATCGTACCTGCAGTTAGTTGGTCAACAACCTATTATCCCCTTCAGCAATACGGCTTGAAATTAAAGTTTGTCGACATTGATAAAGACACGCTCAACTTAGACCTTAAGCAACTTGAAAGTGCAATTACAGAGAAAACAAAGGCAATATTTGCTGTGAATCTGTTGGGTAACCCAATTGATTATAAAAAAGTTGAATCTTTGATAGAGGGTAAGGATATTTATCTTCTAGAAGATAACTGTGAATCACTAGGTGCTACGTTAGACGGAAAGCAAGCTGGTACATTTGGCGTGATGGGAACATATAGCTCGTTCTTTAGTCACCATATTTCTACTATGGAAGGTGGTCTAATCGCAACTGACGATGAAGAACTTTACCATATATTGCTTTCTATCCGCTCTCACGGATGGACACGCCACTTACCTAAAGACAACAAAGTTGTAGAAAAAAGCGATAACGCATTCCATGAGTCCTTTAGATTTGTACTCCCTGGCTACAACGTTCGTCCGTTAGATATGTCTGGGGCGTTAGGAAAAGAGCAGCTCAGAAAGCTTCCCGCTATTATTAGTGGTCGTCAAGAGAATGCAAAATTCTTTGTTGAAACTTTTTCTAAAATTGAAGGAATCAGTATTCAACAAGAGACCGGAAATAGCAGTTGGTTTGGATTTGCCATTATCTGTGACGCCGGAAGCGAAATGAGAGATAAGCTTGTTGAAGCGCTTACCAATGAAGATGTCGATTGTCGACCGATAGTGGCTGGTGACTTTACAAAGAATGAAGTGATGAGCTATTTTGATTACGAGTTACATGGTGAGATGACTAATTCATCGCTAATAGATAGCTCAGGTTTCTTCATTGGCAATCACCATTATGATGTGAGAAGCAAGCTGGCAGCAATAGCAACGCTGATCGAGCAAACTTTAAAAGCCTGATTGGTATTTGTCACCAGTAAAGCAGTGCAACCGCACTGCTTTTCAATTTCTAATCGTATCGAATTATGTTATGAGCTTTTTAACCCAAGCACAATTTACTAATATTATCGCTGCAACCCCTTTAGTCTCTATCGACTTGCTAGTTGAGAATACGAAAGGACAAATATTATTAGGTTACAGAAACAACCGTCCGGCGAAGGGTTATTGGTTTGTTCCAGGCGGAAGAATTCTTAAAGATGAACCTATGTTGTGTGCATTTAAGCGTTTAACTTCTGCCGAACTTGGGATCACGTTTGAGCTTCGGCAAGCTGAGTTTTTAGGTCCATATGAGCACTTTTATAATGATTATGTATTTGGCGAGGGAGTTACTACTCACTACATAGCATTAGGTTACAAATTATTATCCGATATTGATATTTCGACATTACCAAATGTGCAGCATAACCAGTATAAGTGGTTTCATAAAACTAGTATGCTGGCAAATGATAAAGTGCACGACCATTGTAAATGGTATCTAAAAGGTTGAGATTTTTAGGCGTTATTATTGGAGGAATCACGTTTAAACTGTTCGATAAGTTTGTAAGTTTTAATTCATTGAAAATTGTTTTCAGTCCTTTCGTAGAGTTTCTCGTTTATTCTAAACTGCTTGTTATGATATTCTCAAATAACGAGACTTTGAATTGCCCCATATACCCAAGCACTAGCCACGAAAATTGGTATAAACAATGAAAATAATATTTAACTCAGAAGAGAAAGCTTCACTTTCAAAAAAACAGCGCGAAAAAATCTTAGCATTGATAAAAAGTCTAGGTTTGGGGGATTTGAGTTCTAGTATTGTTGTTCAAAATCAAGAATCGTTCGATAACATGGATAATTCATTTTTCCTAACTAGAGAGTTTTTATTAAATAACTTAGTAGAGCTTCAACGTGAAGCGCTAGAGCTTGAAGACCAAGTTACTTCTTTTAAAAAGCGAAACAACTACCTAGAAGATAAAGTGAGTTGGCTCAGAGGGAAATCTGAAGAAAGCAGTTTCATTCCTACAAATGTGAATCTTGGCTCTAGCCTTTCGTTAAATGGCTCAACTTTGCAGTCTGCGTTAGTTGAAGTGATAAATAAAATGGAAGGTAAAGTCAGCGAAAGAACAGTTTTGCCTTTTTCCAAATCTAAACGTTATAGAAAAGACAAAGCTTTAATATATAAAAGCGAATACTTTAACAAAGAGTATGTTGCCAGTCAGCTGAACCAGTTAGGTCTCAAAGTAAAAGACCCCCTAGAGTTTTTCATTTCTTTCGGAGCAGAGCTTGAGCTTTCACCTTCTGAAAAGTTTGATACTAAATCCTACTTGGCGATGAACCCTGATGTGAAGGATTCGGGGATAAATCCGCTTCTCCACTATATAAAACACGGTAAAGCTGAAGGCCGAGTTCTTATTTAGTTAGTTCAGAACTTTCTTTCATCGAGCCCCCCAGATATAACGAACCATGGAGATAATGTAGTGGTTAATGACGTGCTGCTTGCAGCCAACAAAGCGTTTTTAGGACAAAACTTTAGCGATGCACGCGCCATATATGAACAGTGCTTTCCATCGAATGTAAAAGAACTCGCAAACACTCTAATGGGTAAGCCTATTTTAAAGCATGTTTTTAGGAACTATTTATATTCGCTAGCCTTCGAGGGGGATATAGATAAAATAGAACGCTTGATGTATGAGTACAAAGCAGCAGACCCGCACGATACAATCGTAACCTCTACGAAAGGTCTGCCGACGCTGGATAGCCATCAGGAAACCCCGCGCTTGAGCATTATCGTGCCTATTCATAACTCTGGTCAATACTTAGATTTCTGCATTCAATCGATACGAGAACAGGAGTTTTCTGATTTTGAGCTTATTTTAATCAATGACGGCTCGACGGATTCTTCTGCGGAGATTATCGAGCGCCATGCAGCTGAAGACTCTAGAATTAAAGTTTTGACTAACCTTCAGGCTTCCGGCAACCCGGGCACACCTAGAAATCAGGCTCTAGCCATAGCGAAAGGCGTATACGTTGGGTTTGTAGACAGCGATGATTGGATTAATAGAGATTTTTACTCAGAATTAATGAGTATGGCACTAGAAAGTAAAGCCGATATCGCTTTTTCTGGAGGGTTTAATAATCATGAAGCGAGTGGGAGAGTAAGTAAGCGAACCTATACTGCTGAAGGATTTGATGACCCGAATAGCTCCAGGTTTAAGACTCATGATAGCTTTATGATATGGGACAAAGTGTTTAAGCGCTCAATGTTAGAAATGTTCAACATTCGCTTAGGCGAAACAAAAGCTGCTGTAGATGTACCTTTTGTATTCGCAGCTTATTATTATGCTGCCAACATTGTTTTCAACGATGACTTCATTGGTTATAACTACCGACGCGAGTCAGAATCATCGGTTACTGTGGCCCATCGTAAAAATTCAAATTGTGAATTTGAGTTTCAGGCCTTCTCGAATGTAAGAAAATGGGCTAATAAGAACAGTGTTGCCGATTATTATTTCGCAACTATAGACATTAAGCTTGTAAGCTCGCTGATGTATACACTAAAAATGGTGAGTGATGAATATTTTGATGGCGTGTTTGAAAAAGTGAAAGCACTTTTTACAGACGTGGATGCAGTGTCATTTAAAGAATATTGTGTGCAGAACCAAAAGTGGTGGCTTTTCAAAGAGTTTTTGAAAGTGCGCGATCACAGCGCAGAGGATGTTCAACTATATCTTAACGAGAAAGAAGAAGCCGCTAAAGCAAAAACAGTCGAACAATTAATTACACCTCGCTATCAGCTTGATGGAAAAAACGCGGGCATCATGTTTTTTCCTTGTTGGTTAACCAATAATCCATATCAAAAATTATTTTATCAAGCATTGAACGAGCATTTTGACTTAGCAGTTGAAGGCTATGATCAGAAGGGGCTTCGCAAAGAGCTCATTGATAGAAAAAAAGACAAATTTAAGTTTATTCACCTTCACTGGTTACATAACTTTTTTGATTTTAAAGACCCATCTGTTCTGGAAAACACGATAGAAGCACTGAGCTACGCTAAGCAAAACGGTTTTGAAATTATATATACTGCGCACAATATTTCCTCGCACGATTCTGAAAACGCTGAACATGAAAAGCGATACAGAGAACAGATACTATCTTTCGTAGATCACTCTCTAGCACACGGCGAGTTAGCAAAACAGCGTTTAATCAAAGAATTTGAAGTGCCTGAAGACAGTATAGAAATAGTTCCTCACGGTACCTATGGCGATTTTTACGGCGAGAAGATTGACAAAACTCAAGCAAAAGAGAAGTTCGGTATCCCAGCTAAGTCTACTGTTTTCCTGTTTTTTGGAAATATAAAGGGTTACAAAGGAATATTTAATCTTTTGTCACGTTTCCAAAAACTTCGTGAAAGACGTGACGATATTTATCTTATTATAGCTGGGCGAGTGCTAGACCAAGAGCTTATGCCGGAGCTGACCAAGCAAACAATGGATGCGAATATTCTGTTTAGGCCTGGGTTCGTTCAAAATGATGAAGTAATAGATTACTTTTCTAGTGCTGATTTATGCGTTTTGCCTTATGAGCAAGTATTAACCTCTGGAGCTGCAATGCTCAGTGTGACTATGCGTTGTCCACTTCTCGCTCCTTCAATAGGAATCCTACCAGAGGTGATTACCCCTGAGATTGGCCTTTTGTTTGATTCTTTTGATGATATGCAAGAGCAAATGGAGAGGGTAGCTCAGAGAGAAATAAGTCCTTTCGTCGATGAGCAATTTGATGAAGCGATAGCCACATTCGATTGGAAAAATTTAGCTAAAAATATAAGCTTCCTTCGTAAAAGCTTCTAGTTCGTTATAGGAATACGGTAAAAGTAAATGGAAAAAATTGATTTAGTAGTTGTTTTTTACGAAAAAGAAATAGATATACTTGCTTTGCTTGTAAAATCTATTGAATTACATTGTGATTCCAGCTTGATTGATAAAATATACTTTATCAATAACGCGGTAAACCCGTCACAATGCCGAGAAGCATTTGAAAAAACAGTATTGCCACTCTTCGAAAGTTTTAAAAAAGAGATTTGTCTCGTAGATGCTGTATCGTTGGGTATAAATCACAAAGATGGAGCTGACCCATACATCGCTCAACAAGCGTTAAAACTCTCCGTCGCAACGCTTACTGACAAAGCGCACTATCTAATCTTAGATGCTAAAAATCATTTTATTAGAAAGCTAAGACGAGATGATTTGTTCAATGAAAGCGGAAAGCCTATTTCCCACCTCCAGATTCATGGGGGCTATTTAAAGACTTGTTTAAAAGAATCTTGCAGCTACTTTGATGTGGATGTCGACCCAGATAAAGCAGTATTACCAACAGTTACTCCATATCTCATGATAACTTCCTTGGTAAAAGACTTACTCAAAGAAGTAGAAAAGCGTGAAGGGAATGGCATTTATGAACTTATTTCTAAGAATGATAAAATTACTGAATTCTTACTCTACTTTTCATACTTAACGTATCGCGGTGGAATAGAGTATTTCTATAGTTTAGAAGCTAAGCCGTACGCCACATTGTTTACTAAATGGCCAGAATCTGAAGCCGATATTAAAAGAGTTTTAGAAAGTACAAAACGCGATAACGTCTGGATGTTTTCTGTTCATAGTAAGCGTTTTAGCCAATTGAAAGTAAATGAAATTGACTTTATTGTTTCGCTTTGGGTTGAACGGGGATTATTTGAAAGTGTAGATGGCGCGAAAATATTCATAGAAAAGCAAATAAACGCCTCATCTAGTATGCCTCCTGTTTTATTAAATGCAGCTGGAGACGGCAAGGTAGTAGAAGGTAGAAACAAACGCCTTTTCATAGCAAACGATTCAAATGAAGTCATAAAGCAGCATCGTGGTGAGAGGCTTTTAAATGATTCTCAAATAAAAGCTTGGCGAAGAGTTATTGAAACAAGACATGCCTTTTGCACAGTGAAAGGAGTTTCTTATAGGTTGATGATAGTTCCTGATGCTCATGCCGTGCATAAGGATGAATTGCCGCAGTTAGACAAGGTTAACGCCGAGCGACCGATAGACCAAATTACTTCAGCATTGTATGACCGCTCGTACATTAGTTATCCACTTGTAGAGCTGATAGATGCCGCGAAGAGAGGGGAATCCTATCACCCTGTTGACTCGCATTACACAGCATATGGTGCATATGTTTGTTACAAGCGAATCATGCAAGACTTGAGGGTCAATATACCTATTCTCAAAGACGATGATGTTGAGCTCATTACCAAGAGGGGCTCAGGAGACTTAGGTGAAAAATTTAGTCCACACCGTGTAGCCGACTACACAGAATGTGTAGTAAAGCGGGGTAATGCAAAGAAAATTTGGAACAATGGTGTTACAAACCGAGGCCATATGTCCGTATGGGTCAATCCTAATAGCTCATTACCAACTTGTGTCTTGTTTACTGATTCGTATGGGTGGAAAATACAACGATTCTTAGCTGAGTCTTTTAGTAAACTCTTCATCATCCATAGCCCTTTGCTTGAGCACGATGCTATAGACATTTTGAAGCCTAATGTTGTCCTTTCACTAATGGCTGAGCGTTTTTTGATTTACACTCCCAAAGACATATTTGATAAGTCGGCATTGCAATTTGCTCATGAAAAAGGGGGCGATATTAAATCATACGAAGAAATTCTGGCAGTCTCCAATATTAGTATTTAACTTTGCTATTTATTTCGAGGTTATTTGGGGCCCCCAAGTAACCTTGAGCCACCTAATATTCGCATCCGGCCTCATCACAGAATGAAAAATTTCCTTTCAAGAAAAAAAAGCGAATTTACCTCTTTTTTAAGGCTGCGCCGCATGGAGCAGCTAATTAGACGAAGTGACTTGTTTGACGGTGACTATTATCGGCGCCGCTATAACCTTAATCCTAACGCTAATATTATACGCCACTATTTAATCGAGGGAACTGTAGCTGGTTACTGCCCAAATAAATGGTTTGACACTGACTGGTATAGAAACAACTATGAAGATGTGGCAAATAGTGGGGTAAATCCCTTTGTGCACTATATCCAGCATGGTCGAAACGAAGGGCGTGCAACCAACAGAATTCAATTTCATTCGCAAGAAATAAATGGGCTTGGAGTAGATAAAGAACACTTGCCACAGCTGTTGTGGCGTGGGTTGCCTGAACCCTGCCTAACTCGACTTAAAGAAATTTACTCGAATCTTTCGCTAGATGAAAGCGTAAGGTTCTTCGCTATCTGGCATTCTGCCAGATGGTTTTATTACTTAGGTAAATATGAGAAGGCGCTCAGCCTTTCACAACTGGCAATAGCGGAAATAGCGCCTCACGTTTATGGAAAAAGTGGCGTTCTCATGCATGCTTTGTGTCTGCAAAAGAATGGCAAGCTAGCAGAGTCTGAAGCATTTATAAGAAATTACTATAAAGATAGTAACTTCGACGAAGATATACTCTTGGCGTTATCCAACTGCGTTGGTTCTGCCGAAAAAAAGTTTTCTATTCTTAATCAAATTTACCGTACGCATGATTTGAGCGAGCTGGCTTTAAAAATTCACGATGAGGAACTTTCATTAGAAAATCTGGCAGCAGATAGTGCAGAAAATAAATGTATAAGTACTGAACTCGTAAGCGTAATTGTTCCTTGCTTCAATGCGGAGAGAACAATAAAAACTGCGCTAGAGTCACTAATAGCGCAATCATGGAAAAAACTAGAAATTATCGTTGTGGATGACTGTAGTGAAGATAATACAGTATCAGTAATAGAGTCGCTCTCGACAAAATATCCTCAGATAAAATTAATTAAACAACCTAAAAATGGCGGCGCTTATCGAGCCCGAAATACAGGCCTTTCAGTTGCAAAAGGTAGTTTTATTACCACGCATGATGCCGATGATTGGTCGCACCCCCAGAAGATACAGCTGCAAATGGAATTTCTTTATCAAAACGAAGCTGTCATGGGAGTTTGTACTCAGTGGGTAAGAGCTACGCCTACGCTTAATTTTGAGCATAACTGGCGGCTCAACCCTAGATTGATTCATTGGTCCCACTCCTCTTTTTTGTTTCGACGCGTAGTTTTCGATGAGTTGGGCTATTGGGATTCAGTTTTAGTGGGCGGTGATACAGAATATATTTGGCGAGTAGAGTCACGCTTCGGTTTTCATTCCGTAAAGAAAATTCACTCAGACGTTCCTTTAGCATTTGCTTTGGACGATGAAAACTCGCTAACTAGGAATAAAGCAACTCATATAAAAACGATGTACCAAGGAATGCGCCATATCTATCGGCAAGCCTGTCAGTGGTGGCACTCAAAAGAGCCGTCTAACTTGTTCGTGGATATTGATGGTGTTCGTAAGTTTCCTGTTCCCCCTACAATGATTTCTAAGAACCTTTATGAAATGGCTGGCGATACAGTTTTTGTTGGTGATTTTAGTGAAAACAGGGTAGCGATTGAGCTATATGAAGTTATAACTTCTACTATGAGCAGCGGTAAAAAAGTTTTCCTATATCACCTACCACGACCGCGGGAAATTCAGAGGCAATTATCTAGCGCTTTTTTTGAGCTGTTGTCCAGTAATAACGCAGAAGCATGTGTGTTCGGCATGACTTTATCAGTTGATTGTGTGTGCTTTCTAGATCCAGCCCTCCTCCTTGAAATGCAAGAGGAGCTGGCGACACTTAATTCTAGTAATGTCGTCATTTATGCTAACAGAGGACAAAAACCGGATATTGAAAAGGTGTTGAGCTTTGTTACTACTAGTGAATCGGTAGAAGTAAAAACTTTAGATAATTTAGGCTCATTGCTAGCGTACCTAATAAGGTAAGAAGTCTTAAAAATGACAAAAAAAGAGTATTTTGACCCTGAGTGGTATCTTAAACAATACCCCGATGTCGCAGCAGCGGGGATTGACCCTAAACTACACTTCGACAAACACGGAAGGAGAGAAGGGCGTTTGCCGTGCAGTATTCCTTCGCTATCTCTTGAAAAGGCTTTATGGCGAAATGTAGATAACTGTGACGTAACACTCGATTCTTTGCACAGCGCGGCAGAATACTCAAACATCAACGGAATATATGCCGCTAAAGTACTCGTCGATTACTACCTCTTCACAGAACAGTACCTTTTAGCAAAAGAAGAGTCAGATAAGCTTGTTATCAACAGCAGCCTTTCAGAAAAGCTTTTTAGTAGAGATGAAATCTCGCTACTAAGGTTTTCATCTTTGCTCGGGGCAGGTTTAGAGGATGAAGCACAGCAAGTTGTAGAAAACCCTCACTGGTCGAACTCTTCAAAGTGGCTCGCCTCCAGTATGCTGTCGGATTCGCGGAAGGTCGTTGAGCTTAATAAGATTTATAAGAATACTGGGTTAAAGGCGCTAACTACGAATAAAGCAGAGGCAACATTAGATGTTCTTTCAAGAGCACGAACATCTGTTTCTGCTTTTACATGGCTCAAAGCACTTTTGAGTAAACCGAAAGTCTCAATTATAGTCCCGGTCTTTAATGCGGAGAAGGTCATTTCTACTAGTATCAACTCCCTACTCAATCAGTCATGGAAAAACATTGAGATAATAGCGGTGGATGATGCTTCCACTGATAACAGCTATACCGAGTTGAAGCGTTTGTTTGGCGGGATTGAACGTGTACGGGTTATCAAAAACAACAAAAATAAAGGCGCATATGCCACAAGAAATTTAGGAATGTCCTTAGCTAGAGGTGACTTTCTTACCGTTATGGATGCCGATGATTGGGCTCATCCTCAGAAAATCGAAAAGCAAGTAACTCCGTTGCTCTTTAGTCATTCTTTAAAAGGGACAGTTTCTCACTGGGTTAGATGCACGGAGGACCTTAAATTTTCGAGGTTAAGGGCTGGTAACTCTTGGGTGCATAGAAATGTATCTTCTTTACTCGTTCGAAAAGATGTTGTTGCCGCTCTGGGTGATTGGGACGAGGTCAAAGTAAATGCTGATACTGAGTTTTATGAAAGGTGTATTGCTAAATTTGGGCAAACCGCGATAAAAGAGGTGATGCCCGATGTTCCACTGTCTTTTGGAAGAACACATGCATCATCTCTTACGCAGAATGCAGAGACTCATTTGATCACTCAATATGGTGGCGTGCGAAAGCAGTACATGGATTGCGCTCGAGCATGGCACAAGAATAGCCCTAGTTTGAAGCTTTTAAGAAATGAACCGCGTCCTTTTCCTGTCCCTCCAAGTATGTTGTTGGCTTCTTCTAACCCTTCATTGGTAAAAGAAAACGCAGCGAGTTTTCACAGATGGAGAAAAGCACTCGACGAAAATTGGTACGCGCAAGTATACGACGACGTGAATTCTATGGGGCTAGATATCCATGATCATTTCTGGGATAGAGGGGAAGGGGAGGGACGGTACCCATCTTTATTGTTTAATCCACAGGCTTATGCTTATAAATTTGAATTACCAAATACTGTTTCACCCACATGGCATGCGTTACGTAACGACAGTTGGGACTTTTCTGCACCTGTATCAGTAGCAGGCCTTGCGCGGTGTAAAGGGGCAAATCATGTAGCTCTTTTTGGGCATGCTGTCTCTGAAACAGTTTTCGGTGCAGAAAGAAGTCTAATTGATATGGCTAAAGCAATGCATAGGGCGGATATAACGATAACATTATTTTTACCTACCTGTTCTAATACTGCTTATGTCGAGGAGCTAAAACAATTCGTTAGCAAGATAGTCTTTTTGCCTTTACCGTGGGCAAATGGGAGGGAAGAGCCGATAGAACCCATAGTGGAATATCTGGAATCGGATTTCCTGCGCTTTGGATATAATTGTATTTATGTAAACACAATTACATTAATAGAGCCTTTTAGTGCGGCCAAGAAGGCTAGTATCCCAACGGTTATGCATGTGCGAGAACTCGTTGAGTTTGATAATGATTTAGCTGATTTACTTCGAGAGTCACCGCGACAAACTCACGCAAGAGTCATCGCTAGTAGCGACTATTTTATTGCCAACTCTGAAGAAACCGCTCGTTGGATAAATGAACCAGAGCGAACTACTGTTATATACAATTGTGTTGATACCTCCCCTTCTCAAAATTCTATGCCTTCGGGCTCATTAAAAATATGCATGCTAAGTAGTAATGTTAAGAAAAAAGGTGTTGAAGACTTTTTTGAGGTAGCAAGCTTATGTAAGGAGGCTAGTAATATCCAGTTTACGATTTACGGGCCAATTACTAATGACGTTACCATGGCAATTGAACGATTCGGTGATGTAAATGTAAGAGTTGCAGGTTATGTGGAAAACCCCAAAGAGGCGATGATTCAACACCATGTTGTTTTGGCACTTTCTCACTTTAAAGAATCTTTCGGTAGAACGGTAGCAGAAGCTATGTCTTTAGGGCGCGTTGTAATTGGTTACGACTGGGGGGCGGTTAGTGAGCTTGTTGATAAGCAGTCTGGTGTTCTAGTCGACTATAGAAGCACTACGAGCGTTGTGGATGCGATACTTGACTTGAATCGTAACCCTGAACTAGTGGCGCCAATGGGCAACTTTGCTACTAAAAGAGCTTGCGAACTTTTCTCTCGAGACTCCTTTGGTAAAAAGCTGGCAAGCCAGATAGTTAAGATTTCAAAGAAATCTGCTACACTTGTGCGCTTTTAGCTGGCAGCTTTTTGTGTTGTTTAAGCGTGTTAAACATTCCTGTTTGCTATCCCACCTTTGACTTCTACATAAGTTAATGTGGAATAGCAGATTCAGTTGTAGAAGATTAGTTCCTATGTCATATAAAACCCATCCGTTTTGGCGTGTGGAGAAACTATTATCGCCGGACAAGAATTCCAAAAGCCGGCCCCACCCTAATGTTGCTGTTCTATCTCACCACATTCCAAAAACTGCTGGAAGTTCTCTCAGGGTTGCATTTGAACAGGCTCTTGGTGCTAGGAGTGTTTACGGTGTTTACGCAAACACCGGGGCGAGTGCTATGTCGAAAGGGGACGAGATATGGTTACCATCGAAGGCTAGAGTGCTTCACGGGCATTTCAAACCGCATGCAAATCATATTCATACCTTCCCAAATGCTATCAAGGCTGTTTGGGTTCGTGACCCACTAGAACGAATATGGTCTTTAGTAGGCCATCTTTTAGCGCTTAAAGAAAAGCATCCGCACTATATTTTACTGAAAGAAAAGTTGCCAGAATCTGGCTTAAAGTCACAAGAAAGCATAGTTAAGGAACTGCTTCTTAACAATACGATTGAAGCGTTTACAAATACCTATAGTAGGTTTTTCAATTCTGTCTCTATTGACGAATTTGGCTTTGTTGGATCGAAGCACAAATATGAAGAGCATTTACAGCAATTATCAGATTTGACCGGGATACAGTTAAAAACATTGCAGGTAAACAGGCGAACTAGCCAAACATATCAGCTACCAAGTAGTATTAAGCAGCTTGAATCACATCTTCATCATGAATATGAAATTGTAGGCGACTTTTTGTAAAGCCGTAAGAAAGGAACTTTAGTGGCAGTTTATTCAATAATTACCCAGCGAGTGGATAGCTCGAATGTTAGCGTCCCCCGTTGGCACTTGGACTACCCTAGTAATGAACAAAGTGTCGACAATGCCGAACTTTCCAGAGACGGACTCTTATTTCAAGGTTGGGTGTTGAACGATGAAAGCTCATCAGCTTCGTTAGTTATTCTAAATGGTAACGAAGTTCTGCAAATACCAATTAGTCGGTCTCGCCCTGATGTTGTAAAAAGGGTATTAGAGGAAGATCCAGAAAATCACCCTTTACTTCATTGTGGATTTTCTGAGCGAGTTAAGCTCAAACATTCACAGTTCACGTTAGGCCTGGTTCAAGATGGCAAATTCGTAGAGTTAATGAATGGGAGTATTGAAGGTAAATTTCAGATCTTAGAGGGAAAAGATGGCTGGCTTTTTCTAGATAACGACACCAACAAGAGTATTGAGCAATATACTGGGAAACTAAAACTATCCCGCACAGCTCAAGCTGAATGGAAAGAATACTTGGTATCGCTAGATGACTTTTCCCACTCGTCTGGTACACCAGTCTGCTTACTTATCGCGCCTTCTAAAGAAATGGTATACAAAGAGTATTATCCTCATAGTTTTTCAAAGAAAGCGCCGATTCAAAAGCTTAAAGAGTTGATACCCAAATCGCTCAATTTTATTTTGCCCATAGAAGAACTTAGAAATTTAGAGCAACGCTCATTTAGAGTGTGCGATACGCACTGGACCCTTCATGGTGCAAGGCTCGCTGCGCAGTTGGTTGCTAGTAAATTGTCGTCTAAAAATATGGAAGAACTTGATGTCTTCGCTAGTGATACCTATCAAAACAGAAAGAGTTGGGGTGATCTAGGCTCAAAAGTTTATCCGCCTCAACAGCACGAAGAAGAGAGCCTTACGAGTTTTAACTACAGACGCTGTGTCATTTTTGACAATAACATTGATAACTTTGGTCGTATAATAGTTATGTACCACCAACATGCTGTTATTGATGAGACCTTGCTAGTATTCGGCTCATCTTCCTCATATACCATGTTTCACTACCTTTGCCGCTTGTATACTTCCGTCGTTTTTATACATACGGCTGGTAACGTTGATCATAAGGTTATTGATGTAGTAAAACCAAACTGCATTTGTGTTCAAACTAATGCACGGTTTGTCGTAAAAGCCCCAAAGTTTAATGACACAGTCGTTAACTATATCGAGAAGAAAAAAGAACAAGGAAGACTAGATGCGCCGTTTACAGCTGAGGCACTACCTAGCGGAATTGCTAGATGCATCGAGTACTTTAAGAAAATCTCGGTTTAACAAAAGATAAGCGCTGCTCTGCATGGCTATCAGTTTTTGGTTGTTAATAGCCAAGTCAGTTACAGTAGAATAGCGCTAATGTCTTGATATTTGGCCATGACTTTTTAAGTTGTGGCCTTTCGTTTTTTAGGAAGTAAGAATGTCTCAAAAATATTTTGGCACTGATGGAATTCGCGGAAAAGTTGGCGAATTTCCAATGACACCAGATTTCGTAATGAAGCTGGGCTGGGCTGCAGGTGTAGTCTTGGCGGCAGACGGTACAAAAGAGGTACTAGTAGGAAAAGATACACGCGCCAGTGGATACATGCTGGAATCTGCACTGGAAGCCGGTTTGTCGGCTGCCGGCGTAAACATTGCTCTAGCTGGGCCTATTCCTACTCCAGCGGTAGCCTATTTAGCTTCGACTTTTAGAGCTGATGCTGGCGTAGTCATAAGCGCATCTCACAACCCATATTACGACAACGGGATTAAATTTTTTGGCCGTAGCGGGGCTAAACTAGGCAGTGAACAGCAGCAGGCAATTGAAGAAAAACTCCAGTATGCACTAGAAAATGGTATCGATTGTGTTGACTCAGAACGTTTAGGCAAAGCACGAAGAGTTGAAGATGCCGCTGGTCGTTATATCGAGTTTTGTAAAGGTACCTTTTCGAGCGAGCTTAGTTTAGAAGGACTCACAATTGTTGTCGATAGTGCCAACGGAGCAGCATATAAAGTCGCACCTAGTGTATTTGAAGAACTGGGCGCAAAAGTAATTAAAATCGCCAATACGCCGAATGGCATAAATATTAATAATGATTGCGGTGCAACTTCCCTCAACTCGTTGAGTAAAGCAGTCACGACAAATAAAGCTGATCTAGGCATAGCCGTTGATGGCGACGCCGATAGAATCATGTTTGTCGACTCTCAAGGTGAAGTGGTTGATGGAGATGAGATTCTCTTTTTAATGGCTCGTGAAGCTAAGCAAGCTGGCTATAAAGGCGGTGTTGTCGGCACACTAATGAGCAACCTAGGCCTTGAAATAGCGTTAAAAGAACTTGATATCCCGTTTGTTAGAACAAAAGTTGGGGATAGATATGTCGTCGAGAAACTTAAGGAAACTGGTTGGCGAATTGGGGGGGAAACCTCAGGGCATATTCTTAACTTAGATTATGCATTTACTGGAGACGCCATTATCGCTGCGCTACAAATTTTAACCGTAGTAGTAAAAAGTGAATACTCCTTAAGTGAACTAAAAGCAGGGATGACAAAGCTTCCTCAGTGTATGGTGAACGTTCGTCATAACGATCTAGATTCAGTGCTTGATTTAGGTGTAGTAAAAGATGAGGTCAGTCGCGTAGAAGAGGCTTTAGGTAAGAATGGGCGACTTGTCCTTAGAAAGTCTGGAACAGAACCATTAATTCGTGTGATGATAGAAGCTAAAGACAGGGGGCTTGCTTCTGAGTTAGCCAATAGCTTGGCTGAAGTCATCAGAGAAAACTAAAAAGGAATAACTATGAAACGGAAGGGTATAATTTTAGCAGGTGGTTCTGGCACTCGATTGCACCCATTGACAAAAGTCGTGAGCAAGCAACTGATGCCGGTTTACGATAAACCGATGATATATTATCCCCTAGCTACGCTTATGATGTCTGGGATAAGGGATATTTTGATTATCACCACACCAGAAGAGCAAAGTCGTTTCATTGAGCTTATTGGCGATGGAAGTGAACTGGGAATTAATGTTCAATACGCAGTTCAGCCTTCACCCGATGGCTTGGCCCAAGCATTTCTTATAGGTGATAGTTTTATTGGTAATGATTGTTGCACGCTTATTCTTGGTGACAATATCTATTACGGACATGATTTAAAGCGTTCTCTGCAGAGCGCGTATAACCAAGAGCAGGGCGCTACTGTATTCGGTTACCATGTCAATGATCCAGAACGCTATGGTGTAGTTAGCTTCGATGATGATTGGAATGCGCTTTCCATTGAAGAGAAACCTGCTGTTCCCAAATCTAACTACGCAGTTACAGGGCTCTACTACTACGACAATAGAGTTGTTGATTTCGCGAAAGAGGTAAAACCATCACCTCGTGGTGAGCTTGAGATTACCGATCTAAACAATCTTTATCTAAAAGATGGCTCTCTTAAAGTTGAGTTAATGGGACGTGGCTCAGCCTGGCTTGATACGGGCACTCTAGACTCTCTACTTGATGCAGCGAACTTTGTGGGCGCTATAGAGAAACGTCAGGGCTTAAAAGTATGTTGTCCGGAAGAAGTCGCTTTCAGAATGGGGTATATCAACGCTGAGCAGCTAGAAAAGCTGGCGGCTCCACTTAAGAAGAGCGGTTATGGTGATTACCTATTGAAAGTTCTTAAAGACAGAGTAAAAGTTTAACCTATATTCAAGTTATAGAAGGTGGCATTGCCACCTTTCTTATTATATTCATTTGCACGTTAGTACGGAAAGTAAATGCAAGTAATCAAGACAGATATACCTGACGTTAAAATTATTGAGCCGAAAGTGTTTGGCGATGAGCGCGGCTTCTTTCTAGAAACCTTTCGTACCGATTGGTTTAAAAAAGAATGCGCAGACGTAGATTTTGTTCAAGATAACCATTCTAAATCACGCCAAGGTATTCTTCGTGGCCTTCATTACCAAATGGAGCAAACTCAAGGTAAGTTAGTACGAGTAGTTAGCGGCGAAGTGTACGATGTAGCCGTAGATATGCGCAAAGACTCACCAACTTATGGCAAATGGGTTGGGGTAATACTTTCTGCCGAAAACAAGCGCCAGCTTTGGGTGCCTGCCGGATTTGCTCATGGGTTTTATGTCACCAGTGAATCAGCAGAGTTCGTGTACAAGTGTACTGATTACTACCACCCAGAGTCTGAGGTGTCGGTTAAGTATGACGATCCTACATTAAATATCGCTTGGCCGTTGGTAAACGGTGAGAAACCTTCGCTGTCTGGTAAAGACGAAGCGGGTTTAGCGTTTGTAGACGCTCCCACATTTTAATTGTTATTGGGACTTTTTTGGGTACTAGCAATTAATGAATATTGTAATTATAGGCAAGTCTGGGCAATTAGCTTTTGAGCTTTCTCGTGAACTAGAAATTAGCCTGCACCAAGTTACGCTTTTTGGGCGCGATGATATTGATATTACAAATAGCGATATCATTGAAGCTTCTTTAGCTTCCCTATCACCAGATGTTTTGATTAACGCGTCAGCGTACACCGCTGTCGATAAAGCTGAAGAAGACACTGAAGCGTGTAACGCTATCAATGCTGTTGCCGTTAAGAATTTGGCAACTTTCTGTAAAGCACGTGGTGTTTTTATGGTGCATGTGTCGACCGACTATGTGTTTAACGGTCACAAAGGTTCGCCTTATTTAACAGACGACCCTATTGAGCCTCAAGGTGCGTATGGCAAATCAAAGGCAGAAGGTGAAAAAGCCCTGATTGAAATTTTACCAGAGGCTAGCTGCTTAATTCGAACCGCTTGGGTTTATTCATCTCATGGCAATAATTTTGTGAAAACCATGCTGCGTTTGATGAGTGAAAAACCACAGCTTTCTGTTATAGACGACCAAATCGGTACACCTACCTGGGCCAAAGGGTTGGCTGAAGCGTGTGTATTGGCAGCTGAAAATAAAACAGCGGGTGTCTATCATTGGACCGACGAGGGCGTAGCAAGCTGGTACGATTTTGCTATAGCTATTCAAGAGCTTGGAATTGAAAAAGGTCTACTCAGTAGTGATATTCCAGTATTACCAATTCCCTCTAGCCAGTACCCAACTCCAGCGAAGCGCCCACACTATAGTGTGTTGGATAAACAAACTGCGCGCGAAGCATTTGCTTCGTGCAAGCCCACTCACTGGCGAAAGCAGTTGTCCGATATGCTTGATGAATTGAAAGCCTAAATGGACACGATAGAATTATACTTTTGGTAAAAAAATGAGTAAAACAGTTTTAGTAACAGGTGGCGCAGGGTTCATTGGTTCAGCCGTGGTTCGCCATCTTATAAACGATACAGGCCATACTGTAGTCAATTTGGATAAATTGACCTATGCGGGCAATTTAGAGTCATTAACATCAGTTTCAAATAGCGACCGATATAGTTTTGAACAAGTTGATATTTGTGATGCTGAAGAAGTAAAGAGAGTGTTTAATACGCACCAGCCAGATATCATTATGCACCTTGCGGCAGAGTCTCATGTAGACCGCTCTATTGATGGGCCAGGTGAGTTTATTCAAACTAACGTTGTGGGCACATACACGTTGCTTGAACAAGCAAGAGCATATTGGTCAGCACTTGAAGGCGATAAAAAAGCAGGGTTTAAGTTCCACCATATTTCAACCGATGAAGTATATGGCGACCTTCCTCACCCAGATGAAGTTGAGCCGGGAACGGAGCTTCCACTCTTTACAGAAACTACACCGTATGCACCTAGCTCACCGTATTCAGCAAGTAAAGCGAGCTCAGATCAGCTAGTGCGTTCGTGGCTTCGTACATATAAGCTACCCACACTAGTTACTAACTGCTCGAATAACTACGGGCCGTACCACTTCCCGGAAAAGCTTATTCCACTAGTTATTCTAAATGCCCTAGCTGGAAGGCCGCTGCCTGTGTATGGCAAAGGTAACCAAATTCGTGACTGGTTGTATGTTGAAGACCATGCACGTGCATTGGTAGTGGTTGCGCTTAATGGCGAAATCGGTGAAACCTACAACATTGGTGGACACAACGAAAAGCAGAACATTGAAGTGGTGCAAACTATTTGCGCTATTTTGGATGAAGTTAATCCAAAAGATAGCAAATACGCCGAGCAGATCACTTACGTTCAAGACCGCCCAGGGCACGATATGCGCTATGCAATCGACGCAAGCAAAATAGAGCGCGAGTTAGGATGGAGGCCGCAAGAAACCTTCGAAAGCGGTATTCGTAAAACCGTAGAGTGGTATTTAGCGAATGAAGGCTGGTGGAAAGCAGTTCTTGACGGCAGTTACCAAGGCGAGCGCTTAGGTACCGGAAGCTGATACCCATACAAACTTACAAGTGTTAAACTAGAAAGCCGCTTTATATAAAGTGGCTTTCTTTATTTTTAAGGCCCTAAATAGTCTACATGAAAAAAATTGCAATGCGGTCAGTGCGTGCCGCCCTTCAACTTATTCCTAAAAACTTAAAAAACAAGCTCAAACAGAACGAACGTTTAACTGGCTTGTATGTAAGGTCGGTAAGAAAGTCTGGGCTATTTTTCGATGCGCCAACGCCTAAACAAACGCAGGCGTTATACAATTATTGGTTTGAAGTAAATGAATCTGCTTTTTCAAAGCCAGCAGGCAATATTGATGGATGGCAAGCTATAGTATTTGGCACCGACAGCCAAGGCGTAACTGAAGAAAAGCTTAAGGCGCTTGGTGTTAAAACTTGCTTAATTGCGGGCGATATAGATAAAAGTACGTTAGAAGAGAATATTGCTAGACTGGATGACCAAATTCCTACGTTATTACTTAACGGTGGTGATTCATTACAGGAAGTTGCTATTGGCCACCTATGTGATGCTTTGCAAGAAAGCGACTTAGTTTATTGTGATACGGATGAACTTGATATTAATGGGGCTAAGTCATCACCAAGATTCTTACCCGATTGGAACCCAGAGCTTCAATTCTCTACCGCTTATATCAATACTGGGGTAATGATCAAAACAGCGCTTTTAAAGTCGCTACACATTACTAATCAAACAACAATTGCAGAGATAGTTACAGAGCTTTCCCTCACTATCAAAAGTTTGGCTATTAATCATTTGCCGCTGCCCTTTGTGCACCAATTACTAGATAAAAAAGGTGAATTAAACACGCTAGAGCGCGTTAAAACAGTGATAGAAAAACATACAAACGCGAAAGTCGAACTAGACGAGCAATTTAGCGTAAACCGCGTATGCTGGCTTAATAGTAATCCCTTGGTAAGCTTGATCATTCCTACGAAAAACGGGAAAGCCTTGGTGAAAGCGTGCATCGAGTCAATTATCGAGAAAACCACCTACCAAAATTACGAAATATTGCTGATTGATAACGGCTCTGATGAACAGGAAAGTATTGAGTATTTTAGTTATCTAGACACATTGGAAAAAGTAAGAGTTATTCGTTACCCGGCGCCATTTAATTATTCGGCAATTAATAATTTCGGTATTGAACATGCAAAAGGCTCCATCCTTGGGTTAGTTAATAACGATATCGAGGTTATATCGCCTGATTGGCTTACTTATATGGTAGGCCATGCAGAGCGCGAAGATGTTGGCTGTGTTGGTGCAAAGCTGCTTTATTCTGATACACGGATACAACACGCTGGCGTTGTTTTAGGCTACGGTGGTGGCGCTGGTCATGCTCATAAGAACTTTCCTCGCTTTCATACTGGCTACCTAAAAAGGATCGTTGCTACAAACAACTATAGCGCCGTAACCGCAGCGTGCTTGTTAGTTAAACGAACGCAATTTGATGCTGTAAACGGTTTAAATGAAAAGGACCTTTCTGTTGCCTTTAATGATGTAGACTTTTGTTTAAAGGTTAAGGGCTTAGGCGTTAATAATGTTTACTGTGCAGAAGCAGAGCTTTTCCATCATGAATCGGTTAGTCGAGGCCTAGATATTTCACCTGAAAAAGCGGCCCGTTTTAATCGTGAATTAGCTTACCTTCAAACAACGTGGAGCGACTTCATAGCAAATGATCCAGCTTACAATCCGAATCTAACGCTAAAGCGTGAGAACTTTTCGATAAGAAGCGCAGTAGAATTGAAAGAGTGTCACATAAGGCATAATTGATGCATACTGCATCAAACAGAGCTTTGATACACTATTAAGCGAATTAGGCGAGTTAGTCGTAGTATTCATTATTGTTTAAAATTACTATGCAATGATAGTAATAAAGCTTTCGTAAATTATTTGTACAAAACTGGAGAGGATTTAAATGGATAGTACTATGCAGAAGCTTAAAATAGCTGTAGCAGGCACAGGCTATGTAGGGCTTTCAAATGCAGTGCTACTTGCACAACACAATGAAGTGAAAGCAGTCGACTTAGTACCTGAAAAAGTCGAGATGCTTAACAACAAAAAGTCTCCAATTGAAGACAAAGAAATAGCCGAGTATTTAACAACGAAAGAGTTGAACCTTGTAGCAACGCTTGATGCGCAAGAAGCATATAAAGATGCTGACTATGTGGTAATTGCTACTCCTACGGATTACGACCCGCAAACGAATTACTTCAATACTGGTAGTGTAGAAGCGGTAATCAAAACCGTGATGGAAGTTAACCCTGATGCGGTAATGGTTGTAAAATCGACCGTACCGGTAGGGTTTACCAAAGACGCAAAAGCCCGTTTTGGTTCTGACAATATTATCTTTTCGCCTGAATTTTTGCGTGAAGGGAAAGCACTTTACGACAACCTTTACCCAAGCCGTATTATCGTTGGAGAGCGAACTGAGCGAGCAGAAGTTTTCGCTAAACTGCTTCAGCAAGGTGCAATAAAAGAGAACATCGATGTTTTATTCACCGACAGTACAGAGGCAGAAGCTATCAAACTTTTCGCCAACACTTACTTGGCAATGCGTGTAGCGTACTTTAACGAACTAGATAGCTATGCAGAGCGTAATGGCTTAGACACTAAACAAATCATCGAAGGTGTCGGTTTAGACCCTCGTATTGGTAATCACTACAACAACCCAAGTTTTGGTTACGGTGGTTATTGCTTACCAAAAGATACCAAACAGTTACTAGCTAACTACAGTGAAGTACCTAACAATATGATTCAGGCCATTGTAGATGCTAACCGTACGCGTAAAGATTTTATCGCCGATTCAATTGTAAGCCGTGGCCCCAAAATTGTGGGTATCTATCGCCTTATCATGAAGTCTGGTTCTGATAACTTCCGAGCAAGTGCTATTCAAGGCATCATGAAACGTATTAAGGCTAAAGGTATTGAAGTTGTAGTTTACGAACCAGTACTTAAGGAAGAGGAGTTCTTCCGTTCTCGTGTGGTAAATGACTTAGACGAATTTAAGAAAATCTCTGACGTAATCGTAGCAAACCGAGTTACGGGCGATATCGAAGATGTACTAGATAAAGTATACAGCCGCGACTTGTTCAACGCTGATTAACCCAAGTTTGGGGTCAGAGTACATTTTTCCGTGTAAATTAAAAAAGCCAGGTTCATAACCTGGCTTTTCTTAGTTAGACAAACTGCCTTACACTGCGTTTATTTATCAGAACGCCCATATCTATCTGAGAAACGAACGATATCGTCTTCCCCTAGGTAAGCTCCAGATTGTACTTCAATTAGTTCTAGTGGAATCTTTCCTGGGTTTTCTAATGCATGAACCGCCCCAATAGGAATATAAACAGACTCATTTTCCGTTAGCATTTGCGTTTCATCGCCTATTGTCACATTAGCTGTACCTGATACTACAACCCAGTGTTCAGCTCTATGGTGATGCATTTGAACTGATAGTTTTTCACCTGGCTTCACGGTAATACGCTTAACTTTAAAACGTCCACCATTGTCTATTGAATCGTAACTTCCCCAAGGTCTGAAAACTTCGCGGTGAAACTCAAATTCAGGGCGCTTTTCAGCTTTCAAACGGTTCACAACGGTTTTGATGTGTTCTGCGTTTTTCTTATTCGCCACCATAACAGCATCTTTGGTCTCAACTACAACCACGTCTTCCAGGCCAATAACTGCAACTAGGCTGTGTTCGGCATTCACATAGCTGTTGGTGGTACCTTCTAATAAGGTGTCCCCCGTAGTTACATTTCCATTTGCGTCCTTCTCTCCCGTCTCCCAGAGAGACGACCAACTGCCTACATCAGACCAACCTGCATCTAGTGTTACCATCGCGGCTTCGGATGTTTTTTCCATCACTGCATAGTCGATAGAATCACTTGGGCATGAAGCAAATATGTCTTTGTCTACACGAACAAAGTCGAGATCTTTTTCGGTTTTTTCAATCGCCTTTTTACATACCGAATATATGTCAGGTGCGTGCACTTCCAGCGCCTTTAAAAATGCACTGGCTTTAAACATAAACATGCCGCTATTCCAAAAATACTCACCTGAACTTACGTATTGTGTTGCGGTAGGCATATCTGGCTTTTCAACAAATTCACTTACATCGAAGCCACTACTCAGTTTGTTTCCGGCTTTTATATAGCCGTAACCAGTATGCGGCTGAGTGGGGACAATACCGAAAGTAACTAACTTACCTTGTTCAGCTAGAGCCTGGGCTTCTTTAATTTTGGTACGAAACGTATCGCTATCTTTTATTAAGTGATCGGCGGCTAATACCAAAAGAACAGGATCTTCCCCGTTTTCGCTAGCTTGAAATGCAGCAAGTGCAATAGCTGGAGCGGTATTGCGACCAACTGGCTCTAAAAGAATGTCGCTGTTATCGACACTTATTTGTCGCATTTGCTCGGCAACAAGAAAACGATGTTCTTCGTTACAGATAATAGAGGGTGGCAAAGACTCTATGCCATTGAGTCTTAGTACAGTGTCTTGAATCATCGTTTTGTCAGAAGTAAGAGACAGGAACTGTTTTGGTAAAGCGGCGCGAGACTTTGGCCATAAGCGGCTTCCGGTACCACCTGCAAGAATGACTGGCTTCATTTGAATTCCCTAGTTTTCAAATACATTTTATGCATCCAGTATACTGAGTTATGGGCGAGATAAAAATATTTCGACGTGCCTTTAATCGTTAGCCAAAAAAAAGAGCATTTAATTTTCTAGTAGTTATCTTAATTATTGCTTAACAATAGGTTATATTCAGCCAGATAAATTCGAAGCCTCATAGTAAATAACTCTAAATACAAGGACGTTCAAAATGAACAAAAGCATTATTGCTATTGCCGTTAGTTCAACTCTTCTTGCTGCCTGTGGCGGTTCCGACGACAACAACCAACTACCAGTGCTGGTCGCTGACTCCGCGGTTACACTCAATGGTGACGCAGTATCTATTGATGTACTTGCGAATGATACCGATCCTGACGGTGATGCTTTAACTATATCAGCAGTCGGAGTGCCAGATGTTGGTGAAGTAGCTATCATCAATAATGAGGTAGTGTACACACCTACAGCGTTGGCGATGGGCGAAGTCAGTTTTTCATACGATGTAACTGACGGTGAAAACACAGTAAGTTCAACGATCACAATCACTAACCAACAATCTGTTTCTATTTCGAGTATTGCAACCGATGCACCTTTAGGGAATGCAGAGGTGAGTGCGCTCGATGCAGATGGAAATGTAATTGCTTCCGTGCAGGCCGGCGCGGATGGTCGATTCACACTTCCTATTACTGTAAGTGCTGCGCCCGGCGATTTAATTCTTAATGCAGTGGGCACGGAAGAACAAGCCCATGTAACGCTATCATCGCGAGTCGGTGACTTCACTACGATGCGTAACCTTAGCATCGAAAATAATACTGATGAACTTAACAGCGAACTACTTCCTGCAGGCAAAATAACTCATTTAAGTACGGCTATGGATGTACTTTATTCGGAGTATAAAGAGAACGGCGGCGAGGGAAGCTTCGATACGTTTGCAAGTGAAGTGGACTTCGAAAAGGTTTTAGGATTGGCCAGCTTCATAAAAGTTCTTGCTGATAATAGCGAGTTCTCGGTTCCTGAAGGTATGAGCACCTTGTCGTTCTTTACTGGAAGCCTAGTCGATGCGCTAAGCACCATCCGAAAGTATGTTGATAGCATGGGACTGTTAAACGAAGACGGTACTTATGACGAGGCTTATGTAGAAGCAATTAATGCTGCCCGAGCAGAAACTCTCGAAGATGAATCGTTACAGCAAAATTACGTAGATGCCGACATTGCGGGTGCGGTTTTTGCGACTTACTACCACTCAGAGCAGCAAGCTGGCAAAGGCATGACAGCTTACACGTTTAATGCGGATGGTAGCGGAGAAAAAACGTCTGCGGAAAATGCATTCAATATTTATTCAGATGAATTTAACTGGAGCACTGTAGACGGAAACTTAGTTATTGATGAGCTTGATGAATCACTCATAGCTTATTTTGTGTTTCTTGACGAAGAAATCTATGATCGATTTGATGAAGAAACAGCTTCCGAGATACTTAGTTATGTTCATGAATATGGCATTGAGTATTGGAAAACAGAGCGAACCACAGTGGGCGAACGCATGGAGTTGCTTACGCAGTCAGGCGGCCACGCACTTGCTGTGTTAACAACTACCACTGAGCTTTCCATCACACCGATGGATAACATACAAGATAAACCAACTTTTACTACCACCTACGAAACTACCAGCGACGTAAAGTACACCGACACCACAGCATCTACGTTTACCGTAACCGAGGAAGACCTGCTTGCATCACCTTGGGTATTTGCTTATCAGGGAAGTTATACGTATGACAAAGACTACTTAAATGAAGATGAGCGTACTGAAGTTGGTATTTTAAACGACCAGTTCACATTTAAAGATGATAATACCTTTACGTCTCTTGTTTTTGGTGTGCAAGGAACATGGCAGCTAAATGATGGTGTTATAGACATTGAATTGGGAGATATGTCTTTCACAGTTACGCCTTTTAAAGCGCAGAATAATTTCGTGCTGGCGCTTTATGAATTTGACAATGATGGCGTAGCGATTAAATACACTGGCGATATGCACGCCATAGACTATGAGTTGGCCGAAGACTTCAGCATTGAGAGCTCATTACCTAATGTTTGGATGTCTTCTTACAATGAAGCACGTTTCGTAGATGGTGTACCGTTACCTGATGACTTATTTGCTTATTACTTTGAATCTGACGGTACTGCAGGAAGAGTCTATTCACCTAGTGAAGAGTCTTACTTTGTAGGAGATCGTGAACTTTATAACTTCCAATGGACCGCAGACGATAACGAGGTCAACATCATTGGGTTACGCGAAAATAACGCGTTTACTTTCAACAGAGAATACACTTGGAAACTACTGGGCTCAAAGCAAGAAGGTGTTGTTACAATACTTGAAATGCAGTCTAACAAGGTTGATTACACAGATGATTTCAACGAAGACACTGTGTTTAACATTCTTCCTCGTTTAAGTTTCACATTCACATTGAACCTAGAAGAGGAATATCCTGAATTTTGGGAAAATACAGACGTAGGTAGTTTAAGCGCGCCTGAAAGCCCAGCTGGCATTGCTCTGTCGTTTTCTTCGGAGTTGATAGCTCGATAGTTCAGTGAAGTAATGGCGCTAGTGCATTAAAGCTAGCGCCAACGCTTTTCAGTTACCGGAAACACCGACACAACCATCACTTTAAAGCGTCAATCAATCTAACCCCGTAAGCGGGAAAGTGTTCGTCTTTCGTTAGTATTTGCAATCCTTCAGCTTGAGCTTGAGCAATCAGCATTCTGTCAAATGGATCGCGGTGGTGCATTGGCAACCTCCCCGCTTGCTGGCCGTGAAATAAATTGATAGGTAAGGCACTAAAACCTAACTCTTCGATAACCGACTCAATATCATCTGGTGCCGTAAGTTTTCCCAATTGCTGCTTTATCGACATTTCCCAAACAGACGCGGCGCTGATATAAATGTCGTTTTCAGTATTAGAGATATGCTTTTGAGCGTTATGACCTAATTGCTCATCTCCACTCATCCACCAAACTAAAACGTGGGTATCTAGTAAGATTCTTTTCATTACAAACCGAACATATTTGCTATATCTTCGTTAACCTCTTTTGAGTCGAAGTCTTCAGTAGCATGAACTTGGCCTTTGAATTGCCCAAAAGTTCGTTTTTTTGCTGTTTTATACGGCACTAGCTTCACTGCTGGTTTTCCCGACTTGGCAATAACTACTTCTTCACCGGCCTCTGCCCGTTCGACGAGCTGGGATAACTTGCTTTTTGCTTCATGCATATTGGCTTGCATTTAGAATTCCTTATGGACTTAGCTAAACTTAGCTATAATAATAGTTTGAAAAAGCAACAGTTGCAATCGCGTATTCTACTCAGTTCATATCTAACGCTTGTAACTCTAAAACCTGACAAGCAGCCAAAGCAAATACCTACCGTGTCAATGCTACGGTCCCCTTGAGCATTAAAGATCATTCACAAAAAACTTCCCAAATCCCAAAATTCAAAATAGAATCCGCACCAATTCAACCCCTGCCATTAAGCCTCAAGCTTACGCACACCCGGCGGGGAAGAAGCATGCTTTAAAATATTGGGGTCAGAGTACATTTCTTCCTCCAGTACGATCTGTCAATTTGGTTACCAAAATCAATAATCAGAATGTTGAGTTCATGCTACCTATTACATTACACCAGCATGAACATGTATTTGTTTTAGTTTGCTTTTATTAGCGGAGTCGTTATGAATAGGCTGCGTGAGCTGTCCAGCCAAGTGATGGATGTTTACCAATCTCTTTCCCAAGAATTCAGTGCATATCAATCTAGCCAGTCACTAAACTGTGTTGAGAAATGTGGTGCATGTTGCAATAACCCCGACATTGAAGTGTCGCCATTGGAGATGTTGCCTTTAGCACTTCATCTGTTTGATACAGGACGGGCTGAACAGGAGTTTGACGAGCTAGACAGCTACAGCGGCTTCGCCTGTAAACAATATCAACGCTTAAGTTTAGACGGTAAAGAAGGCTACTGCGGAATTTACGAATACCGACCTGGCATTTGCCGTATGTTCGGTGCAGCAGGTTATAAAACCAAATCTGGCGAAGCCACACTTTCGGTGTGTAAACCAATTAAGCAAGCTGTACCAGAGAAGTATGCGGCCGCGCTGATTGCTATACAGCCACAGCATTTAGATATCTTTGAAAAGCCATCAATGGATGATATTGCCGCAAATAGTGAGGTTCGATTTACATCGACAAAGCCGCCAATGATCGCAGAAGGCAGACAAAAACTTGCTCAATTAGATTATGAATTGGGGGAAAGACTTATGCCTATTAATGACGCACTACGTTTTGTGTTAGAAAAAATTCTAACACTGAGTTTTTATGCTCAAGATATAGATGGTGGTGTTGCAGCTTAAATTAAGTGGGGGCAGAAAATGTACTCTGACCCTGAGGGATCCCCACGAATTTAATTCCATGTGCCTGCGGTCCAGGCCCCGTCGACTATGGAGCTGTACCATTTGAGTGCAGTTTTCCACTGTCGCATAGTGAATCTTAT
>Ga0207987_1000026_pt1 | contig 55413 bp, 43 predicted proteins | sample ETNtaG_19_FD_185768 | JGI IMG/M metagenome (GOLD analysis project Ga0207987, IMG submission 185768) | Marine microbial and viral communities from oxygen minimum zone, Eastern Pacific Ocean - ETNP201302PF86A (SPAdes) (version 2) | ecosystem: Environmental > Aquatic > Marine > Oceanic ...
GATTGACAGCAAACTTCAACAGTTCAAAACATTGATGAAAGAAATCGAAGGCCTTGAGGTTTATAACACTCAGCTTCGTAAGCAAATCAATAACCAAGAACAAGAAATGGCAGACCTAAACGCTGCTATTGATGAAGTGTCTGTTGTTGAGCGTCAAATCACGCCACTCATGATGCGTATGATTGACGGTTTAGAGCAGTTCGTTGAACTAGACGTTCCTTTTCTTCCAGAAGAGCGCGCGAATCGCGTAGCTGACCTTCGCGCCATGATGGACCGTGCCGACGTTGCTGCGTCTGAAAAATTCCGTCGCGTAATGGAAGCTTACCAAGTAGAGATGGACTACGGCCGCACAATGGAAGCGTACAGCGGTATTCATTCAATTAACGGTCAAGAGCGTGATGTTGAATTCCTACGCCTTGGTCGTACAGCGCTAATTTATCAAACACGCGATGCGAGCATGCAGGGTGTTTGGAACAAGCAAACCCGTCAGTGGGAAGAGCTTGATAGCAGCTATCGTACACAAATTACAAAAGGTCTGCGCATGGCGAAGAAGCAACTTGCACCAGACTTGCTAATGCTGCCAGTGGCAATTACAGACTAAGAGGTTGATGAGAATGTTTAACACAGTAAAACGTATCGCTGTTGGTCTAGCAGCCCTTAGCATCAGCGTTGGTGCTTTCGCACAAAGCGACCGTGCCATGGACTTAGACGCACTTCTTAAGCAACTAGAAGAAGGTCAGTTCGCACAGTCTCAGCAAAACAAACAGCGCGAGCGTGATTTCCAAGCGCAACGTGCAGAGCAAGATCGCATTCTTCGCGAAACTCGTGAAAAGCGCGACCAAATGCTTGCACAATCAGAGCAGCTTGAAACTCAGTTCGAAGAAAACGAATTCAAACTGGCTGACTTAAACGGTGCACTAGACACACGTCTTGGTTCACTTAAAGAGCTATTCGGTGTGCTTCAGCAAATCGCTGGCGACACCAAAAACAAATTCTATAACTCAGTGGTTTCTGCACAAATCCCTGGCCGTGCTGACTTCCTTGATAAGATGGCACAAGACATGGGTTCAAGCTCAAAACTTGCATCAATTGAAGAAATTGAGCGCGTTTGGTTTGAAATGCAACGCGAAATGACTGAAGCCGGCAAAGTCACTACGTTCAAGACAGACGTTGTTGAAGCGGGCGGTGAAAAAGTGAATAAGTCTGTTGTTCGCGTAGGTCCTTTTGCACTTGTTGCTGATGGTAAATACCTAGAGTACAACGGTGTAACAGGTACAGTATCTGAACTTGTACGTCAGCCTGCTGACCGTTACATGGATTCTGCTGCTGAACTACAAGCATCAAGCGGTGAATTAGTGCAGTTCGGTATCGACCCAACGGGTGGTTCAATCCTAGGTCTTCTTGTTCAAGCGCCTAACCTTCAAGAGCGTGTAGAGCAGGGCGGTGTTGTAGGTTACATCATTCTTATCGTTGGTGCATTCGGTCTTCTACTTGCCCTTGAGCGTCTTGTAACGCTGACGCTTATTCGCATGAAAGTGAACAAACAGCTTAAGAGCAAAGAAGTAAACACAAACAATCCGCTTGGCCGTGTACTTAAAGTACGTGACGAGCACCCAGACGCCGACGTTGAAGCACTTGAACTTCACCTTACAGAAGCGATTTTGGGCGAAGTGCCTAAGTTAGGTCGTAACCTAACTATCATTAAGATTATCTCTGTTGTAGCACCGCTTATGGGTCTACTAGGTACGGTAACCGGTATGATCAACACCTTCCAGGCTATCACGTTGTTTGGTACGGGTGACCCGAAACTGATGGCAGGTGGTATTTCAACAGCACTTGTAACAACAGTACTAGGTCTAGTTGTAGCGATTCCAATGACACTGCTTTATGCAATGCTTAACACACGTTCTAAGAACATTGTGTACATCCTACAAGAACAGGCGTCTGGCGTAATTGCAGAGCGCGCTGAGCGAGGCTAATCATGATCGAGTTTCTAGAAGCAATTCGCGATTTCACAGAAACAGGTGGCCAGGTTCTCCTGGTCATCGGTCTGCTGATATTCGTTATGTGGCTTTTGATCCTCGAGCGTGCGATGTATCTGATGCTTTGGCACAAGCAAGCCAAGAAAGAAGCGATAGCAATGTGGACAGCACGTGCCGATCGCTCTTCTTGGTTCGCAGAGCAGGTTCGTCAGAAAACAATTTCACAGTTAACCATGCGCCTAAACGGCAGCATCCCAATTATCCAGTCACTGGTTGCGCTTTGTCCGCTGCTAGGCTTGATGGGAACGGTTACCGGTATGATTGAAGTGTTCGATGTAATGGCGATTGCGGGCTCAGGTAATGCTCGTTCAATGGCGTCAGGTGTATCGAAAGCCACTATCCCCACAATGGCGGGCATGGTTGGCGCACTTTCAGGCGTATTCGCCGCTACTTGGTTAACTCGTATGGTGAAATCAGAACGCACGCATCTTGAGGATGCATTGATTATTCAACGTTAATGCTAGCTAAGCGTTAAGGTAAGGTATTTATTATGAAGCAGCACTTTCAAAACTTAGTCGATGAAGAAGAAGCAGCCATCGACATGACGCCCATGCTGGACGTTGTATTTATCATGTTGATCTTCTTCATTGTGACTGCGTCATTTGTGAAAGAAGCGGGTATCGATGTTAACCGTCCAGAAGCAGCAACTGCTGTGAAAAAGGACCGCGCTAATATCCTTATCGCTATTTCAGATAAAGGCGAAATTTGGATTAACAAACGCCGTATCGACGTTCGCGCAGTACAAGCGAACATTGAGCGTCTTCGCGCAGAAAACCCACAGGGTTCTGTTGTAATTCAGGCTGACAAAAAAGCCACAACAGAAACCCTGATCAAGGTTATGGACGCGTCGCGAGCCGCTGGCGTTTACGATGTTTCGATTGCAGCCCAAGAGCAATAAATCATGCCACGATATTTAATCGCATTTGTTATTTCCCTTGCGATCACGTTAGGCCTGTTCTTCTTGATGCAATCGCTTATCAAGATGGGTGGCAGCGCACTAACTGAGCCGCCTAAGGGAAGCGTGCTTGACTTCGTAAGGGTTAAGCAGGATGAACAGGTTGAGAAAAAAGATCGTAAGCCGAAGAAGCCACCTAAGCCTGAAGAGCCGCCACCGCAAATGGAGCAGCCTCAAATGGACTCACCTTCTCCAGATGCAGAAGGTACGTCAATGGACTTTGGTGCTGAAGTAGGAGACGACATCTCGCTAGAAGGCGGGTTGGCCCTCGAATCCGGTGACGGTGAATATCTTCCTATTGTTAAGGTTGCGCCAGTGTATCCACGACGTGCACTTCAACGGGGTATTGAAGGTTTCGTTATTGTTGAATTTACAGTAACTAAACAAGGTGCAGTACGCGACCCAATTGTTGTTGAAGCTAACCCTTCAGGTATTTTTGAACAAGCGGCTATTGATGCGGCAATGAAGTTCAAATATAAGCCTCGAGTGGTAAATGGCGAAGCAACGGAAGTGTCTGGTGTACAAAACCGTATTACGTTCCAAATTGACGGGTAACAGAACATGATGAGAAAACAGACGAATACATTGCTTAGTGCACTGGCGTTTGCATTTGCATCGGCCACAGTATCTGTACCTACTATGTTCATTGCTTCTAACGCTACAGCGCAAGAGGCTGAGCAGCAAGATGGACAAGAGATAAAAGCTAGCGATAAGCAAACCCGTCGCGTGCCTACGCTTCGCGGTAAAGTCTACGAGCAGCTAGCCCGTGCACAAACGGCAGCTGATGAAGCGGGCAATGTAGAAGAAGCTATTTCCATTTTGAAAGAAGTGGAAGATAAGTCTCATTCTATGAACGCCTACGAAAAAGCGATGATGTACAACTTTTTCGGCTTCATTTATTACAACAACGAAGACTATGCAAAAGCGTTGGAGTCGTTTGCCAAGGTAGTAGAGCAACAGCCTATTCCTGAAAAGTTCGAAATGACTACACTTTTCAGTTTGGCGCAGCTTAACCTTATGCAGGGTAATTACGACGATACCATCACTTACTTAGAGCGTTGGGAAAGTCTAAACACCGGTCCAGTACCTGTAAAAAACAAGGTGATAAAGGCCCAAGCGTACTATCAAAATAAACAGTACGACGAAGCGGCAATGTGGATTTCTGAAGCCGTTGCTGATCACGAAGCAGAAGGCATGATCCCTGATGAAGGTTGGTTAATTCTTCAACGTGCTATTTTCTATGAACTAAAGCAGCCTCAAAAGGTTAAAGACGTTCTTATTAAAATGGTGAAGTTGTTTGACGAACCTAAGTATTGGATCCAGCTAGCCGGTATGTACGGTGAGCTAGGTGAAGAGCGTAAGCAGTTGGCTATCATGGAAACCGCTTATCAGCGTGGTTTTGTTAATACGTCAGCTGACGTGTTCAACATGGCGCAGCTTTATTACTATCACCGTGTACCTTATAAAGGTGCTAAGTTGATGGAACAAGCGATGAACGATGGTGTGCTTGAGAAAAACTTGCGCAACCTTAAGTTCTTAGGACAAAGCTGGTCACTTGCTAAAGAGCAAGACAAAGCAATTCCAGTAATGATGCAAGCGGCTGAACTGTCTGAAGATGGCGAGCTAGACGCGCAGTTAGCGCAAATTCTTCTTAATGAAGAGCGTTTTGATGACGCAATAGCAGCGGCTGATCGAGCGGTTGAAAAAGGTGACTTAAGAAACCCTGGTTTGGTTCACTTGATTAAAGGCATGGCGCTGTATAATAAAAAGCAGTATGCACTTGCGCTAAATCAGCTTGCAGAAGCGGAAAAGCATCAGAAAAGCCGTGCTATGGCACAGCAGTGGAAACAGTTTGTTCAAGGCGAAAAGCGTCAGGCAGACGCCATTGCAGCTGAGCTAGGTACAAGTTAAGTATCGTACTTTCGTTAATACATCATTTAAAAGGGTCGAATAATATTCGACCCTTTTTTATGCGCTAGGGAAAAGTACTTGAGGCAATAAGTCAGACACCGAGGCCATCTTTCCTTCTGCCTCTAACTGGTTCCAATAGCGTTTGGTTTCTAAAACCTCTTCCTTTATTGAAAGAAAGCAGTCGACCAATACGGGATCAAAGTGCTGGCCTGAACCTCGTTTAAGATGATCAAAAGCATCATCGTCAGCCCACGCTTTTTTATAAGGCCTTTTCATTGTAAGAGCGTCGAAAACATCGGCGATAGCTACGATACGTGCACTTTCAGGTATCGCCTCTTCCCTTAATCCTCTTGGATAGCCTGTGCCATCCCACTTTTCGTGATGACATAAAGCAATCTCGGCTGCGAGGTTAAAGAGCGGGGTATCACATTGAGACAGTATTCTGTGCCCTATTTCAGCATGAGAGCGCATAACCTCCATTTCGCTCAAAGATAATCGCCGAGGTGCTTTTAATATTGCGTCTGCAATACCTATTTTGCCTGTGTCATGCATTGGAGCAGCTTGCGCGAGCAGGCACGCTTTTTCGAAAGGCCAACCGTGAGCCAGAGCAAGACATTGGCTGTAAGCTGCCATCCGCCAAATATGATGACCGGTGTCGGTATCATTGTAATGACCAGCGGCAGCTAGCATGCTGATTGCGCTTTGTTGGCTTTTACTTAGTTCCTTAGTACGCGCCGCTACAAGGTTTTCAGCCGTCCGCATTTGATGGGCTAAACTAATGTGGGTTTTAACGCGAGCGAGGGTGATACTCGGTGATACGGGTTTGGTTATGTAGTCTACTGCACCTAGTTTGAAACCTTTTTCTTCGTCCTCTCCTTGAGTTAAGGCTGTAACAAAAATAACGGGTATATGGCTAAGCGCCTCGTTAGCTTTGAGCTTTTTACATACCTCAAAACCGTCCATACCGGGCATCATTATATCTAACAATATAAGGTCGGGAGTAAACTGCTGGGTAATCTTAAGTGCTATTGTTCCCGAAGGCGCAACCTTTACATCATAGTAAGGGCCTAAAATGCCTAATAGAATATCGATATTTGCGGGCTCATCATCAACCACTAATATGCTAAATCTATGTGCTTCACTACGTTGATTATTCATCGGTAATATCGCCTATAAGTTGCGTAATAACCGCTTGAGCACTTTCGAAATCGTAAATGGTAGCAAGCTGTTTCAATCGGTTAATTTTATGTGCATAGACCGACTCGCTGTAATTGGCAGCCAATACATTGATGTATTCAACCGCTTTCGCGTCATAAGATTGAAGCGCCTGCTCAACGTTGCGTAGGGTCGATAGCATGGAGGATTTATCTAGGTTAGTACCGCTTTGATGGATATTGTCGGTGTCGTTTTTATCGATAGTGTGAGCAATTAGGCGTAGCGTTGCATCTAGCTGAAACGATAAGTTTGTTACGTGTCTTGCATTAACAGCTTCATTTCTCTCTTGTGCTTCTATAAGAGGAAGCAGGCTTTGCTCAAGCGTTGTGGCGCCAATAAGCTGAGCATCTTCAAGCAGAGAGGTTAACAGTTTCGACGTGTTCGTCTGTGTATGAAAAATATCGAGCAAGTCAGACATAACACCACGCTGACTGTAGGTTTTATAAAACGTTAGTAGTGACGAGATAAACTGGCTCATCTCGTCCGGAGGGGTTATTTCAATGTAACCTGAATGTATGTGAATATCGATGGTATGAACGATTTCATCCGCGGTAGCGGGTTTGACTAAGTGCTGACACATACCGGCGGTAAGCGCGCTTTCAGAAGCCTCCTGAGACTCATCGGCACTAAGCGCAATAATTGGCGTATACCAGTCTGTTTTCTGAGTAAGTTGTTCTGCAACTTCATAGCCCGATATGCCGGGTAAGTAGCAATCCAAGAGTATAGCGTCAAATTTGCTCATTTCGCATAACGCAAGTGCCTGCTCACCTGATGAAGCAACAGCAACATTAATACCTAGATCAGAAAGTATTTGCTGGCTAATCTCTACACTAATTGCGTCGTCATCTACCACAAGCACATGTTTGTTTAAAAGGCGTCTGGTTCGCCCTTTTCGACTTTCAAGGCCTTCTAGTGTCCGCTTACTGAGTGATAGTTGAGCTGGAGATAGTGTTGAAATAAGTTCTGTGTCGGTAAACGGAAGCTCAATGATATTTATATTTTGAACAAGGGCACTTCCCATTCGCTTTTGCACGTCTTGCTTGTTGAGGGGACTGATTAATGTAGTAAGGTTTAACGACTGATATTCACCAAACTGCATGTGTTTAATGAAGCTATTCCAGCTTTGCTCGTCATCCGGTAAAAAAGCGATAGTTTGAGAGGCTTTACTCGGCAATAGCCCTTCAACTTGGTCGATTATTTGGCAGCGAATGTTATGTCTGTTCAATGTTGCCGCAAGTATATCGCATCCTTGGCTCACACTTTGGTGCGTTTGAATACACAGTACATTGTCTGGAACCGATACGGGAAGTTGAGGGCCTGTATCAGGGCCTTCATCAGAACAGACAGGTAATGCAAAGGAAAAACAGCTTCCCTTGTCTACCTCGCTTTCCAAGGTTAAGTCACCACCCATCAGTTCAACCAGACGCTTACATATCGCAAGGCCAAGGCCGGTTCCCCCATACTCTCTGGAAATGGATGCATCAGCCTGAACAAAGGCTTTGAAAAGTTTTGATTTTACTTGCTCACTGATACCCATACCGGTATCGGAAACACTGAATACTAATTGATTTTCACGCTTTTCAACCGTCAGTATCACGTGGCCGTTGGCGGTAAATTTTATAGCATTACTTAAAAGGTTGAGCAGTACTTGGTATATCTTTTCGCTGTCGCCGCGGCATTGCAAATTAGTATCGCACCGAATATCGAAAAGCAATTGAAGCTGCTTTTGTTGCGCCTTTACTTGAAAGACTTGAGCGAGTTTATCGATGATTTTTGTTAAGCTGAAGGGCTCATCAACTATTTCTATTTTATCTGCTTCCACTTTAGAAAAATCGAGAATGCTATTCATCAGGTCTAACAATGCTGTAGAGCTGCGCTGCACTTTTTCTAAATATTGCTGACGCTGTTCATTGTTGTTGGATTCTAGGGCAAGGTGGGTGAGGCCGATAATGGCGTTCATAGGCGTTCTTATTTCATGGCTCATTGTGGCAAGGAAGTCGCTTTTTGCCTTGTTAGCACTTTGGGCTTCGTCGTACGCTTTTTGGAGTTTTTGCTCAATGGCTTTTTGGCCGCTTATGTCGTTGAATACGCCCACATGTCCATCGGGTTTTCCTTCTTTATCGAGCAGAGGAACTGCAACAATAGATATGGGAAAAAGGCGGCCCCGTTTATCGGTAAAAAAGTCTTTATAAGACGTATAAGACTGACCGCTTCGGATAGTGAGGTTAACTGGACATTGCTCTCTAGGAAGGAGGGTTCCATCCCCTTTTTGATAATGGACCGTGTCGTGAAAACGTCGGCCTTGTAATTCGTCAAGCGACCAACCTAATAATCGCGAGGCAGCGGGATTGAGAAACTGTGTTGTACCTTCACCGTTTACGGCATACACACCCTCGCCGATGCTATCAGTGATACTTCGATAGAACGCGCGCCCTTCGGAAAGTCTCGTCTCTAATCGCTTTTGTTCTGATATATCGGTGGCAATAGCAATAAGGTGGTCTACCCGCGGCGGCGACTTAAAGACGGGAACCAGAGTGGCAAATACGTACCAAGGCTCGCCCAACTTAGTCAGACTATGTACTTCGCCTTGCCAGGTTTGGCCTTGAGATAGCGAAACAAAAATATCTGATTTTTCCTGCTCGGACATATTGGTAATATCGAATGCGGAGATATTTTCCCCAATTATCTCGTCAATTGAAAAACCAGATAGTTGGCTGCACTTGTCATTAGCGCTTAGAATTTTACCGTTTACGTCCATTGTCGCAACAATGCCGTGTTTATCCATGGCCTGCCGCTGTAAAAGCTGCGCGCTCATGTGAACTCTCCTACAACAATGTTGAATTGCAGGACAGAACTACGGCTAGTTTTGACAGACAATGTCATAAATTGCATATGTGCAACAAAAGTGAATGGGGTATAGATAAGTTATAGTCTGTACCGCGCTTATTTCCAATGAAATCAGATTATCCTTTGGTAGCAATAACCTGATTTTTCAATGGAAAACGCGTAAAACTAGGTATTAAGCGCCGCGCTGAATGTGCGGCGCAAGTGGGGGAGTCATTAAGCCGAACGAAGCTCTCTACGTAGAATTTTTCCGACGGTAGATTTTGGTAGCTCGTCAAGTATCGTGATCGACTTAGGGATCTTGTAATTTGTGAGGTGCTGTTTACAAAAATCAATGACGTCTTGTGTCGATACATCGCTTGAAACAGTAATAAATGCACACACTCGCTCACCGGTCTTTTCATCGGGTTTACCCACAATTGCAGCTTCCATCACGCTAGGGTGAGTTGTAAGTACATCTTCAATCTCGTTTGGATAGACATTAAAGCCAGAGACAATAATCATATCTTTTAAACGATCTACAATTTTAATTGCCCCAGATTCGGTGCGAATGCCAATGTCCCCGGTTTTAAAGAAGCCATCTTGGGTCATGACTTTGGCAGTTTCGTCGTCTCGGTTCCAATAACCCAGCATAACCTGAGGTCCGCGAACTGCAATTTGCCCCGACTCACCATCGGCCACTGGCTTATCATGGCTATCCAGTAACGCAACTTCAGTGCCTTCTAGTTCGTGCCCCACCGTGCCAATCTCTTCTTTACCAGGAATGTTAAAAGATACAACTGGCGCAGTTTCTGATAGCCCATAGCCCTCGGTGATGGTGTTCCCGGTTACGTCTCGCCAAATGGATACTGCGGCTTGAGTAAGTGCGGTGCCGCCAGACATTGTGAGGTGTAATTTAGAAAAGTCTAACTTTGCAAATTCAGGGTGTCTCCCAAGACCAACAAACAAGGTGTTGATCCCCATGAATGCTGAAATTTTATGGGGCTTGAGTGTTTGAATGAAACCATCGATATCCCGCGGATTGGGTATAAGAATTATCTGAGTACCTTTGGCAAAGAGCGCCATCATTCCAACCGTAAATGCATAAATATGATAAAGCGGTAATGGGCATACCAATACTTCTTCACCATCTTTGAAGCCCTCACCAATACGGTCGAGCATTTGGATGCAGTTAGCTAAAACGTTTTTATTACTTAAGGCTGCGCCCTTCGATACCCCTGTAGTACCACCAGTGTATTGCAACATGGCAAGTTCATCTAGAGCAATAGAAGGACGTTCAAATGCAGGCAGTGTATTGCCTAGCTCCACTGCTTGTGTGAATGAAACCGTACCATCGAGATTTGGTGCAGTGTTAGGGTCTAAAAGCTCTGTTGCCGATGTGGTGATAACGGTTTCGACACTAGTATCATCTTTTATGCTAGAGAATTTGGGGAGCAAATCACCCAGAATAACCAGAGCTTTCGCGCCACTATCAGTGAACTGGTGCTTCATCTCGCGTTCGGTATAAAGCGGGTTTGTATTTACTACAACAAGGCCTGCGCGTAAGGCAGCATAAACAACAATAGGGTTTTGAATTAAATTAGGAAGTTGTATGGCGACTTTGGTACCAGGAGACAATTTAGCTTCGTGAACAAAGTAGCGGGCTAACGCTGATGAGTTACGGTCAATCTCGGCAAATGTAAGTGTTTGTCCAAGCGCCGTATACGCTGGCCTGTCGGCAAATTTTTGCAAAACGCGTTCAATATAATCGGCTAAGCAGGTCACGTTATCAGGATAAGTTATCATGTTGCTTGTTCCTAGTAGGGCAAAGTAAGTAGGGTGTTTATGCCTTACAGTAGCAAACTTAACTTTTCATTTACATCAGGGTTGGGTTATTTAGTATTATAATTTTTAGTTATCAATTGTTTGTAGAACTATTACTTAAGTAACTATATAGCCCACCAGCACAGATGCCTGCCATGCATTGCGCGGTAAGTCCTAAGGTAGTGCGAGCGCCTGCAATTAGGGTCACATTCAATATGGGCTGCATGGCAATGAGCATTAATAAGAACGACAGGCCTCCCGCTATTGTGAAAAGAATAAATCGGGTCCGGTTGGAAGAGCCACTAGCATTTTGATTAATTCGTTTAACAATGAAATGTGTCGCCAAGAACGCCAACAATAAGGTAATGGCAATAATCACGCCGTAAGTAGGCAAAAGGCCTAGTGCATCTTGCCATATCATGAAAAACCAATCGCTTGGATTCATATCGACATCAATTCGAATGAGTCCGATTAAAACGGCACACGAGTGAAACGTACTTGCTAGTAGAAAGCCGACGGCCCATGATGGTAAAAAATGGAAAATAGTGCGTCGTATTAGGTTGTTCATTTTTGTAGTCCAAGATTTGTCGCACAGTGTATTAGAACAAGACTCAACAGGCCTCAAATAGTTTGAGCGTGGCAATAGGGTATACCATAGTATGTTAAGTAAAAGAGGACAATCACAATGAAGTCATGGCGTTCGATGATCAGTTTACTGGCTTTTTCTTCATTGGGAGCTGCTTTAGCTCCTGCTTTTGCCGTAACTACTGCCTCTGAACTCACTCATAAGGACGCATCTAATACTGAGCAACGTGAAGCAGGTAGCTCAAATCTAACGGCCTATGAAAATTTTGACCAGCATGTCGTGACAGAAGATATCGCTACCTCATTGGCGTTTCCCAAGGCCTTAACGACGGTTATCGATAAGGCTCAGGCAAGTACCCATATATTGATAGTAACGCGAGATGGTGAGCTGGTAATTATTGACAATAAGGGGGAAAGTGCGCGGTTTTCTTTAATGCTCGATGACTTGTACACCAAAGGGCAAGGAGGCGTACTCGATCTTCTTATACCCTCGCAATTCCCTGAAGACAGAACCGTGTTGCTGAGTTATTCCAAGGGGAGCGATAGTGCAAACCGTCTTGCCATAGTAAAAGGACAGCTTTCCCTTACTTCTGGCATTACTAACATTCAGCCAGTGTTAGCACTGGCACAAGCCAAAGACACGCCTGTGCACTACGGTGGGAAACTGCTTCAACTAGAGGGCAGTGCTTTAAACACAAAACAGGGCTTTTTGGTTACGACAGGAGATGGCTTTGATTATCGCGAGCAAGCGCAAGTTATCAGTTCACAACTAGGAAAAGTGCTAGGGTTCACAATAGACGGCAAGCCGTTGGCCAACCCTCCTTTTCCTGATAACCCCTTTATTTTTAGTATTGGACACCGCAATCCCCAAGGACTTGTAAAGGGGAGTGACGGCAACCTATTTTTGAATGAGCACGGCCCAGATGGCGGTGATGAAGTAAATCTTCTTCAACAAGGCGCAAATTATGGTTGGCCAGTTGTTACACTAGGCAAAGACTATTCCGGCGCTAGAATTTCGCCTTTTTCGACCTATCCGGGAATGACTGGCCCCATTGTAGACTGGACACCTTCTATAGCGCCATCCTCCATGATCTACTATTCCCATGGGCGTTTCCCGATGCTAGCTAATACGTTACTTGTTACCAGTTTGAAAGCTAAAGCTTTGTATGCTGTTAGAGCCGTATCGAACGAGTATATCTCTACAAAAATTTTTGAGGGACCTGGGGAACGGCTGCGGGATATTGCGCTTGATCATCAAGGTAACCTGCTTCTTTTGACCGATGGTGAAAATGGAAGAGTGATCGAGGTATCGCCAAGAGGAAATTAGGCACAGAAAACATTAATAAATGAAATTTTGTTTCAAAATTGATGGTAATTTGTACTGGTAGCACCATAAATAAAATGAATGTCTGTCATAAGTGCAACACTATTATTTATCTTTATTGGTCAAACCATTCAAGCTAAATATCGTCATTGATTTCAGATGGTTTGCTTCTAACTGTATGAAATAATTGGTTTAATTTTGCTTTTAATTAAAATGCATTTTTCTAGTAAAAATGTAAGTGCTTTAACATAACGACAGTTTAGGCGGGTGAATACCTAACTGTTTACTTTCAGTCATTACGTAACCGCTAAAAATCGGTTAAAATATCCCTCATTTTTATATGCGTATAGCTAAGACCGACTTAACACTACGCCCAAGTAAAACTAAGACCGAGAGAACTATATGAGTTTGTATTCAGAATATCTGGCAGAGATCGAAACCCGTAAAACGGAACTAGGTCTTAACCCTAAGCCAATCGACAGTGCAGATCTGCTGTCTGAAATTATTGCTCAAATTAAAGATACAACAAACGAGCATCGCGAAGACTCTCTAAAATTCTTTATCTATAACACGCTTCCAGGTACTACACCTGCGGCGGGTGTTAAAGCACAATTCCTAAAAGAAATTGTACTTGGCGAAGAAAAAGTAGAAGAAATTACCCCTGAGTTTGCGCTTGAACTACTTTCACACATGAAAGGTGGTCCGTCTGTAGAAGTACTACTAGACCTAGCACTTTCTGATGACGAAGCGGTTGCTAAGCCTGCGGCAGAAGTATTGAAGACTCAAGTTTATCTATACGAAGCTGACACTGAGCGTCTTGAAAATGCATTCAAAGCTGGCAATGCTATTGCTAAAGACGTACTAGAAAGCTACGCAAAAGCTGAATTCTTTACCAAGCTTCCTGATGTTCCAGAGAAAATTGAAGTTGTGACTTACATCGCCGCTGAAGGTGATATCTCAACTGACCTTCTTTCTCCAGGTAACCAAGCGCACTCACGTGCCGACCGTGAACTTCACGGCCAGTGCATGATCTCTCCTGAAGCGCAGCAAGAAATTGTTGAACTTGGTAAGAAGCACCCGAATGCTAAAGTGATGCTTATCGCTGAAAAAGGCACAATGGGTGTAGGTTCATCTCGTATGTCTGGTGTTAACAACGTTGCACTATGGGCAGGTGAGCCAACAAGCCCTTACATTCCATTTGTAAACAAAGCGCCAATTGTTGCTGGTACTAACGGTATTGCGCCTATCTTCCTTACTACTGTTGACGTAACCGGTGGTATTGGTCTTGACCTTAAAAACTGGGTTAAGAAAACTGATGAAAATGGTGAAATCGTTCGCGATGCAAACGGTGACCCAGTACTTGAAGAAGCTTACTCAGTAGCAACTGGTACTGTACTAACTATCGATACTAAGGCGAAGAAGCTTTACAATGGTTCAGAAGAACTTGCTGACGTATCTGCATCATTTACTCCTCAAAAAATGGAGTTCATGAAAGCCGGTGGTTCTTACGCAGTTGTATTCGGTAAGCAGCTACAATCTTTCGCAGCACGTACTCTAGGTACAAAAGCGCCAGCCGTATATGCAGCGTCGAAAGAAGTGTCTCACGAAGGCCAAGGCCTAACAGCGGTTGAAAAAATCTTTAACCGTAATGCAGTTGGCGTAAATTCAGATGCTCCGCTTCATGCTGGTTCTGACGTACGCGTTAAAGTAAACATTGTAGGTTCGCAGGATACGACTGGCCCAATGACGTGCCAAGAGCTTGAGTCAATGGCCGCTTCAACGATTTCTCCTGTTGTAGATGGTGCTTACCAGTCTGGTTGTCACACGGCATCAGTATGGGACAAAAAAGCACAAGCTAACATCCCTAAGCTTATGTCGTTCATGAACAACTTTGGTGTAATCACTGCACGTGATCCTAAAGGCGTTTACCATGCAATGACTGACGTTATTCACAAAGTGCTTAACGACATTACAGTAGACGATCGTGCCATTATCATCGGTGGTGACTCGCACACGCGTATGTCTAAAGGTGTAGCATTCGGTGCCGACTCAGGTACGGTAGCACTAGCACTTGCAACGGGTGAAGCGGCAATGCCAATCCCTGAGTCTGTGAAAGTTACTTTTAAAGGTAGCATGAAAGAGCACATGGACTTCCGTGACGTGGTTCACGCGACTCAAGCGCAAATGCTTAAGCAATTCTCTGGCGAGAACGTGTTCCAAGGTCGTGTAATTGAAGTTCAAATCGGTACTCTATTGGCTGACCAAGCATTCACATTCACTGACTGGTCTGCAGAAATGAAGGCGAAAGCATCAATCTGTATCTCAAATGACGAGACAATGATTGCGTCGCTTGAACTTGCTAAGAGCCGTATCCAAATCATGATCGACAAGGGCATGGACAACGAAGCGAACATGCTTCAAGGCCTAATTGACCTAGCTGATAAGCGTATTGCTGAAATCAAGTCTGGTGAAGAGCCAGCGCTTGCGCCAGATGACAACGCTAAGTACTACGCAGAAGTGGTTATCGATCTTGATCAAATCGACGAGCCAATGATTGCTGACCCAGACGTAAACAACGAAGACGTATCTAAGCGTTATACCCACGACGTTATCCGTCCAGTTTCTTACTACGATGGTAAGCCAGTAGACCTAGGTTTCGTTGGTTCTTGTATGGTGCACAAAGGCGACATGCAAATCATCGCGCAAATGCTGCGTAACCTAGAAAAGCTTAACGGTTCTGTTGAATTCAAAGCACCACTAGTTGTAGCTCCACCTACATATAACATCGTTGACGAGCTTAAAGCGGAAGGCGATTGGGACGTTCTAGCGAAATATGCAGGCTTCCAGTTCGATGATGCTAAGCCTAAAGAAGCGGCGCGTACTAAGTACGACAACATTCTTTACCTAGAGCGTCCTGGATGTAACCTATGTATGGGTAACCAAGAAAAGGCTGAGCCTGGCGATACAGTTATCGCGACATCTACACGTCTTTTCCAAGGTCGTGTTGTAGCTGACTCTGCTGAGAAGAAAGGTGAATCACTACTAGGCTCTACGCCGCTAGTAGTACTTTCAACGGTTCTTGGTCGTTTCCCAACGACAGAAGAGTACAAGCAAGCAGTTGCAGGCATTGACCTAACTAAGTTTGCTCCACCTTCTGAAGACTTGGCAGTTAAGCCTAAGTTCGAAGCAGATGTAGCCGTTAAGCGCGTATAAGTACTTAACGCTTTCAAACGCATTTAAAAGCCCCAACCTCGGTTGGGGTTTTTTTTGTACCCAAATAATGGGGTCAGAGTACATTAATAGGGTAATGATCCCAGCGGTAGCCAACTTGAATAATGGGGTCAGAGTACATTAGTACGGTTGTAGAGCCAGCGGTAAATAGCTAGAAAAGTACTCTGACCCCATTATTTTTATGCAGAGTTGTTGTTTGGTACTTATACTGAGTTATTAATCATTTAATAATACTTAGAAACCCTAATGCCAAAGCAGTACTCTACAAAGCCTGAATCATTTGGCGAAGTTACATCGGCCTTGCAAAAAGCTGGCTTCAAAATTCTGCTGGTTTTTTCTTTACTCATCTTAGCGGTAATCGTCATAGCACAACCCCAAAATGTGTATGTGGCAGTATTTTTCGGCCTGTCTTGGTGTGCAATTTCGGTAGCGGGAATTATCTTTTCTAACTACAAAGAACCTTTGGCGAAATTGTGGGCAATACTCACCATTCCCGTCGCGCCTTACCTTGTAATAAGCAATGGGCTCATGCCCGCAACCTTAGTTCCAATTGCTACTATTTTTCCCATTTTACTGCTTTCTAATGGTTGGCGAATAAGTGCAATGGTAGTACTCGCATGCTGTACTTTTCTTGTGCCGTTTTACGAAGGGGATTATGACAAGGGCCTTTGGCTAAGGCTTTGTGTGACCAACCTTGTTGTGTCCCTTCTTATCTATGCTCTAGCGAGCCAATTAGAGAAAGCCCTTGTAGAGAGTAAAAACAAAACTCTTGAGCTAAACAGGGCGCTTGCAAGCGAAAAGCAAGCGTCGGCTGCACAATCACGATTCCTCGCCACTATGTCACACGAGATTCGCACGCCATTAAACGGTATTTTGGGATTGACCGATGTAGTGCTTTCTCATGATATTTCGGAAAGTGCACGGCCTAACCTCGAGAAGATTCAGCGTTCAGGACTCTCGCTAAACCGTATTTTGAACGACATATTAGATCTCTCCAAACTGAATGCGGGAAAACTTGCGCTGGAGATCATTCCCTTTGACCTAAAAAGTACTGCCAAAGATTGCGTGGCGTTTTATGCACAATTGGCGCAGAACAAAGGTATCTCACTGAGAATAGAAGTAGATAAAACATTAAATACTTGTGTTGTAGGGGACGCAACGCGCCTTTCTCAAGTGTTAAACAACCTAGTGAGCAACGCGATAAAGTTTACGCATCAGGGCAGTGTCACTTTAGGGCTATCGAAAGGTGAAGCGTCAAAGACCCATCAATTTGTCAGATTTTCAGTTAAGGATACGGGGGACGGGATTGATGCTTCTGAACAAGAGCGCGTATTCGATGCATTTACACAAGCCAACAGCAGCATTAATCGAATGCACGGGGGAACGGGACTTGGTTTACAGATAGTAAAAAGCTTGGTTGAAGCTATGGGCGGCACGGTTTATCTAAAAAGCGCGGTAGGTCAGGGGAGTGAATTTTATTTCGAGCTACCGTTTGAAATTGCAGATAGTGTAATTGGCGCTAAAGAACAGGAAAGCACACCGTCGTTCCCAAACCTTACTGTTTTGGTTGCAGAAGATAACGACATTAACCAGGTCGTAGCAAAATCATTGTTAGAAGACACAGGATTGAAAGTTGCGCTTGCTAATAACGGTAACGAAGCAGTAGAGATTGCACTAAAGCAGCATTTCGACCTTATATTGATGGACTTACACATGCCTGAAATGAACGGCTCTGAAGCCGCTTTAGCGTTGCGAAAAGCTAACATCACTATTCCTATTATCGCGTTCACTGCTGCGGTGGTTGCCGAAGAAATAGATAAAGCGTTAGCATCCGGGATGAATGGATATCTCACAAAACCAGTCAATAAAACGGAACTACACGCTGTGCTAACTAAATACTTGGGCGGAGAAATGTCTACAGAAAGTTCCTGTATTGCTAAAGGGGAATATACAGAGTAATGTGGCTATGAAATTGTCATTAATCCGAATAAACCCCTGTTATACAATAGATAATAATAAAAGTTCGCTTGGCCCAATCAAGTAAATAGTATTACTGCGAAAAGCAAAGCGTCTTATAAAAGGATTTAAGTTTGAAGTCACAAATACATATTATAATTGCCCTGCTATTTCTTGCTTTCACAAGCCTTCCGGCTGACAGCGAAACAGGCAGCGACAGCCAGCGTTACGAATTGAAGGTAGAGAAACTCCAATCTAAAGTGCTAAACGAGCAACGAGAAGTGGTTGTTCAGCTTCCAAAAGGCTACGCCGAAAACCCCGACAAGAAATACCCCGTTATTTATCGTCTAGATGGTGCGGGAAATCTTACTATGATGAATGCAGTGCTAGAATCGCTGCAATCTCAGAATGCTGCACCGGAAGTCATTATAGTCGCCATTGAAAATACCGACCGACTTCGCGATCTATATCCCACAGCAAATGAAGATCCAAATGGGCCTGTAGGCTATGGCGGTGGCGGTGCAAACTTTCTTTCCTTTATAACCACTGAGCTTATGCCGATAGTAGAGAAGAAATATCGCGTGCATGACTTTCGAGTGATAGAGGGGGCATCAGCCGGAGGTGTATTCGCGTTGTACGCGCTTTCCCAGAAGCCTGAGCTTTTTAACGCCGCGCTGACTTACAGTGCTGCGGTGTGGTGGAACTATGGCGCATCTGCAAAAAGTACGGTTGCATTCTTAAAATCAGCCAATCATTTAGACCACTTCATTTACACGTCTATCGGCAATGAAGGCGCGCCCATGCGCCCGTATTATAACGATATGATTTCTGGAATGCGGGCAAATCAACCTGCCGGGTTAAGATGGGAGAACGAAGCCTACGAGGGGGTTACCCACAATTTGGTCTCAGCTGCGTCAACTTTCAGCGCTTACCATCATTTGTTCTTATCAGCTTATTTAAGGCCACAGCAGTTCAGTGGAGATATTAAAAGTATTAAAGACTATTACGCCCGTGTTTCAAAGCAGCGAGGCGAGAAACTCGACGCGCCGGAATGGGTTATTCGCGAGTTAGGTTATCACTATGTGGGTAAACAAAACTACGACAAAGCCATCGCCTTGTTTAAATACGATATTGCTGAGTATCCTCAAACGCCTGACGCATATAATGGCTTAGCTTATGGTTATGAGCAGATGGGCGAGTACAAAAAAGCGCTGGAAAGCGTGAACCAAGCTTTAGCACTTTCCACGTCTGAGCACGATGGCCATCAGGTTTATGTTAATAGACAAAAACGCTTGCAGTCTTTATTGAAGGATTAAGTTATCTTGAACCATAAAAGCACAGTTAAACACGTAACTTGGATCGCCACTGCGGTTTGTATGGTCGGAATCACCTTGGGAACGAGCGGGTGCAGTACCGTCACGACGGGACAAACCGATCGCTGTATTGAGCAAGCTAATAACGCGGATGTTCATGGGGTTTACACCGCCGACGAGCAGCTAAATGCTTGCTTGGAAACTTACAAACTGCGACGTGATAAAGAAAGAACGGCAGGTGAAGCGTTTGCTGAAGACGTGCTGATCTCAGTTATTGATATTATTACCGACTAGATCAGCTTCGATTAAGCGAAAAAACCTTCCTACGTACAGTTATAAAAGCAAAGAAGGCAGAGTAATTTACTCTGCCTTCTTTGTTTTTGCTTCTTTATTAAAAGCATAAAAGCAAGCAAAGGTTAACACGTTATAGGAAGAGCCGATGCGAAATTTTTTGACTGCTGTATATGTACTTTCAATCACCGCCATAGCTAACGTTAATGCTAATCACATGCTCGATACTGTCGAAGGGCTGCAGCTTGCTAAGCAATACGATCAAAGTCGCACTGATATTAACGTAGCTGACTATTGGGTTAGTGAGAAGCTAGACGGTATTCGCGCAAGATGGAACGGTACTGAACTACTTACCCGTAATGGGAACAAGATATTCGCGCCAACATGGTTCACCGCCAACTGGCCAGAAACCACTATTGACGGCGAACTTTGGATAGGAAGAGGGGAGTTTGAACGTACAGCTTCTATTGTGCTTTCAACGATGACAAACATCGAGCTGCATTCTGTCGCTAACGCTTCATCTAGCACAGTGTCTTCAGCAGACACTATAGCCGCAGCAAATTCTCTATCTGCAAAACGCTGGGCCAAAGTTAGATTTATGGCCTTTGACATGCCTATGATGGGTGAGCCATTTGGTCGGCGACTCAACAGGCTTAACAGCCTAAGTAAATCTACACCTAACCCAACGTTTGCAGTTATCCCTCAATTTAAGCTTACGTCTATTGCTTCACTTGATGAAAAGCTGAAGCAAGTAACCCAGGAAGGCGGAGAAGGGTTAATGCTTCATCATGAACAAGCGCTGTACACATCCGGGCGAAGTGACAAGTTACTCAAAGTAAAACGCTTTGAAGATGCAGAAGGGAAAGTACTGGCATTGCTTCCGGGAAAAGGACGATTTAAGGGAATGATGGGCTCGCTTCTTGTAGAAACGCGAGAAGGCATTCAATTTAAATTAGGAACGGGCTTTTCAGAAAATGAGCGCCAAGCTCCGCCCGCTATCGGTAGCTGGGTAACCTTTAAGTACTACGGCTTAACCAAAAATGGAAAGCCAAAGTTTGCAAGCTATCTTCGCACCAGACCTCAGACAGACTTGCCCAATTAACACTTACTTACTGCCAGTATAGTCACAATGAACTGCCTCTCACTTACTGTTGTTATACCAATCCGCATGGATAAGTGCCCACTCAGAAGGCGCTGGCAAGTTTCCTAGCAAAGCGTGGGAATGCAGGAATGGTTGTTCCCTTTCAAATTCCCAGAATGAAGCTAGGAAGCTTGCCAGACCTTCCCGAAGGGCGAGTTTTAAATGTCCGTACTCTTTATTGTGTCACCTTGATGTAGAACCACTATACCTGCGGTAACACGCCGCGATTACGAACATTTTAACTCTCGCTGAGTGGGTAATTATCTATGCGGACTGGTGTTAATCGTTTACGGTTTGCTTCAATTGAAGAAGCATCGTGTACAGCTAACCCCTTGTCTTTAAGTCATAAAGCCCTATAACTTTACTACATGTTAATTGCTAAAATGACTTTGCTTATTTCTTTTTAATCGCTTTTGTCGTTTAAAAGTAATGGTATGAATAGCGATTATAAGTGAATTAAAAGGGCGCTAAATTTAAAAAATGAGCCCGTGAAGTTATACTGTTGATGATTTATTAAACACACCTTGCGTCAAGTGCGTACAAGACCGTTTACTCCCATTGCGCAAGCTAACTTAGAGGAAGAGACTGTGTTACAAGACTATCGCAATCACGTTGAAGAACGTGCCGCTCAAAATATTCCACCTAAACCGCTTAACGCTGAACAGGTAGCTGGCCTGGTTGATTTATTAAAGAACCCGCCAGCAGGCGAAGGGGAGTTTCTTTTAGAACTGCTGTCAGAACGTGTACCGCCTGGGGTTGATGAGGCAGCTTACGTTAAAGCTGGGTTTTTAAGTGCAATCGCAAAAGGTGAAGACAGTTGTGAGCTTATCTCTAAAGAGAAAGCCGTTGAACTGCTAGGAAATATGCACGGTGGCTACAACATTGCCACTTTAGTGGAGCTACTTGATGATAAAGCGCTTGCGCCGTTGGCAGCGAAAGAGCTGAAACATACTCTTTTAATGTTTGACGCTTATCACGATGTGGAAGAAAAGCACAAAGCGGGTAACGAGCATGCCACTGACATCATTAAATCTTGGGCTGAAGGTGAGTGGTTCACGTCGCGCAAGTTAATGGACGATAAAATCACTTACACCGTGTTTAAAGTAACAGGTGAAACGAATACTGATGATTTGTCGCCAGCCCCTGACGCATGGTCTCGCCCAGATATTCCTCTGCACGCCCTGGCAGCTTACAAGATGCCCCGCGAAGGTTTAGAGCCAGAAGAACCTGGTGTTAAAGGCCCAATGGCGCAAATAGAAGAAGTCAAAAGTAAGGGGTATCCCGTAGCGTTTGTCGGTGATGTAGTTGGAACCGGCTCGTCACGCAAGTCGGCAACTAACTCTGTATTGTGGTTCTTTGGTGAAGACTTACCGGGTGTGCCTAATAAACGAGGCGGCGGTGTGTGCATTGGTTCAAAAGTCGCGCCTATCTTCTTTAACACCATGGAAGATGCCGGTGCATTGGTGTTTGAAGCCGATGTGGAAAAAATGAACATGGGTGATGTGATAGACATCTATCCGTTTGAAGGCAAAATCACCAACCATGAAACCGGTGAACTTCTTGCAGAATACAGCTATAAGTCGAAGGTGATTCTGGATGAAGTGCGCGCAGGTGGACGTATCAACCTGATTATTGGCCGTGGCCTTACCGAGAAGGCGCGTGAGACACTAGGTTTAGGCCCAACGGATTTATTCCGTACGCCTGAACAGCCAAAAGACAGCGGCGCGGGTTTCTCGTTAGCGCAGAAAATGGTGGGTAAGGCGTGCGGTGTCGACGGTATTCGCCCAGGCACCTACTGCGAACCTAAAATGACAACCGTGGGCTCGCAAGATACCACAGGGCCAATGACCCGCGATGAGCTTAAAGACCTAGCCTGTCTTGGCTTTACTGCCGATTTAACCATGCAGTCATTCTGTCACACCGCCGCTTACCCAAAGCCGGTGGATATAGAAACGCAGCACACGCTGCCTGATTTTATAATGAACCGCGGTGGCGTATCGCTTCGTCCTGGTGACGGCATTATACACAGCTGGTTAAACCGCATGCTGCTGCCTGACACAGTAGGCACGGGTGGTGACTCGCATACTCGTTTCCCATTGGGTATTTCATTTCCTGCGGGTTCAGGTCTGGTCGCGTTCGCTGCGGCTACTGGCGTTATGCCGCTAGATATGCCCGAGTCGGTACTAGTGCGATTTAAGGGAGAAATGCAGCCGGGCATTACGCTACGCGACCTAGTACACGCCATTCCGCTGTACGCCATCAAACAAGGGCTGTTAACGGTCGAGAAAAAAGGCAAGATCAACGCCTTCTCTGGCCGTATTTTAGAAATCGAAGGACTAGAGAACTTAACCGTAGAACAGGCGTTCGAGCTTTCTGACGCATCGGCGGAGCGTTCAGCAGCCGGTTGTACTATCAACTTATCTGAAACGTCGATTGCTGAATACCTGCGTTCAAACATTACCATGCTACGCTGGATGATTAACGAAGGTTATGGCGACCCACGTACCTTAGAGCGTCGCGCGCAGAAAATGGAAGAATGGTTAGCTAACCCAGAGTTGATGCGCGCCGATGCAGATGCTGAGTACGCTGAGGTAATCGAAATTGACCTTAACGATATTAAAGAGCCAATTGTGTGCTGCCCTAATGATCCTGACGATGCGAAAACCTTATCTGACGTTGCAGGCGATAAGGTAGACGAGGTCTTCATTGGTTCATGTATGACAAACATTGGTCACTTCCGCGCAGCCGGTAAGCTACTTGAGCAATACAACAAAACACTGCCAACCCGTTTATGGATGTCACCACCGACTAAGATGGACAAAGCCCAGTTAATGGAAGAGGGCTATTACAATATTTATGGTCGCGCAGGCGTACGTACAGAAATGCCCGGTTGCTCACTATGTATGGGTAACCAAGCACGGGTGGATGCGGGAGCAACCGTACTTTCAACGTCTACTCGTAACTTCCCTAACCGCCTGGGCGATGGGGCGAATGTATATTTGACCTCAGCAGAGCTTGCTGCAGTGGGGGCCATTGTTGGGCGCATTCCAACTGCTGAAGAGTACATGGAATACGCTAGCAAAATTAACGCAATGTCGGGTGAAGTATTCCGCTACTTAAACTTCGACAAAATGCCTAGCTTTAAAAAGGCTGAGGAAGAAGCAAAAGCGCGCATTATTCCAACATTGAATGTTGCTTAAAATAGTGTATAAACTACAAAGCCGGTGACCGTTAAGGTGACCGGCTTTTTTTATGGCGAAAAGGAATGTCTAATGGGAAAATCTTTCTTTATTGTTGCTGCACTTGTATTAACCTTAGGGTGTGCAAAAGCGCAGGTTGACCCTGTATCGTCGCTGAATTCAGTGGACTTTGAATCCATTACACTTGAGATTGGCGGCAAGCACTATGAAGTTGAGTATGCCAAAACCTTTGAACAACGCGCGCAGGGTCTTATGTTTCGTAAAGCCTTGTGTGAAGACTGCGGTATGTTTTTTAAGTTTTCTAGCCCAAAGTTTGCGGGCATGTGGATGAAAAATACCTTTGTTCCTCTAGACGTAGCATTTATCGACAGAAAAGGCGTAATAACGGATATAAAATCTCTCACTCCGCATAGTTTGGAGTCGGTCGGATCATCGAAAGAGGTACTTTACGCGTTGGAAATGAACCAAGGGTGGTTTGCCGAGAATAATATAAAAGTAGGCGACCAAATAACGATTGATTAACCGCGCAAAAGGCGCGGTTGCTGCTAGCGAAATGCTAGTTTTATTCTGGAGTTAAATATAGTGACAAATGCCTTATCGATAGCTAAGTTCGGTGGAACTAGCGTTGCGAATTACGAAGTAATGCAAAACTGCGCCCGAATTGTTGCCGGTAATGACAAAACGCGCATTGTGGTAGTGAGCGCTGCGGCAGGTGTAACCAATCACCTGGTAAGCTTAGCGCACACACCTATGACGCAACAGCAAATTGAAGAGACCTGTCAGGCCATTATCAATATTGAGCTTGCCATTCTTAACAAGTTGAAAGATAAAGACGCGGTTGAGCCAAAACTCAACGACTTGTTAGATGAAATGCGAAGCTTAGCGTTTCATGAAGAAATCCTTCACCGTGATGATTTAAAAGATCAGCTGCTTTCAATGGGGGAGCGGATGTCATCGCTGATGTTCTCTTCAGTGCTTGCAGAGCAGGGCGTAAAAACCATGAACTTTGATGTACGTAAGGTGTTACGTACGGACAGTGAGTTTGGAGAAGGTGCGCCGCAAATCGAAGAAATCGAAAAGCTGTCTAAACAATTGCTGGCACCTGAAATTAAAGACGCGATAGTGGTTACTCAAGGCTTTGTCGGAGCCGATGAGGAAGGCCGTACTACAACGCTAGGTCGTGGTGGTTCAGATTTTACGGCGGCGCTACTTGCTGAAGCGCTTGATGCCGAATCGTGTGAGATTTGGACTGATGTAACAGGGGTGTACACAACTGATCCGCGCATTACGCCAGCTGCTCATCCGTTACCTGAGCTCAGCTTTGAAGAAGCGGCGGAAATGGCCACCTTTGGTGCCAAGGTACTACATCCTGCCACTATGGAGCCTGCGCTTCGCAAGGACATAAAGGTGTTTGTAGGCTCTAGTAAGGAGCCAGAAAAGGGCGGTACTTGGATTGTGCGTGATTGTGAGCACGAACCACCGTATCGCGCTATTACTCGCCGTAAAGAGCAGGTAATGGTGACAGTGAAAACACCGAAGATGATGTATGCGCAAGGCTTCCTACAGCAGGTATTTGCCATCATCGCTAAGCACAAGCTAAGTGTTGATTTGGTTACCACGTCAGAAATCTCGGTATCTTTTACCCTTGATAACCCTGCAAACTCTGTGGCTCAGCGACTAAACAAAGAAACCATTGCTGAACTTGAAACTATCTGTGATGTGAAAGTAGAAAAAGGTTACGACCTTGTCACGGTTGTAGGTAACAACATGCAAACCGCTGTTGGTGTTTCTAGCAAGATTTTAGCTGCAGTTTCAGATTTCAACCTGCGTATGATTTGCTTTGGCGCCAACCCGCACAACCTATCGTTCTTGGTTAACGAGACCGACAGTGACGACGTGGTTCGCAAGCTTCACACGGCGTTATTTGAATAAGCACCTACTGTGCTGAATGACCCCAAAAAACGGTCGCCTTAAAGGCGGCCGTTTTTATTTCACATCAGTTTGTAGATGATTTCAAAATGTCGACCGGTACAATGATTTCGTGACGTTTATTCCACGGTAGGGTGAAAGGCGAGTCGTAGCCCATATAGCTAGGTTCACCATCAAGCTCAATATTATTGTCCCTAAGGGCTTTAAGCAGTTTATTCGTATACTGCTTCTTATCGCTGTCCTTGTTGAAACCTGAATAACGAATAGCGGCTACCGTTCTCGCTGGTACAGTAACCAGCGATACATCTTTGTGCGTAGGCACAGGAGCGCTTTTAATGTCATATTTGCTGGGCAAGAAAAACATCATTGTTTCTGAAGATGAGACTTCGACAGGAGAGGTCATTGCAATTTCTTGAGAGCGCTTTCCAACTTCTACGGGGGACGTCATTGACACATTGCTACTGGATGTATTCTCACCAGAGATATAATTAAAGAGTAGCTGAAATGCTCCATTATCTTCATTCCCACTAGACATTACGCCTAACGCTTCATTGTAATGCCTCACTTCAATATCTTCATCAAGGGTCTCGATAATGGAATAGGGAAGGGTTTCTGTATCTTTGTAATATGATGGCTCAGCCTGGATCATTGTTGACACCAATAAAGTAGTAATGAAAAGAGGCAAGCGAAAACGGGAAAATATCATTCTTTTTTAGTGGTTTGTTACGAATAGTCCTTATACGAATTAAAGCCGATTAATGCTCAGTTAAACGCTTCTAAAGTAACTATCTATGCATTCCTAAAGTGTGCCAGATTAATTGTTAGACACAAAAAAGGGGCTAAAAGCCCCTTCTTAAAACAGGTTCGTAAAAAGCGTTACACTTTAAACTGTCTGATAGACTGTTGTAACTCTTCAGCAAGTCGAGCCACTTCATGGCTAGACTCAGACGTTTGCTGTGCTCCAGCTGTCGTCTCTTCAGCGATACCCACAATAGTTTCAAGCTTTTCGCTGATCTCTTGTGACACCGTATTCTGTTCACGGGCAGACTGCTCAATTTGAGAGCTCACGTCATGGGCTTTGTGAACGGCGTCAGAGATGATATCCAATGCCTGTGTAGCCTTTTCAGTTTGTGCCACACACGCCGCAGTTTGCTCTTTACCTTGATTCATCACCGATACCGCTTTTTCAGCACCCGCTTGAAGCACTTCAATCATTGCGTTGATTTCTTGTGTCGATTCTTGAGTTCGGCTGGCGAGGGTTCTTACTTCATCAGCAACAACCGCAAAGCCTCGACCTTGTTCACCAGCACGCGCTGCCTCAATAGCAGCATTCAAGGCGAGCAGGTTGGTTTGATCTGCAACACCACGGATAACGTCTAAGATGCCACCAATGCTTGCGCTGTCTTGATGAAGCTTATTGATGACGTCTGCCGCTTCTTGAACGTCACGAGATAAGATCTCAATGGTGTTCTTATTCTCTAGTGAGATTTGGCGCACGTTCTCAGCCTCAGCATCCGCATGGCGAATTTGACTTAGTGTATCTTCAGCGTTTTGCACAACCAGCTGCGACGTAGAGTGCATTTCTGTGGTTGCTGTTGCTACTTGGCCAATTTGTGATTTCTGATCCTGAATTGAATGCGTCGTTTGCGCCGTCACTGCAGACGTTTGTTCTGAGGCGGCTGCCAGCTGTTCAGCACGAACGTTAATGGCTGTAATGAGCTCCTTCAGGTTTCCAATTAGCGTATTGCAGTTTCGGGCTAAAAGACCAAATTCGTCTTGCGCCGAATCGTCTAGACGGTGAGTAAGGTCACCCGATGAAGCCACCGTCAGAAGTTCATTTACACGATAAAGCGGACGTGTGATTGCGCGAACGGTCACGTAGCCAATAAATGCTGCTACTGCAATCGAGATAATAACAACCACAATAACGAACGTGTTGCCCGTCGCAATGGCACCATTAACCTGACTTTCTACATGTGACGCTTTCTTGTCTGCAAGATTGAGCAGGTTTTCTAGAGCGACAACCGCTTGCGCGATATTTGAGTCTGAAGCGTTAAGCGCTTTTTCAGCATCATTTCTGCGCTCTAGACGGTCAACATGAAGTTGAACCACGCCATCGTTAGCTTTAATCGCATTGATTGCGTTGTTAACCAAATCGTTAATGTCATCAAGCGTGCCAGAGTCATCGCGACCACCTGCGGTTTGCATCATATCGCTTAACTGTGTCACCACTTTTTCAACAACCAGATCAACTTCGTTACCTAGTGTCTGCGAGCGAAGCAGTGTTTCGGTCTTAATGTATTCGTTAGAAACGGTTAACAATGAAAGCAATGACGTCTCAAGTTGGCCACCAATCTCAGCTGCACGTCGTAAGTTAGGGTCGCGCTGAACGGCGTCTAAGTCTGAGAAGTCCAGAAGATACGTTGATGCATCGTCTGCGTTGTCTTCAGCGTCACCCAGTCTGTCTTGAATCGTGTTGCGGATATCAAGATACATTTGGTGATTTTTGTACATCGCCTCAACGTTGGTGATATACGCTTCGTAAGACTCTCGTACAGTGTTAAGCGTATTTTTGAGTTCTGGCTCGTTGTTGACTGCTTGGGCGAGCTTTTTATATTCGCTCTCAAAGGTATCTTTGGCTGAGTTAAAAGACGCTCGTTTGTCTTTTAATCCATTTAGATCTTCTTCGATGTAACTTTCAAAGGTAAGACGGCCCATATTAAGGAAGCTTGCTTTGAGTGCATTGCTGCCTGCTACCGTGGGTAGAGCAACGTCATTAACTTCTTCCGTTGCTGAGCCAATTGAGTTGAGGTTATAAAGTGAAACAACACTAATGACGATCAGAAGTGCGCTAATCGCTACAAATCCCCCGATTACGCGTGTGGCTACCGTTATTTTCATCGGAACTCCTGGATGAGTGTTTTTTATTTTTATCCCTAACGATATTACCCGTCTCAGCAAACAAAATATAGCCATTAAACAAGCTACTTTGCTCTATTACTGAACAGATAATTAAGACTTCATCGTTACTATCGTAAGTAATTGTATCGGCTACAGTGACTTAATGTTTATTTTATTTCGCACCTAAGTGTATAAACTTCAACTGGTAGTACCAGTTTGAGTGAAATTTAAGGTCTGTAACCGCTTTATTAGAATAGCTCATGCGCTCGTTGAGCGTTATTTTACGCACTAACGCTCACAAGCGAAGAAGCATTGAGGTTTAGCAGCGTCATACTTTGACCCCACACATACCCCGTATCCAATCCTATAAACTGGGGGTTATTAGTTTGACCGGACAGAGCTGCCCAGTGTCCAAACACTACGCGTTGGTTTTGGTTTAGCTGTGTATTCTCTACCTCGAACCACGGCTTTAAAGTACTACTAGTACTGTGTGAAACTGCGCTGGGGTGTGACTTGTTGTCGAAATCGAGTGTGCCATCGATATGAACAAAGCGCATGCGTGTACAGGCATTTACGATAAAACGCAGTCGCTCTTTGCCTTTAAGTTCACTCGACCAGTTACTTGGCTTATTCCCGTACATTTCTGAAAGAAAAGTAGCGTAATTGTCGGATTTTAGGATGTTGCTAACTTCGTCACTAAGTGAAACACACTCATCGATAGACCATTTAGGGTAAAGCCCCGCGTGCACCATTACTGACTGCTCGTCTAACTTCATTGCCAGCGGAAACTGGCGAAGCCAGTCAATGAGTTCAGTCAGTTCTGCGGCATTGAGTAGAGGCTCTAACTTGTCTGATTTTTTGGCTTTTCGGATACCGTTAACAACAGCAAGCAGGTGAAGATCGTGGTTACCTAGAACACTGTTGAAGTTGTTACCAAGAGACTTTAAAAAACGCAGCGTACTTAACGAGTCCTCTCCTCGCGCGACCAAGTCACCCACCGCGAGTAGCTTATCTTTTGATTCGTCGAATTTCACTTTATCTAGCGCTCGACGAAGGCCATCGTAGCAGCCTTGTATATCGCCGATGACGTACGTATTACCTTGCGACATAGACACCTTAATGAAGAATACTTGGAATGGCTAAACGAAAAACGTTAATAGGAACGCGAAAGCGCTCACCGCCTTCCATTTCCATCACATAGTAGCCTTCCATATTCCCAACGGGTGTGTCAATGACAGCACCACTGGTATAGTCAAAGTGCTCGCCTGCTTTCATGATAGGCTGCTTACCTACAACACCATCACCTTCTACTTCTGACGTCTTGCCGTTTGCATCAGTGATTTTCCAATAGCGGCTGAGTAGCTGTACCGTATGGTCGCTATTGTTCTCAATCGTGATGTGGTACGCGAAGGCAAACTGCTTTGAATCTGAAGGGAGGTGGTCAGGAAGGTGGCGGGTTTTCACCCGCACCTTAATATCAAGTACATCCATAGAGAACTTACTGCTCTTGTTGGTGCTCTTTTGCCGATACGGCATTAGCGATCGTGGCAAAATCATTAAGTGATAGCACTTCTGCACGAGAGGTTGGGTCAATACCTAACTCTCGGATCTCTTCCTCACTCAAACTGTCTTTTAGCGAGTTGCGAATGGTTTTTCTGCGCTGGTTGAATGCTTGTGCGCAAACGCGCTCAAGGGTATTTACCGACTCAACGTCTACAGGAGGAGTCTGATGAGGCACAAGCTTCACTACCGCAGAATCTACCTTCGGTGGTGGCTTAAACGCGCCTGGCGGAACATTCAACACTGGAATGACGTGGCAGTAATACTGCGCCATTACCGAAAGCCTGCCGTAGTTTTTCGAACCTGGCCCCGCGGCCAAACGATTTACCACCTCTTTTTGAAGCATGAAATGCATGTCTTCAATGCAGTGAGCGTGGTCAAAAAGATGGAACATCAGCGGCGTTGAAATGTTGTAGGGCAAGTTACCAAACACGCGCAGCTTCTTGTCTTTTATCGGCATCTCTTTAGAAAGGGCGCCAAAGTCCATGGTCATTGCATCTTGTTCAATAACCGTTAGCTTATCGCCATTAAACGGATGATGTCGTAATCGCTTAGCAAGATCTCTATCTAGCTCAATGACTGTCAGTGCGTCGACTTCTTCACAAACAGGGTCTGTTAGCGCACCTAAACCTGGCCCAATTTCTACCAGGTTTTGTTCATTTTTCGGTGCGATGGCTGCAACAATCTTGCCTATCACATAGTCGTCGTGAAGGAAGTTTTGACCGAATCGCTTTCTGGCCGTATGGCCTAAATGTGTTTTACTCATTGTTGATGATGTGCAAGCTCGATGGCTTTTTCCAATGCTTTTCTGAAACTACCGGCGTCGGCTTCACCAGTTCCTGCTAAATCTAACGCAGTACCGTGATCTACCGAGGTACGAACGAAGGGTAACCCTAGCGTGATATTCACTGACGCCCCAAAACCCTTATATTTTAGCACGGGTAAGCCTTGGTCGTGATACATAGCGAGTACCACATCAGCGTTTTCTAAGTATTTGGGCTGAAATATTGTGTCAGCAGGCAGAGGACCTGTGATCTTTAAGCCTTCTTCTCTAAGCTCGTCAAGCGCGGGAATGATAGTGTGGATTTCTTCAGTACCAATATGACCGTCCTCACCCGCGTGAGGGTTCAGACCACATACGTAGATATGAGGTTCTTTAACGCCAAACTTCAATTTAAGGTCGGTGTTGATGATATGAATGACCTTATGAAGACGTTCTCGAGTGATAGCCTTCGCTACATATTCAAGGGGAATATGTGTGGTGGCAAGTGCCACATTAAGGCCTTCAGTTGCCAATAACATAACCACATCAATGGTGTTGGACTGATAGGCAAAAAATTCAGTGTGGCCGCTAAATGACACGCCCGCTTTGTTAATAATGCCTTTATGTACGGGGCCGGTGACGACAGCGTCGAAGTCGCCATCCATATTAGCCTGACACGCCTGGCGCAGGGTTTCGACCACATATAACCCGTTTTCGCTATCGAGCTCGCCCGGCGTAACATCAACGGATTTATCTATCTGCTTTATAAACAACGAACCCGCATCTTGAATTTGCGGGTTAGTGGCATCGTAATCGATTAGCGTTAAAGGCAACCCCAAGGTGCTTGCTCGCGCCCTGAGCATGTCGCCATCGGCAAACACGACAAGCTGTGCTTGCCATGTTTCCTGGGCCAGTTTGATTATCAAATCTGGCCCGATACCTGCCGGTTCTCCCGGCGTTATTGCTATTTTAATTGGTGTACTCATGAATAACTTATAATTACGATTCGACAACTTCTACGTAAGCGGCATCGCGCATCTCACGTAACCAGTTTTCTGTCTCTTCTGCAAATTTACGGTTGAAGATTAGCTGATAAGCTTTGTCTTCTTTACGCTTGTCAGTGGCATCGTCAATACGACGTTCAATAAGCTGAATTAAATGCCAGCCGTGCACGGTACGAACAGGTTCACTAAATTCTCCCGGCTCAAGCTGTGCAAGTGCGTCTTTAAACTCAGGCACGTAATTATTTGGATCAGACCAGCCAAGCTCGCCACCGCGAAGGGCTGAACCAGGATCTTCTGAATGCTCTTTAGCTAGCTCTGCAAAATCAGCTTCACCATTTTTCACCTCTTCCTTGAAGCGATTTAGCATGGCTTTAGCTTTGTCTTCGCTAAGAATGATTGATGGCTTAACAAGAATGTGGCGAGAGTTTACTTCTTCCACCGTGACTTTCTCAATACCGCGCGTATCTAATACTTTTAGGATATGAAAGCCTGCACCGCTTCGAATAGGACCAACAAGAGCATCTTTGTCTTTGTTTTGAATAGCTTCAGCAAAAAGCGTCGGCATGGCGTTAATGTTAAGCCAGCCCATGTCACCGCCTTCGAGCGCTTCGTTACCTGATGATGACGCAATGGCGATTTTAGCAAAATCAGAGCCTGACTCTAATAGTGAAATGACTTTGTCTGCACGCTCACGTGCCGATTGAATATCTTCATCTGTAGGCTCTGGCGGGAAACCAATAAGAATGTGACCTAAGCGATATTCAGCTTGAGTAGCGCCTTGCTGTTCCATCAGGTCAATCAAGGTTTCAATTTCTTGAGGTGTAATATAAACACGGCGACGTACGTTAGCACGGCGAACTTCACCCATGATAACTTCTTCGCGAATGTCTTCGCGGTAATCATCGTATGCAATACCTTCTGCCGCTAATTGGGCACGAAGTTCTTCAATCGTTGCATTTTGATTCGCTGCAATGTTGCTAATGGTTTGCTCTAGCTGTGGATCGCTAATGCGAATACCCATACGCTCTGCCATTTGAAGCTGAAGGCTCTTAGTGATTAAACGCTCAATTGCCTGTGTACGAAGCGCACGATCTGACGGTAGCTGTTGATTATTAGCTTCTGCGTTGCGTTTAACGTCTTGTACAAGGGCATCAATTTCGCTTTCAAGCACAACACCTTGGTCAACAATTACGGCCACGCGGTCAAGCATGACCTCTTGCGCAACACTGTTAAACGAGAGTAGGGCACCTAACATCAATGCACGGATAATGAACTTCATACACACTCTTTTATTATTGGTTGATTGCATTTAAGCGCTGTAAGCGCTCAACTGCGGGTTAATTTAAACTATAAGGCTGACGATAGCCAAACATACCGTCTTGAAGCATGCTTCTTTGGGTACCAGATGACCCGATGCCTTTGAAAATAAATTGTAGCGATATTCCAGAATCAAAATCGTCTGTTGTCTGTTCGCCGCTAGCATTGTAACGGTTGTTCAGACTGCGCTGCGCAACTAATCGCACCGCCCAACAGCATGATTCATACTGGATACCTGCATAAGTTTCTACACTTCTATTGCGTTCAAGATCTCGGTAAGTACGGCCAACCCACTGCCAATTTTCAGAAATAGGCCAGCTTGCCGAAATACCAATTTGATCTATGGTTTCACCACTGAGATCGCGAACATAGCGATGACTTAATTGAATAAAGCGCGAATCATCTTTGCGGTATTCAATACCCACGCTGCTTAAGTCAACTTTGTCTGTGTCAGTGGTCACTTGCACATCAGAATGGAAGAACCAGTTTTTATTAAAGCGCCAATCCACTTCAGCGGCGAGCGCTGAACGATCTTGATTCTTGGTTGCCGCAATGACTTTGTTATCTTCAAGGTAGAATATCTGACCCACACTAAGAACAAATTGTTCCCGATTGTTTTTATCCAACATGCGTGTGGTCGCGCCGAGGGTGATTTGGTTGTTATCGCTTATTCTATCAAGGCCAGTAAATTCCTGACCTCTAAACAATCCTTCAACGTCGGTTAACAGCGGCGTTGAGTCATAGAATCCAATCGCAGTTTGGTCTTCATACGATGTATAAAGATATTGAATCTTTGGCTCTAAAGTCATCGACATATCGTCGCTGAACCACGATGTATCCCTTTCAAAATATAACGCGCCATAAAGGCGAGCTTGTCCTAATGTGCGTTCAACATCTTCTTTTAAGTCAGTTCCTTCAACATTGTCTTGTTGATAAACCGTTTGAAAAAGCGTGGTTTCTGCGACAAGTTCACCCCATGCTGCGCGAAGCGGCACCGCTAAAGTAGGTGCAACGTGAAAACGAGTAGCCGTTGGAGCGGTATCGAGAGTATTGTCAAAGTGTGCGACTTCTGAGTCTAGGTTGAACTCTAGATATTCACCTAACGCTTTGTTGTAGTTGATTTTGATCTCAGGTACGGCGCGATAGCTATCTGCAGTATTACCCAGTACTTCAAAATCTTTTATCTGCATATTTACGGATAGATTTTGCGAGTAGTAACTTAATCCAACGCTACGATATAGGTGGGTGTCAGCGCGACTATAATAATCTGAACCAAGGTCAACTAAATAGTTGTCGTCACTTAATCCGTTGAAATCAACGTTTAGTAACCAGTTGTCAGCTATAAGCCCTTGATGCTCCAAGCGATAAAAATATCGGTCAGGGTTCCCACTAATATCTGAGTCGCTCGGCAAGTACTCCACGTATGCTTTGCCTTGGCTACGCTCCGTTAGATAGCGGAACTCAGTATTCAGCTGAAGACCGCGAAGGGTCATCAATCGCGGTGAGATAGTCATGTCATAGTTGGGGGCAATATTCCAGTAAAAGGGCTGCGTATAGTCGACGCCCGTTCTGCTTGAACTGGTTAACTCTGGAAACAATAAGCCCGTTTGGCGCTCGTTGCTAACAGGGAACGCAAAATACGGTAAATAAAACACTGGAACATCGGCAATGTAGAAGCGTGTGTGTTTGGCTTGGCCCCATACGGTCCCTTTTTCCAAACTAATTTCACTGGCGCGTATTAGCCAGTCTTCATCGCCTTCAGGACACGTAGTGAAGCTAACTTCTTTGAGCACAATTCCCGTGTCTGTATCTAATACAATATCTTTTGCGGCTCCCTGACCCACAAAACCCGTCAGCTGATAGCGGGTATTTTGCATTTCTAAGCGCTCTTCTTCAGAGCGAAGGGTCACAGCATCGCTTTCTACTTTTAACTGCGAGTCTTGATACGTTACGTCGCCTTTCGCAATAAGGTCTCTGCCACTTCCGTTAATTTGTGCTTGAGATGCACTAATTACCGCAGTATCTGACGTGATATCAACATTACCAGAAAACAGCGCTACGGTATCTTGGATAATTTCAGTACGGTTAGCTTCAACCTTAACGTGGCCTTTGGGCATTAATGCCTGGCTACTGAAAGTAACAGGTTCGACTGAGCAGAATGCAAGAGGGACTGCATCTGACGTTGGTTTAGAATTTGAAGCTGTCGTTTCCTGTGCAAACGCGACTGTAGGCAAAAGAGTCGCGGAAACAAGCATGGCGCAGGTGTTTTTCATGCGTTAATGGGCGGCCTGTTTTGTTGTATGTTGCTTTTAAACCCAAGTAAGACGATGTCCGTCTCGGTTAGTTCGACATAACGTTTAAAAAAACAGTGATAATGCACATTACTTCTTGGCAAAGAGTTAATGTAGCTTTCACTCGCTATTACTATTTATATAAGCGCTCAATTCTAAGCACTTCTGTCGTAATTACCAACCATTCAGACAAAAAAATGCACTTTTATATGCACAACACATCAAAGACGGAGGCAATTAGTGGCAGTAAGCTTGATTTCAAGCTGCACAAGCCCTAGTTAATTAACTTATGTATTTGATATGATGATTGGTATAACGCGCTCTGCACGGCGTGATTTCACTACAGTAACATCAACTTTCTAAACAGTGCACCAACGGAGTATGACGCGATGTCAATTTGGGGAAAAATCCTCGGCGCCTTGTTCGGCTTTATGTTTCTTAAAATACCTGGGGCGATCTTAGGGCTGTTAGTCGGGCACTTTTTTGATAAAGCCTATCGCCAAGACTTCAATCAGCTAGGTGGCTTTGGGCGCTTTTTTACCGATCAGGACAATCTGAAGCAGCAAGCTATTTTCTTTCATAGTTTGTTTAGTGCGTTAGGCCATCTTGCTAAGTCTGACGGCAAAGTAACGGACAGAGAAATTCAAATCGCCACAGCATTAATGGACGAGATGCGTTTAACTGGAGATGCCCGTCGTGAAGCTCAGGATGCATTTAGAGAAGGCAAAGCACGAGACTTTCCTTTAGTCGATACGTTGAAAGGTTTTTACGACGCCAGCCACGGTAGACGGGATATTCTTCAAGTATTCTTAGAGATCCTTATTCAAGCCGCTTTCGCCGACGGTCAGCTTTCACAGGAAGAATACAACGTACTTGAAAAAGTAGCGAAGCCACTAGGCTTTAGGCGTCGTGATTTAGATTATCTAATTTCAATGTATGAAGCTGAAATACGCTTTAGGCAGCGGTCTAACTCTGGCTCAGGACAACGCACTCATTCAGGTCAACGTCAGCACAGCCAATCAGCCTATTCAGAACAGCAAAGTTTAGATGATGCCTATCATATATTGGGTGTGGCGGCATCTGACGATGAAAAGACAATAAAGCGTGCCTACAGGAAGCGCATGTCTGAGCATCACCCCGATAAGCTGGTGTCTAAAGGGCTACCTGAGCAGGCAATGGAAATTGCGAAAAAGAAAGCGCAAGATATTCAATCAGCCTACGAGCTGATTAAGCAAAAGCGTGGCTTTTAGATGGCAAAAACTCAACGTGAGTTAACTTATGTGCCTGCAGCGAGTCAGGCGCATATCGATGGTTTTATCGAGATGCTTTGGCTTGAGAAAGGACTGTCCGATCATACTCAGCAGAGCTATCGCACCGACCTTACTAAGCTTGCTATCTTCAGCAACAATCAAGGCGTAAAAGATATCGCTGTGCTGACCACTGAGCAGCTTCAGGACTATTTAGCCTATCGTCACGACAAGGGGCTGTCCACACGCAGCACCCAACGTGCGCTTAGCGCTATCCGGGCGTTTTTCGTATTCCTAATTAGTAAGCAGGTACGTGTAGACAGCCCAGTTTCCGCGCTGTCTAATCCGAAAACACCCAAAGCTTTGCCTTCTTCACTCAGTGAGCAACAAGTTGAAGATTTGCTAAATGCCCCCCTTACCGACGACCCTATTGAATGTCGGGACAAGAGCATGCTTGAAGTGCTTTACGCGACCGGCCTTCGTGTAAGTGAGCTTATTGGGTTAACAATGGATCAAATAAGCCTTCAGCAAGGCGTAGTTAGGGTTGTGGGTAAAGGGAATAAAGAGCGCTTAGTGCCCCTTGGTGAAGATGCAATAGAATGGCTGCTGACCTATATTAAAACAGCCAGACCGATACTCGCCAGTAAAGCTTCTGATGTGGTATTTCTAAGCAAGCGTGGACAGAAAATGACGCGCCAAACATTTTGGCATCGCATTAAATACTATGCGGTGAAAGCGGGAATTGAGCAGCACCTTTCTCCCCACACGTTGCGTCATGCCTTTGCGACACACCTTTTGAATCACGGTGCTGATTTACGTGTTGTACAAATGCTGTTGGGGCACAGCGATTTGTCAACGACTCAAATATACACCCATGTAGCGACAGAGCGACTTCAAACTTTAATCCACAGTCATCACCCACGTGGCTAAATATTCAAATAAAGAATGCTATAAATTGGGGGCTGTATACGACGAGGCTCAGTGACGACGTATATAAAATAAAAAGGTCTATGGTAGGATACGAGCCATGCAAAACGTTTAGAACATACATTTTCCGTTAGTACTTTAACGCGGCTGAGTTTAAATGTTGACGTTAAATGTACTGAGGTTAAAAGAAAATTAGCGTTTAACGTGCAATTTTTTGCTAAGTTTTACGGTCTGAACGTTATGAATGTAAAAATTTTTAGCAATTGCTTTAAATGGAAGATACCGATTCAAGCAGTTGCATGTTAAGCCAATAAGTACAAGAGAACTTAAATGGCAAAATGGAGAGTATTTAGTGAAAGCAGTAAAGAAAGTATTGTTAGCCAGTGTAGTTGCGGCAGGTTCTCTATTAGGGCTTAGTGCGCAAGCGGCTGATGAAGCGGCTATCCGTGATAAATTAACCTCAATGCTAGGGTTAGATGTAGAAACTATTGCTGACTCTCCAGTATCAGGGCTGGTTCAGGTATCAACAAACCGCGGTTTATTTTACGTAAGTGAAAACGGGCAGTATCTGCTTCAGGCTCGTGTTTTTAACATTGATGAAGAGATGCGTAACGAAACAGAGCTGGCACTTTCTGGGCTGCGCAAAGAAGGCGTAAAAGAGATGGAATCATCGTCTATTACGTTTAAGGCCAAAAACGAAAAGCATGAAATAAGCGTATTTACTGATATTACATGTGGCTATTGCCGTAAATTTCACAACGAGATTGATGAACTCAACGATGCGGGCATCACCGTACACTACCTGGCGTTTCCACGTTCTGGGTTAAACAGTGAAAACTACAACGATATGGTGTCGGTGTGGTGTGCGAAAGACCCGCAAAAAGCGTTAACTAAAGCTAAAGCGGGTAACGACGTAGCTAGCGCAAGCTGTAAAAATAAAGTGGCAGAGCAGTACATGTTAGGTCAAAAATTAGGCGTGAATGGCACGCCAAATATCGTACTGCCAGACGGCTCATTGATTCCTGGTTATCAGCCAGCTGCGTTGCTTGCTAAAGCATTGGAGGAAGCTGAATAGCCATTCAGTCCTTAACCTTAAATATGATAAAAACGCACGCTTTGTGCGTTTTTTTGTTTTCTGCGGTATGATTCGTCCTCATATTTTCTAGCGTTTTTTCGTACAGTTTTGCTTTGCAGTTCACATGGGCGTTTACTTGGAACCTGTACTAATTATCAAGTGTCCCGACTCCAGTCTTTTTATTTAAAGCCTATTTGAACTGGCATCGACAACTGCATTTACAGTAATGGTTAGTGGTATTTCATGATTTTGCCTATTGTTCGCCGTGAGGTTACCGGCGCCTCGCTTAGTTCCGACTTACATCCTGTTATCGATAGAATTTATCGCGGTCGTAATATTGCGAATTTAGATGACTTGGAGAATGGTCTAAAAGGGCTAACACACTTCAATGTCTTGAAGGGGATGCCGCAGGCCGCGCAAATTCTCGCCAATGCTGTTGTGCAAAATAAACGTATTATTATTGTGGGCGATTTTGATGCCGACGGAGCAACCAGTACATCGGTATGTATATTGGCGCTTCGAGCCATGGGCTATCAAAACGTTGATTTTCTTGTACCTAATCGTTTTGACTTTGGTTACGGACTTAGCGTGCCTATCGTGGATGAAGCTGCCAAACAGAGGGCAGAGGTTATTGTCACAGTGGACAATGGCATTTCCTGTATTGACGGTGTAACCCATGCAAAGTCGTTGGGAATGCAGGTTGTTGTTACCGATCACCATTTGCCAGGCGATGTTCTACCTCCTGCTGATGCGATAGTAAATCCTAACCAACCTGGCTGTGAATTCCCTTCTAAAAATTTGGCTGGGGTTGGCGTTGCCTTTTACATCATGCTAGCACTTAAAGCCGAGTTACAGCAGCAAGGGCATTTTGAAAGAGCGGGGTTAGCGCCACCCAACCTAGCGTCGCTACTTGATATTGTTGCGGTTGGCACCGTGGCCGATGTGGTGGTACTGGATAAAAATAACCGAATTTTAGTTCATCAAGGCCTTCAGCGCATTCGGGCGGGTAAGTGTCGACCTGGCATTAAAGCATTGGTCGAAGTAGCGAATCGCGATTGCGCTCACTTAACCTCAACTGACTTAGGCTTTGTGGTTGGGCCAAGGCTTAATGCCGCGGGTCGATTAGACGACATGTCACAAGGCATTGCGTGCTTATTAGAAGATGAAACCATTCAAGCGCGAATGATCGCTGCGGAACTCGATGCGCTTAATAAAGAACGCCGTGAAATTGAGACCGGCATGAAAGCACAAGCGGAAACCGTACTAGAGCAAATGGCGCTGGATGAAGGCGATATGCCAAGCGCACTGGTGGTTTATCGCGAAGACTTTCACCAAGGGGTTATTGGTATTGTGGCAGGGCGTTTGAAAGAGAAATATCTTAAGCCTGTTATCGCTTTTGCCCATCAAGACGACGAGATCATTAAAGGTTCGGCACGCTCAATTCCTGGCGTGCACATTCGCGATGTACTTGATGAAGTTAATACGCGCTACCCTGGCGTTATCGAAAAATTTGGCGGGCATGCCATGGCCGCTGGATTAAGCTTGCCCGTAGCTAAGCTTCAAGACTTCGAGCGGGCTTTTGTTGATATTGCGCGAGCGCACATGGCAAAGCTTGATGGAAATCATGCTTTACTTTCCGACGGTGACTTGTCATCGAAAGAGCTGTGTTTACCCTTTGCGCATTTACTGCGTCAAGCAGGTCCGTTTGGACAGGGCTTTGAATCACCGCTATTCGATGGTGAATTTGCACTACTTGACCAGCGCTTAGTTGGCCAAAAGCACTTAAAAATGGTGTTAAAAAGTGACGGTGCTAACGAGGTCGATGCTATTGCGTTTAACGTTGATTTAAAATCATGGCCGAATGCCATGGTCAAACGCGTGCATATTGCCTATCGACTTGATATCAACGTATTTCGCGGTCAGGAAACCGTGCAACTTATTGTAGAGCAAATAGAAGCGCGTTAGCAGGAGCGAGTTCACACGCAGACGGATGGCCAGTCAGCCTAACGAGCAATAAGCGTAAAGTTGTGGAAAGAAGGGACAAAGGTGAAAAGCGAAAGACAAAAGCTGGTGGATAAGCATAGTCAGCTGAATCAAACCGACAATGCAAAAGTGATTTCCCACGTTCAGCGAGAAGAGAAAGACAGCGACTGGATTCGCCACACCATTATGCTAGAAGGTATTGATGTCCCTTTTATCTATCGGCGTAAACAGCAATACCAAAGCTTAAAAGGCGCGCGAGTGAACGTAACCTACTATCGCCACGTTGAAGAGGTGGCTGGCATTGAGTTTGAAACCATGAAAGTGGTACGAATTAAGCGCAGCTGATATTAACGTTGCCAGCGGTAACACTTTGGCCACAATCAAAACACAGTGAACAACAATGAATAATGAATGGTTAAATGCCTATGTACTGCATAGACGCCCTTACAGGGAGACCAGCTATATTGTTGACTTTTTTACCCTAGAAGAAGGGCGTGTTAGTGCCGTGGCGAAAGGGGTAAAAAACAGCAAATCAGATAAGAAAAGCCTGCTTCAACCTTTTCAGCATCTTCGCTTACAGTTAAGCGGAAAGTCAGAGTTAAAAAACTTACGTCACGTTGAAAGCGTTTCGCCTTCCATCAACCTTGTGGGCACGGCGTTATTTTGCGCCATGTACGTTAACGAGCTAACTAATCGCGTTATGCCGGCAGGGCTTGCCAGCGATGGCGTTCACAATGCTTATGAAAATGCGCTGCTGTCTCTTCGAGATGAAAGCGACATAGAAGTGACCTTACGTCAGTTTGAATTTGCATTACTTGATGAAATGGGGCTGTTACCCGACTTCACCACCGACGTCGAGTACGAATTGCCCATAGAAGAAACCGGTAGCTATCATTTTCAGATAGACGCAGGGTTCGTGCGACTGCCTGACGATATGGCTGGTCCCCGCGGTATGCGAGGCTTTCCCGGACAAGCGCTGCTTAGCTTGTCACAGGGGGAATTTACGCCGCTCAGTAAAAAGGTGGCTAAGGTGCTTTGCCGGGACTTGCTGAAACCGCTAATTGGTGACAAGCCACTTAAAAGCCGCGAGCTTTTTATGCCCAAGCCGCGGTAATAGCATTAAATTATTTTCTCTTAACTCAAACGCTTAATAAGCACGTTCTACAAAAAAATTTGCTACAATTGCGACTTTCCTTAAAAGGGTATTTTTACCCTTAAAGCAACGTATTAAACAGGAAGAGCAGGCCTCTTCTATCGCTCTTACAGGTTAGGTGGTGAAATGAGCACGATTTTATTAGGCGTTAACATCGACCATATTGCAACGCTGCGCAATGCGCGCGGTACGCATTACCCAGATCCAGTGCACGCAGCGGATATTGCCGAGCGTGCAGGTGCAGACGGCATTACTGTTCATTTGCGTGAAGACCGCCGTCACATTAAAGACCGCGATGTACGCATTTTAGCGCAAACCATTAATACCCGACTTAATTTGGAAATGGCGGTAACCGATGAAATGCTGGCAATTGCCGAAGAAGTGAAGCCTGTTTTTTGTTGCTTAGTACCTGAAAAGCGTGAAGAGCTGACTACCGAAGGTGGTCTTGATGTGGCAGGGAATTTTGAAAACATCAAAGCGGCGTGCGAGCGACTCGCTAATGCGAACATTTTGGTGTCGTTGTTCATTGATGCCGACAAAGCGCAAATTGACGCGGCCGCAGCATGTAACGCTCCTTACATCGAAATTCATACAGGCCAATATGCAGAAGCCACCAGCGAAGAAGAGCAGCATAAAGAGCTAGCGCGTTTAGTTGAAGGTATCGAGTACGCCGATAGCTTAGGGCTTAAAGTGAATGCCGGTCATGGCTTGCACTATCACAATGTTAAGCCTATTGCGGCTATCCCTCAGTTAATCGAACTTAATATTGGCCACGCTATCATTGCTCGCGCCGCGTTTGATGGCCTTCATATGGCTGTAGCTGATATGCGTAAACTTATGCTAGAAGCACGAGCAGGCATTTAACCTTAGATTCAAAAGGGTGTAGATAACGTGGCGATTGCAGGGCTAGGTACTGACATTGTAGAGATAGCGCGACTTGGTAAAGGCGATGGCGCTAATGAACGCTTAGCCAAGCGAGTACTTACGCCTGCCGAGTGGCAGCAGTTCAGCGAACACGGTACGCCAGTCCGCTTCTTAGCCAAACGTTTTGCCGCCAAGGAAGCGGCAGTGAAGGCCCTTGGTACAGGGATTGGAAACGGGATCAGCTGGCAGCATATAGAAGTGCGCAATAACGATTTAGGTGCGCCAGAGCTTCATTTTTCTGGCGAGTTTGCCGCAATGTGCAAAAACCGAGGTATCACGCGAAGCGTGGTCAGTATTTCAGATGAGCAGCATTATGCTGTCGCCACCGTTATACTAGAGACTGAATAGAGCAACTGCCCCTAACCCACGTGGGCGACTTCTATTTGGTGAGCGCGCGCAAAAACCTCTACTAACATCAAACGACGTAAAGCAAGTAACCGGAGTCACACTTGGCAAACCTTTTTAAACAATCTCGTAGCAAGCAAAAAGGCAAAACGTCGCTTACTGAGCGTGGCGCTTCAAAAAAAGGGAATGCCAGAGCCAACGCGCAGGTCGCAGGACTTCGATTTGGGAAAAGCAAAAATGCAGCGGATACCAGTGAAAGTCAAAAAACTAACACGGTCACCATTGAAGATTTAGACTGGATGGGCAATGGCGTAGTGCGCGGCAATCCGATGGTATTTGTTGAAGGTGCCCTTGTAGGAGAAACCTGCGACATAGAGGTGGTATCTAGCAAAAAGAAAGTCATTAACGCCAGGGCGACAAACATTCACTCGCCAAGTGATGAAAGACAAGCGCCTTTTTGCCCTGTGTTTGATGTATGTGGTGGGTGTCAGCTACAGCACATAAAGCCCGACGCTGCGCTTGAGCAACGTGACCGTGCTCTTAAAGTGATGATGGAACGTCACCTTGCAATGAAGCCACACGTTTGGCAAGCACCTTTAGCAGGGCGGCGCCCTCAATATCGCAGAAAAGCAAGGCTGGCTATAGATGCCCGCAACCCCACTCAAATTAAGTTGGGCTTTCGTGAAGCAAATAGCAGTAACGTTATCAATGTAGAAACCTGCCCAATACTGGTCGACCCGCTATCTAAGCTTATTGGCCCTTTACGAGATGCGCTTACAGGGTTTGAGTCAGCGCGTCATATTGGACATATCAGCCTTATTGCAGGCGACAACACCTCGCATCTTGTTATTAAACACACCAAAGCCCTTGAAGCTGAGCTTATTGATGCAGTGAGCGAATTGGTGAGCACGAGTTCATCAGTTGGTGTCTGCGGTATTGAATTAAAGCTTGAAAATAAGCAGGGGCAAATTCGCAGTGTGGGCCGTGGTACTGATATGGTGATGAACACGGTAAATGGCTGCTCAATTTCACCTAGTGCTAACGACTTTATTCAAATTAATAAAGTGGTTAACGAAAAAATGGTTAATCAGGCAATAGGATGGCTAAACCCAAAGCCCAACGAACGTATCGCTGACTGGTTTAGCGGGCTGGGCAATTTTACTTTACCTATTGCTAAGTTAGGTGCAAAGGTTCAGGCGGTAGAAGGTGTGGCAGAGATGGTGCGCCGCGCCAAAGACAATGCACAGCAACAGGGCATTGAAAATGTAGAGTGGCTGCATTTAGATTTGGCTGATAAGACCAACGTCGAGGCTTCATTACAGCTGGGCTTTGATAAGGTACTACTAGACCCCTCAAGAGAAGGGGCGTTGACCGTTTGTCATGCGCTTGTAAAAGCACTACCAAAAACGATAGTGTATGTTTCTTGCAACCCAAGTACGTTTTCTAGAGACGCGAAGGTGTTGATAGACGGAGGTTATGAAATGGAAAAAGCGGGCGTAGCAGAAATGTTCCCCTTCACCCATCACATGGAAATGATGGCCTTGTTTACGCGAAAGCAGCAGTAACGAGTAAAGGATATGGTATCGACAAGAAAGGTCCACCAAGCCGACCGACCACCCTTTGAAGCGTGGTTAGATAGCCTTGAGTTAAGTGCAGAAACAAAAGAAAAACTAAGTGCAGTGTCATCTATTCCCGAGCGACTGTTGGTTGGTCAGGAAATGGTTGAGATTTTGTGTCAGCTCAATATGGATGACGCAACGCTTCAGGCAGCCTTGGTTTTTCCATATTGCGAACAGCACGCCTTAAGTGAAGACGATATTTATGAAGAATTCGGCGGGGAGATACGCGACCTGATCGTTGGCGTGCGCCGAATGGATGCCATCAAGTCGTTACATGCTCGCAAAGTTAAAGGTTCTGGCTTTGCAGAGAAGTCGGACGAACAGCACATAGACAGTATTCGTCGCATGCTGCTTGCGATGGTAGAAGACGTGCGTGCCGTTGTGATCAAAATGGCAGAACGCATTTGTGCATTGCAACAGGTTAAAAAAGCCGACGAAGAAACCCGCGTTATGGTGGCTCGCGAATGCGCTAGCATCTATGCGCCACTGGCAAACCGTTTGGGCATTGGTCAGTTAAAGTGGGAGCTTGAAGACCTTGCGTTTCGCTATCTTCATCCCATCACCTACAAACAAATAGCTCATCAGCTTGACGGCAAGCGCAGAGAGCGCGCCGAGTACATAGAAACCATAGTAGGCGACTTGCAGGGCTTGCTTGATAGCGAAGAAATTCGCGCAGAGGTTTACGGCCGTCCTAAGCACATATTCAGCATTTGGAAAAAAATGCAGAAAAAGCGCCTTACGTTTGAGCAGCTTTTTGATATTCGTGCGGTGCGTATTATTGCCGAGCGACTTCAAGACTGTTACGCCGCGCTTGGTACGGTTCACGCCAGCTATAAGCACCTACCGAACGAATTCGACGACTACATTGCAACCCCAAAACCTAACGGTTACCAGTCTATTCACACGGTTATCGTGGGGCCTGAAGGGAAGTCGGTAGAGATTCAAATTCGCACGCAGAAAATGCATCAGGATGCAGAATTGGGTGTGGCTGCTCACTGGAAATATAAAGAGGGCAGTACGGGCAAGCAGTCAGGCTATGACGAGCGTATAAACTGGCTTCGCCGCATACTTGCGTGGCAAGAGGAAGTGGCCGAATCTGGCGATTTAGTTGAAGAACTTCGCAGCCAGGTGTTTGACGATAGGGTGTATGTGTTCACACCAAAAGGCGATGTTATTGACCTTCCCCAAGGCGCTACGCCGCTTGATTTTGCTTACTATATTCACAGTAATGTGGGACATCGCTGTATTGGCGCAAAAGTGAATGGGCGAATAGTCCCTTTCACTTATTTACTGCAAAGTGGCGACCAGATAGAAGTACTTACCGGAAAAGAGCCAAACCCAAGTCGCGACTGGATGCACCCAGGTCTTGGCTATGTGCATTCATCACGGGCGCGTGCCACTATCCATTCTTTCTTTAAAAAGCAGGACAGAGACAAAAACCTTGCTGCCGGTAAAGAGTTACTAGAACGCGAACTTCAGCGTGCCCACTTACCTGCCAAAGTACCCAATGAAGCATTTGAGAAGTTTAACTTACAAACCCTCGATGACTTGTACACTGCGGTAGGTGCCGGTGATGTGCGCGTTATGCAGGTGATTAATTTTATTCATCATTTGCAGGAGCCGCCAGCCCCAGAACCCGAGATTAGCCCTAAGGTTAAAACGCGCAAAACTGCAGCCGGATCAGGTAAAAAAGATGCAGTGGTGGTGCAGGGCGTGGGCCACTTAATGAGCCAGCTGGCGAATTGCTGTAAGCCAGTACCAGGCGAAGCAATTTTAGGCTATATCACACAAGGCCGTGGTGTAAGCGTTCATAAAGAAAGCTGCGACCAGCTGCAACACTTGTTGTCACAGCACCCTGAGCGTCAGATAGAAGTGAATTGGTCACAAGAGCTTAAAGTAGGTTTTGAGACGGGTATTGATATATTTTGTCACGATAGAACTGGCCTGTTGCGTGATATTACTACGGTATTGGCGAATGAAAACGTGCCGCTTTTAGGTGTGAACAGCCTAAGTGATAAAAATAGACAGACGGCGCTTATCACTATTTCGATAGAGGTTCAGGACCTCGATACGGTGTCTAAAGTGTTAACCCGATTGCGACAGCTTAAAGGCGTGACCGATGCAAAACGCAAACAAAGCTAAGCTTAGCGAAATGCAGCGGCTGCTTAAAATTATGGCGCAGCTGCGCGACCCGCAATCTGGGTGCCCGTGGGATGTAAAACAAACCATGGAAAGCCTAACTCGCTACACCATAGAAGAAGCCTACGAAGTGGCTGATGCTATTGCCACGGGTGATATGCACGACATTAAAGATGAATTGGGTGATTTGCTGTTTCAAGTGGTGTTCTACGCACAGATAGCCAGTGAATCGCGTGCATTTTCTTTTGACGATGTGGCGCAAAGCATTAGCGATAAACTCGTGCGTCGTCACCCTCATGTGTTTGCGAATGCGCTTGCATCTGAGGGCGTTGGTGACACAAATGAAAACGTAACGGTCGAACGTACCCTATTGAGTGACAGTACTTTAAACGCGCAGTGGGATGCTATCAAAGCCCAAGAAAAGCAGCTTAAAAAGCAGCGTTTAAAGCAAGGCAACGAAGCAATAGAAAACAGTATTCTAGATAATGTGCCTAAAGGTATGCCAGCACTTATGTACGCGCAAAAGCTGCAGAAAGCCTGTGCAAAGGTAGGATTTGATTGGCCTGATGCCGCACCTGTCATAGATAAAGTGCGTGAGGAAGTGGAAGAGATTCAGCAGGAGCTGGATTTCAAACAGCGAGCACAAGGGGCACTGAAGACTGGTGTTGTACCTTTAAACAGTGGCGTGCCCGACAACCAACAAGCCATTGAAGAAGAAATTGGTGATGCACTTTTTGCCATGGTTAACTTGGCAAGACATTGCAAGGTAGATGCTGATACCGCACTTAGAAACGCCAGTAACAAGTTTGCTAACCGTTTTAAAGGCGTAGAGCGCTTAGCGGCTGAACAGGGCGACAAGCTCGACGCATTGACGCTTGATGAAATGGAAGCGCTGTGGCAGCAGGTCAAGCAGACGTCTTCTTCCAGTGTTGAGTAAATGGCACACTCTGAATACTAAAAACTTTCCCAAATATTGACCTTATCGTCAATTTTCTAAGCTGAAGACGCGCAGCGAATTTTTGAATTGCATTAAGCTTGAGGTTTAGTCCCTAGAATTAGACCAATGAAGGTGGAAACCTAGTTATTTTGGCGTATGGTTAAAAGGTAGGTTTGATTTATAACAAGGCTACATAGATCCATACTATCTAAAATGACTGTATAAATTTAGCACTTCGGAAAAGTGTTCAGCGGGTGTGTGGTCACAGCACCTACCAAGGAATCGGCTAGCATTGGGCGTTGGTATTTCATGAAAAAAGTACTGTATTTATCACTCGGGTTGTTTTTTACCCTTCTAGGTATTATTGGCGCATTCTTGCCGGTAATGCCAACAACTGTTTTTTTGATAGGTGCGCTTTTTTGTTTTACTCAATCTTCACCGCGCCTTGAAAACTGGTTACTTCAACACCCTAAATATGGCCCCAGTCTTATTGCATGGCGCAAGCATGGAGCAATTTCGAAAAAAGTGAAATGCATAGCGTGTTGCAGTATGTTGGTGAGCTTTATTCTGGTTTGCCTGTTCGCATCAATGCCTATTCCAGCTTACATAGGCATAGCTCTATTTATGGGAATAGGCGCGTACTTTGTTGTTACGCGCCCCAGCATGCCTGCTGTATAATTTCTCTTTACAGAATTTACTCACCTTCGACAGTAGCGTACAGTTTATTCGAAGCACATTGCTAAGCGTTAGGTGACAGGTTTAAGAACCTTTAACGGTTTCTACCCAGTCGCTCGTGACTGCTTACCCATTCGTCTGCGACGACTGCAGAACCCAGCGACAGATCGCCACACAATACGGTCGCAGCGACAATTTCCGCAAACTTATTTACGCTGCCCCTTTCTGTGCAGCCAAGTACGCTTAAACATTCGTTTTGTGTAGCTAAACCGGTTCCACCACCGTATGTAGCAACGATTAACGATGGAATAGTAACAGAGAAGTAGTAGTCACCATTTGGCATAATTTCAGCGTAGGTAAACCCCGCCGACGACTCAGCCACATTAGCGACATCTTGCCCGCAAGCGATGAACATGGCGGTAATGCCGTTAGCGAAATGCGCACCATTGTTAACGCTACCTGCCATCAATGCGCCCATATTTGAATATTGGCGCTGTTTAAACAAAGCCTCTGGCGGGCAATGCATAATCTCCGTCATAAGGTGTTTTGGCAGTGTTATCTCTGCTACAACGCGCTTTCCGCGGGTATGCAGAGAGTTTAAGTGAGAGTGCTTTTTATCGGTATCAAGGTTAGCGGCTAGTACAAAGTGCTCGATAGGACGTGGGTAGTTCGCTTGTATCCACTCACAACCCGCTTTAGTGGCTTTGCTTACCATGTTCTGACCAGCCGCATCGCCGCAGGTGAAATTGAATCTTAGCCAGCGAAGCTTAGACGCAGGGTACTGCTCAATATCCCTGAGCTTGCCCACGCTGGTGGTACTATCACTGGCTTGTTTAATGGTTTCAAAGTTTTGCTCGACCCACCTGCCAAATGCGAGTGCTTCACGTGCATCGGAAAACGCAAACATGGGCGCTCGCTGCATGGCATCGTCAATAACGGTGGTCGTTATACCGCCAGCCTCTCTTGTTAAACGCATGCCTCTACTGTAGCTGGCGGTCAAGGTGCCCTCTGTTGTTGCCATTGGCACATAGAACTCACCTTTGGCATGCTCTCCGTTCACTAGCATTGGGCCTGCAAAGCCAATAGGCACCTGTGCAACGCCGGCAAAGTTTTCTATGTTTCCCGATAAGGTTTCGGGCGGTATGGAATAGTGTCCTAAGTGGTTTAGCTGAGTGCCGGTCTCGCGCGCAATGAATTCGCGGCGTGTTCGGCTCATGTCATCGGTATAGTCGTTGTCTGAGGAACGTGGGATTTTAGGCATTGGGCCACTCCTTTTTTCTTTCATAATAGGAGTGCTGATACCGAATGAGAACTGTTTACAATTTATACATGAGGATAAGTGCCACCTATGTATGCGCTTTTTATGTAGAAAGGCGTTAAATTCACCTTTCTACACGCAAAAAGCGGGGATGTTGCTTATTTCGAACTCATTAGCGACACGCGATAACCCCGCATAAAGTAAATGATACTATACTTTTTTATCCAATTTTGACTGAAGTATAGCAATCTCTTCTCTGCGTTTTTTATCGGCTAGAGGGCGGTTGGCTTTTTCAGGGGCGTTTTGAGCACGGATTAAGAACCCTTGGGCTTCTTCGTATTCACCATCGTCGAAAAGAAACTCAGCATAAAAGAAGTTTTGGTCCATACCTTCTGGGTTAATTTCTAATGCACGCTTAAATAATTGTTTTGCCTTCTTATCGCTTCCAAAGCTAACTGGCCAGCCTGGTACTTTATGATAAAGTGCCGCTAATACAGTGAGTGCCGTCCCCTCTAATACCGCTTCCTCTTTTTCAATGGCACGTTCTAAGTTTTCCTTCGCACTTTCAGCAAAGTCCAGGGCACCTAAACCGCCTTTCGCACTTGCAGTACTTGATTGAGAGATAGCTAGCCAGGTCAGTGCTTCAGCGCTATTTTCTGATTGCTCGACTAACACTTTCGCCTGCGCTATCAATGTAGAAAATGCCTCTAATTGGGCTTCACCTTCAAGCTCATAGTTCGTTTTTGCCCACGCGTGTTGCAACGGTAGTAAATCAGGGGGGCTTGCATGAACCGTAGATATCGACAACGTAGTAATAAGGATGAATAGAAAAGAAGAGAAGAAATTCTTTTTCTGCATGAAAAGTCGCCTTTATAAGATAGAGGTAGTTAGGAATAAACGAGATAACTCGAAGAAATTGTTAGTATTTCAATGAATTATCGTTGAATCGGCGGCTAATCTAACGGTATTTGCAGCGAAAATCTAATACTTGTTGAAAATGGAAAGGCAATAAGAGCATTGCCTTTCCCTGTATACCTTTGGGGTGACTAACTTTTTCTCGCTATTTTCGCTTCCAATAAAGCGATCTCTCTTTTGCGACCTGAATCTGCAATAGGACGATCAGCGCGCGCTGGGGCGTCGAGCGCTTTCTTGGCAAACTTGAGCGCTTGCTCGTATTTTCCATTATCGAACAAGTACTCGGCGTAGAAATAGTTGGGGTCTATCCCGTCAGGGTTTATTTCAAGTGCATGCTTCAGCAATTTCTCAGCTTTTTTGTCGTTACCAAAGCTAATAGGCCAACCCGGAAGCTTATGGTACAGCACGCCTAGACTGGTCATCGCTGAGCCCGAGAGTGCATTTTCATCTAGTCGCATTGCATGTTCGAAACTCTTACGCGCATCCTTTGCGTAGTCCAGAGCACCAAGTCCCCCCTTGGCACCAGCAGTACTGGATTGAATTATGCCTTGCCAAATCAATAACTCAGGGTTATTGGGTTCTGCCTTTACGAAAGATTTAGCGGTATTAATAAGGGCGACGAATGCTTTTTCCTTTTCTGTATCATCAAGTTCATAGTTAATATGTGCCCATTGATGCTGAAGTGTCCTTAAAGGGCTGGTAGCTGTTTCGCTTAAGGCTGATGTCGGCGCTGTACTTTCTGTGACTTCGTCAGCTTGAGCCATAGCAGTGTGACTTAATGCCAGACCGAGTCCCAGAATTACCGTGGTGCTAAGCATGGTTAATTTCTTCATAATAAAGTCCTCGTGTTAAACCAGCTTGTTACCCAGGCGGGTATCGTTTTGAGCGCTGGTCGGTTTGTCTTGTGATTGCGTTTTTTGAAAGGCATAGCGTTTAATTGTTGGAAGTTTCTTTGCCAACGCGTTGTCAACAACACTGGGAACTAGCGCGTTAAGCTTGGCAAAAAAGCGTTCAGCATGTCCTAGCGCGACCCTTGGCAAATTGTTTTCTAACTGTTTAATGAATGCTTGTGCTACTGCATCAGGCTCGTCTGTCTGGTTGCCCAATGCCTCATTTAGCGCATTAGCGCGATCGTCATTTATATCGGTACGCGTTGCGCGTGGCGCTAGATAGTGAAATTTAATTTTGCTATCGCTGAATTCCCTGTGCATCGCTTCCGTCCAGCCTTTCAAAGCGAATTTAGTTGCGCAGTAGGTTCCGTGCGCAGCAAAACCTATGCTTCCAAAAGCTGAGCCTACATTCACGACGTGCGCAGACGGTCTTCGTTCGAGTAACGGCAGTAGGCGTTGGGTTAGTAGCATCGGAGCCAGCATATTTGTCGACACAATTGACTCGATTGGGGTGCCCTCAAACTCGCCCATATAGGTAATGCCAGCATTGTTAACCAGAATACTTATAGGAAGTCGTTGGCAGGCACTTACTACTCTATCTCTGCCTTCATCTGACGTAATGTCAGCCACAATAGCAGTATGATGAAGGGTTAAATTTTGTTGCAGCTGTTCGAGCTTCGCCTTACTTCTACCAGTTAGGATAATGTGCGCGCCTTTTTCATCAAGCGCCTTGGCTATTGCTTGACCAATACCGCCAGTTGCACCTGTAAGAAGTACCACTTGATTACGCCACTGAATATTCATTGTATTTACCTTAACGTGTTATCAATTTACCTCGGGGGATAAGCACCAGAGGAAACCCTTGAATTCAAGCAACCTGTTCCAAACCGTGTTCAGGTGTTAATTCGCGAAAGATATCTCCGTATAAGCGATAAAACATGTTCGCGCTGTGAATGATCATTTGCTGCTCTTTGGGGTCAGTAATTTTGTTCATAAGCCCTTCAAAGAAAACAATGTGCTCTTGGTCTAGCGCACCGTGAGAGGTAAGGTATTTAAACGCTGATTTAGGCAGAGATAACTTGTCTTTGATTTGTTTTGCAGCCGCGTCGGCAAGCGCAATACTTGTGCCCTCTAAAACGAATACCATGCCAAAAAAATACAGTGGGCTTTTGCGTGCTATTGCATCAAAAGCATAGGCAACCATTAATTCAGTGGCGGGTGCAGGCTGACTTTTCCTCGCCTGTTCTTTATCAACGCCACAGGCTGCAAGGTCGTTAAGGATCCACTCTTGGTGACCCATTTCTTCTTCAATGTATTCACCAATTGCTTCTCTTAGCCATTCCTTATCTTCGTTGAGTTTGGCACCTGTAGCCATAAGCAGGGGTACAGTAAACTTAACGTGATGATAAGCCTGTTGAAGAAAGGCAATATAGTCGTTTAGGTTAAAATCACCGTTAAAGCAGCGTTGTATAATCGGCGCCTGTAAGAATGACTGTCTGGCATGTTCGGTGTTGCTTTGAAGTTGCTGATAGAAATTCATAAATTATTCCTTGATAACAAATTGAGAAGAAAATGCTGTTGTACTTTGAACGCTGTACTGGTGTTGGTCTTGGCCTTGGTAGAGCATGTCTAAGTCAGTCGCGTAGCGGGCAATTATTGCGTCACGCTTCAGTTTTCCCGTTGGGGTAAGCAGTTGGTTTTCTGGCGTACAAAGACCGATGGTGGCGAAATTAACAACTTGCGCATAGTCAGGTAACTGCTTATTGATAAGCGCCACGGTGCTTTGAATCTGTGTATTAGAAATAGTATTGGAAGCGGGTACGAGGAGCGCGACACAGTAGGGTTTAGCTTCGCAATACACCAAAGCCTGCCTAAACAGTCCCGTTCCCAGCAATAAAGATTCAATCCACTCTGGCGATACATTTCTGCCAAAGCTGTTCACCATTATGTTTTTTATACGCCCATTCAGCGTAAGTGTGTTGTCAGAAAAAAAGCCTAAATCGCCGGTTCTGACCTGGGTCGGATAAAATGAGGAAGGTTGATTCAGATAGCCCAGAAAGTGGTTGCCTGTAACTACGATTTCACCCTCTTCGATGTGCAGTTGATTATGACCAAGCGTTTTTCCGGCACTGCCCATCGTATTGCAATTGGGCGTGTTCAATGTTGATACTGATACCGCTTCAGATAAGCCATAACCTTCAAATACTGGTAGTCCCTTCGCTTGAGCTTGCGCCAGCAAAGTGGGCGCTACATGTGCACCGCCAACAGCAATGAACATTAGTGATGAAGGTGGTGTCCAGCCCTGATTACATGCCTGTACTAGCACCATTAGCAAGTCGGGCACCAAGATCACAGACGTTGGTTGAACGCGGTCTATCAGTGACAGCAGTGCGTTTGGATTGACGAGTTTGCTTCCTTGAAACCCGCGCTCAGATGCCGTGGCTAAATAAACCGTGCCGCCGTGGTACAGAGGGGCGTAAACACCTGCAATATTTTCAAGTAGGGTAGACAATGGCAGTAAACACAGGTGGTTCACTATTTCTGGTTGAACAGCGCGCTCAATAGAATGGGCAACTTTCCATTGCGATTCAGTTGACAGGCACACGCCTTTCGGTGAGCCCGTAGAGCCAGAAGTAAAGGTTATTTTGTTAGTACCTACAGGTGTGTATACACGAGAGTCATGTTTGAGTGGATGAGCGACAATGTCGTGTTCGCTATCAATAACAGTTGGTGACTCACTCCATTCACTTAGTCCACCACCGCGATTGGTCAATAAAAAGTGACACTGGCTCTCATTTAATACATGTTCTTGTTGGGAAGCGGTAAAAAATAGCGGAACGGGGACACAGCAGACGTTAGCCTGTTGGCAGGCTAAATCAGCAATCACCCATGCAAAGCTATTGTCAAAGGCAATGCCGACCCTCTCGGCATTGTGGTTTGTTATCCAGCTTGCGAGGTTCTCGACGGCGCTCAAAAGGGTGCGGTAAGTCATTGAACCGTCTTTGCATTTAAGCGCAACGTCATCGTCATGCCCGTTTATATACTGATTAAGCAACATACGCTGTTTCCTTTTTTGTGCAGATATTTTGCGTTAACGCATCCACATTTGCGGAAATAAGCTCAATTGCACGTTGGTAATGAGCATTAAGTTCAGGGCAGCCAATTATGTGTTGGGTTACGTGATGTAGCGACAGGGCAGTAACCTGAGGAGCCGTGTCGTAATAGGTGCCCCAGTCGTCGCTATTCCCTTTAAGTTTTGATACCTCGGCTTTAACAAGGGGGAGCAGTTGAATACCCGCGCCCATGAGTAAAGAGGTAAGCTGTGAGGTCGCACTGAAAACCAGATATTTGCTACCACATCGTTTTAAAACGAAGAACAGGGCAAATAACAAGGGGAGGGTATAGCGCGATGCACTGCTAAAAAGGTTACCAACTTCAGCAATATGCGCTCTGTTTACGGTTATCCCTTGTAGGGTGAGGGCAGTTTCTACCGAAGTGTTAAGGTATTGCTCTATAAAAAGAGAATTATACTGACCATCACAGGCGGCAAACCTTGCGCCTGCGGCGGCTTTAACTCCCTTAGCTTCAAGAGCAAACAGCATAGGCATAAAGGAAGTTACTCGTGCGTTGTAGCGAGCTTTAAAACCACTCGCTATAAACGCTTCAATACGGCGGCGGGCATTATGTCCATGTTTTGCCGCGATAAAGGTTATAGCGGGCTTTTCCTTTGAGACAATCGCAGATTGCTGA